>Ga0302201_10002963_pt1 | contig 12891 bp, 11 predicted proteins | sample II_Bog_N3_2_FD_194586 | JGI IMG/M metagenome (GOLD analysis project Ga0302201, IMG submission 194586) | Peat permafrost microbial communities from Stordalen Mire near Abisko, Sweden - II_Bog_N3_2 | ecosystem: Environmental > Terrestrial > Soil > Wetlands > Peat | place: Sweden: Abisko...
CAGCGCCAGCATTAGGAATTGATGGATATCCTGGTTGCCGGAATAGACGGTCAGGGTTGCTCTTGGTCAGACCACTGCTGGGCGAACTGACAGCAAAGTCGCAACTTGGTGTCCGCTAGGGCGCCTTTACCGCGTTCGTGAACCCCGTTCGTGAGCAGGCTTACCTTTGCAAGAAGGTAGGCGACACGATCGGACTGAGGCCTGAAGTCGGGGGTCAACGGACTACGGAGGTTGGATGAACCTTGAAGTGCGACGCTACCATCTGCCGGAGCTCGCGGTGAGCGTGGCGATGGACCGGGGGTTCCACCTGGAGGGCTAGACTCCTGGTGGCGAAGCTGCACGTGGGGTATCTGTTCGGCAAGGCGGTTGCGGCGGGGATGATGCGGGTCGCACTGGCGGCAACGAATCGCTGGAACCGGGCGATGAAGAAGATAATTGCGATGGACAAGGCGGAGCAGACGGCCACGCTGGATGAGCATGGCGACGCGGAGGTGAAGCTAGATGTGGCGGACGAGTTCGCCGACTTGAAGGACACAGCGTACGAGCACTATCGCGACGTTCAGTAGAACCCGACTCGGCCAAAGCAGCCATGGAACAGAAGCACCCATATTGAAGCAGTTCGGCTTACGGTGTCGGCAGCCTTCCGAAGTACAGGCTGATGTGGCCGTTGTATTCCCCTTTGGCAACCGCGGGTTGTCCCATGGGACCACTCGACTTAGGGCCTACGAACTTGCTGCCGACCGCTGGGATGGCGTGCAGGAAGGAGACTCCGGCTTTCGGGAACGGCACGCCGGTTTGCCCCAACAGGTTCGCGGGCGGGGTCTTCGGAGTGAAGACCTGCACGTAGATTGGAGAGTCGCTGCGCTGGCCGACCATGGCGGTAATCGGGCCTTCAGAGGTATTGAGTTGGAGCCAGCGCACGCCTGCGTAGTACCCCTTGAAGACGGGGTAGTTGAAGTGCTCTCCGGGCTTGAGGTCGTCCGGATCGCCGACCATGGTGTTGTTATAGGGCCGGTTCCAAACGTCGAGAGTCCCGCCGGCGAGGCGATTCTGGTAGACAGGGGCTGGGCCTTCGCCAAGGAACCGCATGCCCTTGACCTCAGCTTCGGGGTAGTCGAACCCGACCCCGAAATACTCCTGCTCGCCGCTGAGGGCGTAGACGTAGTCAATGGACAACCAGCCATTAGGCTTAAGACGGTAGGTGAGCGACTTCATAGGGCCGCTGAATTCCGCAGAGATGACGAGATCATTGCCGTCGGTCTTCTGAGTCAGAGAGGTGAGCTTAGAATCGGGCGCAAGTGCGGGTGGCAGGGGCGGCTCAGCCGGCGCTCCCTGCTGCGTGCGAGCAGGAGGAGAGACCTTGGCTTCCATCGCCTCGAAGCGCGGGCCGTTGATAAGGGAGAAGGACTTGCCTTGCCGAGAGGCAGAGACGAGCAAGCCGGTGGTCTTGCTTATCTGCAGCGACAGGTCCTCCGCAGTCGCGGTGAGTGCGTCGCCGGCTTCGGCGGCAGTAGGCATTGCATCGCCGGCAGACTGATCTACTCGCTCCAATCGATACGCGAGATTCTCGGCGGGCCAGACATAGGTCTGAATCACGCGGCCGGTGGCATCCTTAATCCGGAGCCGAGTGGCATCGGGCCGCCTTTTTGCTCCCTTACCGGTGGCAGGAGCAGGCGGCGCCCAGCCCTCCCAGCTTGCCGACGCGCCCGGCGAAAGCGAACGGCCGCGATCCGTGCGCGCAGCCAGCACCACCGAACCGGAGGCCGTGTCATTGGGTTGACGAAAGGCGATCGTCTCCCATTCGAAGGTGCATTGGTCAGCGTTGATGAAGGAATAACGGTTGGATACGGTGAAGGAGTGCGAGACGGCGTCAGGCGGCGTCACGATGATCGGCGACCAAAGCTGTTTGACGGTGTAGAAGCTCCCCTCCCTCTCCCGATATGGGCCGACGATACCATCAGGGGCCTGGTTGTCGGCGGAGTCGAGGATGCCACCCTTATCCACGCGCTTCACATCTTCATCCAAGAACGCCCAAAGGAACCCGCCCGCACCGGCCTTGCTGCTGAGGATTGCATCCCAATACTCATTCAAGCCTGCCCCCGCTCCTCCGTCATACAGGCCGTGCAGCATCTCTGTGGGGAAATAGACGGCGTCGACGGAGAGCTTCTGCTGCAACATCTCATAGGTCGGGTAGTGTCTGGTATCAGCGATGCCTGGAGGAAAAGCCCCCGACGGGTGCAGCACCACGCGCTTCTGCGGGTCGTACTTGGAGAAGTCGCCGTCGAGGGCAGGATTCCACCCACCTTCGTTGCCGTTGTCCCAGAAGAGGATCGACGGATGGTTTACGTCATGCTCAACCATTTCCTTCACCAGCTTCTGGCCAACTTCGGTGTCGTAGTGCCCGTGCCAGCCGCCGAGTTCATCCAGCACATAGATGCCGAGTTCGTCGCAGGCGTCCAGAAAATGGCGGTCCGGCGGATAGTGGCTGGTGCGGACCGCGTTGGCGTTCAAGTCTTTGATGACGGCAATGTCGTCGCGGGAGATCTGCGCAGACAGGGTTCGTCCGGAATCGGGCCAGAACGAGTGACGGTCGACACCCTTGAGGAAGACGCGATTGCCGTTGACGAACAGGCCTTGACCGGGGCGGAGCTCAATGGTGCGGAATCCGAACTTCTGACGCACCGTGTGCACCACGGCATCGCCTAATTTCAGTCGCACTTCCAGTTGATAGAGATTCGGAGTTTCCGCACTCCAAAGTCGAGGATTGACAACCTTTTCGGCGAGGTGGGTTGCCTCATTGAAGGTGACATCCTTCGCCGTTACCGGATCGCCAACCGGCCTGCCGTTGATATCGAGGACCTGCATCTCCACCGAGGCTGCCGGGCCGCGCTGGGCCGCTGCGCGCGTGGCTTCTGTACGGGTATCGGCGAGCGCGACATCGACGTCAAGGGAGCCCGTCGCGGTGGCGCCGATCGCCAGGCGATCGACAAACGTTTTGGGGACGGCTTCCAGATAGACGGGCCGGAAGATGCCGGAGTAGTTCCAGTAATCGGCCCGGCGCTCTGCGTTATTGACCGAGGGATCCATGGAGTCATCATCGACATCGACCTGGATCTCATTCTTCTCGCCAGCGGGCTTCAGCAGATCCGTGATGTCGTACTTGAAGGCGTAATAGCCGCCCTGGTGAACCGGGCCGGCGGATTGACCGTTGATGCTGACCGCGGCATCGGTCATGACACCTTCGAACTTCACGAAAACGGCTTTGTCTCGCCATGTCGCAGGCGTGGTAAAGGTGCGCTTGTAGATGCCATGAGTTCGAGGCCAACCACCCGCCGGATTGGGCCGGCCGTATTCGTAGATGCCGAACCCTTGCAGTTGCCAGTTGGACGGCACACCGATCGTGGACCACTTGTTGGCGTTCATGCCCTTGTCGCACATGAACTCCCACTTGACCGGGTCGTCCTTGCCCTGGCCGGACAGATACTGAGTTTCAGTCTCTGCAGCTCTTGCACCTGAAGCTAGAAGAAGGACGAATAAGGCAGAATAGCGAATGGAAGAAAACATCAAAACCCCCAACAACCGTAATCTCAAGCGATTAATTGTGACATGAGTGTCTCGACGGTGCCCGAGCAGATCCACGCCGGGATAACTCGACCTATTCCAAAGTCGGAAGGTCCGGCCTCTGATTGTCGGACGGAGTTGCATAGGTATTGCTGCCGTCGTTCAGTTCAAGACGGACGGAATCCCATACGACGCCGGTGGTGACATCTCCGGCTGGAACGGTGAAGGTAACCTCTTTGGCGCCAGCCTTCATCAGCGAGGCATCGAACTTCTGGATGTACTGGTACGAGGCACCCCTATCCGTGTTGTAGCGCAGTGCGTTGGTGGAGACAGGGCGAATTCTGCCGACGTCCTGACCGTTGACGCCGATGGCCAAACCGCCGCCGTCGGCACCAGCCAGCGCCAAGAGCAGCACAGCCGTACCCTGCGATGCTTTGGCCATGTTGAACTTGAAAGTCCAGGTGGTGGCCCGGCCGCGGCCCCAATCACGCCACGGATCGTCCTTGCTGGGTGGGGTGTTCACCCATCCGAAGCGTTGGTTGTAGGGATCCGTTGCGGCAGGGTTCAACCAAGCGGTGGTGATGGAGTGCGGAACCTCCTCGAAGAACCAGTCCTTGGCCGGATTGCTCTTGCCGATGGTGTAGGTAGTATCGTTGGGGAAGAGGCCGGCATAGCGCAGGGGCCAGCCCCAGAGCCAGTAGTTGTCGCCGTCGCCTTTCAGGAACTTGTCAGCAGTACGGTCGGGATAGCCCATCTCCCAAACCTGCTTGCCGAAGCGAACAGGCTTCCAGTCGAGCTTGCCCAGATCGATCTTCTTGCCGGCTTCCACGGTAATGTCAGTCTTGGCATACTCACCCAGCACTCCGTCGGCAAAGGCGTGCAGCGTGTATTTTCCAGGGCGGACGTTAGGGATGGTGAATCGACCGTCCTCGGCGCCGTCGACCCAAAACTGGTAGTAGTCGCCATCGTGTGCCCAGGTGACGATGTTGCCGTTGCCGCCACGCGTCTGGAATCCTGCGCCAGCACCCTGGTAATTCGGATGGGAGAGGCCAACAGTCAGATGAGGAAGTGTCTTCTTAAGTGCCTGAGGATCATCGAGGACGAGTTGACCCGTGACGGAGGTGCGCCCGTCTTTGTGTGGGTAATCCACGCCCTCCACCCAGTTGTAAGGCCATGCGGCCTTGACGGACTTCGATTTGCCAACCGCGTCCTCCCACAGAGCCATCGCGTTGTCATACCATTCCGCCGGTACGGCCCGCATGCCACTGCCGGAGGTGGCCTTCAGCTTGTCCAACCCGTCCTGGGACGGGTCCTTGGGATCGTCCAGCGAATTGAAGTAAACAAAGACGGGGCCGACGACGTGCTTCCAGTTCTCGCCAGCGGGGATGTTGTTGCCGGAGCCGCCGGCATAGTGGCCGGAGGTCCAGTAGTCCAGCAGCGTCGCTCCCATGTGGGCAACCAGGTCGAGCTTTTCCGGGCCACCGCCAATGTACTCGTTGGACGGGTTGATGAAGTAGACGCCGATGTGGTCCTTCGTGCTCGACCAGCCCCACGCGGCCAGGTTGTCCATCACAGCGCAGTAGCTGTACTTGTGCTCGACGGAGTTCTTATACACCCCATCCAGAAGGATGCTCTGCTCCTTGGCGTGAATGACCACGCCGGTGCGCGAGTCCCCATTGGCGATCATCAACTGGTTGCGGTCATTATCGACGGAGATCCAGTTGAAGGTGGGATTCATCTGCAGGATAAACCGGCTCTCGCCCTCGCCGGCAGGAGGATAGTAGGCCGGATGCGTGTACTCGGCGTAGGTGTAGAAACCGCTGACGCCACGCTCCAGCGTATAACGAACTTCGATGTCCATGCCGCCACGACCTGCGCCCGATGGAACGCCATAACGTGCAGCATTCGTACCAGCTGCTACGCTGGCACCACCGCCGCGAACGCCGGGAGTACCGGGATTAACTCCCTTCACGGAGACCTCCGCGCGTTCGCCTCGGTTGGTTGCTGGATCAATAGTCACCTTTGCGGTGATGGTGCCCGCCGGAGTCTGCTCCCAGTACTCGCTGCGGGCGTTGGGGATGTCGATGCCATGATAGTAGACCGTCGTCATATTGCCGTTGCTCTTCAGGATGGTGGCCTTGACGATGCCGTTGTCGAGGACCCAACTGTCGCCGTTCTCGGTGAGGGTAACGGGATCGTTTGCCGTGACTTTGGCGACCTTCGGCAGCCCACTGGCGGCCCGCTGTGCCGCTGCTCCGTATGTCATCAGTACAACCGCCAGGCAAGAAACGTGGACAAGAAGACGACCTTTGCTTTGTTCATGGCGCAACCCTTCAGAATGAACCGTGAAGTGGAGACGTATCTCGCCTGAAAGGAGTCTCCACTGAATCGCAAAGAATTGTACCGTTCGATATGTATTGCAGGCCTAAACGCTGCAAGCGTGGTTGGTACAGCGTATTGGACAGTAAGAGTGCGCTTGGCCAATGAGTGCGAGCCGCGACGGAGGCGAGAACGTACGCGCGCGAAATGGCCGAGGCAGAACGCGCAATCGACTCCCAAGGCGTGTTGAGCTTTGCGGAAGCCGTCGGTAAACTGATCGATGTGTGCATGAGTTTCAACCGGAAGCATCCCGAGTTTCACACCTCGTGGTCGATGAACCACTCTCACCTTCCGCCCGCGAAGACAAACAGTTTCTGGGGCAGGTTTTCGTCGACTTCATCGAGGTCCGCCTCCGACGCGAGCTACCCACTCTATCTCGCTCCGAAGCGGCCCACCATGGGCAGGTAGCCCTTATGATCTTCCGCGGAATCCTTGACGAACTCGCCATCGCATCGCCTCACGCCCGCCCGCGCCTGCAGCAGGCGATGCGCAATGCCATTCTCCGCTACCTCTCCCCGGTACTCACGGAATCGAAAGCGGGCCGCGCAGTTGGAAGCGCATAGATGACGACTTTCCCCTTACCGATCTCCTCCCGAAGCCGTCAAGTAGCTAGCAATGGGCGGAGCACTTACGTATGACTGAAGCCAGGTCACGCGACAAGTAGCGCAGGATTCAATGAGGTGGCTAGGCAAATCCCGCCCAATTCGCATTCTTATAGACAACAAGCATCTCGGCAGTGGATTATCAGAATTCGAACCTGACCCCAGTCCTAAGGATTCTGCTGATGTTTATCTCCCGCCGCCGTTTCAACTCCCTCCTCGCCTCGGCTCCTCTTTGGCCGCTGGCCGCGAAAGCTGTCGCCGCATCACCTCGCGAGCTCCTCATTACCAAATCCGGCGCGGTGGCTGACGACTCCACCGTCAATACCAAGGCCATCCAGGCTGCCATCGATCAGCTTGCCGCCAGGGGCGGAGGCACCATTGTCGTCCCCAAGGGCGTCTTCGTCTCCGGCGCACTCTTTTTCAAACCGAAGGTCAACCTTCGCCTCACCGAGGGGGCCGTCCTGAAGTGTTCCACGGACCTCTCGAACTTCCCCGCGCAGCGCACCCGCATCGAAGGCCACTTCATGGAGAGCTTTACCCCCGCCTTCATCAACGCGAAGAACTGCGACGGATTCCAGCTCACCGGCGATGGCATCCTCGACGGCGCCGGCATGCCCATCTGGGAGCTCTTCTTCAAGAACCGAGCCGAAAACAGAGGCTTCACCAACACCGGCATGCCACGCGCCCGGCTCGCCCTCATCGAGAGCTCGAAGGACGTAAAGATCGAAGGCATTACCTTCAAGGATTCGCAGTTCTGGAACTGTCATCTCTACGACAACGATGGCGTCCTAGTGCATAACGTCCACTTCCAGGTTCCCGACGACTACCGGCAGGCCCCCAGCACCGATGGCATCGACATCGACAGCTCTCGCAACGTCACAGTCGATGGCTGCGTCTTCTCCGTCACCGACGACTGCATAGCCTGCAAAGGCTCCAAGGGTCCTCACGCCATGGAGGACAAGGACGGCCCGGCCGTCGAGCACATCCGCGTCCGCAACTGCATCTTCAAGCGCGGCGGGGGTGTTCTGACCTGCGGCAGCGAGGCCACCATCGTCCGCGACGTCATCGCCGAAGACTGCAAAATCACCGGCGGCGTCCGCGTCGCAACTCTGAAGCTGCGCCCCGACACCCCCCAGCACTACGAGGACATCACCTTCCGCAACATCACCTCCGAAGGCCCATCGAGTGGCATCATCAACATGGCGCCGTGGACGCAGTATTTCGATCTCCAGGGCATGGAGCCTCCCAAATCCATCGTCAAGAACATCAACTTCATCGGCATCAAGGGCACGTACACCTCCTTCGGGACTATCAGGCCCAACCCTGGCCAGACCGACGTCAGCGACGTCCTCTTCAAAGATTTCGACGTCACCATCAAGACAGACAGGCCAAACAGCGACAAGCTCAACACCTCCGGCGTCACCGACCTCAAGTTCGAAAACGTCATCGTCAACGGAAAGCCGTACTCCGTTTGATCCCATCCAACACCGGCGGTGCCGCATCTGAAGTAAGCAAATAGCCGAGCCGGAGTGCCTCGTGCGGCTGGCTTTCATCCCGCGGTTCGGGTGATCGATCGACGGCTAAGTTTGATTCGAGCCGCAGGTCCGGAAAGTCGGCCGAGAAGGCGGGACTTCAAAGGCTCCGCGGACGCACCCGTCGGGACGCCCCGCGCCAGAGAGCCCTTTGCTGGTGGAAAGACATACTTGAAGCCATGAGAAAGGAACTCCATCAGCGCAGATTGATCGACTCTCTTTTCTCCATTGGCGATGTGAAGCAGCCCTGACTTCACACTCCGCTGCAGAGACTTCGACACCTCCGACGGAGAGATGAAGAGGCTTTCCGCCAGGTCTTTGGAGGGCACTTGTGGCGCATTCTGGGTGGCGAGTTTTAGGAGAAGCGCAATGTCCTGGCCTTGCATGGGCTAATTGTGGGTGATAATTTCCAAGGTGGAAATTGGAAAGTTGGCTTGTAGGTGTCCCGATCAACACCCGCTTCCATAAATCTCGAACCGCGCAGCTAAGGGAAGGGAACACCCGAGAAAGTCGTCAGCCCAACTCAACGTCCCGGTTCCCGCAAGCTTCTCAGGAATGCTCTCGGTGCTTGGTGGTGCCTGTCGGCTACTCGCCCTGCCTGCTAAGTCCCACATTTCAGAATTCATAACCCCAAAGGTCGCAGGTTCAAGTCCTACCCCCGCAACCAATTAGATCAACAACTTACAGGAGAAAACAGAGTGGGTTTCCTCCTCAATAGCCGATAAGCTGGCAATAACATCAGACAAGCCACCTGCCAAGGCGGTTTGTCTGTTGCTCTCAACCGTCGTAACGGCCTTCTCTATCTCCGTTGCGATCAGACTTGCAGCCTCTCGATTCGGTTCCCATTCAGATTTTCCACCGTACACGTCCAGCGTAAACGACCCGGTGAGCGCATGGGCTATCCGCTCCTGGATTGTCTTCAGCGGAACGCGCAATGCGTCCATCAGCGCCCACGTTGAAATGCCGGAAGGCATGGAACCCTGCCTGCGGTATCTCCAAGGACTTGAGCACTACCGTCATCTTGCGACTGCGGTAGACGTTCATATCCCTTGGGGTTCCGCTCTTGGAAGAAAACAGGTATTCGCACTTCTTGGCCGTCTGCCTTGCGATTTGCTCCCAAAGCAAAGTGACCCGTCGACTCAATCATCGCTTCTCGATCGAGGCCTGCTATGTATGGTCGAAGGCGATTGGATATGGGGCTCTGGTCAACTCCTATGACTTGAACAGCTCCCACGGCCTGCTTGCCTCTACCCGCCTAATACCCGTTGTGCTTATCTCAGGGCTCATCAATACCAACGATCGTATCGTCGCGATTGACTGTGGCGCGGACGACTACTTATATAAACCTGTTCGCAGGGAAGAATTGATCGCCCGTGTTCGCTCTCTCCTCCGTATGCGCGCCGGTGCAAAACTAGGCCACAGTGCGCCGCGTGAGCGGCGTTCTGCGGCGGAGTAAAAGTAGGCCACCCGCCGGATCTTGATTTCGTGAGCTATTGCCTTGATGGCATGGTTCATGGAACACCGGAGGGATGTTCCAGGTGGAGATATACGGGCGTGTACGTCGTGCGGTTCGTGTTGAGGGCCGAAGTCAGCGAGCGGTAGCCAGGGAGTTTGGTCTATCGCGAGAGACAGTACGGAAGATGCTGCAGTACGCGGTGCCGCCGGGCTACCAGCGGCAGCAGCCGATCAAACGGCCCAAGCTGGGACCGTGGCTGGGCGTGATCGACGCGATTCTCAGCGACGACAAGCAGAGGCCGGCTAAGCAGCGGCACACGGCCAAGCGCATCTTCGATCGACTAAAAGACGAGCATCAGTTCAGCGGGGGTTACACCATCGTGAAGGACTACGTGCGCTCGGCGACGCTGCGCAGTCAGGAGATGTTCGTGCCTCTGACGCATCCGCCGGGGGAGGCGCAGGCGGACTTCGGCGAAGCCCTGGTGGTGATCGCCGGGGTGGAGCAGAAGGCGCACTATCTGGCGATGGACCTGCCGCACTCCGACGATTGCTTTGTCATGGCGTTTCCTGCCGAGACCACGGAGGCCTTTCTGGAAGGCCATGTGCAAGCCTTTGCCTATTTCGGCGGCGTTCCCACTCGGATTCTCTACGACAACACCAAGATCGCGGTAGCGAAGATTCTGGGCGGCGAAGAGCGGCAACGGACGCGGGCTTTCTCGGAACTGCAGAGCTATTATCTGTTCGCGGACAAGTTCGGACGACCGGCCAAGGGCAACGATAAGGGCAAGGTCGAGGGTCTGGTCGGCTATGTGCGACGCAACTTCATGGTTCCGATACCGTGTTTCAACAGTTGGGACGAGTTCAACGCATACCTCGAAGTGCAGGGCCGCAAGCGGCGCCAGCGGCGGCTGCGCGGGCACTCGGAGACCATCGGCGAACGCTTCGAGCGCGACCGCGCTGGGATGTTGCCGCTGCCCGCAACTCCGTACGAAGCCTGCGAGAAGATCACGGTGCGAGTCACCTCGCTGTCGCTGGTTCGCTATCGCGGCAACGACTACTCGGTGCCAACCGAGTACGGACACCGTCAGGTTCTAGTGAAGGGCTTCGTTCACGAAGTGGTGATTGCCTGCGCCAGCGAGGTCATCGCACGACACCAGCGCAGCTATGAACGCGAGGCTGTGGTCTTCGATCCGCTGCACTATCTGGCGCTGCTCGAACAGAAGACGCGGGCACTCGATCAGGCGGCTCCGCTCGCCGGATGGAAGTTGCCGGAGTGCTTCGCCGAACTGCGTCGTCTGCTCGAAGCCAGACTGAAGAAGCACGGCAGCCGCGAGTATGTGCAGGTGCTGCGGCTGATGGAGACCTTCGCTCTGTCGGAAGTAAGCCAGGCTATCGAAGATGCCTTGCAACTCGGCACGATCAGCTTCGATGCCGTGCGCCATCTCATGTTGTGCCGCATCGAACGAAGGCCGCCGCGACTGGACATGCAGAACTATCCCCACCTGCCGCTGGCCCAGGTGCACACCACGCAGGCCGCCGATTACATGATGCTCCTGACGGAGGCATGCGCATGAGCAACGACACTTTGAACACCGCGACTCATACCTCCGACACCCCGCAGTTGCTGTTGGAACATCACCTGAAGGAACTGCGTCTGCCCACCATGCTGCGCGAGTACGATCACATCGCCCGGCAGTGCGCGGTCGAGCAGGTCGACTATCAACGCTATCTGCTGCGCATGACCGAGCTGGAGCTGCTGGACCGCGAACGCCGCGCCATCGATCGCCGCATCCGGCAGGCGAAGTTCCCCGTCGTCAAGACGCTGGACAGCTTCGACTTCCTCGCCATGCCTTCGGTGAACAAAACCCTCGTGCTCGAACTAGCCCGTTGCGAGTTCCTCGCTCGTCGCGAAAACCTGCTGTTGTTAGGCAACAGCGGCACCGGCAAGACCCACATCGCGCTCGCGCTTGGCCTGGCTGCATGCCAACAGGGACATCGCGTGCGCTTCACCACCACTGCGGCCCTGGTCAGCGAACTGATCGAGGCCCGTGACGATAAGAAGCTGCTCCGTTTTCAAAAGCAGATCGCCAGCTACGAACTGCTGATCGTTGACGAGCTCGGCTTCGTGCCCTTATCCAAGACCGGCGCCGAACTGCTCTTCGAGATGCTCAGCCAGCGATACGAACGCGGATCGACTCTGATCACTTCGAACCTGCCGTTTCAAGAGTGGACCGAGATCCTAGGCTCGGAACGGTTGACCGGGGCCTTGCTCGACCGCCTCACCCACCACGTCCACATCCTGGAGATGAACGGCGACAGTTACCGTCTAAAGCAAAGCCGCCGTAAGCGAAACCCGCCTTCAGAACGATAATCCCCCCAAGACGCCTCTCAGGGGCGAAGAGCCTCTTCCGCTACGCTCCAGAGGCCCTTCGCCCCTGAATACTCAACAACCTGACTGCCAACTACTGGCCTACTTTTACTCCGCCCCACTGGTCTGGTTTTACTCCGCCCTTGACACCTCTGGCTTGTCGTCTTCTGCGTTGGACCCGACGTAGTAGTTCCCCCCGAGAATCGACACTGTGTCGTCTCTTCCAACGCGTTCCTTGAGTGCGATCATGGTGCGCAGGTCTGCTTGATTCCCTCCTCTACCAGGGCGCGAGCCGAATCCAAATCGCCGTGTTCGAGATAGCGAGTTGCAGATTCGCGGTAGACCCATCCGCTGGTGACGGCGAGTTGTTCGGCGTTGCAAATCATGTGTGCATCCTCGTGCGGCTCCTCCGGGTCAAAGTTCAAAACAATGCCAGTTGGGGGTTTTCGATCATCGGGAAAACGGGAATCGCTTTTGCTTCGGTCACAATCTGGACCAGTGAGCGCCCGTGGCGCATCGTAAATCCGATCCGCTGTTCGAGTGAACTCACGAGTTCAAATGCTTCGGGGTCGTTCTGCTCAATCGCCACCAAATCTGTTGCGGTGGCGAAGATACAGAGTCTGCAGGAAAACCGTTTGAGGTAGCCGCCTGTCGTTCCGTCCCGGTGAAATTCCGGAACGTAAACAGGATGCAGGGGGGTCTCAGTCTGCCAATTGCTGGCTGCAATCGATCCCGCCACCCGTTACACTTCAACGCAGCCACCGAGTGCAAAGTTATGCAGCCACCCGGTACAACGTTATGCCGTCACTGATTGGGCAGTCGAGATATCATCCGCGCGCCGAAGGCGTGCTCGGGGAAAGCGTAAGTTTTCTCAGTTTCTCAAAAATGAGATGAGAAGGTCTTCGGAAACACGAGAGACTATGCGCATGAAAACTCATCCGCAGTACTTCATCTCAAAACCACGCAGAAGTTCCCATGCCGGGATGACAATCGG
>Ga0302201_10002967_pt1 | contig 12885 bp, 15 predicted proteins | sample II_Bog_N3_2_FD_194586 | JGI IMG/M metagenome (GOLD analysis project Ga0302201, IMG submission 194586) | Peat permafrost microbial communities from Stordalen Mire near Abisko, Sweden - II_Bog_N3_2 | ecosystem: Environmental > Terrestrial > Soil > Wetlands > Peat | place: Sweden: Abisko...
GCTGCTGGGCAATGTAACCCACCACCTCTTTCACTGGGATTGGTTGATACAACAATCGGCACCCTGATCATTCACCGGGGTATTTTAATCCGATTTGGCGCCGTACTTCATCGAGCGTTTCCATGATGGCCACACTTTCCGCAATCGGAAGAATGGTTCCTGAGAGCTGGCCGGTGTTCACCAAGCGCTCCAGTTCATCGGCCTGAAACTCCATTCCACGGGTTTTCAACGGATGTTCAAAGCGTTCCCTCACCTCGTTGGTGTTCGAATAGAGTGTGAAACTCGTGGCAGCATACCAGGTGGGATCGATTTCAAGGCGCCCCTCGGTTCCGATGATGACTGCCTTGTTGGGGCCACGTTCCCCGCTGGAACAGTGCGTGACGGCAGTCCGACCTCGGTTATAGCCAAGAATGACGGTAGTGGAGCGATCCACGCCCGTTGGTGTAGGGATGGACGTGGCCACGATGCTGGTCGGTTTGCCAAAGAGTTGCGATGCAAAGGAGATCGGATAAATCCCGAGATCAAGCAGGGCACCTCCTCCAAGTTCAAGCGCGTTAATGCGGTGCGCAGGGTCATCGGGGAGCTTCTGGGTGTGGTCAGCCAACAGAGTGCGAAGTTCTCCCAAGGCACCGCTCGCGAGAATCTCCCGAATACGAACCATGTGAGGCAGCCATCGCGTCCACATGGCCTCAAGGGCGACAAGACCTTTTTGCTTGGCAACGGCTTCCAACGCTCGTGCCTCGCTGGCATTGATCGTCAGAGGTTTCTCAACCAGGACATGTTTGCCAGCCTCCAGAGCCAGCAGAGCGTTTGACAGGTGAAAGGGATGAGGGGTCGAGACATAGACAACATCAACCTGATCATCATGCACAAGGGCCTCATAGGAGGCGTGCGCCCTTGCAATGCCGTGTTGCGCGGCGAACCGCTCCGCCGCTTCACAGGTTCTCGATCCGACAGCCGTCACCTGGTGGCCGGTGGCTTTCAGATCTTTTGCGAAGGAATTGGCAATGCCACCGGTTCCCAAGATGCCCCATCGGATGCGGTTGCTCATAAATTTTGTGGCTCAACAAGTGAGTTTACCAATCAACCCTCTGATCCGGCAGCCAGTGTCGGAGCCTGTCAATTAAGCATTCCTTCCGAGTGGGATGCGTCTGCGAAGGAGAAGAGGTACTAGTAGCATGGCGCTCAGGAAAAACTGCACTACGGTCGTTGGTTCGGGGACCGGTGAGTAAAGAAAATTAATCTGTCCGTTGGTCAAGCTAAACGAAAAATCACTCGCTAGATAACCCGCTGGAACGGTGCCAATCTGGAGGCCATTGTTCGTCACGGGTCCCGTATAATTGAAGAGCACATAGGGCGCGTTGGTATTGAACCCGCCGGAGTCCGAGATGTTCAGAATGCCGGCGAGTGTGAGTCCGCCGCTGGTGGTGATGACGACCTTGTCGCTTGTCGTGCCGAGCTCGAAGTCCAGAATGGAGGTGTTCGTGAGAATGAGACTCCGCATCGTGATGGTCCCGGGACTGTTGCCCGGCGAGATTGTCCCGCCTGCATCCACTGTCACAGTGCCATAAATCGTTCCTGTTCCCTTCAGAGTGGCACCATTTTTTACTTCAGTTGAACCTTGAATGGAGCCGTTCACAGCAAGCGCTCCCGCCGTGATGATTGTACCCCCGGTGTAGGTGTCGTTGTTAAGGAGATTCAATGTGCCTGAACCTATCTTTTCAAGCGAACCTCCGGTCTGACCGCCAAGGCCGGCATCCGAGATGAGCCCGGAAATCGAGGTGGAGGTGTTGAGGCTTCCAATCTGAATTTTCCGGCCGCCGAGATCAATTGTTCCGGCTCCTTCCACAGAGCCGAAGCTGACCGTATTTGTATAGTCCACTTGGCTGATATCCAGAGTAGCATGGCTGTTCACCACAAATTTTGAAGTCCCTCCCGAGGCTGTGTTGTTGAAATAAGCATAGGCTCCCTGTAACCGCGCAAAAAGAATGAAAAGGGTATAATTAGACTTTAAAAAGGGTCTTTTGCAAAAAGAATGAAATGGCTCGCGGGGTGATCGCGGAGCATCGGCGGGGGTCATGACGGGATTACTATCGATGCGACCTCGTCAACTACTGTTGCAGATTTGAGCGCTGCCGCAGCGGTTACAAATGGAGCGAAGGCTGCGACCATTGCTGTTTGAGCACCGCTTAGAGCGTCAGGAACGATAACGGTCGAGAGGATTGTGGAGGCGTTACTCCAAGACCCAGACTGAGCGGCGGTGAGAATTGCCTGCTCAACAGGGGCTAACTGAGCTTGGGGACCGAGGGGGAGTGCTGAGAAAATTGCATAGAGAGAGGTCTGGGCGGCAGCGAGGAGAGCGGCTTGCTTAGATGCCTTGGCCTGGCTGAGCGGATCATCGCCGAACGCCGTTTGTTGTTCCAACAGAGTTGGCTCGTGATCCAGGGTGAGACACTTCATTGTGTCCAGTTTTAGCACAGGAGCGGCAGGGATTTGCGTAACAGGGATCGGCCTTCCTACCTTGTAGCTGCCGTTTGTTAATTTTGCGATGATGTAGTAGTTGTCCATATAATCCTCCGTTAGATGCCATAACGTGTAGAGTAGTAAATATAGGCACCAGCCATGGTTGGCCCGTCGTAAGCCTCGGATGACAGAAGCACCGCCGATATATCACATAGCGACATAGCCGAAGCGAAGGATGCGGCAGTGAGGTCAAACTGCGATCCAAGCGTAAGATTATTAGCGACAGTGGGGCCGCTGCCATAAGGTGACCCTGCGCCAATTTGCACGCCATTGACATAGCAATGCACCGTCGTCCCGTCATTAACTAGGGCTAATAAAAAGGTTTGATTTTCCCCGAGTGCCGCGCCACCCGCGTCGGCGTTACCAGAGTAGGCAACTCCAGTTTCGGCGTTTAAGGCGGGAGTGCTCTCGTACATGCAAAGCGAGAGCGCGGAGTAGAAGTCACCCGCCGCCGCATCAAACGCGATAGCCATGGCCTCCACGCCACCAGACACTACGGTACTGCCACTCGCTTTGATCACTGCCATTAGTGTCATTGGGGTGCTGTTATTTATAGGCAGAGGATTGGCCACAGTCAGAACGCTGCCTGCGCCAAGTAACACACAGGGATGGCCATTCATGCCAGTGGCCGAAAAGGTGGGATTTGTCATCCCGGACGGCACATAAAAACTCTGCCACGCAGTAACCGCAGCCCCGTCGCTGAGGCTGCTGCTCAAATCGGTGATCGCGTCCAGATTGATTAAAACTCCGGGTGCAGTGGTTGGGTCAAATGACGACGAGGCGGGTGCATAGAGGTTGGTCCATGTGGAATCACCTACATGCTGCCACTGGACGAAGCCTCCGCTGTATTGAAGGTTAACGGATGCACCATCAACCCCATTTGTGCCATTGGTGCCAGCCTCTCCGGTAGGGCCAGTTGCACCTTGTATTCCTTGGGGGCCAGTTGATCCCGTTGCTCCAGTAGGCCCTTGAGGCCCAGTTGCACCAGTAGCTCCCGTTGGGCCGGTTGGGCCAGTTGATCCCGTTGCCCCGGTTGGTCCGACAATCTGCCCTACATTGCTCCAAGACGCACCGCCCCAAATATAGAGATCCCCATTGCTTACAACGATGTATCCGTCTCCTAGCGTGTTGCCAGATGAAGGAAGGGACCCGAAGTTTGCCGCAGATCCTTTGAGCTGTATGCCTGCACCTTGGGCACCAGTCGCGCCGGTAGGACCAGTAGCTCCCGTTGGGCCAGTCGCGCCGGCAGGACCAGTAGCTCCCGTTGGGCCAGTCGCACCGGTAGGACCAGCGGGGCCTTGGGCTCCTTGGGCTCCAGTGGCTCCCTGTGAACCAGCAGCACCCGTTGGGCCAGTTGGGCCAGTTAACGCAGAAACGGCGATGAGGTCCACCCAAGAGGTATCTCCCACATGCTGCCACTGGACGAATCCTCCGCTGACCTGAAGATTGACGGATGCACCATCAACCCCATTTGTGCCGTTGGTGCCATTAGTTCCAGCGGCACCCGTCAGCGAGGAAATGGCGATGAGGGTGTTCCAGCTAGTATCACCCGCGTGCTGCCACTGGACGAATCCTCCGCTGACCTGAAGATTGACTGCGGGTCCATTAGATCCCATCAGCGATGCCAGCCACTCATCCACCGTTCCGGAGAATCCCTGGGAGACGGCGATTTGGTAGGCACTCATGCCGCTGGTACCGGAGATCAGGGAGAGACCCAGTACCTTATTTCCGGAGAGGGAGAGAGAGGCCGTGACGGACATTATAAAAGGGTGGGTGGGGTTTGTCTGACGAAGACCTTGCCGGTTACCAGGTTCATCACTACGCCATCGGCATTCGTGCCCAGGACATCGATCCGAAGAGGCTCACTGCCAGAAGGAGTGGCCGGGAGCGCGGCGGTCTGAGATGCCGTGAGTGAGAGGATCAGCACACCGTTTGTCGGTGTGGGAACAGTGGCCGTAAAGGGTGCGGAGAAGGTGCCGCCGAAGGCTTGCGTGAGGGTAGCAACGAAGGACCAGCCAGTCAGATTAATAGGGTTAGGGGTGGGTGTAGCCCCATCATCGTGATTAATTTGTAACGAGTAGGGCACCCCCTGCTCGATAGCGTCGTCTCCGAGGAGGTTGAGTAGAGCGGCGGACATTGAGGGAGATTACATGGCGAGGGAGATGATCATCGGAAAAGGGCCAGAGTGAAGGAATGCTCCAAGAGAATGAAACGAGCATGGAAACGATGCACACGGTGGGGACGATACTGAGACGGAAGTCGAAGGCTTCCTTACTGGCCTTAGCCTTTCGCCTTCATTGTTATGTCGGTTCCCCCGTCGAGGCATCATAGACTCCGCCATAAGTCCAAAATTCAACCGGTGTAACAACAACGGTGCCCCCAAAGGTATTTCCTGGTGTCGGAGGGCCTCCACCACCAAACACCCCGGCATAAAACGGAAACGAGTACCCATCAAATGATACCGTCCCAGCCTCGATCCATCCGGCTAATTGAGCTGACCCTATTGCCAAGCCGTATACATCATACGGGATATAATACACTCCAAAGGACGGCCCACCGTAAAAGTTCCCCCCGGCATCTTGCACGAACGACATTCCACATGAAACCTGGTCGGATACATCTCCTTCTGCTAACTTAAACGACGTGTCATATTGAGCAAGGATCACGCGTTGGTCATAGGTGCCGTTTACGCCCGTGTTATAGCCTGGATCACTACCGAGCGGAGCTCCATTGGAAGTGGTGCCAGTTAACCCCGTGGTGCAAACCTGCTCCCTTTCGGCTGCCATACCCCAAGCGTCTGCCATCTCTATCCTGGTCGGCCCTCCCAAATAAACGACCGACCCCACAATCATCGGGAATTTGCCCGATGATTTTAGCGTAGAATCAGTATCATAATCAGGGTTGTGGTAAATTGACGTGAATACGCACTGAGCAGTTTTAACCCGCAGGAGCCACTTGTAAGGAGTGTCCCTGCTTACGGGCATAAAGCCGGTTCCTGGGCCATAAACAGGAACTAGAGCGGCGGTTGATGAACTCGGCGCACTATCGCAATATGTCGTGCCGTCCCATGCTGTGGCTAACGGGATAAGTGGAGCAAGACAAGTTACCTGCGGCATTTTCTAGCTCGTTGGGTAGCCGCCCTGATATGGCACAGGAATCATGGCTGGTCTTCCGTTGATGGCATAGGCGATGGTGACGAGGTTGGTACGTATCAGCTGAGTGATAACCGGAACTCCACCGACGATCTTGGAATAGGCAAGAAGAGTGCGCGAGAGTTTGAAGAGCGTAGGCGTCGAGGCGTCTCCTTCTACGTATGCATTTGGGTTCCACGCGGCGGAGGTGACATCGAACTCATCAGAATTTCCCCAGGTCTTGATCTGGGCACTTAGGATCATGCCGGTGTTGTCATATTCACACTCCAACCAAATCGCGTCTGGAGTAGTTGGTAATATATCATTCCAGCCGCGATCGGTCGAGGTGGGAGGATCGGACGACAGTAAGTTAGTGATCGAGTAGTCATCATCTGGTTTGAGTGACAACCAGAGCCCCGAGTAGTAATAGACTCCCCATTGGTAGGAGGCCGGGACGCCTCCCGTGCCGGTGCCGGGCGTGATCTGTTTGATCACGGAAAACGGACTCCGAGGGATCACAGGAGGGGAAGAGTCCTTTGTGTTCTGAGACCCCAGAAACGTCGAACCAGATGATCCACAGGAGACGGCGACATTGCCACTCGATCGAGGGGTGATCGATCGGAGATAATTATCCAAAACCCCTGACCAATAGGAGAGGTTGGTTCCCTTGTGTATTAGGCCGGGACGAATCATGGCTAAGATCCGTCTGATCCTCCACCATCAGATCCCCCAGTGTCAGCGGTCCCATAAATATCAGGATCGATCCACCAAGCACCGGTCCATTCCTGAATACGCTTTGCAGCGTGTGGCTCCTTCAGACAGCGATCGGCGGTCTTCAGGAAGGTGTAGCCAGTGGGAGGAGTGATCCGGGTGACGCCGGGTGTGCCGATGAGTCCGCAGCCTCCCGATTCCGGGAGTGAGGCGAGGGTGAGGGTGGATTTGATGACCGGGGCATACTCTGAGTAGAACTCCTGACCTCTCAGCCACTTGGTAGCATAAGTGATGGCATTCTCTGTGAGAGTTAGTATGGCTCCGCTGGCGCTCTGGTATTGGAAGGCCCCCATGAGCACGGGATCATTTTGGTTCTGCCAGATCTGGATCGCAGCCAGGTCGGTAAGTTCCAGTTCCGAATCTCCGCCTGACTGAAACATCTTGTGGCTTTTGAGCGGACGCTGCACCTCGACCCAGTCGGTCTCCTCCTCGGCGGTGGGAGTATCGCCTACCCCCTGAGTCGGGATCTGGCAATAGGTGATAGTGAGCGTTCCCGTGCCGCCCGGTCCGGGTTGCGCTCTCACCGTATCGATCAAGAGATAGGTTGGTACGACGGTGCCATCTCCTGGGGCGAATCGCACAGGGATGTTGGCCTTAACGACGCTCCAGGGTGCCGAGAATATGCGGGTATAGACAAGCCCATCCTTGCTCAACTCAATGAGGGGAGAGTAGGGCTGCTCCGTCAGGCCTTCTGATCCATGCCAGACGGGCGAGGTCGGTAAATCCGGGGCCGTGAAGGGAGTGGCGATGTTCATCGTGTGTTAGGCAATGGCCTCAGAGCCGTTGTTGGGCATGGGTGCCAGGATCTTAATGCCGGAGGAGATGGCCTGCTTCAGGAGCGCGTGGAGGGCTACTGTGGCATCGGCTGTGCGACGGGCGTGATCATTGGCCGGGCCAGCACCGCCGACGAAGAGCCCGATCTTGGCGAGCCGATCGCTCTCCTCGTGCTTCCCTTCTTTAGACGATCCGCTATCGCCATGAATGTCGGAGAGGGAGAATTTCTTTTTGCCAGGTGTCGATGCGTCATCGGCAGCTGCGGCGGATGTCTGACTGGAATGAAAGATCGGTGCCGATGAAGTGATCTGCTTGATGCGGTTGGCTAGTTCTTCAAAAGCCTGTTTTGTGGGGTCCTCAAGCTCCTTACGGGCGGCGGTTCCTTTCTCGTCGATGCTTACTCCTTGAATCTGTTTTAGGATGTCCTGGTTAGAAGATTGATGAAATTCGCGCAGATCTCCAAAAACGGAAGCAGCTCCCGAATCTCTAAACTCTTTATCCGTTGCGGGGCGCTCACTACCGTCTGGGTTGACATGCACGAGATGCCGTTGTGTTTCGCCCACGCGCTCCATGAAGGATTCAATCCAGGACTGAATCCCCGCTGTAGCCATATTGTCAGAGATCCCAGAATATCCCTTATTATCCCCCGTAGCCTTGGCTCCCTCAACGGCCTTTCGGATACCGTCACCAAACGAGCTGGCAATATTTAATAGTTCCAGACCTAAGGGCTTTAAGCTGGTGGGAGAGAATGCAAGAGCGACCAGCTGTCCCGTCAGTTGTGCAGAGTCGGAGGAAGCAGCGATCCAATCAGCTCGGAAGTTCCCAATCGCATTACCGAGACCAGTGCCGACCTTTTCGCCGATCTTGATGGTATCGATTGACTTGACCTCTTCCAGGACAGGCGAGAGCTGGTTGGCCGCCGATTCAGCGGCTCCCAGGAAGAATCCCTTTGTCTTCGCCGAGACCATTTCAAAATCATTGGTGACCTTGGTGAAGAGCGCGGCGTTCTTCTCATAGACAGCGGCCTTCTCATCGGTCACTTTTGCCGCCTCATTGATCGCGTTGGTATCGGAGAGGATGTTGATCATGTTCGCCCCCTGGCGGCCAAAGATGGCGCGGACAGCGGCCATCTTGTCGCTCTGCGTGGCGAGGCCACTGATGGCGACACCGATCTCCCGAAGCTGTGTCGGATAGTCCTCCGACTTCATGCGGTCCATGGAGAGACCGAGATCCTCGAAGATCTTCTTGGTTGGCTCCCCTTCGGCATTCACCCCTCCCAGGGCATTTTGGAGCATCGCCATGTTGGTCACGGCGGAGCCGGGATCCATGCCGACATCCTGATAGGCCTTCTGAATGGTGATCAGATTGGTGATGGATTCCCCGGTAGCCGTGGCCTCAGCGCGGAGCTGCTTCCCCTGTTCAAATATCTCCTTGAACGTATCACTCACTCCCTCCACGGATTTGAAGGCTGCGAAGCTCACGCCGAGTACGCCGAGAGCATCACCGAGATGGCTCAACTCCCCGACCCGGACGGCGGAGTCCTTAATCTCGGCGATCTCGCGCTTCACATGAGCGGCCCCATCGGCAAAGGGCCGGGCATTGAGCCCCATCACAAATTCAAGCGCGTTCATGGGATTCTGTCTTTCGACTCAGTTTTAAGCTTGGAGAGGAAGTCCTGATCGGAGTAGGTCGGACCCTTTGGCTTGAGGTCATAGCGGACAGCGATCGCGCTATAGAGGGCACAGGCCTGAGCGAGGGAGAGTCGATCATGGATGTACTCGATGGTCCATCCATACTCACTGGCTAGGGTGTCGGTGAGGGTGAGGAACCACCCGAGGCCGCTTCCGCCCCCGGGTGCTGAGATAAAGGGACAGCCCCTCCCTCCTTCCCGTAGGGCACGGAGGTCGCGAAGCCCTGGTCGATATGTAGGAAGATTATGTTTCCCGCCCCCTTGAGCGTCCCAGGAGGCAGCGTGTCGCTCCAGGCATCCACGGCAGCCTCGAACTCCCCGCGAGCGATCACAGAGCGCGTGATGTCATTATCAGGCTGAGAGAGCACCAGGAGGGCCGCCGCCACATCGCGCAGGGTAGCCGTCTTCCTGGTGGCGCTGATGTAGGGTGAGTCGAGTTGTTCCAGGATCAGAACCTTCCCCATGTCGATTCGTGGGAGGACAATCCCATTCACGGAGGTGGAGAGGGGCACAAAGGCGGAGAGCACCGCCTTGGGTGTGCCGCTGCCTGCTTCGTCGCTCGCAGCCTGAAGCCGGGCTAGAGAGGCGGCGAGTTCGGGGGATACTGACTCCGAAGATATCGGAACGGTGGTCGCGTGTTCGCTCATTGTTGAAAAAGTCGAAGGACGAGGGTCGATGGTCGAAAGCTAAGGAGGCGCTTAGATCAGGGCGTACTTGATGACCTTGAGGGAGAACTTCGTCACTCCCTTCTGGGTGTACATCACCTTGAAGCCACCTGGTGCCACATGGCAGCCCGTGACGCCGCACACGGAGACGACATCACCCGGGGAGAAGCTAGGAGCCGATCCCTCGGCAGTGCAGGTAATGTTGATCTCCTGTTGGTGATCGAAGTAGACGACGGCGGCTGTGAAGCCCACCGTGTTAGCGACCTCCTGAGCCTTGGCATTGCCGACGATGTCGGCGGTCTCCGCGATGCCACCACCGGAGTAGATGCCACCTGTTCCCCAGGCGATCGTATTATCGCCAATGATGACGGGTGCGGTCGGCTGGGCGGGGGCGGTGAAAGGAACGGCGAGAGGAGCGGTCATGGGATTTTAGGGTTTAGGAGTTGGGAGAGTGGGAAGGGTTTAGAGAATCGAAAGCTGAAGGGTGAAAGTTGAAAGCTGAGGGACTGAGGCGGATCGGAGAGTTTTCATTCAGGTTTCAAATTTCAGCGTTCATCCTTCGAGATTGCGCATCGGGATGTGGGGTTTCACGGCGGTGATGGCAAAGGTGAGTTTGAAGGCTGTGGTCTGGAGGTTTGGGGCATCCAGGGGATTGAGCTGGCTCGCCCCCTCATAGCGCCAATAGCGGCTCGTGATGCCGTCTGGCAGGGCATTGGAGCGCACCCAGGCCACCACGGAATCAATGAGAGCCAGGAGAGGAGGCTGGTCGCCCTGGGAAGCCACCAGCAAATTGCCCGGAGTGAGAAGAGGGATCTTGGCCTTCACGACCCAGATCTCCACCGTATGATCGACGATCGCAGAGAGGGGCTGCTCGCTCTGGTTCTTATCCCCGGACCAGTGGATCACCAGACGGAAGGATGCTGGTTGGTCCAGGAGCTGATCGAGCAGATCGCCGGGGTCCTGGGCAATCCGGAGCTGAGTCACGGCATTCGAAATAAAGGGAGCCTTCGCGAGATCGTCGCGAACCTTCAGCAAGATTTCGGCAGAGGTGAGCGGTTGCATCAGATCATGGATCCGCCAAGGCGGGATCGTTCCGAGATTAAGACGGCAGAGGGGCCTTCGACGGTGGTACCGGGGGCGGTGAGTCGGGAATCTCCTTCGCCGATGGAGAGGAGTTCCTTGCGAATACCTATGGCCTCGGCTTCGTAGGGGTTCTTCTCAGCACCGCGACGCTTATAGATCCGATCAGCGGCGAGCAGCTTGGCGGCCCGGGTGATGAAAGCGGGAAGCGGGGTCTGAAAGGGAATGGGGTAAAGCTTGCCGAGCACACCGTCGATCTCATCCTGCGTGTCCTGGGCGATCTGTTGCCAGACGGCGGGATTGGCAGATCCGGTCTCGGCATCATCGAGAGCTGCGGCCAGGAAGGGCGCAGGGATCATCCCGGTGAGATCGGATTGAGAAACGTAGGGCATTTGGTGGGTGAGCGAAGGTCGAAGGTCGAAGGTCGAAATCTTAAGGGTTCGCTACTGCCCTCACGCCGTGGCGGGAAGGCAGGGTGTGAACTCTTAAATGGCAGCTCCGACTCCGGTGGAGCCGATGGCGAGCTGCGGCAGGCCATAACCTGCGCCAAAGCGAGCGTAAGCCTGATAGATATACTCGTGATAGAGTACGACGTGTTCGCTCTGAGGAGTGGTGACGGCAAGGAGATCAATCGCCTTCTCATCCTGATAGATGAGGGCCTTGACTGGCAGTCCGACTTCCAAGAGGAACCATGCAGTATCGCTCCCCGCGAGTTGAGACCACACCAGATAATCAGCCGTTCCCTTCTGCACGTTTGTGACTGCGGCCACGCCGGCGATGGTGCCGTCTGTGTTTTTTGCGGTCGCCGCAATATTCTCGGCGGTGAGAATTTGCAAAGCCATTGATTCCAGCGCTGGAGGTACGACCAGTAGGAGCTTTTTGCCCAGACCCATGGCATTGCCCTGAGAGTTTTTCATTCCCTTGAGCAGCGCCTTGGCCGCCGCGAAGCTGTTCGCGGAGAGAGGGGCAGTCATCAGATTGGTGAAGGTGAGACTCTTGGAATTGTTGGGCTCGTGCTTCTTGTTTGTGTCGAAGAAATTCTTGCCCGTGTAATCGGCATTAGTAAACCCACCCTCCAGAGTGTTCGCCATCAGAGCATCCACGCTGGCGGCTGCGGCCACAGCCAGATTAGACATTAAGGGCGTGTAGATTCCGAGCCGATCACGCTCGATGTCGGCCTCTTTGACGGGGATCGTCGACTCATACTCATCATTTTTGATGCGATAGTCGGATGCCGAAAAATTTTGAATGATGGCTTTACCCATCATTTTGCGCAGGCCTGGCAATGCTCCAAGCCAGGCATAAACCTCCTCGGCAGCATTGGATGGCATCCGCATGGCGATCTTCGGCCATTCCGGCTCGGCCCCCTGCATTTCCTTGAGGAAAAGGACACGAAAACTCCGGAAGAAGTTGGCGAGTGTGGTTTGATTGATTTGCATGGCTGGTTAGGATTTGGGATTTAGGATTTGGTAGTGGTGAGTAAGTTGGAGGATTAGGCGGAGGCGGCGGGTGCGAGGGAGGTGATGTCGACGATCACCTGAGTGGCGTCGCCGTTGTAGAAGCCCAGGAAAACCCCCGCGATGAGGCTGTGCGTCGTCGAGTGAGCAACGGTGTTGTCATCCTCGGCAAATACATTGGCCCCAAGATCGGCCTGGGTAACCGGCTGAGTTGTGGAGTTTTGCAGGATGAAGGCGCCTCGTTTTGTCAGGACACTCATGGCTCCCGCACCGCCAGCAGTGTTGTCAAAAACACTGCTCAGCGAGCTGGGTTGAACCACGCCGAGCACGCGGAGGCCTGCGACATCTGCCGCAGGCTTGCCATATCCAGCCGCAGTGATGGCGAGCAAGGTGCCGACATAAACGATGACGCCGTTAAGCAGCGGCACGGGGGAGGTGAAATCACCAGGAGCTTCCGGTGTATTGATGGGAGTAGTGGCGGCGGACATGGTGTTTTTGGAGTTTGGGAGTTGGGAAAGTTGGAACGGTTGGTTGGGGATGAATTATTTTCCGAATTTTTTGTGATCTTCTTCAGTCAGACCGAGTTGACGGTCGATCTCGGCGCGCGCGGTGTTGTGTTCCAGGTTGCTACCCTCAGCAGCGAGAGCATCGACCTTGGTGCGCTTATCGAGCGGCACGGTGACAGGGAGATCGGCGCAGAGCGTCTTGAGATCGGCGATGTCGAGCTTCTCGGCACCCTTGGGAACAACTTTCCCTTCGCCAGCGGCGAGGGCGATGATTCCCTGGCGCTCGGA
>Ga0302201_10002979_pt1 | contig 12859 bp, 10 predicted proteins | sample II_Bog_N3_2_FD_194586 | JGI IMG/M metagenome (GOLD analysis project Ga0302201, IMG submission 194586) | Peat permafrost microbial communities from Stordalen Mire near Abisko, Sweden - II_Bog_N3_2 | ecosystem: Environmental > Terrestrial > Soil > Wetlands > Peat | place: Sweden: Abisko...
CTGCTGGCGATCGGCGCAGACATCGGGCTGATCTCCGGCGCGGTCCACTTCACCAGCGGACGCTCGCCCGTGGTCATGGGTGTCACCCTGGCAGTGGTCATCCTGTTCAGTTGCTTCCTGCTGGTTTACGTCCTCTACCAGGTCGCCACGCCGGAGGCCGCCAAGCTGGCCAGCGCCCTCCCTCCCGGCGTCCAACCCGTCCTGATCCATCGCCGGAAGGTCCTGCGCTGGGCCAAGGGCATCGCCGTACCGCTGGCGGTGTGCGCGGTGCTCGCGCTGGTGCTGCCGGGCGACTCCAGAATCGTCCCCTGCATCTTTGCGGGGTTCATCCTGTTCCTCAGCGCGATCCTGCTGCCCATCCTCTACTGGAGCATGCGGAAGATGGACATCTCGCTCACCGCCCTGCAGGCCGATCCCTGGGTCCACTGGGTGTATACGGCCGAGCAGTGGCAGCAGTGGACCGAGGTGCAGGTGGAGCGGCTGCAATCCGCGCCGCCGACCATCGTCCTGCACCAGGTGTGGACGAAACTTGCCTGGGCCATGGTCTTCATCGCCGGCGGTGTCTACTGGCTGGTCCCCGGACCGGTCCTGTGGAAGACTGCGTACATCCTCTTTATCGCCTCGATTCTGATTGTCGTCCCCGTCCTGAGCGCTCGCAGCGCCCGGTCCGCTCCGGCCCGGCTCCGCACCAAGCTGCAGCGCGCCATGCCGGAGGCCTTCTTCGGGCGCGACGGCGTCTTCTGCGACGGCACCTTCACCACCTGGCTCACCGGCGACGTCTTTCTGACGGCCGCCTCCATCGACGAGCGCTCTCCGCGCAGCCTGCTGCTCCGTTTTGAGAAGGATGTGCCCAACCCCTACGGCCCGCTGCAGGTCATCCCCATCCAGCAGGCCGTGCTGCTGCCTGCCGGCGCGGAGCATGACCTCGCCCAGCTCCAGGCGCAGCTCGCCGCCCGCTGCCCCAAGGCCAGGGTCACCCTGGCGTGATGTGCCTCTGAGCACGGGGACAGGGCACGCGTGCAGGGCGTCACGCAGTTGGGCAGTGATTCGCGTCTGAATCGGAGCGCAGAGCAGAGGTCCGGGGCTAAAGCCCGATGATGGATGTGCCCTTGACCGCGGGCTGAAGCCCGCTGCTACTCCGAAAAACCACGATCTGAAACCGACTACGGCAAAACCGCGATCTGGAGCGGACTACGGCGTGCACTCCTGGGAATAGGGGACGGGAAGGACGAAGTAGATGGGCGACCACTCAAACATGAAGCCGCGTTCGAAATGCGACTCGGAGTAGCTGCCGGGAAACTGGACTTCGTTACCGCGGAAGAGCGAGGCAACGATGGCCTTGGCCAGGCTGAGCTCCATGATCTTGCCGAATGCCTGGTCGAAGTGGCCGCGGTTGCGGGTGAACCAGTAGCGCGACTCCGTTGCGGAGGTTGCGGTGAAGGTGACGCCCTTGAGTTTGCCCCGGTGTTCGCCCTCGGTAAAGAACGACGGGGCAGCTGAGATGTGGAATGTTTCTGCCATGGTGTGCGACCTTCAATCCCTGAATTCCGCGGGCCCCGATCGCCGTTATGGAAATGCTGCCGCAGTTCGGCAGCTTTGGTCAGAATAACCACGGCATGGCGAATCTGACTGTGATGCGCATCACACCGTCGACCGTGCGCCGTTGTGCCGCTCCCCAAAGGCTTAACACCGATTGACACAGATTGAACGGATTTTTTAATGAGAAAGAACGGAGAGTAAAGGGCTTAGCACAGACGACACAGATCGGATGGATTTTTAAGTAAGGAAAGCGGGGATAGATCGCTGCCTTTCGAACGAAGAAAAGAAAATCCGTGCTTCTATCCGTGTGAATCCGTGTTAGGGTTTTGGCCCGGCCCCCGGACGCAGTATAGGTTGCACTTCTCCGCGGGAAGCTGGTAGTGTCTTGGCCATGCCCGAGTCGCCAACGGGCTCCACAAAATATTGCAAGGAGAAAGATATGGCACAGGTACGTGTTCTCGTCGGCACACGGAAGGGCGCGTTTGTCCTGTCCGCGGATGGCACGCGGACGCAGTGGGATGTCTCCGGGCCGCACTTTGCCGGGTGGGAGATCTACCACCTGAAGGGTTCGCCGGTGGACCCGAACCGTCTCTATGCGTCGCAGTCGTCGGGCTGGTTTGGCCAACTGGTGCAGCGGTCGGACGATGGCGGCGCGACGTGGAATCCAGTGGGCAACAAGTTTGCCTACGACGGCGTGACCGGCACGCACCAGTGGTACGACGGCACGCCGCATCCCTGGGAGTTCAAGCGGGTGTGGCACCTGGAGCCGTCGCTGACCAATCCGGACGAGGTTCTGGCGGGCGTGGAGGATGCGGCGCTGTTCCGCTCCACCGACGGCGGGCTGAACTGGACGGAGTTGGGCGGCCTGCGCACGCACACCACGGGCTCAGCGTGGCAGCCCGGCGCGGGCGGACTGTGCCTGCATACGGTCCTGCTGGACCGGACGAACCCGCAGCGCATCGTGATTGCGATCTCCTCGGCAGGGGCGTTCCGGACGGACGATGGCGGCGCGACCTGGAAGCCGATCAACCGCGGCCTGCGTTCGGAGCATATTCCGGACCCGACGGCGGCGATTGGCCACTGCGTCCACCACATTGCGGCGCATCCGGGGCGGCCGGAGACGCTGTTCATGCAGAAGCACTGGGATGTGATGCGCTCCGACGATGCGGGCGACAACTGGCGTGAGGTGAGCGGCAACCTGCCGACAGACTTTGGGTTCGCCATCGACGTACACGCGCACGAGCCGGAGACGGTGTACGTGGTGCCGATCAAGAGCGACTCCCAGCACTTTGTGCCGGACGGCAAACTGCGCGTCTTCCGCAGCCGCACGGGCGGCAACGACTGGGAGCCACTGGGCAAAGGCCTGCCCGACCGCGACTGCTACGTGAACGTGCTGCGCGACGCCATGGCCGTGGACACGCTGGATGAGTGTGGCGTGTACTTTGGCACCAGCGGCGGCCAGGTGTACGCGTCCAGCGACGCGGGCGACAGTTGGACGGCGATCGTCCGCGACCTGCCGCCAGTGCTGAGCGTGGAAGTGCAGACGCTGGAGTAGACGCCGAAAAGAACTGTCCTGGCGGACGGGCCCACTGCGCGTGGGGCGGTCACTTCGTGACGCGTGTTGGGCGTCGCGTGGTGCTCCCGATGGTCGCAAGCAGATGCTATGGCACACGCCGCAGGATGGCCGCACTGCTCGCGGGGATGGTGAGGGGGCGCGCAGGGGCAACACCGCCGAACGTCACGGCGGTTGAAGTGAGCGATTCGGCGGTGAGGCGCTCGGCGATGCGATAGCCCGACAGCGCGAGGTCGAGGTCCTGGGCCGCATCTTTGTTGATGACGGCGACGAGAATACTGCCGTCCGCGGATTGTGCGGCGTAGGCAGTGGCGTTCACCTCGCCGGGATCGAACTCCACCTTCACCAGTGTCGCGCCGGCGAACTGCTGCGCGAAGCGCATGCCGAAGCTGACCGGCTCCGCCACGAACTTGCCGTCGATGTCCGCGATGGGCGTGTAGAACGGGCGCGGATGCGGGACGGAGCGGTCGGGCATCAGCTCTTCTCCGGGCAGCTTGCCGCCCAGCGAGTTGGCCACCATCTGGCCTTCGCCGCCGTGCAGGTTCACGCCCGCATAGCCGAGCGAGGCCAGCTTGAGCAGGTAGTCCGCAGCCCACAGCGACGCCGCGAACACGTCGGAGAAGCCCGGCTTGCCGCCGCGATAACAGGTGTTGCCCTCGGTCATGCGGTAGGGCACGGTGCGGTGCTGGCCAGCGCTCAGGCGGGCGGCCGCTGTGCTCACATCCGCGGCCAGCTTGTCCACATGGGGGTCCGGATGCAGCAGGTTGGCGATGGTGGCGTTGGGGTTGGAGGGCGGCCCGGTGAAGTAGTAGTGGTGGGTGAGCGCGCCGACGTTGGGGCGATCGCCCTCCGGCAGTGCGAGCAGGCGGTCGACGACGACAGCGTACCACGCGGGATTGCCAGCGGTGTCCGGCAGGCCGAACTGCGCCGAGGGCACGCGCGCGCGGATGGCCCTGGCGAAGACGATCCACTCGTCGAAGTAGGTGTCCGCGGTCCAGGTCTTGGGGTCGCGGATGGTGGTGCCGAAGCGGTCCGCCTCATTGCCGACCTGGAAGTACTCGAGCTTGTCGCCGAGGGTCCTGGCGGCGAAGGCAGCCTCCTCCGCGGCGAGCTGTGGAGTGTTGGTGCCAAAGTTGATGCCGTAGAGGCAGGTCCATCCGGTGGCGTCCAGAAACGCGCGCAGGTTCTCCACCGCGTGTGGCGTGACGGCGTAAGAGAGATCGGGCGGCGGGTCTCCGACCTTGTACGGACGTGCGGCGCGCGGCGGCGCTGTCGAGGTGGGCGTGGGCTTCCAGTAGCCGTAGTCGGAGGTGTTGCCGCCCAGGCGGAGCACGCCGCTGGGCGCCAGCGCGCGGAACTGCTCCACCAGGCCATGGTTCGCGGGCGAGAAGAAATCCGGCTCGGAGAGCTGCTGCGTCTCATAGGAGACGCCGACGAAGTTCCGCGGAACGACCGGGCCGGGGCGGTCTGCATGCAGGGTGAGGGTTGCGCTGTGCGCAGGCGCAGCGGAGGGAGCCTGGGCGAAGGACTTGAGGGTTGCGGCGGTGGCTGCACTGGCCAGGAGAAAACGACGGCGGTCGAACTGTTTCATGCGGAGAAGCATAGGCTCTCTCAGCCCGGTGAGACAAGGATGCCGAAGGTACGCGATACTGCCCGAGAGGGGGGAGTCTGCCATGGCCACCATCCGGGTTGAGCTGCCTGCGCATCTGCGCACGCTGGCCCGCATCGGCGGGCACGAGGTAAGCCTGGAGGTTGCCGGCACGCCGACGGTGCGCACCGTGCTGGACGCGCTGGAGGCTGCATATCCCATGCTGTGCGGGACCATCCGCGACCACGGCACGCTGCAGCGGCGGGCTTTTCTGCGCTTCTTTGCATGCCAGCAGGATTTGTCGCTGGAGCCGGTCGACGCGCCGCTGCCGGTAGCGGTGGTACAGGGCGCGGAGCCGCTGATCGTGCTGGGCGCAGTGGCGGGCGGATTGGCGGTGGCTTAGTGGAGGTTCAGCGGGGTAAATACCCCATTCTTTGAGAGGGCAAGTTGGATAGGTCTGGGAGGACCCGTTGGGGGGACGGTGACTTCGACCCAAAGCTCTTCGCCTTTCTTCGGCGGCCAAGGGCTTTGCGCTGTATCGGGAATAAAGTAGTCCACCCCATGCGACAGAGTCGCCCGATCGCACGGATGGTTCGCCCAGAGCCTGACATCGTTGGTCGACTCAGATTTTTCGTCGTAGCTCGCGGGCACCGCTACCAGCTTGCCACCCCGCACCACGGGCCTTACATGCCATTCCCAGGAGCTGCTTCCAGCTTCATAGCGCAAGCGATGGTTCTCATCGAGCGGCAGCCCGCAGGCGTCGACCGCAAGTTGCAGCGCCAGGTATCTCCCGCGCAACGGCATGTTCGGGTCGTACTGCGCGGCCGGCACCCAGACGCGCGGACACACCTCGCGTTCGTACAGAAACTTGGCGGCAATGCTGAGCACTAGCACCGCCTGCACGATCAGCAATGTAACTGCCCGCATCGTCCGGCTCATGCTTGCGCCTCCAAGATTCTGGCGACCAGGCGGCGGCGCGCCTTCTCCAGCACCCATCCGCCGGCGAGGAAGAGCACGCCCAATACGATCAACCCCAGCGCGCGGTCCAGCTTGCCCATGATGTCGGAGAAGTAGAACCACATCACCGTCAGCGCGAATGCGGCGATGCCGTAATTGACGATCGCCTTGCTCGCCTCGCGAACGCCCCACCATGCGAGAAACACGCACACCGCGGCCACCAGCGCATACAGCGCCACCCTTGGCTCGGACTGCGGCCACTTCCAGGGTCCATCGCCTCTCTCGCTAATGGTCACGCGTAGCCACGGCAGCGCAAACGCCGCCGCCGCAACCACTGCGGCCGGCACCACACTCTTCTTCTCCACCAGCCAGGCAACCATGATCGCCAGCAGTAGAATTCCATACGCCCATAGCCGGTACGAGAGCGGCACGAAGCCCCAGTCGTGGCCCCAGCCATAGTAGTTCCATCGCCAGCCTTCCTCGCCGAGCACACCTGTCGCTATCGCCAGCGCGACGCCGGCAACCGTGAAAAGGATCCACGCGACAACCCGCCTCCGCGAATGCAGGAAGACCGTAAGGTACACCGCGGCGATCACCGCGATCATTCTGTAAAGATAGACATCCGAACCGCTGTACACGTCTGCACGATACGACCACTCCGAGAGGAGCCATGCGGGCGCCAGCAGCAGCGCAAGCGTCTGCTGGAACTCGTCCCCCAGCAACGCCCATCCTGCGATGGCGCAGAAGGCCCACAGCATCACCGCCGCCGGCCAGTGTTCCTGCATGTTGAAGATTTGCCCGACCAGCGCAATTGCCGCGCCGCTGGCTACAGTTCCCAGCGCGTGCATGGTGGTGGCGAAGCCGCCGAAGCGCTCGCTCGATGCGATGCCCGCGCCGTGGAACAGAGCAAGCATGGCCATCACCAGCGCCAGCCGGTCGAGGGGCGAGACGTCGTCCCAATGCGCAGCCACGAACAGCAACACGCCCGCGCCCAGCAGGATTCCACCCAGCACCAGCGCCACGATGACCTGCCAGCGCTGGCCGCTGGGCTTTGCCTCCGCACTCTCGAAGTTACGGATAGCGGCTGCGGTCGGCTCATCGATGAGGCCCGCTGTACGCCATCGTGTTAGATACTCTTCAAAGCTCTGCATCTTCGTCGCCGGAAGTAGACCACACCTCCGTCCGCGATACAAGCACAATCCCGGGCGCGGATGAAACAATGGCGGCGGCTGGCCGTCTACTGCATTACCGGAAGAGACTGGACCCAGGAAGCCGAGACAGGAGAAGTCCCGACATTGCTGACGCGCAGGCGATTCGTACAACTCGGCGCGATGAGCTCGGCCTCGCTTGTGCTGGGACACGGTGCCGCGCAGATGGCGCCGCCCGCGCCGCCGCCGGACTTTACGCTGGAAATTGCGCCGTACCTGCTGGAGGCGTCGCCGAAGCACCGCTTCCAGACGGTGGCCTACAACGGCCAGGTGCCGGGGCCGTTGCTGCGCATGAAGCAGGGCCGCGAGGTGACGGTGGAGGTGCGGAACAAGTCCGCCGACGCGGAGGTGGTGCACTGGCACGGGCTGTATCTGCCGCCAGCGGTGGATGGCGCCATGGAGGTGGGCACGCCGATGATTGCGCCGGGCGAGACGACACGGCTCACCTTTACGCCGGAGCCCGCCGGCTTCCGCTGGTTCCACACGCACACCATCGCGGGGAACGATTTGAAGAAGGCGCAATATGGCGGCCAGCATGGGTTTCTGATGATTGAAGCAGTCTCCAACGATGGGAGCGAATTGACGCAGTACGACCGCGAAATTTTCCTGGCGCTGCACGACTGGGGCGGACGCATGATGCCCAGCGCGGACGGCTCGGCCATGCCCATATACGACGTGGCGACCATCAACGGGAAGATGCTCGGCTACGGCGAACCGCTACAGGTAAAGCAGGGCGAGCGCGTGATGCTGCATGTGCTGAACTCCAGTCCGACGGAGGTGCATTGGATCGCGCTGCCGGGGCACACGTTTCACGTGCTGGCGCTGGATGGCAACGCAGTGCCGCAGCCGCGTGCAGTGGAGATGCTGCGGCTGGCGCCGGCGGAGCGCGTCTCCGCAGTGGTGCGGATGAACGCGCCGGGCGTGTGGGTGCTGGGCGAGGTGCAGCGCCATGTGCAGGCCATGGGCATGGGCATTGTGGTGGAATACGCCGGCGCAACGGGCGCGGCAAAGTGGGTGCAGCCTCCGGATCTGGTGTGGGACTATGCGCAGTTCGCCGCGCCCGCGGATGCGGCGGCAAAGGCGGACCAGGTGGTGGAGATTCCGCTGGTGTTCGACTCGAAGTTCGAGGGCCATGGGAATGAGGAGCGCTGGACGATCAATGGAAGGTCGTTCCCGGACGCGGAGGCGCCGCTGCTGCGCACCGGCACGCGCTACCGCCTGGCGATGAAGAATCTGAGCACGAACGACCATCCCATCCACCTGCATCGGCATACGTTTGAGGTTACGAATGTGGGCGGCGTGAGCATGCGCGGGCTGAGGAAGGATGTCGTGCTGATTCCGGCGAAGGCGTCCTCCGCGGTCGAGTTCACGGCCAATCATCCCGGTAATACGCTCTTCCACTGCCACCAGCAGGACCATATGGACAGGGGATTTATGATGGTGCTTCGCTATGCGTGATGTAAGCCGACAGATTGGGTGCCCCATTCATCGCGGCCTTCTCGCGATGGGCGGGCTCGCGATACTCTTTGCCGTCCTTACCTTCCCGGCACGGGCGCAGGGCAACTACGAGATCCAGGTGTACGGCGCGGACACCGTGGAGCCGAAGAGCCTGATGGTGGAGCTGCACTCCAACTTCACGCCGGAGGGGCAGAAGAACCTTATCGACGGCATCTACCCCACCAACCACCAGGAGCACGAGACGCTGGAGCTGACGGAAGGGCTGACGAGCTGGTCGGAGGTGGGCTTCTATGTCTTCACCAGCGAGCAGGCCGGCCATGGCGTGCAATGGGTGGGCGACCATATTCGTCCGCGCGTACGGGTGCCGGACAGTTGGCACTGGCCGGTGGGTGTCAGCCTGTCCACGGAGGTGGGCTACCAGCGCGCGGTGTACTCGCCGGACACGTGGACGTGGGAGCTGCGGCCGATCGTGGACAAGACCGTGGGGCGCTGGTACTTCGCGGTGAATCCCGCGCTGGAGCGCACCTGGCACGGGCCGGACGTGAATCAGGGCATCGGCTTCGCGCCGGGCGCTACGTTTACCTACGATGTTACGAAGCAGGTCAACCTGGGCCTCGAATACTACGCCGACTACTGCCGCATCACGTCGCCCTGCGGGCTGCACGACCAGCAGCAGCAGATCTTTGCCGTGACCAACCTGAACGTGTCGCCGAAGTGGGAGATCAATATCGGCGTGGGTGTGGGGCCGACTGCGGCGACGGACCACCTGATCGTGAAGGGCATCCTGGGGCGGCACTTCGACTGGGGCCGGCACTCGGCGGTCGACTAAGCAGCACGACTCACTTTCGCCCTTCGCACCACGAGCCGGATGTCGAGGTCCATCCCCACCGCCTTCGCGTAGCGCATCAGTGTGCGCATATTGACGTTTTCCGGACGGCGCTCGGTGCGGCTCAGCTGCGGGGTGCTCGTACCCATCTTGCGCGCCAACTGTGCCTGTGTCAGCCCTTTCAGTTTGCGTTGTTCCGCGAGTTGCAGGCCAATGCTGAGGGTCTTCGTCTCCTCTTCATAGGCCTGCCGCACGACAGGCTTCTTGAGCTGCTGTTTCACATACCGGTCCCATGTAGTTGTCATCCGCCGTTCGCCCCTCTCTTGTAGCCCGCTTTGGATACGCTCTTCCTCTTTCGGCGTTGCTCATGCTGCGCCATCCTGCTGCGAGCGATTCGCTTGTCGCTTTCCTCCACGGCGGCCGTGTTCTTGGTAAAGCCGTGGAGCAGAACCGCAGTCCGGCTTTCATCGAAGAAATAAAGCACACGGTACCGTGTCTTGCCTACTCTCAGTCTGGCCTCACGCAGCCTGCCCTCGATCTGGGAGGTATATGGATAGTCCAATGTCGGCCCACCGCTGCGAAGAAGGTCGATCCGAGCGATTACCTTACCGCGAACCTCCTCAACCAGCAGGTCAAGCCATTCCATCACTGGAAGACTGCCATCGTCCTCCTTATAAAAGTCGACGTTCCATGGCCCGGACGGATTCTGACGCACGATTGGAGTTTATCATATTTGATAAATCAGAATACAGGCCAGTGGACAGGCGAAAGCCGCCGCTTCGACTGGGGCCATCGCTCGGCGGTCGATTGAGTACACTGAAAGCCCATGCAACGGAATCGTGTTCTCGCCGCTCTCGCACTGCCGGTCCTCTTCCTGAGTGCAGCAGGATTTAGCCAGAGTTTGCCGCTGGTCGCGCTGGACCGGCCCGCAGCGCCTGACGATTTTGCCATCGTTGCGAATGGACGTGCGGCGGCTATCTATGTTGCGCCGCAGAATCCGGAGACGGTGCGCGTGGCGGCGGAGGCGTTTGCCGCGGATGTGGAGCAGGTGACGGGCGTGCGGCCGCGCGTGCTGGAGTCGCTGAAGGCTCCGCTGCCGCAGAACCTGATTATCGTGGGCGTGCTGGGCAAGTCGACGGAGATCGACCGCCTGGGCAAGGCGAAGAAGATCGACGCAAGCAGCACGGCAGGCAAGTGGGAGAGCGCGGTGACGAGCGTGGTTGCATCGCCGCTGCCGGGCGTGCGGCGCGCGCTGGTGATCGCCGGGAGCGACCGTCGCGGCGCGGCCTATGCGCTGTTTGCGCTGTCGCGGCAGATGGGCGTGTCGCCGTGGACGTGGTGGGCGGACGTGCCAGTGGCGCACCACGATGCGGTGTATGTGCGCGCGGGCAGGCATGTGCAGCCGGAGCCCTCCGTGCAGTACCGCGGCATCTTTCTGAACGACGAGGACTGGGGGCTGCGGCCGTGGGCTGCGAAGAAGATGGACCCGACCGTTGACAGCGGAAAGGGAAACATCGGGCCCAATACCTATGCCCGCATCTTCGAGCTGCTGTTGCGGCTGCATGCGAACTCGTTGTGGCCGGCGATGCATCCCGGCACGCTCGCGTTCAACGCGGTGCCGGAGAATGCGAAGCTGGCGGACAAGTGGGGCATTGTGATGGGCAGCTCGCACTCTGAGGCGCTGCTGCGCAATAACGTGGGCGAGTGGAGCGAGAAGGCCGCCCCAGCCGGCGATGGACCGTGGAACTACCAGACCAACGCGCCCGCGATGAATGCCTACTGGGACAAGCGGCTGGTGGAGAACGGCAAGTACGAAAGCTTCTACACGGTGGGGCTGCGCGGCGTACACGACTCCGGCCTGGAGGCGACGGGCACACTCGCGGTCAAGGCCAAACTCGTCCAAGACGCGATGACCGCCCAGCGTAGGCTGCTGGCCGCGCGCGTGAATCCCGATGTCGCGAAGGTGCCGCAGATTATCTGGCTGTATAAGGAGTCGCTCGATCTGTATCGCGTGGGCATGCAGGTGCCGGACGACGTGACGCTGGGCTGGACGGACGACAACTACGGCTATATCCGCGAGCTGCCGAACACGGTGGAGCAGAAGCGCGCGGGCGGATCGGGCGTCTACTACCACGTCAGCTACTGGGGCGCGCCGCACGATTATCTGTGGCTCTGCACCACGCCGCCGGCGCAGATCCAGGAAGAGATGACCAAGGCGTATGACCACAATGCGCGCAAGTACTGGATCCTGAACGTCGGTGACCTGAAGCCTGCGGAGATCGACATTGACTACTTCCTGCAGCTTGCGACGGACGAGCCAGCGATGGCGAAGCTGAGCCAGGGGGAATGGCTGACGCATTGGGTCTCCGAGCAGTTTCCTGAAAAATCTACCGAAGAAGCTCAGTTTCTCTTCAATGTGCTCCTGACGAACTACTACCGTGATAATTTCAGCCGTAAACCGGAGTTTATGGGCTTCAACGGCTATAACGATGCGATCAATCGGACTGCCTACAATCCGCTTGCGTGGCCAAGACCTACCTCACTTCTCAGGGACCAGAATCATGTTCGATCTTCCATCTGGTCGGAGCTGCTTAATGTTTACGACCACGTCGAAAGCGACATAGCGCCTCAGTATGCCTCTGCATTCTTTGAGCTATTCGGCTATCCGATCGAAGCCTCCGCTGCGATGAACGAGAAGTTTCTGGCAACCGATCTCACCTATCTCGACGCGCACCAGCACAACGACACTGCCCTGGCGGCGGACACAGCCAGGGCTCAGGCGGCGTATGACACGATCCAAACGCTGACGGCAAAGTACAACGCGCTTGAAAACGGCAAGTGGGACGGCATTATGTCCGACACGCCAAGGGAACGGCATGTCTTCGAGATGCCGCGCACGGCGACTGCGGCGGATGCCGATGCGCCCTTGCCAGCCGCGTGGAGTGCGGGCAGTGAAGCGTGCCAGTCGCAAGGCGACGCGGCCGGTCCTTCTGCTGGAGACGCCGGTGGTGCCAGGTTTGCGGAGCAGCACTGCACCGTCTCCATCAACGCGGCGCACTTTACGCGGAGCGTGGATGGCACGCTGGCACACTGGAACGTGCTGGCCGACCTTGGCATCTCCGGCGACTCGGTGGAGTACGGTGCGCCGGGTGTGCTGGCGAACCTGTCGCAGGCGAAGGCGGCGCAGGCCAGGAGCGAGATGCCGCACCTCGACTACGACTTTACGACGGTCAGCACCGGACCGGCGACGTTGACGATCCATCTGCTGCCCACGTTTCCGCTCGACTCCGACCACACGCTGCGCTACGCGGTTGCGCTGGACAAGCTGCCTGCCATCGAACTGGACGCCGCCACCGGTGCAACATCAAAGTCCGCCGGCGCGGGCGACGGCCCCAGTGGTGCGGCATGGTCGGCGAACGTCCTGCGCAACTCCGCGATTGCCACCGTCACGCTGGGCACGCTGGCGCCGGGCAAGCACACGTTGCGGCTCTACTACCGCGAGCCGGGCGTGGTGTTCGAGCATCTGGTGGTCACATTTCCGGGCGCTCCGCCCGCGTATCCGGTGCCGCCGGAGACGAAATAGACGCGGCATCTGGTATCTTGGGCGGGCTATGAATATCACCCGTCGTGCTGCCCTTAAGTCGTCCACCCTGGCCGCTGCCGCGCTCGCTCTGCGCGGGCCCAGGCTGTTCTCGCAGGCCTCTGCGGCC
>Ga0302201_10003010_pt1 | contig 12785 bp, 10 predicted proteins | sample II_Bog_N3_2_FD_194586 | JGI IMG/M metagenome (GOLD analysis project Ga0302201, IMG submission 194586) | Peat permafrost microbial communities from Stordalen Mire near Abisko, Sweden - II_Bog_N3_2 | ecosystem: Environmental > Terrestrial > Soil > Wetlands > Peat | place: Sweden: Abisko...
CTGGGAATACCTCGTCTCTCATGACCTCAAATCCTCGAACCGCCGGATGCGGACCCGCTTGTCCGGTGGTGTGGCAGGGGTGGAAGGGGAAACCCTTCCCCCCTATGCCGATCCGGCTGGATCGCCTGACCGATCAATAGAACTACGGGCGCGGGGCCAACGGCGTCGTCGCTGAGGGCTGCGAGAGTCGTGCGGTGGACCAGCTCTTCCGGAGTACTCGCCTTGGACACGGCGATGCAAGGTGTCTGTGGGTCGACGCCGGAGGCGATAAGTTCGTCAGCCAGTATGCGGAAGCGGCGGCCGGGCATGTAGATGACCAGCGTGGCGTCGGGCGGAAACGCGCCTTCCCACTTGGGTGTGAGTTCGAGCCGGCCCGGATGGTCAGGGCTGGGCGCTGCGTGGTGCGCGGTGGCGAAGATGAGCTTGGAGGCGGAGCCCCGGTCGGTGAGCGGCGTTTTGAGCGCGGCTGCGACGGCGAAGGCAGCGGTAATTCCGGGGACGATCTCGAAGGGGATGTTGGCTGCGGTGAGCGCGGCTATCTCTTCGCCGGCGCGGCCGAAGATGAGCGGGTCGCCCGACTTGAGCCGGACAACGGACCGGCCAGGTTTTCCATCCTTGGGGCTGGCGTGTTCCAACATCAACTCGTGGATGCCGGCCTGGGTGATGCGCGGCTGGCCGCAGCGTTTGCCAACAGGCACGACGAGCGCGGAGGGGGATGCGAGGGCGAGGACTGCGTCGGAGACAAGGTCGTCGGGGAGGATGACGTCGGCTGTCTGCAGCAGGCGCAGGGCGCGCAGGGTCAGTAGCTCGGGGTCGCCAGGGCCAGCGCCGACGAGGTAGACCGTGCCGGACTGGGCTGCAGAGGTCATGAGAGGGTATTCCCGTTAAAATCCGGATGCACGACGCGAGGCAACGACGGAGATTCTGGACTTCTTCCAGAATGACGCTGCTGGTCCGTGGTGGGCTGCTGGTCCCCGGTGGCACTGTCGATCATTGGTCCTCAGCGGGGCGCGGGTTGGTCCTGGCGTGGCGGCGGGCCAGGGTGCGCGAGGGGCAGGCGTCGTAGCTGCAGACGTCGCGGCTGGCGAGCTGGTGGAGGAGCTCCTTGCGGGCGTCGTTCAGGGGTTCGAGCTGGAGAACTTCGCGGCGGAGGTTGCCGAGTTCGGCCAGCCAGTCGCCGGCGTCGAGCGGCAGGATGGCGTTGATCTCCTTGCGCAGGCGCTGGGCGAGGGCGGGGCTGTGACCAGCGGTGGAGATGGCGATCTGGAGGTCGCCGCGGCGGACCACGGAAGGGAAGTAGAAGTCGCAGAAGGGAGGATCGTCGACGGCGTTGACCAGGATGCCGGAGGCTTCGGCTTCGGCGAAGACGGCGCGATTGACGGCGGGGATGTTGGTGGCGGCGACCGCGAGGAACTGCCCGGCGAGGTCTCCGGTGGCGTACTCGCGCTGGTGCCAGGCGAGTTCGCCCGCCTCGGCCATGGTGGCGATGCGTTCGGTGGCGTGTGGGGCGATGACAGTGACGGCGGCGCTGGCGGCAAGCAGGGACTCGATCTTCGACTCAGCGAGGTGGCCCGCGCCGATGACGGTGCAAGGGCGGTTGGTGAGTTTGAGGAAGATGGGGAAGAGGGACATGCGAAAGATAGTCCTAGCTTGGAGGAGCTAATGTTGATCGTCGATGTGTCAACAACACGTTGGCCTCATTGAAGGTTTCTTGCCATCGTTTCAAGAAAATGATGCCATCACTGTCAGGTTCTTCAAATAAGAAAATCTCAACCGAAAGAGGCTTGTCTTTGGCGTCAGGATATTTTTCAAATACTTCGCCGCTCTCCACGAATCGTAGGTATGCGTTGAGCTTACTTTGAAGTATTCGTTGATGCTGCAGACTGTCTGTCCAATCCAGATGGTCACTGATAACCAGAGAGAATTCCCCGTTGACCGCTTGAGCGACGAAGTCGATTGTGCCCGGTTCATCAACAGCCATAGTGAATTCGCCTTATCAAGAGCGTACCTCAGGGGCTAAAGCCCCTTGCTTCAACTGGCGGTTACGGCACGGCTGAAGCCGTGCCCTTAACGAGAAGTGTCGTTACGCTACACTCTGGACGCTACTCGCCCGGGGCATGGCGGCCAGCGCCTGCGGGGGCGGGATCGCGCTCGACGGCGGCGATGACGGTGCCGTTGAGCTGGGCGCGGAGGCTCTCGTCGTCGGTTCGGGCGAAATAGGCGCGCAGGTCTTCGCCGGGGGTGCGGGCGGCCAGGTAGGCGCGGAGCAGGCTTTCGATGGCCGCCGGGCAGTCCTCGGCGGCGGCGCGGTAGCCGATCTGGCGAGCGATGGCGGCGTATTTGCCGACGGCCCCGCCGACGCAGAAGTAGAAGGCATCGACCATCTTGCCGTCCTTCTTGATCTTCTTGCCTTCGAGGCCGATGTCGGCGATCCAGCTCTGACCACAGGAGTTGGTGCAGCCGGTGACGTGCAGTTTAATCTGCTGATCGAAGCCGGGCAGGCGCTCTTCCATCTCGCTGGTGAGCCACTTGGAGAAGGCCTTGGTTTCGGCGATGGCGAGCTTGCAGAACTCGGTGCCGGTGCAGGCGATGGCGCCGCGCCAGAAGGGGGTAACCTCGACGTGCAGGCCGATCTCGCCGAGCGCATGAACCAGGTCGCGGGTGCGGGCGTTGGGCACGTTCACGAGGACGATGTTCTGCATGATGGTGGCGCGGAGTTGGCCGTCGCCAAACTCTTCCGCGAGATCGGCGAGTTGGATGAGCTGGTCGCCGGTGAGGCGTCCGCCCATGACAGAGGCGCCGACGGCGGACAGGCCGGGCTGGAGTTGCGGCGTGATGCCAATGTGGTCGCGGTAGACATCTGCGGGCACCACATCTTCCTCGACTGGCGAGGGGTCCAATTTGTAACCGAGTTTGGTCTCGATGGCTTCGAGCATGGTCTCCGCGGTCCAGCCGTGGCGCATGAAGAGGTACTTGATGCGGGCGCGGGTGCGGTTCTCGCGCAGCTCGGTCTGCTCCTTGAAGATGCGGAGGACGGCCTCCACGACGGCATAGGCCTTATCCTGCGGGATGAAGGCGGGGATGCGCTCCGCGATGTGCGGTTCGGTGGAGAGGCCGCCGCCCACGCGCAGGGTGTAGCCGATCTCTTCGAGCCCGTTGACTTCGCGTTTGATCGCGGTCAGGGCGACGTCGTTGATCTCCGGGTAGGAGCACCACAGCGGGCAGCCGGAGGCGGTGATCTTGAACTTGCGCGGCAGGTTGTAGAACTCCGGGTTGGCGGTCAGTCCGTGCGCGATTTCCAGGGCCAGCGGACTGGCATCGAGCAACTCGTGGCCGTCCAGGCCGGCGAGCGGGCAGCCGGTGACGTTGCGGACGACGTCGCCGCAGGCGCCCTTGGGGCTGAGGCCGATCTCGGTCAGGGCGTCCACGACCTCCGGCAGCGACTCGATGGTGAGCCAATGGAGCTGGATATTTTGCCGCGTGGTGATGTCGGCCAGGTTGCGCGCGTACTTCTTCGTCAGGTCGCCGATGACGCGAAGCTGGTGCGAGGAGAGCAGGCCGTTGGGCAGGCCGATGCGCATCATGAAGTACTCGGTCGCCTTGCCCACGCCGTCCTTGCCGCCGGTGACGCCGAGGCCGTCGCCCTGCGAATACACGCCCCACCACTTGAAGTAGAACTCCCCCCACTCCTGCGGGACGGCGCTGCGGCCTTCGCGGGCGTACTGCCGGACTTCGTCCCAGCTCTCCCAGGGGTTCTTGGCGATCTTCAGACGCTCGGCCTTCTGGGCTTTGGTTTCCTTGGCGGCCGGTTTCGGCGGGATGGGGGTGGCTACATCGGTCATATGGGTTCCTGGATTCCTTGTTGCGACGGCTAAGCGTTACGGGAAGCGGTGTTGTCGCGGACTCAAACGGAAAACGCCCACCAGATATGTGGGCGCTCGTGCTGCTTGTCTGGGCTTCGCGGAATGCGATCTTACGAGGCGGGACAGGGGCGACGGAGCGAAGCCGTACAACAACAGCTCGAACCGCAGGCACACCGGAACTGGTCGCACATCCTCATTGCCTCCAGCTTAATTGGGCTGGCTATCGAGAGTCAAGGCGATCGGTTCGGCTTGGCGGCCAATCACTCCGCCCCGGCCAGAGACATCTTGTGACGCACGTCCGACCCGCGCAGCCAGAAGATGACATCTTCCGCGATGTTGGTGGCGTGGTCGGCGGCACGTTCCAGATTGCGGCCGATGATGATGGCATGCAGCGCCTGCTCGGTCACCTCCGGGTGCTGCATCATCACGTCCACCAGTTCGGACTGCAGCGCGCGGTTCATGTCGTCCACGGCGTCGTCCATGGAGAGCACACTCTCGGCCATCTTGGCGTCCGCCTCCAGCAGCGCCTGGATGGCGGTGCGGATCATGACCCCGACGCGCTCGCCCATCTCGTTGATATCGATGGGCAGCGAGAGTTCGGGGTCGTTCTGCATCTTGAGCACCTTTTCCGCAATGTTGGCCGACTGGTCGCCGATGCGCTCCAGGTCGCCGTTGATCTTGATGACGGAGAGGATGAAGCGCAGGTCGATGGCCATGGGTTGTTCCTTGGCCAGCAGCTCGTACGCCATCTCGTCGACGATCGTCTCCGCGGAGTTGATGGCGTCTTCGATCTCGAGCACATGATCGCACAGCGCCCTGTCTCGTTCCAGGTATGCCTCGACCGAGAACTCCAGCGCCTGCTGGGAGAGCGCGGCCATGGCGAGGAGTTTGTCCTTCAGTGCGGCCAGCTGCTGATGAAAATGAATACGGGGCATCGCTTCGCCTCCCTGGCGAATAATCGTATCGGCCTCTATTGTGACGCAGATGTGAAACAGCCGTGTGAATATGCGGCAACAGGGAAGCCCCGAAGATACCCATTTTGGGGGATCTTCGGGGCAGCGAATGAGTTAGTTTCCAAAGACGGCGTGGATGTAGTTGCCGTAGCCAACGACGACGGTGGACCCGACCAGAAGCATCAGGCCGCAGGTGACCAGCAGCTTGGTGCGGATGCTGGTGCCATGCCACTCCTTCAGCACCAGGCCCCAGAGCGTGGCGAAGATGATGATGGACGCCATGTGCAGGGTCCAAGAGGAGAAGTCGTACTTGCCCATCTTGGTCTGGCCCATGGAGTAGAAGAAGAACTGGAAGTACCAGATGACCCCGGCCATGGCGGCAAAGATGTAGTTGAAGAACAGGGTTGCCGGGGCCAGGCGGTCGTAGGTGGAGGCGTCCAGAGGATCAAAGTCGACCAGGGTGTCGCCGGAGGTGGCGGCGGCGCGCATGGGGTTAACTCCGGGTTCGCCAAAGAACTGGCGAATGGAGCTGTTCTGGAAGATGAGGATGGAGGACCAGATGAAGTTGGTGATGAAGCCGCCCATCAGCACCACGATCAGGATGGGCAGGTTCTTGAGCACCAGGCGCGATGCCAGGCCGGCGGCGATGAGGTGGGTTGCGGTCAGGTCGCCGATGGGCTTGCCTGCATCCAGGCCGAAGGCGAAGAAGGAGCTCATAAAGCCTGCCAGCACAGCGATAGCGATGCCCTTGCCGAAGTTGTAGTCGCGTTCTCCGGCTTCGGCTTTTTCCTCGGGCGTAATCTCATTTTCCTTGGAGTAACCGGCGGCTCCGTTGACGGCTACGCCGATCAGGCAGATGAAGACGCCCAGCAGGATGATCTTGCCGGAGGTCTGGTGGAGAAGGGTGCCGATCTCGCGATGGTAGATCGGGGGCACCAGCGTGCCGAAGAACGCGCACAGGCCCAGCGCGATGGCATAGCCCAGGGCGATGCCGAGATAGCGGATGGCCAGTCCAAATGTGATGCCGCCAACGCCCCAGAGCACGCCGAACAGGATGGCGTAGCCGATGCTGGAGGGCTGCGTGCGCCAGATTTCGCCAAGGATTGACCAGGCGTGCGGGATGAAGATCCATGCCAGCAGGGACGGTGCGACGATCCACGCGGCGAAGCCCTGAATAATCCAGTAGACCTCCCACGACCAACGCTTGATGCGCCGGAAGGGGATGAAGTTGGTGGCGGAGCAAAAGCCACCAATCCAATGAAAGATGACGCCTAAAAGCGGATTCGGTCCCAAGATGCCTCGCTGCGGAAAGAATAGATTCTGTGTGAAACGCGATTCAATCGTACCTGAGTGGAACTCGAATGTGGAAATAGATTGTCTATTGGACTAAGGTGGACTTGGATGGCTCCGGGCCTGTGTCGCACGACACCGATGCGGCCCGTCTACAGCGATACCATGAGAAAGACCCCGGCTGGAGTCCAGGAAGCGGAGAACGAGTTTGCGAGTTTCGCTGTTTATTACCTGTTATAACGACACGCTGTTTCCGGAGACGGGCAAGGCAGTCGTTCGAGTGCTGGAGCGACTGGGCCATACGGTGGACTTTCCCGCGGGCCAGACCTGCTGCGGGCAGATGCACTGGAACACGGGCTACCAGGATGAGGCGATGCCGCTGCTGCAGCGGTTTGTGGACCAGTTCCGGGATTCGGAGGCGGTGGTTAGCCCGTCCACCAGTTGCATCGCGATGATGAAGGACCATTACCCGCTGATGGCCGAGCGCCTGAAGGATGAGAAGTTGAAGGCCGAGGTGGCAGAACTGCTGCCGCGGGTCTGGGAGTTTTCCCAGTTTTTGACGCAGAAGCTGGGACTGGAGGACGTGGGCGCCTACTACCCGCATCGCGTGACCTACCACGCCAGTTGCCACGGCCTGCGCAGCTTGCACCTGGGCGATGGCCCGCAGCGGCTGTTGCGGGCGGTGCGCGGCATCGACCTGGTGGAGATTGAGAACCTGGAGCAGTGCTGCGGATTTGGCGGGACCTTTGCCATCAAGAACGCCGAGGTATCGAGCGCGATGCTTTCGGAGAAAATACGCGGCGTGCTGAATACGCGGGCCGAGGCGGTGACGGGGTGCGATAACTCCTGCCTGATGCACATCGGCGGCGGCCTGCATCGGGAGCGCACAGGAGTGCGGCCGGTGCATCTGGCTGAGATTCTGGCCAGCGAAGAGGGCGACGGGCTATGAGCGGACAGGCATTGGACCCGACCACAGCACCGAAGTTTCAGGTGGCGGCGAAGGCCCTGATGGGCGACTCGCAGTTGCGGAAGAACGTGCGCCATGCCACCAATGTCATCCAGGCCAAGCGCGCGCGCGTGGTGCAGGAGATGCCGGACTGGCAGGAACTGCGCGAGTCGGGCAAACAGATTCGTCAGCACACCATGCGGCATCTGGACTTCTACCTGGAGATGTTTGAGCGCAACTGCACGGCGGCTGGCGGAGTGGTTCACTGGGCGCGGAATGCAGAGGAAGCGCGGCAAATTGTTGTGGGCCTGGTGAAGGCGAGCGGGGCCAACGGCGTGTCTCCGACCGAGGTCATCAAGATCAAGTCGATGACGACGGAGGAGATTCAGCTCAACAAGGCGCTGGAGGCGGCCGGAATCCACGCCTATGAGACCGATCTGGCGGAGTTGATTATCCAGCTCGGGCACGATCAGCCATCGCACATTGTGGTGCCTGCGCTGCACAAGAACCGGTCGCAGATTCGCGAGATCTTCAAGCGCGAGATGAAGCTGCCGGGCGTCGATTTCTCGGAGTTGGGCGGGACACCGCAGGACCTGGCGGATGCGGCGCGCAAATTTCTGCGCGAGAAGTTTCTGCGGGTCCAGACCGCGGTGAGCGGCGCGAACTTCCTGGTCGCGGAGACGGGTGGAGTGTGCATCGTCGAGAGCGAGGGCAACGGCCGCATGTGCCTGACGCTGCCGGAGACGCTGATTTCGGTTGCCGGCATCGACAAGGTTGTGCCCACGTTTCAGGACCTGGAGGTGCTGCTGCAGTTGCTGCCGCGCAGCGCCACCGGCGAGCGGATGAATCCGTACAACTCCATCTGGACGGGCGTGGACAAGGCTCCCAGTGGCGGCGACGGGCCACGGGCGTTTCACGTGGTGCTGATGGACAATGCGCGCACGGAGATTCTGGCGGATGAGGAGTCGCGGCAGACGCTGCACTGCATCCGCTGCGGGGCCTGCCAGAATGCGTGCCCTGTGTATCAGCAGACCGGTGGCCACGCCTACGGCAGCGTCTACGCGGGGCCGATCGGGGCGATCCTGACGCCGCAGTTGATGGAGATGCACCACGCGCAGAGCCTGCCGTATGCCTCCAGCCTGTGCGGCGCGTGCTATGAAGTTTGCCCGGTGAAGATCAACATCCCGGAGGTGCTGATTCATCTGCGCAATAAGGTGGTGAAGCAACAATCGTCGGGCTTCAACATTCTCGCCAATCCCGAGGTGATGGCGCTGAAGGCCGTCGCCAAGGTCTTTCAGAGCGAGGCGGTCTTCCGGGTGTCGCAGAAGATGGGGCGGCTGGCGGAGTTGCCGCTGTCGCGCAAGGACGGCCAGGGCGTTGGCTGGATCGGCTGGCTGCCCGGGATGCTGGGGGGATGGACCCAGGTGCGCGACCTGCGCGTAATGCCGAAACAGACCTTCCGGGAGTGGTTTGAAGAACGGGCCAAGACCGCGCCGGGCCGCCGCTCCGGAGATAAGGCCGGCGAGGGGGGCAAGAATGGGCACTGAACTGGCTGCAGGGACTGCGCGGGAGGAAGTGCTGCGACGGATTCGCGTGGCGATTGCGGATACGCCCGCGATGGATGCCGCGGCGGTTCGCAGCGAATGGGAGTCGCTTCCACGAGACTACAAGCGGACGGCATCGCTGGACCGCGAAGCGATTCTGGAGTTGCTGGAGGACCGGTTGCGCGACTATGACGCCACCGTGGTCCGGGTAAAGGCCGGCGAAGTGAGCGCGGAGATTGCGCGGATGCTGACCGAGCGCGGCAAGCGCAAGCTCGTCGTTCCGGAGGGACTGCCAGAGGCGCTGGGCGAAGCACTGCCGGATGGCTTTGAATTTGGCGTGGACCATGGCCTGACGAATGCAGATCTGGACGGATTCGACGGCGTGGTGACGGCCTCCACCGTGGCCATCGCGGAGACAGGAACGATTGTGCTGCAGCGCGTTCCCGGGCAGGGGCGCCGGGCGCCGACCCTGGCGCCGGACTACCACCTGTGCGTGGTGCGGACGGCGGACGTGGTGGAGACGGTTCCGGAGGCGATGGCGCGGCTGGAGCCGACGGCCTCCCTGGCGACGACGTTTGTGTCCGGGCCTTCGGCGACGGCGGATATTGAAATGACACGGATCAAGGGAGTGCATGGGCCGCGGTTTCTGGACGTGATTCTGTCCGCGTAGCGGACGAAACCGTCAAAAGCTTTCAGGTCAACGCTAACCCAGAGTGGCATTTGGACGAGTTGTTTCAATACGGAGTATATTTCCGTAATTGAAGTTTTGAGGGGTTTGCTATGGGTACGAATGGAGCAGGTGCCGGCGCGCGGGCGACGGAGCGGGTTTGGGCGGCGCTGGACGGGTTCCGAATTGAGGTCCCTTCGTGGGGCTTTGCCAATACAGGGACGCGGTTTGGCAAGTTCTCGCAGCCTGGCGCAGCGACGACAACCGAGGAGAAGTTCGCCGATGCATCCGAGGTGAACAAGCTGACCGGTGCGAGCCCGACGGTGGCGCTGCATGTGCTGTGGGACCTGCCCAACGGCAAGGGCGATGTGCCGGAGATCAAGCGGCTGGAGAGCCGCTACGGAGTGAAGGCGGGATCGATCAACCCGAATCTCTTCCAGGCGCAGGAGTACAAGTTTGGCTCCATCTGCAACCCCAGCGCGGAGATTCGCGGCAATGCGCTGGCCCATCTGCTGGATTCCGTCGAGATTGGGCACGAGCTTGGGTCGAAAGACGTTTCGCTGTGGATTGCCGACGGATCGAATTATCCGGGCTCGCAGTCCATGCGCAAGCGGATCGAGTGGATGGAAGAGGTGCTGGCCTCCACCCACGCGGCTTTGAGCGCCGATCAGCGCATGCTGGTGGAGTACAAGCCGTTTGAGCCCGCCTTCTACCATACGGACATCGCGGACTGGGGCATGGCGCTGGAGTTGGCGCGCCGCGCGGGCCCCAAGGCCAAGGTGCTGGTCGACACGGGCCACCACCTGCAGGGAACGAATATCGAGCAGATTGTGACCTGGCTGCTGCACTGCGACGCGCTGGGCGGCTTCCATTTCAATGATCGCAAGTATGCGGACGACGATCTGACGCTGGGCTCGATTGACCCCTACCAGGTCTTCCGCATCTTCAGCGAGATCCAGACGGCGACCTCGCCGGCAGTGGCGGGCATCGCCTACATGATCGACCAGAGCCACAACCTGAAGGGCAAGATGGAGGCGATGGTGCAGACCGTGGTAATGGCGCAGGAGCTGTTTGCCAAGGCCGCGCTGATCGACCAGGAGAAGCTTGCCGTGCAGCAGCAGTCGTGCGATCTGGTGGCGGCGGAGGAGACCTTCCGCGGAGCCTTCTGGACGGACGTTCGGCCGATCGTGAAGGAGTGGCGCCAGGCGCGCAAACTCCCGGCCGAGCCGCTGGAGGAGTTGAAGAAGAGCGGCTATGTGGAGAAGATCGGCAAGGAACGCGGCGCGAAGAACGCGAATAGCGTTTCCAGCTACGCGTAGCGCTACAGGCGAATGACAGAATGAAGCGGAGTCGGGGGATTGCCGGCTCCGCTTTATTTTCCGGCGCGCCTGCGCCCTCAGTGACCGGCCTCACACGCCGCCGGCGCGAGTCTTGGTATCCTGACTGTACACATGGCGAAACCTATTGTTCTGACGATTCTTGACGGCTGGGGATACCGGGCCGACACGCACGGCAACGCGATTGCTCTGGCACGCAAGCCGGTGTACGACAGCTTGATGCGCGATTTCCCGAACACGCTGCTGCATGCGAGCGACCACTTTGTGGGCCTGCCCGATGGGCAGATGGGGAACTCCGAGGTTGGGCATCTGAACCTTGGCGCGGGCCGCATTGTGCTGATGGACATTATGCGCATCGACCTGGCAATTGAGACGGGCGCGTTCTACCAGGACCCGACTCTGCTGGCCGCGGTGGCGCACGCGCAGGCGCACGGAAGCGCGATCCACTTTATCGGGTTGCTGTCGGACGGAGGCGTGCATTCGCAGCAACGTCATCTGAACGCGCTGCTGCGGCTGTGCGCGCAGCAGAAGGTCCCCCGTGTCTTTGTGCATGCTTTCATGGACGGCCGCGACACCTCGCCGACCGGGGGGCTGGGGTACCTGGAGCAGTTGGACAAGACCTTCCGCGAGACCGGCGTGGGCAAACTGGCCAGCGTCAGCGGCCGCTACTACGCCATGGACCGGGACCTGCGCTGGGAGAAGGAGAAGCAGGCCTTCGACGCGCTGGTGACCGGGCATCCCGAGGGTGGCAGATATGCCGATGCGCTGGTGCGGGTGAAGGAGCTGTACAACAGTGGCGTGACCGACGAGTTCATCCCGCCGTTCACGGTGATCGACGCAGCCGGCCATGCCGTGGGCCCGATTCGCGACAACGATGTGGTGATCAATTTCAACTACCGCGCGGATCGCGCGCGGCAGATTACGCGGGTGCTGGCACGCAACTCCGGCCTGACGGCGAATGCAGGCGCCGACCTGCCGAAGGCGGCGGAACTCGACGCTGAGATTCCGAAGAGTCTCGTGCCAAGTGGCCTCCACTACGTCTGCATGACCCAGTACGACAAGAGCTACAAGCTGCCCATCGTGATTCCGGCGGAGTCGATGGACAATCTGCTGGCGCACCTGATGGCGCAGGCCAACCTGCGCAACCTGCGCGTGGCCGAGACGGAGAAGTATGCTCACGTGACCTACTTCTTCAACGGCGGCATCGAGAAGCCGTTTGGCGGCGAAGACCGCGCGCTGGTGCCTTCGCAGAAGGTGGCCACGTACGACCTGGCCCCGGAGATGTCCGCAGCAGGCATCGCGGACGCGGTGGTGAAGGCGGTCGCGGACACGGCCTTCGACGTCATCATCGTCAACTTTGCCAACGCGGATATGGTGGGCCACTCCGGCAAACTGGAGCCGACCATTCGCGCGGTGGAGACGGTGGATCGCGAGCTGGGGCGCGTCTATCAGGCAGTGAAGCAACGCGGTGGTTCGCTTCTCGTCACCGCAGATCACGGCAATGCCGAGATGCTGATCGATCCGGTGACGGGCGGACCGCATACGGCGCATACCACCAACCCGGTGCCTTTCATCCTGGTGACGGATGCGAAGACCGGGACGGTGAGTTTGCGGCCGGACGGAAGCCTGCGGGACATCTCGCCAACGGTGCTCGGGTTGCTCCAGATGGGCAAGCCGGCACAGATGACGGGCGGCGATCTGCGGATTGTGCGTCCCGCCGCCGTCTAGCTGCCGTTCCGGAGTTCCGCCTACATCGAACCCATGGGCATGGTGGTGCCGTCTGGCATCACCATGGCGTTCATGGTCTGCTTGCGCTGCGGCAGGCCGGGCCGGTTGCTGGCCGGCACGCTGGGCGCCATGGCGAACATCGTCTTCATGTTGCAGGCGAGCTTACGCGCCTGGGCCATGGTGCTGGACGACACCGTGCCGGCGTAGCAGTTGATGGACGCATTCTTGGTGGTGATGCCGATGGGCAGCACGTAGTGGTACGCCCCGGAGGGAAACTCCGGCGTGGCGCTGGTGATGCCGTTGCAGGCGTCCAACTGCGACGTGGTGACGATGTTGCCGTTGATGTCGCGGCCACCGTAGATCGGGTAGCCGTCCAGCGCGATGCCGATGATGTGCGACGGGCCCGCGCCGGTGTCCACCTGCGAGGTGACGCAGTTTGGATTGCCGTGCGCGTGCC
>Ga0302201_10003021_pt1 | contig 12759 bp, 9 predicted proteins | sample II_Bog_N3_2_FD_194586 | JGI IMG/M metagenome (GOLD analysis project Ga0302201, IMG submission 194586) | Peat permafrost microbial communities from Stordalen Mire near Abisko, Sweden - II_Bog_N3_2 | ecosystem: Environmental > Terrestrial > Soil > Wetlands > Peat | place: Sweden: Abisko, Stordalen...
ATGTGGTCTTCACCGTTCCCGACCAACTGGTGCCGCTCGCACTCCGCAACCAGCGATTGTTTTACAGCCTGCTGTTCCGTGCCGCTTCCGAGACCCTGCTGGAGGTCGCCGCCGATCCTCGCCATCTGGGCGCTCGCATCGGCGTACTCGCCGTGCTGCACACCTGGTCGCAGAACCTCGGACATCATCCCCACCTGCACTGTCTCGTTCCCGCCGGTGGACTGGCGCTCGACCGCTCCCGCTGGGTCCGGTCAAGGCGTAACTTCTTTCTGCCTGTTCGCGTGCTCAGCCGCATGTTTCGCGGCAAGCTGCTCGCCTTCCTCAAGCAGAGCTATCGACACAACGAACTACGCTTCTCCGGTACCCTGGCTGCGCTCTCTCAGCCGCGTGCATTTCACTCCCTGCTCCACACACTGCGCAACAAGGAGTGGGTGGTCTACTCCAAGCCTCCCTTCGGCGGTCCCGAACACGTCCTGAAGTACCTGGCCCGCTACACCCACCGCGTCGCCATCTCCAACGGAAGGCTGCTCAGCCTTGACCACGGACAGGTGCGCTTTCGCTGGCGGGACTCCCGACACAACAACCGCAGCAGCATCATGACCCTCGACGCGGTCGAGTTCATCCGCCGCTTCCTGCTCCACGTCCTGCCCGCAGGCTTCGTCAAGATCCGCCACTTCGGACTGCTCGCCAACCGCAACCGCAGCCAAGCCCTCGCCCTGTGCAGGTTCCATCTCCACGCCACCGCCCCGGACATCAGCACACTGCTGACCGAACCACAGAAGTCCGCACTCAGCCGATCCTGTCCCCAGTGCAAACGCGGCACTCTGCATGTAGTCGCGCGACACTTCTCTGTTGAACAGGGCAGCCCCAACTCGCTGCCTGCCTGCGCGCACTTCGACTCATCCTGAGGAAGATCATGCTGGCCTGCATGTCAACCCGATTCCTCGCATCGCCCGGCGCCCATCTCGCCGACGCCACCTCATGGCTCGAATCGGCTCAGCATAACCTTGATGTACGCCGCAGCCTTCTCATCCGTACCGCAGACGCCCCTCCAAACGGACCGACTAAGCTCATAGTCATCCCATTTCGTGCCCAGTCAGCCGCGTCAGCCCACCCCAAACAGCTTTCAATCCCCATACTTTTACCGCGCTAGCGGCTTACTGCAAATCGCCGTATCCGCACTGCTCCGCACCAGCCAGCATCGGAGCGCGAGAAGTTCTCGCAGCGGAGCACTGCCGATACGGCACTAGAGATTTCGCGACACTTGACGCGAACGAGAAATGATTGAGGGGGCCGTTCCGAAAGGTCAGACAATTCGACCACCCGAGCTGGCCTCTTTTGAAGTGCAGCGACTGATCAAATGCGCTCTAGTTTGAGACAAGCTCGCCAACGAATGGGCGGTATCCCAAGGAAGAAACAGGGTTGCAAAGACCCTCAAGGGCTTCCCATATTTGAGGGGAGACACCAGCATTACAGTGTCACGGCGCAAGCGGTCCGCAGATCGCTGACCTAAGGAAGCCCTTTGGCTATGAAGTTCACGGCTGTTAGCGGATGACAGCGAATGGGCTGGCTCGGATGCTGTGCGAATCGCCACTGAATTGAGCCTTGGGTGTATAGATTCCAGAATCGATGCGGAGGCCTGGCGGAAGTTTGAAGGCAACGAGACGCTCGCCTGTAATGCGCTCCGCAACTACGCTAAGAGATTTCTGATCGGCCTTGCGGTTCTGCCAATCTGTTTGGTACTGCTCGCCCCCCGAGAAATCGGCAAGCTGATGTAGCCGCACGCCCCACGCGCTCCTCGCTTTTGTACCGAAGAAATCGTGTTCTGCAAGCAGAAAGGAGTAGCAAAGTATGTGCGCGCTTACGACCTCCTGCTTCAGCTTTTGGAGTGCACTCCCGCTGATGTTGTCATCTTCATCCGAAACAACAACGATGACCCGGATCCCCTCCGACTGCTTAAGCATGTGGACCGCTTTCTCTATACCGCCAGCGAGATCCGCCCCATCACTATCCCTGGATTGTTGCGAAATCCTGTTTTGCGCCTGCCGCAACGCCAACTCCGATGCTTTGCTGGTTTCTTCGAGTATCTGCGGCTCTTTTGTCGCCAGCAGGACAGTAAACCTGGCCACCGGCTCGTGAATGCTCGACGCGAGCAGTCCAACATAATCCTGCGCCAGCCCCATCAAGTTCTGTTGGTGGCTGCCATTGTCAAGGACGAACACTACGTCAAGCGGATCGTCCGGCGACCTGTCGACACTCAATACCTGCAGTTCATGCCCCTTTAAGAATAGCCTCGGAGGAGTAGCAGATCCGTGTTGCAGATTCGGTGCGTAAACATTCACGAACAGTTGCTCATGTCTGTCCTGCGCAGCAACAGAGGCGCCGCCCACGAAGAAAACGAGAACAAGGAATGAGAAACGGGTCATTGAACACCCACACTCTAGTCTGTGTCGCTGCCGCTCATATGAATTCGCGCATTGCGGACCGCCTCAATAAATCTGCGGGCCAGTTCATGAATCCACTGGTCCTGGCGGGTCGACAGCGCCTTCCTCGGCATCAGTTCCGAGCCGATTCCGATGGATGACGCACCTGCAAAGATAAAGTTGGCCGCAGTCAGTTGATTTACCCCGCCGGATGCGATGAGACGAATCTGCGGCAATGGAGTCTTCAAAGCTCGGATATATTGATCGCCGCCGACCTGTGCGCAGGGGAAAATCTTCACAAAATCGCCGCCATCCTTCCATGCGGCAATCACTTCGCTCGGCGTAAGAGCCCCGGGTATGGCGACCAAACTCTCCTTGAGCGTGTAGTTCAAGACCTCCGGGATGAGCCCGGGGCTGGTGATAAATCGGGCACCTGCCTCCACGCACCGCGCCGCAGTCTCCTCGTCCAGCACGGTTCCTGCACCGACCACAAAGTTCGGATAATTCTGAGCCAGTTGAGCGATTACCCCCAATGCGCCCGGTACAGTCATCGTGATCTCAACTACCTTAATTCCCGCGTCATACACGGTCTCCGCGGCGAAGAGGGCAAGTTCCGCAGCAGCGACGCGAACGCTTGGCATGATGCCGACGCTTTCAATTTGAGCGCAGATTTCATCTCTAGTCATAGTCATCGCCTTCCGTTAGAAATCCCTTACGCATCATGGGATGACCTCACGCCCGACGGCCAAATTCAATTGGCTTGCTGCCGTAAGATAGGAGCCGATTAGCTGTAAGTACGCGAGTTGAACTACTCGGTAGTCACTCTGTGCGTTGAGAAAATCCACCAGCGACGCCCCGCCCCGTTGATAGGAATACGTGACCATGTCGCGCACTCGCGTCGCCTGATCTTTGTACTTGTCGCGGTAAGGCGTGAGCAGCGCAATGTTGCTGCGTAATTGCTCATAGGCAGAGTCCACATCGCCAAAGACCTGGGCACGTGCGGCGACGGACAACTGCTGATTGCGGTCGATGTCGATCAACGTGCGCTGCTTCTCGCCCTGGTTGCGGTCGAAGATGCGCAGCGGAACGTTGACACTAAGCCCCAGCGTCATGTGCGCGTAAGGGTTGTAGAAGGACGGGTTGTACGAGACCCAGGCGCTCAAGGTTGGATCGGTAGAACCGTCGGCGATGGCAAGCTTGTGGTTCGTCTTCGCCTGCTCGATTGACTGAATTGCCGCACGCAGGTCGGGACGCGCGTCGAGTGCTGCCTGATGGAAATCGCTGAGCGACTTGAGGTCCGCGGAAAACTCGAACGGGCCGTTGACATCGAACTGATCCACAGGCGTACGGTCATCCAGTAGCTGCAACAATTGGATCTTCTGTGTACGCAGGTTGACGGTTGCGGTCTCAATCTCCGACTCGTACTGCACGCGCAGCAGTTCGATGCGATCAAGGTCGACCTGGGCGAGACCGCCTGCCTTGAAGCGCGACTGGCTGATGTCGATGATTTTGTCGTAGTAGTCGAGATCGGCCTTGGCCAACTCCAGCACGGCCTTGGCCTCGAGTGTCTGCACGAACGCCGAGCGCAGGCTGAAGAGCATGTTGCGCTCGAGATCCTCATGCTGCGAACCGCCGATCTGGGTACCTTCCATCGCGCTCTGCAAGCGAAGTTCGCGCTTGTGGTCGCGCTCATGCAAATAGCTGAGGTTGGGTGTGACCTGCGTACCCGAGGTCGGCCTCCATATCCCTTCGTGCCGGGCGATCTGTGTGCCGTCCTCCGAAAGAGTGAACTGCGGATTAGGGCGCAGGTAGGCCGTGATCTCCTCAGCCTTCAACTCGTCAACGCCGCTCTGGTCCGCCTTCAACACCGGGTTGGCCGCTTCGAACTTTGCCTTAACCTGATCCCACGTAAAGGTCTGCTGTGCGTCCGCGCCTGCGGCAAAGAATAGGAGGACCAGAAGCACGGTCGCTCCTGTCCGGCCGACGGCTCGGGTGCGAACTGCATTGACGTTATTCATGCGCCACCTCAGCCTTCGGAAGATCGTCGTCGTCCCTGGCAATCCATACATAGAATGTGGGCAACAGAAATATGCTGAGGATCAAGTCGGAGATAAGACCGCCTACGATGACGATTGCGAAGGGTCGCTGCGAGTCCGAGCCGATGTCGTGTGACAACGCTGCAGGCAGTAGACCGAGGGTGGCAACCAGCATCGTCATCATAATGGGACGAAGCCGAAGCACAGCACCCTCTACCGCAGCATCCGCAATATTCAGACCCCGCGCTCTGAGTTGATTGATGTATTCGACCATGATGACTCCGGTCTGTACGGACACACCGAAAAGCGCCAGCATGCCTACGCCCGATGAAACGCTGAGGTAGGTACCAGTAACCAGCAATGCGAGCAGGCCGCCAATGCGGGCCATGCCGACATTCAACAGAATCAATAGCGACCACTTGTATGAACGGAACATGGAAAAGAGGATGATGAAAATAACAAGAACGGTGATCGGAACGATGAGAGCCAGTCGCGCCTCGGCGCGCTTTTCACTCTCATACTCACCTGACCAGTCCACGCGATAGCCCCGCGGCAGCTTGACTTTGGTATTGATCTGCTTGATCGCGTCTTCCACAGTGGACCCAAGATCCCGGTCTCTCACATTGAACGTGATAGCGGTATACCGGGTATTGCCTTCGCGGTAGATGTCATACGCTCCATCCTTGACCTCGACTTTGCAGAGTTGCGCCAGCGAGACACGCTCTCCGGAAGGAGCGAGCAGGCGAATGTTGCTGATCGCTTGCTCAGTATTGCGATATTGACCCTGGTAGCGCACGGTTACGTCGTACCGCTGCTCTCCTATCAACACCTGGCTTACCGCGTTGCCGCCCACAGCGGTCTGGACGGCGTCCTGAATGTCTGCAACATTTATTCCGAAGCGGGCAGCCAATTTACGGTCTATTTGGATATCGAGATTGGGCTGGCCGAAATCGCGTAACAGTTTGACGTCGTGCATGCCTGGAATTGCAGCCATAAGCGAGGCAACCTCGTCGCCCTTCTGCTCCAGAACACCCAGATCGTCTCCAAAGATCTTCAGCGCCAGCGAGCCCTTGGTCCCGGTCATCGTCTCACCGACGTTGTCCTCAATTGGCTGCGAAAAGTTCCAGACAGCTCCCGGGTACTTCTGCACCGCGGCATTCATGGCGGCGATCAGTTCGTCCTTGTTCTTGTGAAAGATCGGCCGCCACTCGTCATGCGGCTTCAGGTCGACAAAGTATTCGGTGTTGCCAAACCCCCCCGTGTCGGTTCCATCGTCCGGCCGCCCTGCCTGCGACACAACCGTCTTTACCTCGGGGAAGGATGCAAAGACCAGGCGCTCCTTCTCGGTGAAGTCCTCGCCTTCGGTGAGACTGGTGCTATTGGCCAGCGTGCCACGCGCCCAGATGGCGCCTTCATCCAAGTGGGGCAGAAATTCCGCCCCGATGACGCCGCCAAATCCCAGGTAGATCGTCCCGGCGAGCGAGATCGCGGCGACTCCCAACACTACCCAACGATGACCAACTGCCCATCGCAACTGCTTGCGATAGCCGTTCGTGATGAACTCCATGACGTGGTTTCTCCGCTCCTTGAAGCCCCCACGAAAGAAGATACTGGCCAACACCGGCACAATGAAGATGGAGAAAGTCATAGCACCGAGCAGGGCGAAAGCAACCGTCCACGCCATGGGCCGGAAGAGTCGTCCCTCCACCCGCTGCAAAGTGAAGATAGGCAAGTAGGCAGTAATGATGATGGCTATGGCGTAAAAGACTGGTCGTTGTACCTCGTGGCAAGCCTCGCGAATCACCTCTGCCGTAGTCTTCCTAGGATCGGCGGGACCTTGTTCCCGCATCCGAGCAAGGTGGCGAATGATGTTTTCCATCATCACCACCGCTCCATCGACAACCATGCCAAAATCGAGGGCGCCCAGAGACAGGAGATTTGCCGGGATATGATTCATGTCCAGGCAAATTGACGCGAACAGCAGGGAAAACGGAATAGTAAGCGCAACGATGAAAGCTGCTCGGGCATTGAGGAGAAACAGGAGAAGGATGACCGTCACAAGGACCATGCCCTCAACCAAGTTATGCATGACCGTATGCAACGTAAAATGCAGAAGGTCGCTACGATCCAACATAGGGACGACCTTCACGCCGGCTGGCAATATGCCGTTGTTCAGTTCGTCAACCTTTTTATGAATTGCATCGAGCGTCGGTTGCTCTTCTGCGCCCTTCCGCATTAAGACCCCGCCCTGGATCACATCGGGCTCATCGATGATGCTTCCGTCCGCCATGTGGTTGGCCCTAGCCATGTGGCCCAGGCGGATCATGGGACCTTGCTGAACCTCTGCGATATCTTTCACTCGTAGCGCGGTCCCGTTCTTTGTGGTCAGGACGGTATTCTCGATATCCTGAACACTTCGGAAGAGCCCGAGCGCGCGCACGTTCATCTGTTGCATGCCGAGCTCGACGAAACTGCCGCCGGCGTTATTGTTGTTAATGGATAACTGCTGTTCGACCTGGCCGATGCTGAGCCCATATGAAACCAGCTTGTTTGGATCGACCCTGACTTGGTATTCCCGCACCGTTCCGCCAAAGTCGGAAACGTCCACCACGTTCAGTACCGACTTAAACTCCTTCAGTAGGACCCAGTCTTCGATCGACCTCAACTGCATCAAGTCGTATCGAGGATCGGTGCTTCGTATGGTGTACCAATAGATCTGGCCGGTGGTGCTCCAGTCGGTCCCGATTTGAGGCTGCAGCCCTTGCCCATTGGGTAGATCGACCTGAGTAAGCCGCTCCAACACTTTCTGGCGATTCCAGTCGTTCACGGAACTATCGTCAAAGATCATGATTACGTATGAGAGGCCGAAGATGGACTCTGACCGCAAGAAGGTCATGTGCGGCATTCCGGCCATTTGAACTTCAATTGGAATTGTGACCTGTTGCTCGATTTCTTCCGCGGAACGGCCCGGCCACTGGGTAATTACCGTGACATAGTTATCCGCAATATCCGGATAAGCCTCTACCGGCAATTGATGAAATGATATTGCCCCCCAGAAGATCAGCAGCAGCGCAATCGCAATCACAACAAAGCGATTGTTCAGGGCAAAATCGACAAGAGCGCGGATCATACTTTCTCCCTCAGGTCCTCTTCGGCGGCTATTGGTTGTCGATGGTGTTCTGCAATGGCAGGGGATTAATAATCACCTGCTGGCCAACCGAGATGCCCGATGTGATCTCTTGCATACCGCCCGGCAACAGATCGCCCCCAACGACCATCACCCTCTTGAACTTCTTGTCTGACGCCGGCACGTAGACCCAGTCGCGATCGTGGAGATGCAGGATCGCCGAGGCCGGGACGGCGGCAACCGTCTGTTCCGTCTTTCCCTGGAACGTCGCGGTTACAAACATTCCCACCTTCATCATTCCGGGATTGGCCACCTCGATACGCACCTTTCCTGTCCGGATAGCCGGATCGAGGATCGGCAGAATGTTATCGACCCTGCCCTTGAACACGCGGCCCGGATAAGCGTTCAGAGTTACCTCCGCCGGATCTCCCGCGTGGACGCTGGCCAGATCGTTTTCGTAGACGTCGCAGACAATCCACACCGACGAGAGATCGGAGATGGTGAACGGACTTGTTCCAAGGCTCTGCACGCCCCCCGCAGTGGCCACCTCCTGATCGGTGATGACGCCGGACACTGGCGCGGTAATATCGACCATGCCGCTGGGATGGTCCACATCGCTGCCCATCAAGCGAAGATGCTCTGCCGCGGTATCCATCGCGACCTTCGCCTTCTCCTCGGTGTCTTTAGCTATTTCGAGATCGCTGGTTGAGATCGCTCCATGCTTCAGCAGATCCTGGGCACGGTCCCACTGTGTTTTGGCCAGCACTTCGTCGGACACGGCCATCTGGTAGTTTGCAAACGCGCCCGAGATATCGTCGCTGCGCAGACGAAGCAGTAACTGGCCCTTCTTCACCACGTCTCCAAGTCGCGCGAATATACCTACAATACGACCCGAGGCGAGTGAGATTACGGGAACTGTCCGCGTGATGTCGGGATTGACTGTGCCAGTAACTGCAAGCTGTGAGGCTGCTCGATGCTCGACCGCAGCCGTCAGAGGATACTGCTCCGGGTGGTCTACCGAAAACTCAACGGGATCGAAGGCGGTTACCACCTTAGCCTGTGGAGGCGCGCCCGCCGCCGGATCGGCCTCCACTTTCTTGCAGGCTCCGACTGCGATGAGGGAGAACATCGCGACCAGTGCAACTCCGCGTAATATGACAGGTCGTATCATCACCAGGTCCTATCTGACGAGCGTTAGGAGAAGCGTGGCGCCGAGCTTCCCAGCGCCACACCCAGTCATGCGTTTGTATCTCTGCGACAATCTCGCAGGGTACGGTGGTAGTTAGAACCTCACCATGATGGCCACGGTGGCGGTAGCCTGACCCCTGCGAAGGTCCGGGAACCAGACGTTTTGGATCGCTTTGGCACCAGTGAAACCGCCACAGGCTGCCTCTGCCGCAACCAGACCACCACCGGCACCCACCCCTGAGTTCGCTCCGCCACCCATATTGCTTGTGGCGCTGCAAACGTAATTAGCCGGTGCACCGTTGTTGCCACCAGGAGGAGTAATCCCACCACGCCCCGTCCAGTAAGGAACACTCGCGTGGCGATAGCCCAACTCAGTGCGGAAGGTGATGTACTGGCTTGGCATGTAATCAAAGGTTCCGGTGGTATCCCATCCCGTGTACTTGTCGCCTGGGTTCTCAGTAAAGTAGGGTGTCCCGGTGGTGGCAGTTGCGCCATTGATGGGCGGCAACAGCGTCAGGTAGCGACCGGGATTGCTCATCTGACCGCCGCCGAGGGTAAAAGCGTACTTATCTTTTGCCCACCATACGCGGTTGTACAACATATAGCCGATGAAGTATTGCTTGTACGCCGTCCCCCCACCTGCAGAAGCGGGGGCGGGTTTATTGCCGTGGCAGCTTACATTCGTTCCTGCATCGACAGGGTTCGTTCCAACACCAACTTCACAGCCGGCATCGGCCGTAAACGTAAATGCCGCCTTGTCAAAGTAGTTGCTCTTGTTGTCGTAGTACTTTACCTCGATGCTGTCATCGGTGTGAAAACGGTGGCGGTATGGCACTCCGAGAGCATCTTCGCCCGCGCCGTAGTTATTGAAGACAAGATCGAGCCAGGGCTTGGGGCGATAGAGAATCTGCCCGCCGAAACCCAGCTTACCGTTATATCTGCCGTACGTTTGCCAGCCATTGATAACCCACGGCTCAATCTTCAGCTTCTCAGTTGGAAAGATCTGTCCGCGCAGGCCAGTGAAAAACCATGGAGTATTGGAGGACACATAGGACGGCTGATAGGTCCAGTTATCCGCGTTATAGTAGCTGAATAGCCCAATATATGAAACGAAGATGCCGGCGTCCACGTTGATGCCATGCATCTTGTCCCAGTGATATCCGCCCCAAGCTTCAGAGACGTACCGATATGCATTAGCCAGATCCCATTGACCGCGACTGTAGCTAGCGTCATTGCGCGGCGTGGTGGTGGCGAACTCGCCAAACATGGTCAGGAATCTGCCACGGACATTGTCGATCCGGATGTCTCCACCGAAGCTCAATTGCTCTACCTGAAATTCCCCAGCGCGGAACTGCTCGGTCGATCCGCCTATGGTGTCGTCCGCCGGATGGTTGAAATCGAAAATATAGTTAACATCTGCGCGGAATTCTGGCGTGAAGTATTTCGTAGACATTGGAAAGTCGACCACGCGGCCGTTTGAATTCATCCATGTCCAGTCCCCAGGAAAAGGTGCGCTCTTCGTTGTCGTCTCCGCGCCGATCTCCGGTGTCGCCGGGGCCGCGGCCGCTGGAGTCGACGCAGGTGCGGTTGGCGTGGCTGTGGTCTGCGCAGACATACTCGTGCCCGCCGTAGCCAGGCAGACACAAAGGGCCAATCCACTTGCTACGTTGACTTTTGTTTGATGACAGGGCATTCTTTGTCCTCTTTCTTCGGCGGACACACGTCCGCCTACGCGGTTTTTTTGGAATCGCTGGCAGTTTCTTTGGTTGACTCTGACTTACTACGGTTGTCTTACTTCAGACGCGTGATGCGGCGCTGCGCGACGGTGATTGACCGCTGTAGCTGGCTAATCTGATCGGCTGCTCTGAGGTCATTGCGCTTGACTGCTTTCTCATGTAACCGAGCTACTCGGTCCATCGAGTGACTCAGGTTCTCTTCGAGCGCACTTAATTCCACTGTGTAGTAATACTGTGCCTGGCCGAGAGCCATAAGATTCACCTCCAGAGAGTTGTTGTTCACTTAGTCTGCAAGACACGGTGTCAAGATGGCATAAGGAAGGTATAGAAAATTAGCAAAAGTATTAATCCGTCTTCTACCTGACATTGTCTTGGCATTTGTTTGGCTATTACCGCACTCTTCGACGAAACCGGAACTACACGAGATATGCACCTTTTTAGTGATCACCTTCCACCTTCCTTATGCGCTCCTTACGCGACCTACCCTAGAGTCGTGAGCAGGAGGTTCCAACTATGAATCGAACATTGATCATTGCTGCGGCACTTATTACGTTTCCGCTCATGGGAATGACACAATCCACAACCCAGACAGCGAACCTGACCATACCCTTGACCGCAAATGAGGCGCATAGTTTGATGAAGAGCGCGCACAGCACCGAACAGTACAAACAGCTCGCCGGCTACTTCCATCAGCAGGAAGCGGTGTATCGCGCCAAGGCGGCTGACGAGAAGATTGAGCGGGATCGGCGCGCCCAGGTCAACGCAGGCCTCTATCAGAAATACCCGCGCCCGGTCGACTCAGCACAGTCGCTTTATGAGTCGTACGTCTCCGGTGCGGACCGCGCGGCCTTCGAAGCCAGGCATTATGATCAGCTCGCTACCGGGCAGACTCAGCATGACCCGCAACTGGCAACATCGTCTCAGGGCAAGTCGTAATGCGACCGTTCCTCGCAATCAGGTGGATGCGCGCGGAATAGGGGTGTCCGCTACGGGACGGATGTTCTGCGTGCTCCAACCTGATCTTTATAACTTCCTAGCGGTCTCTTCACTAATTTCTTACGCCTTTGTTCATTATCATCGGATGGATATTGAATGACCTCACGGCTCACAATGGCCATTCCTTTGACAGAGAAGCGGTCGTGGACGCAGTTGCTAGGGCAGTGCGTACTGAGCTGCGCCGTTATAGCGGCGGTGACCTTTCTTGCATATCGGCTGCATGTTCCGCTCGCTACAGCCGGCTTTATCTATTTACTAGTTGTGGTTGTCGTATCTCTTCTCTACGGGATTTGGCAGGCAACATTCGTTTCCTTAATCGCGGTCTCCTCTCTTAACTATTTCTTCATTCCACCAATCTGGTCGTTTAGCGTGAGCGATCAGCGCGACTGGGTTGCGCTCGTTTCGTTTCAGGTGTGTGCGCTCCTGGTAAGTCGCCTCTCCTCCCGTGAACAGACACTAGCGCGCGACGCCAACTACCAACGGATACAGATGAAGAAGCTCTATGAGCTGAGCCACGGCATCCTGCTCTTTGACCTGCATCGAGCGCCGGGGATGCAGCTCGTGCAACTTATCCGGCGGATCTTTCTCGCCGATGACGTGGCCATCTTCGATGCAGATCTCGCCCAACTTGATCACGAGGGATCGTGGTCGCCTGAGGAGCGACAGATTGCAAAGACCGCATACATTACCGATCACAATGACGACGACCCGGATTCGCTCACCACGCAGCGCGTGATTCGCATAGGGACCGTTTCTATTGGCGCAATAGCATTTCGTGGAGACATCGACCCTCTGATTGCCAATTCCATTGCCTCGCTCGCCGCAATCGCTTTCGCGCGGCATAGATCCTACGAGAAGGAGGCACGTGCGGAAAGTGCGCAACAGGCGGAGCAACTCCGGGTGGCTGTGCTCGACGCGCTGGCCCACGCATTCAAGACGCCTCTGACCGCCATTCGCACTGCCAGTTGTGGCTTGTTGGAGATGGGAACGTTGGATGAGACCGAGGCAGAGCTAGCCACTTTGATCGATGAGGAATCTATCAATCTCAATGACATGTGCACCCGGTTACTACAGACAGCGAAGCTTGAGGTTGCCAATGTCACTCTTCATACCGAGCCGGTCATCGCCTCAAAGTTGGTGAAGGATGTCGTGTCGGATCTCTCTGGAACACTTCAGGGGCACCCTATCGAACTCTCCATTGAGGAGCAGGGTACTCCGCTGCAGGGCGACCGCGAGCTGCTCAAGATGATACT
>Ga0302201_10003030_pt1 | contig 12741 bp, 10 predicted proteins | sample II_Bog_N3_2_FD_194586 | JGI IMG/M metagenome (GOLD analysis project Ga0302201, IMG submission 194586) | Peat permafrost microbial communities from Stordalen Mire near Abisko, Sweden - II_Bog_N3_2 | ecosystem: Environmental > Terrestrial > Soil > Wetlands > Peat | place: Sweden: Abisko...
TGACGAGACCGTCGCGATAGTCAGGCGTCGCGATCGTCGTTGCCGCTACCGGGTTCCCTGAGAGAATCCCGGAGATCACCACCAACTCGTTGCTCGCATCGCCCGACACCACCGCTTCATCGCCATTCGGCAGGATGGCGATCGAGTCTCCGTCCCCGCCATAATTGGAGATGTCCACCGTGGTCGTGGACGCAATTGGAACTCCGGTCTGAACTGCCGAGAAGAAGCGTACCGTGTTGCCTCCATCTACCATGATCCCTTGCGAACCGTCCGGCGTGAGTGCCTGCCCGTCCAGGTCGCTCGCATTTGCATAATCCAGGTACGAGATAGTTGGCGTAGTCAGGAGATTTCCGTTGGCGTCGTATAAGTGAATCACCTGCAGGCCATTGAACCCGTCAGCCATATTGCCACCATCGTCCGCAATCAGCGCAACGCCAAGATTCGACACGGTTGTAGTAACAGCGGGCTTGTAGAACAAGTACGTGCCCGGTGCAAGCAGGCCGGGAAGGGTGGTCGAACCCAGTTGCTCGGTAAATGCGCCGTTGGCGCCTACCAGAAAAGTCGCAACATCCACCCAGGCGTTGTTCTCGAGCATCGCCAGGTTCAGCGTGTCGCCAGCCGCGAAGCTCACGTCTACCGTGCCGCTCACTCCCACCGGGACGTTGAAGAGCGTAATCGACGGCGGGTCGAGGCTGATTTCAAAGGCCGCGATAAATGTGTCATTCGCTGAAACCATCGGCTTTATCCGCCTGTTTGCCCCCCTCTTTAGGCTCATCGGCACCGTCAGGTCAGCCTGCGCTACCGGCGTAATGGTCGCGGTGGCGCTCTGGCTCAAAGCCCCGGCGGCAAAGTCAAACTTCAGCGAAGTCGCTCCCCCGAACGCCACTGTCGTTGAAGTCGGCGTCCCCGGCGTGATCGTCACCGTGGACCCGCTGGTTGGCGTGGCGCTGGCCGGGGTCGAAGCCGTGGATTCGCCGCCGCCGTTCACCGCGGTCACGATAAAGTAGTAGATCTGGCCATCGGTAAGGCCGGTTACCGTATAGGACGCTCCTGAGATTGACCCGACCTTTGTTCCCGATGAAACCGTAACCGGCGAGGTGGTCGAGTAGTAGAGGTTGTAACTGGTGGCTCCTGTAGCGGCCGTCCAGGAGAGCGCAACCTGGGTATCGCCGGGAGTCGCAACCAGCCCTGTTGGCGCGGCCGGCAAGGCAGCAGCCGGCGTCGATGTCACCTGGGCGGATGCCGCCGACTCGCCGGCGCTGTTCACGGCAGTCACAATAAAGAAGTACGGTGTGCCGTCCGTCAGCCCGGTCTTCGTGTACGAGGTCGAACTGATTCCGCTGACCTTGGTTCCGTTCGCGGTGGTCACGCCGGTGGTTGTCGAGTAGTAGACGTTGTAGGAGGTGGCCCCGGAAGCCGCTGTCCAGGCCAGCGCAACCTGGCTGTCGCCCGCAGTTGCTGCCAGCCCGGTTGGCGCCGCGGGAATGGTTGGGGGTGTGGTCTTGTGGCTGCTGCCGCTGCCGCCGCAACCGATTGCGAGCGTTGCTACCGCCGCGAGAATCGAAATCATCATCTTTTTCATTGCGAGACTCTCCTTGAGACACATTTCTGTGCCGGTTGATGATTCACACAGGTCAAACCCGACGAGAAAGGCAAGACTTCCCCACCTCCGCGGGGGACGCAGATCTGGAGAACTCCACCTCTCAATCAATGGAGCGGCACTTGCCTCTTCCTGGCCAGCCATTTGGGCGCCGCGTCCAAACCGGAGAGTTTATAGCACGTATTGAATTCAAGAATCAATGAATTGGCGATTACAAAAGAATAGTTAGCTGAAGTCGCTTAAAAGCTATCAAAAAGTCATAGCTTGATTATTCCTGAGCGAGTTATATCGAACGAGTTCAGGGTAAGCAATGCAAGGCCGAACCGATTGGTAAACGCTTCTTATTCCTGGCTTTACTCCCGCCGGAACCGGTTCGCCTGCTCAAATTCGCTTCGCAACTCCGGCGTGCGCAGATTTTCGCGCAGATGGGCAAGTCGCTGCTCCAGGGCCTGTAGTGTGACCTGAACGGCCTCGGTGTTCGTCAGCGCAATGTCGCGCCACATCGAGTAGGGGCTCGCGCCCAGCCGCGTCATCTCGCGCAGGGCGCGCCCGCCCACGTCTTTCAGCTCTGGCGCGTCGCCCACCTCATCCTGCAGCAGCGCGCTCAGAGCCGTGGCCACAAACTGCGGCAGATGGCTGACCCAGGCAACTAACTCATCGTGGCGCGCAGGGTCAAGATCGAGGGTCTTCGAGCCCATTGCTTCGACCCACTCCCGCCAGCCTTTCACTAACTCAGACGAATGAGGCGAGCGCTGCCAGGTTGGATCGTCGGTAAAGAGCCACACCGCGCCGCGAAAAAGCTCCGCATCGCCCAGCGCCGCGCCGCCCCGCTCCTTGCCCGCCATGGGATGCCCCGGCAAGAACGCCGCGCGCTCCGGCGTATTGAAGAGCCGGCCAGCAGCTTCGGTAATCTGCCCTTTGGTGCTGCCCACGTCCGTAACCAAATGCTCGGAGCCGAGCACGCCCGATAACTTCTCCATGAAGTCGAGTGTCGCGTAAATGGGCACGGCCAGCAGAACCACCTGACTCTCCCGCGCCGCCTGCAAAGCGTCTGTTGCAATCGAGTCGATAGCCCTCGCAGCCAGCGCTGTCTGCGCCCCCTCCGCGCCCCGGTTCCAGCCCACAATCGAGCCGCGATAGCCCGCCGCGCGCAGCGCGAGCCCCACCGACGTGCCCAGCAGCCCCGTACCCAGAATGGCGATGCGCTCGATCATGCTTTGCTTTCCTTGCTCTCGCTGCCTTGAACTGGAGCGGAGCTAGCGGCGTCAGCCGCGCTTCGCGCGTGTTAGCTGCGTTGGCCTTTGCTAACTCCGCCAACTTCGCTAACTCCCGCTAACTCCGCTCTCAAACCTACAGCGTCCGCCCCACCGCCATTGCAATCACCTTCAGTTCGCCCATCAGCTTTTCAAACTGATCGAAATACAGCGTCTGTGCCGCGTCGGAGACAGCCTTGTCGGCGTTGGGGTGAACCTCCACGAGTATCCCATCCGCGCCCGCGGCCACCGCGGCCTTGGCCATCGCCGGAACCATGTCGCGCCGCCCCGTGCCGTGCGAAGGATCGCCCACGATCGGCAAGTGCGAGAGCTTGTGAATCACCGGAATCGCCGAAATGTCCATCGTATTGCGCGTGGATGTCTCATAAGTCCGGATGCCGCGCTCGCAGAGAATCACATCGTAATTCCCGCCGGCCAGAATGTACTCGCTCGACAGCAGAAGCTCTTCGAGCGTCGCCGATATTCCGCGCTTGAGCAGAATCGGCTTGCGCGCCTGGCCCAGCTCGCGCAGCAGGTTGAAGTTCTGCATATTGCGCGCCCCCACCTGGAAGCAATCGGTGTAAGGCAGCATAGGCTCGATCTGCGCAATCTCCATCACCTCGCTGACCGTCAGCAAGCCGTGTTCCTGGGCGGCCTCGTGCATCAGCTTTAACCCCGGAATCCCCAAACCCTGAAAGGCGTAGGGGGAACTGCGCGGCTTGAAGGCGCCCCCGCGCAGGAAGCCCGCGCCCGCGGCCTTGACGCAGGCGGCGATCGCAAAAATCTGCTCGCGGCTCTCGATGGCGCATGGCCCGGCCATCACCGCGACCTGCTCACCGCCAATTTTGACGCCGTTAGCGAACTCCACCACCGTGCCTTCCGGACGAAAGGCTCGGCCTGCGAGCTTGTACGGCGCGGTAATCCGCAGCACATATAGCACGCCCTCAAACAACTCGAACTTCGCCAGGTCAACATTGCTGGTGGGTCCCACGCCGGCAAGAATCGACTGCGTTGCCCCGGTGGTTCGATGAACATTCAATCCGGCATCCACCATGGCATCGATGACTGCATCGATCTGCTCTTCGGTGGCTCTTTCCTGCATGGCTACAATCATTGCTTGTTCCCTGTCTCAGGCGTCTCACAGGGGTCCCCGGCGACGGATTTTTGTCGCTGGGGTAACTGTGCGCCAGTGCCTGGGCCCGGCGCGTGCGCCTGGGCATTCCTCTCCGATGCCAACTCATCCCGCTGCAAGGCCCGCATCACGTCGATGATGCGCTCGTAGATATGCGTCAATTCAATGTCCGGCAGCGGGCCCTTGTTAGCCGCGCGCACGTTGGTGTAGATCACCTTTTCGCGTGCCGGCTCGTAGACCGGCAGCGACGTGGCAGCCTTCAGGTGACCAATCATCTTCGCCGCGCGGGCCCGCTCGCTCAGCAATTCCACTAGCTGGCGGTCCAGAGCATCTATTTGGTCTCGCAATTCTTCCAGCGTCATTTCATCCTCGTGTTGCAGAAAGCTGTTATCTACTAGCTTCTAGCTCGTGCTTCTCGACCAAGCCTCAGCAGTTCAATCCGCCGCCGAATACGCTAGGAGCTAAAGGCTAGAAGCTAGGGGCTGGTTTCCTACCGGGCCAGCGCCTCCTGAGGCAGGCGAAGGCTCTTGATAAATCGGGCCACCGCGCCGGGCGCCGTCTCCGGGCCGCTCTCCGCTGTTGCCCGCTCGATCAACTCCACAATCGCGCTGCCGATTACCGCCGCATCCGCGAACTCCGCCACCTGGGCAACATGTTCCGCGTTCGAGATGCCAAACCCCACAGCCACCGGCAGCCCCTCCCCGGCGGGTCCGGTCCATCGCCGGATGCGCGCCACCAGCGTTGCCGCGTCAGAGGTCAGCCTCTGCTGCGTGCCGGTAATGCCCACCCGCGAAATGGCGTAAACGAAGCCCTTTGAATGAGTCGCAATCGCTTCCAGCCGTTCGTCGGGACTGGTCGGCGCAGCCAGAAAAATCGGCTCCAGCCCCACGCGCCCCATCTCGGCCAGGTACTCGCCCGCCTCCTCGACAATCAGGTCGGTCACCAGCACGCCATCCGCACAAGCGGCCGCATCGTCGGCAAACTTCTTGAGCCCGTAGCGCAAAACAGGATTCAGATAAGTGAAGATCACCAGCCCAGCCGAAGGCCGCGCCGCGCGAATCTCGCACGCCAGCTTGATCACGTCCCGCAGGCTAACTCCGCGAGCCACCGCCCGCTCCATCGCCCGCTGAATCACCGGCCCGTCCGCCAGCGGATCGCTGAACGGCACGCCCAGCTCGATCACATCCACCCCAGCGTCAATCGCCGCAATCGCAATCTCGCGTGTAGCCTCAAGACTCGGATCGCCCGCCGTCAGGTAAACCACCAGTCCCGGTTTGTGATCGAATCGTATCGCCATTGAAATTCCGCTTCTACCGCCCCTCAATCTTCCCACAAATCCGCTAACTTGCTAACTCGCTTTCACCGCAAAGCGGTGGCTAACTCGCTGTCTTTGTCAAAAATCCGCCCAATACAACAAAACACATGGGTGCCCCATCATCGCCGCGTTCTTGTTTTTGCGGCTAGGGCCGGATACCTCAAAACTCTAATCAAGCCCCGCTATAGCTTCAACTCCCGCGCCAGAATCCCCATATCCTTGTCGCCGCGCCCGGAAAGATTCACAACCAGTATGTCACGGGCACCCATCGCCGGAGCAATCCGCAGCGCCTCGGCCACCGCGTGCGCGCTTTCGAGCGCCGGCAGAATTCCCTCCGTCCGCGCCAGCTTCACCACCGCATCCAGCGCCGCCGCATCATCCTGCGAAACGTACTCCGCCCGTCCGCAGTCGTGCAGCATCGCGTGCTCCGGCCCAACCGACGCATAGTCCAGCCCCGCCGAAACCGAATGTGTCAGCGCGATCTGCCCGTTCTCATCCTGCAAAACATACGAATACGTCCCCTGCAACACCCCCGGCGACCCGCCGCGAAAGCGCACCGCATGATCGCCCAGCGCCGTCCCGCGCCCGCCTGCCTCCACGCCAATCAGCCTGACCTCGCGGTCTTGCAGAAACGAGTAAAACGCGCCGATGGCGTTCGACCCGCCGCCCACACAGGCGATCACGGCGGTAGGCAGCCGCCCCTCGCGCTCAAGAATCTGCTCCTTCATCTCCAAGCTGATGCAGCGGTGAAAGTCCCGCACCATCGTCGGATAAGGATGCGCCCCCAGCGCGCTCCCTAGCAGATAATAAGTCGTCCGCACATTGGTGACCCAGTCGCGCATCGCCTCGCTGATCGCGTCCTTCAGCGTTTTCGACCCCGACGAAACCCCGCGCACCTCCGCGCCCAGCAGCCTCATCCGCAGCACGTTCAACTCCTGCCGCTCCATGTCCACATCGCCCATGTAGACCACGCACTCCAGCCCCAGCAGCGCGCAAACGGTCGCCGTAGCAACCCCATGCTGCCCCGCGCCAGTCTCCGCAATTACGCGCTTCTTACCCATCCGCCGCGCAAGCAATCCCTGCCCCAGCGCATTGTTGATCTTGTGCGCCCCGGTATGCAGCAGGTCTTCGCGCTTCAGATAAATCTTCGCTCCGCCCAACTGCTCCGTCAGCCGCTTGCAAAAGTAGAGAGGCGTAGGCCGCCCCGCATAGTTCTTCAGCAGATCGGCCAGCTCCGCCTGAAAAGCCGCGTCCGCCTTGGCCGACGCGTACTCGCGCTCCAGCTCCACCAGCGCCGCCATCAGCGTCTCCGGCACATACCGCCCGCCATAAACGCCAAACCGCCCCGCCCGCGACTCAGATGGAACAGCCGGAATTGTGATCGATGCCATGGAGCCTCCTGCGCGTGAGCACAATAATTAGGGAACATTCCAGTGTATAAGAGCGCGTTTCAATAATGGCAGAGGGTCTGTTGACGAAGACTCAGTCCGTCTCTTGCGAATACCGCTCCTGCAACTCGCGGCGGAGTACTTTTCCGTTGGGATTCTGCGGTAGCCCGCCAGCTTCCAGAATCCAGATGCGCCGCGGCGCTTTGTAGAACGCAAGACGCGCCCGGCACCACTCCAGCAACTCGCTTTCGCTGGCTTGGGAGCTCGTCCTCAGTTCCACCGCGGCAACGGGGATCTCACCCTTTTCCTTGTGAGGAATTCCGAAGGCGACAGCGCGTGCAACCGCCGGATGGGCCTGCACTGCCTCCTCCAGTTCGCGCACGTAAACCGAATACCCGCCTGATTTAATCACGTCTTTGATGCGCCCCACCAGCCGGATCAGGCCGAGGTGGTTCCGCAAGGCCAGGTCGCCCGTGCGCAGCCATCCGTCGCTTGTGAGCAAGCCCTCGGGGTCATTCTTATCCTTCCAATAGTGCGGAGCAAGACCCCGGCGCCGGATCTGGCACTCACCGGTTGCGCCCGCTCGAACCGGCCGGCCCTCTTCGTCGGCCACGCGGATGCGAAACGGCGGCATGGGAAAGCACAAATCCCCGCTGCCGGGCAAAAACGGCAACTCCACCCCCATCATGGCCAGACCGCCCAACTCCGCCATGCCGTATCCATTCAGCACCACGGGCGGAATGCGCCAGCCCCCGGGAAGCCGAAAAAGGGCTCCGTACTGCCGCAGTTGTTGCCGGATCTCGCTAGGCAAATGATCGCTGGCCGAGAGCCACACGCGCACGCTCTTGAGCCGGGCAGCCTCCGGGTTGCTATTGACCAGCCGGACGAACATCGCGGGCACGCCGACGACCGTGGTAATGCCGTAGCGTTCAATAAGCGTCAATGCCTCCCCCACATCGAAGCGATCGAGAAAACAGCCGCGAATGCCTGCCATCAATCCATAGAGGGCGATGCTGATTGCCATAATATGGGACCAGGGGAGCGCGATCAGCGCCAGGTCTCTCGCTCCCAGAAGCACTCCCACCAGCACCGTGGATGCCCGCGCCCCTAGCAGGGCGTTGCTCGACAGCGCCGCGCCTTTGGGAAAGCCGCTTGTCCCGGAAGTGTGGAACACCGCAACTGTAGCCGCGGGATCGATGGCGGTCGGTGGGAACGGCGCGCCGCTTTCGTACTCCCGCACAAATCCCTCCAGCGTATCTGTTTCATCGTCGGCTTGGATCCAGATGCGTACATTCAGCGCGCGCCGGTCTACGATGCTCCGTCTGAAAACCGCTTTGTCAGTCACCAGGATCTCGGTCCCGCTATCGGCCAGAATGCGGCGCACTTCGGCCAGGGAGAGGAGCGGGTTCAGCGGCACCGCGATTCCTCCGGCGCGGATAATGGCTAAGAACCAATGAAAGTACTGCCGGTTGTTGGTGCGGTAAATAGCGACGGGTTGGCCAGGACTCAGCCCGATTGATCGACGCAGAAAAGCATCGATGCGGCAGATCTCCGCATGAAGCTCGGCAAGATGAAAGCGCCCGTCGTCTCCAACGGAGACTTCGCAATCCCCTTTTCGCCGGATCAAATCATCGACCAAGTTGGCTACCGTGACCGTGTGGTCACGCGCCATTTCAAAGCGGCGGAAGATGTTCATTGAGCAACAACCGGCTTCCGGCCCCAGTCGCTTTCGACGCAGTAATGGAATAGGCGGTCGAGATACGCTAGCACGGGAGGAGGGCACACTCCGGCGGGCTCCAGCAGCCGTTCAGCGTTGCTCGTGTCAAACTGCATCCGCATCGTGAAGTAATCCCGATAGGCCCGCCCGTCGCGGAGCACCCGGCGCTTGCGGCCCCACAATGTTAGAAAAAGCAGCGGCCGTAGCGCAGCGAAGAATAGTCTCGGATTCACATAGCGCGGTTCCGGCGCGTGGAAGTACTCCATTGCGCGCTGGGCGATCTGCTGGATTGTTGCGCTGCCCCGTGGTCCGGCGCAGAGATGGACCGTGCTGCCCACCGCGGCCTCGTCAAAAACAAGCCGCGCGATCGAAGTTGCGACGAAATCCACGGGCACAATGTCAAGCACGGCGTCGGGATAGCCTGGGACTGTGCGCCACAGCCGCCGCGCGTAGATCTTTAGCGGCCAATACATCATCTTGAAGCTCGATGTCACCCCGGTGCGCGAATCCCCCACGATAATGCTGGGACGCAGAATTACGCCCGGCACGGAGCCAAGGCGCGAACGGACCAGCGCCTCAGCCTCGGCTTTGGTTTGTTCATAGGTATTGCGATAGCTCTGGCCCACTGCGAGTTCGCTTTCCAGCACCAGGTCCGTGCGCTCGCCGGCTACGTAGGCCGTACCAACATAGGCGAGACGCCGAAGCTGGCGCATGCCGGCGGCGAAATCCAGCATCCGGCGCGTCCCCTCCACGTTGATCTGGCGAGCCTCCTCCAGCGAGTGATCGAAACGGACCGTAGCCGCGCAGTGAATCACCCGTGTTGTCTCGGCCGAGAGCCTTTCGTATGCGGCGCTTTCCAGTCCGCAGTTGTGCTGGCTGACATCTCCTGAGTAGACCTGGACGCGCGATCGTTCAGTGGGGGGAACGATCAAATCGGCCCGCTCTTTCCCCGCTTGCCCTGCCCTGTCGCGGATCAGCAGCGCCAGCCTGGCCTCCGGCCAGCGTTCCAGAAGCTCGCGGACCAGTTGTACTCCGAGAAACCCGGTCGCGCCGGTCAAAAGGATAAGCTCTTCGCTCTTCATGAGAGAAACCGGCCTTTGTGATGGAACGACTCGAAGGCCGGCGAACAATGACCATTCGATGCCTTGGCAATGGGTAAAGCAATGCCACATTATAGACCGAAGACCCAGCCCGGAATGCGCCATCCGCATCGATATCCGCGCTTGCAGACCAGGTTGGATTTCGGTCAAGGCGTGTTGATCGGCGCCCCCTTTGGCGCTCCCGGCATCCGCACCGGCATCGTAGCCGCAGCCTGGTGCATAGTTACGATGATCGCCCCCGCCGCTTCCTTGCCCACACACTGGTAGGAGTGCGGTGTTGAGGCATCGAAGTACACCGCATCGCCGCCCGCCAGCAGGCATGCCTGTTCCCCGTGCCTGAGTTCCAGCTCCCCCTCCAGAACGTACAGGAACTCGGAACCCGCATGGATATGAGCCTTTGGCGTCATCTCCTCGGTGAGCGGCTGAAACTCGGCAAAGTAAGGATCCATCTCCCGGTCCGGAACAAGGTAGCCCAGGCTCTCAAAAAAATAGGTCGGAAACTCCACCCCGGTCTGTGGCAACCGAACCCGCTCCTTTCGCCGGTGAATCCTGAAAACCGCCTGCGGTTCGCTCTCAAAGAAGTACTGGAGATCCTTGGAAAACACCATCGCAATCCGCGCCAGATTCCTCAGCGTCGGCACCACTCGCCCTGTTTCCAACTGCGACAGAAAGCTGGCCGAAAGCCCCGTGTGTTTGCCCAACTCCACCAATCCCATGGACTTTTTCAGACGCAGTTTACGGATTCTCTCGCCTATCCTCTTCTCGGAAATCACCCGCTCCGTAGTCTCTGTGTCGACTTGAGACTTTTGCGTCTCTTCGCTCTGAATTGCCGCTAACTCGCTCATCCGCCCTCCAGCCGGCGCCAAATTGGCCGCAAATCGGGTATTTGTTGTGCGCATCAAAAACTGTTCTTATCCTACTAAAGCGGCGATGGCCCCGCAATCCCCAATCCTGGTCCCCAACTCGCCCGCCCCCGCCCGCGCTATCCTAGAGAGTCCGGCCGCCAAGGCACCTTTCAGGCCATCGAGGAACCCATGCCCGAAGATCCAACCACTTCAGCCACGCAAACCGCGTCTGCCCCACCGGAGGTGGCCCCCGTCGCCACCATCGCAACAATTGGCCGCCACGAAGGCCAGTCCGTCACTCTCCGCGGATGGCTCTACAACCTTCGCGAGAGCGGCAAGCTTCTTTTTCCCATCTTTCGCGACGGCACCGGCACAATTCAGGGGGTAGCGCACGTCAAAAGCGTCCCTTCTGTCGTGTTCGAGGCCCTCAAAGGCCTCACGCAGGAGTCATCGGTTGTTGTCATTGGCAAGGTGCGGGCGGACAAACGCGCGCCGGGCGGGTATGAGCTGGATGTTGAGGGGTTGCAGGTGGTGCAGCGCGTGCCGGAAAGCGACCCCTACCCCATCACGCTCAAGGAGCACGGCGTCGACTTCCTCATGGAGCACCGGCATCTCTGGGTTCGGTCGCCCCGGCAGTCCGCGATTCTGCGGATCAGGGCTGAGATTATGAGGGCTGCGGCGGAGTACTTTGATACCAACGGCTTCATACGGACCGATCCGCCTATCCTGACGCCGGCTGCCTGCGAAGGCACCTCGACTCTCTTCCCGGTCGACTACTTCGGCGACCCTGCCTTCCTGACTCAGTCTGGCCAGTTGTACATCGAGGCAATGGCGCTGGCGCTGGGCAAGGTCTACAGTTTCGGGCCCACCTTCCGCGCGGAGAAGTCCAAGACTCGCAGGCACCTGACCGAGTTCTGGATGGTCGAGCCGGAGGTCGCCTTCATGGACCTCGACGGCCTGCTGGAATTGGCGGAGAACTTCCTCTCTCACATCGTCCAATCCGTCCTCAAGAACCGCGGCCCCGAGCTAACCGTCATCGGCCGCGACCCGGCGAAGCTGGCCAGCATCCTTCCGCCCTTCCCGCGCCTGCGCTACGACGTGGCTTGCGATATGCTCAACCAGGCCCACAAGGACGGCCATCTCGAAGCGCCTTTTGAATATGGCAACGACTTCGGTTCGCCGGACGAGACTTGGCTCAGCAGCCAATTTGACCGGCCCGTGATGGTGCATCGCTATCCCGCGAACGTGAAGGCCTTCTACATGGAGCCCGACCCGCTCGACTCCCGCTACGCTCTCTGCGTCGATGTCCTAGCGCCGGAAGGCTACGGCGAAGTGATCGGAGGCTCGCAGCGCGTGTCGAGTTACGAACTGCTGAACTCGCGCATCGAGGAGCATAAGCTGCCTAAGGAAGCCTTCCAGTGGTACCTCGATTTGCGGCGCTACGGCAGCGTGCCTCACTCGGGCTTCGGCATGGGAATCGAGCGCGTCGTCGCGTGGGTTTGCGCGCTCGACCATGTGCGCGAGACGATTCCGTTTGCGCGGACGCTGCATCGGATATACCCGTAGAGCAGTGGACAGTGATCAGTGGTCAGTTTCCGGGGCCGGGGAACGGGGAATAACTACCCCTGCGACGAGGGACTGTTGCGGGGGATCGGGCTTGGAATCGCGAGCCGGAGTTGCGCATTCGCGCAAGTTAAGTTGAATTTCACCCAACAAAAGAGGCCGTTTTGTCTGGTTCCATGCCGACGGATTCCAGGGGGCGAATCGTGTTTCAACAGAACGCCGGGTTATGAGCGGAGATTTATTTGCAATTCGCCCGGCTGTAGACGGACCTTTTTCGTGAAAAGGGGCCTAAAATGGTGCATTTTTGCGTGTTTTTTGGTCGTTTTTGGCACGTTTTTCGCACGAAATCAGGGGTCGGGGTCGGGGGTCGGAGCAATAGGGCGATGCGAGCTGTGGCGCGGGAGCGGGCCTCGGAGGGTATGGACAGGCAGGCCGGGGTTTCAGCCCGACACAAACCCGTCCGCCCTCTTTTGGAAACCGATGAGTGCGCCGTCGCTCGGATCTGCGGCCTAGCCCACGTCGCGGAATGGGGCGTTAGGTTCGCAGCATGGACCCACAATCAAAGCACAGATGGCAAAGTTTAATTGGGACCTGCCTTCATATGTTTCCGCACCGCGGCGTCGAGAGCGTTGCCAAAATGCTCAATGAAATCGACGGCATCCCGAAGGTCCATTTCGGAAATTGCGATCTCGCCATCCCCGCCGTGTGCCAAGTGATTACGCCAGCGGGAAAGTTCGTGAAGACGCTCGGACGCTCGATTTCCAGTTGCACGGGCACCCTTTGTTCCCAGTACCCTTGCTAGAGCAGGAAAAGCTCCAACCGCATCCC
>Ga0302201_10003031_pt1 | contig 12740 bp, 5 predicted proteins | sample II_Bog_N3_2_FD_194586 | JGI IMG/M metagenome (GOLD analysis project Ga0302201, IMG submission 194586) | Peat permafrost microbial communities from Stordalen Mire near Abisko, Sweden - II_Bog_N3_2 | ecosystem: Environmental > Terrestrial > Soil > Wetlands > Peat | place: Sweden: Abisko, Stordalen...
TGCCTGGCGGAGAAGGGGTTTTGTTCGCCGCGTCTGGGTCGCCCAGGTGTATGGCGGGCAAATTGCGTTTCAGGATCAGGACCAATTTATTGAGTTTGCGCTCACAATGCAATCAAAAGTCAATTCGGGCTTTTCGAGAGCCGCCCGACTCGACAGGGCCCCGTTGAAAGCCTGCGCCCATCTCGTCCAGACAGCTTAGCGTAAGCGCATTCGCGCGCGGACTATCTAGTATGTTAGGAGGAATGTATTTTTAGTGAGCCATTGCCGCTGTCGATCACAGCCGGTCCGGCCTGGGTCGTCGAAATATAAAGATTTTCGCAAGCGTTGCCGTTGCGTCTCGTAACTTTTCCGGCAGCTACAGAAAAACGCCGGCACGAAACCCGCAGGGGAATCAGTGCCGGCAAAAGCGCTGCAAGATCGCCATAACTGGTTAGTCGTGGGATGAGGGAAGGTTCTCAAGGCTCGAGGTGCAGCTGATCGCATCGGCGCTACCGCCGAACTGGCCGTTGTCGGTTCCGCTGGTGAAGGATCCTTTTGAGCTGCTGCGAGACAGACGAATGTAGTCCCACCCCGGAGTGCTGACACCCAAAAAGTCCGGGTCGATGCTGGAGACGCTGACGGTGAGCACTTTTCCATCGCTGGAGAGGCATCCGGCGCCGGAGGTGGATAAGACAACGGTGTCAGCGGTCTTTGTGAAGCCGGCCCACGGAGAGCAGCTACCTTCAGACGGCACGGCAAAGCCAGTTGCAATGAAGGTGGTGCCACCATTGCCGAAGCCGCCGGCGGTCGCGATGCAGTAGTGCTCTGTCGCGAAGCTGGAGGCAGGAGCGGCGAGCGTGAGCGCGAGTAGCAGAGAGAGAGAGGCTTTGATTCGAAACATGGGATTTGTTCCTCCTTTATGGGTTGGTAAAGAACTCTGTTGAGCCAGGGTCGGTGGAGCTCCCAGCAGGGGAAAGGGCGAAGGAATTTTAGAAATCCGAAAGCGCATGTGGGCAACTCATTTGAACCGTTTGCAGTTTGCTTGGAGTCTGGGCGAATAGCAACAAATCTATACCCGAATCGGGTCTAACCAGCTAACGTTCTAAAAATGAGTACACTGCGGAGACTTCTAACCTGTATACTGCCCACCTACCCCTCCCGCATTCGAGAGGATTCGCATGCAGGCGCAAGGATCAACATCCGAAATTATTCGATTTGGAACCTTTGAATTAGATCGGGTTCAGGGGACGCTTTCCAAGTCAGGGCTTCGGGTCCGCCTGCAGGGGCAGCCCCTGCAAATCCTTACGCTCTTACTGGATCAGGCGGGTCAGGTTGTCACGCGCGACGAGATTCGCCAGGAGCTTTGGTCTGACCAGACCTTCGTGGAATTCGACGACGCCCTGAACACGGCCATGGGGAAGCTGCGGGCGGCGCTCGGAGATGCGGCGGAAAATCCCAGGTTCATCGAAACGGTGCCGCGGCGCGGCTATCGCTTCATTGCTCCGGTAATCCATTCGCGGCCGGCGGGGGCAAAGCTTGAGCCGATGGTCGCCGTTCCGCCTGAGGTTCAACCGGCGTCTGGTTCGGATGAGTCAATTGCTGAACCAGCTTCCGCGGTTTCTGCAAGCGTCCCCCGGCACGGCCGGCGCAACTGGATTGTCGGCACAGCAACCATTATGGTGGTGCTTGCCGCAGGCGTTGCCCTTTACCAGCGGTACCATGCCGGCGGCTTCAAGCCGTCTTCGGGCGACCTTGTCATCCTGGCTGATTTTGTGAACACCACGGGGGAACCGGTTTTCGATGATGCTTTGCGCCAGGCCCTCGAAATTGGGCTGGGGCAATCTCCGTCGATTCAGATTATGCCGGAACGCAAAGCTTCCGTGATCCTGACACAAATGGGCCATGCTGCCGAGGACCGGATGACCGGCAAGACTGCAATCGAGGTCTGTCAAAGAGCGGGCGGCAAAGTGACGATACAGGGATCGATCACGAGCCTGGGCTCGGTCTACCTGATCGGGTTGGCTGCGATTCGGTGCGACAACGGGGAACCGATCGCCAACGAACAAGCCCAGGCTCGTCACAAAGAAGACGTGGTGGACGCATTGGGGCGCGTTACGGTGCAACTGCGCACCCGGCTGGGTGAGTCGCTGCCTTCCATTCAGAAATACAACGCTCCACTTGAACAGGCGACCACCGCATCGCTCGACGCCCTGAATGCGTACAGCCTGGCTTTGTTGACATGGGACAAGAAGGGCGATCACGATTCGCTTCCGATATTCAAAAAAGCGGTTGAGCTGGATCCGAATTTCGCGCAGGCCCACGGCGCCCTGGCCACCATCTACTACAACCTGGGGCAGGGAGATCTGGCTCGCGAGCATGCCACCAAGGCATTTGAACTCCGCGCGCATGTGACACAGGCTGAAAAAAGCTCCATTGAGGCGCGCTATTACGAATATGTAACCGGCGAACTGGAAAAGGACGCCGATGTGCGCAGTCTCGTCGTCCAAAATCATCCAGAGTCAGCCGGCGCATTTAATCATTTGGGCAATGCGGACCAGGCACTTGGCCACTACGACCAGGCCGTCGACGACTACCGCCGGGCGCAGGCGCTTGACCCAACCAGGGGTGGCACACATTCCGAAATGGCAAATGTGCTGCTCGCTCTGAATCGTCTCGAAGAGGCATCTACCGTCCTGGCGGACGCGCAAAAACGATCGCTGCAAACCGAGGGGCTTCTGCAGACTAATTACCATGTTGCATTCCTGCGCGGGGATGACCGTGCCATGGCGCAATTGGTGCAGCAGGCTTCGAGCCAACCGGAGACAGCGGCCCTGCTGTTGTCAGAGCAATCGAACACCGATGCGTTCTATGGCCGGGTAAAACAGGCCAACGAATCGACGCGCAAGGCCGCCATCCTGATGGAGCAACAGGGGGACAAGGATTCGGCAGCCCGGTATTGGGCGCAGGCAGCGATTCGGGAAGCAGAATTTGGAGACAAAGGCGTCGCGCAGGAGTTTATTTCCAATGCGCTGAAGCTTTCCCGCAATCAGAATGTGACTATTCTGGCGGCGTTCTTCTCGGCGCGGGTGGGCCAAGTTCAACAGGCCGAAACTCTAAGCAAGCAGCTCAACGATCAGTTTCCGCAGGGCACCTATATCCAGAAATACTGGCTTCCGCTGATTCGGGCGGAAATGGATATGAGGGCGGGAAGATTTTCAAAAGCGGTGGACGACCTGAGCTTGCTGAATCCGCCGCTGGAGCTTTCTGCTCCCGCTGCCCTGGGGATGGCAACACTTTACCCGGTTTATGTTCGAGGTCAAGCGTACCTGGCGGCGGGCGACGGCCCCCGGGCGGCAATCGAGTTTCAGAAGTTGCGCGATCACAGGACGTTATTGGCAAACTATCCCCTTGAATCGCTGGCTCTCGCCGGCCTTGGGCGAGCATATGCGCGCGCAGGCGACAGCCAGAAGGCCCGCCAAAATTACGAGGCTTTCTTCGATCTATGGAAAGACGCAGACCCGGCTATTCCTTTTCTTAAGGAATTGAAGAGGGAGCATTCAAAATTGCACTAACTTCGGAATGACTTCTCTTCTTTAGAGCACAGGGCGATTGAGTGATTCCTGGAAGATGAATGCGACCCAATGACGGGTCCACAATCGACCTTACTTTTCCAAACCGAAGTGCCAGGAGATGGAGCCTCCTATCCAGGAGACCGCACGAATCCCGACTCTCTGCTCATTGGTTCCGCAGTCAAAATCGTTGAGTGATCCACTCGGTCCTGATCCGGGCGCACAATACGGAACTGCGCCAAACTGCCAGTTGGGATCGAAAGTTTCTGTGGTCTGGCCCGTATAGCCACGAGCCAACATGGCGTTGGCAGCCAGTTCGAGGCGCCCATTGAGGAAAGGGCGCAAGAGTGCCATTCGCGTTTCGCCGACCGGGATTGCCTCGTAGAGATCGGGGTGCTGGGCGTTCCCGAGATCGAGCTGCTTATGGCCAACGTACTCATACTCGCCGCGTCCGTGCAGGCCGAGGGGAAGTTTGTCGAGCGTTAACAGGCTATCGAAGATTGTGCGTGGGGCTTCGGGTGTAATTTGGCCCGGAATCATGACTCCACCAACGGTGGCTCCCTGCAGGCGCGCATCGGCCTTAGACACGACAGCTTGCACAGTGCCAAATGGAAACTGATGACGCACGCTGGCCGTAAGAAACTTCAGGGTTCCAGGGCCAAGGGGCTGCTCGGTTCCGTTATCGGGATCGATTTTTCCGAGCGTCTGTGTCGATGTCGTGCGGCCGACGGTCACCCGTACATCGGTTGCCGCGATTTGCTTTTCGAGCACAAGTTGTTCGGAGTGGGATCGTTCGAACGGGGAAATGAATGAGGCCGCCGCGTCAGGGTTACCCGCGGTTGATGAGGCAACGGCGATGCGTGGATCCTCAGTGAAGAATGCCTGCCCCACGCTGAAGGAGGCCGAAGGCAGCCAGCGCGCCAGCCCGTCTCCGGGCGTCCATGCCAGCGTGGCCTTGGGAGCGAGGAATGTGCTCCAGAGATTGAACGAGTCGCCCGGGTTGAGAACGTCGCTGTTTTCCAACTCGATGGTGTCGGGCCGCAATCCGGCGTAGAAGCGCAGGTGCCGGCCAAGATCGCCGTGAAGCGCCAGATAGGGCGTCGCGTCTCGAATGGTGATGTTACTCGAGAGGATTTTGAGAAATGGCCCGTAGGACGATGAGTCATCAGAGAGGTAGTGGTCGAGATTGTCGCGATGGATGTCATCTTCGTGATAATCGAATCCAGCCATCCCCTGAAGCCACGTCGAGAACGTGTGCGTTTCACGCGCCTCTGCGCCTTCCACAGTGCGGAACTCGCTCTGCCGGATAAGCCCCTCGCCAAAGTTGGAATAAAGGCTCAGATTGTACGTACGAAAGAATCCAGAGAACGCGACTTCATCATTTTGTCGCAACTTCCACTCGTCGTCGAACGCCAGAATCGAAGAATGGGTTTGATCCATTTGGCGCGGATCAATCGTGTCGTCGAGTTGCAAAGAATATCCGACCGGAACGAGATTCCCTTCGTGCGAATTGCCCCAGTAACCAAGACTAAAGAGGGTAATCTCGTGTTTACCGGGGTCGAAGACTCGCAGTCCATTCCACTTGATTTGCTTTCGATGTTCCAGGCTTTTCATTAGACCGTTGCCGTAATTCGCCTCGACGGCGAGCCACTCTTTTTTGTCGGGGTTGTGGGGCGCAAACCCAGCGCTCAAGTCGACGTCGCGATTGTCGCCGGTGAGCGTAACGAACCGGCTCAGCTTTGGACGGAGGCTGTAGGTGGCGGCAAGATTCAGAGCGTGATTGCCCTCAAGAACGTTGAAGGCTCCTCCATCGGTGGCGACGCTTCCCAGCGCTCCGGAGACATAGATATTGGGATCGGCGTAACCATTGCCGTGCGCATTCGCGGATAGATTGTTCGTCACCAGATATCCGCCGACAGCGAGATATTGAGCGATGGGCTCGCCGTGGTCTCCTGCCACGCCAGGGACGAAGTATTGCGGAGCTTTGATTCCGCCGGACGCTGTCTCAATGGGCAAACCGGGAATTGAGATTGGCGCGCCCGGCCGCCCGGGATTGGCGTCGAGCAATTCTTCGCGCACCAGGACTTTTTCAGAAGGGTCGGGTGATGTGAGCGATACGTCACTGAGATCGGCTGCGACGACAACTTCTTCGGTAGCAACCGCTAACCGAACAAGACGCAGTTCGACGTTGATCAATCGGTCGTGGGAGTTGAAGTTGCGCGTCACCCGTTCGAAGCCTGGCGCATCAACGTGCATGCTGAATGAGTTTGCTGCTGGAATCGGGATAGAAAATGTGCCATCGCTGCTCGTCGAAGCCGTCGCCTGATTTCCCGATGCATCATCGAGAACCACGTGCGCTGCCACAACGGGCCGCGAGGCGGGGTCAAGCACCGTTCCTGTAAACAAGACCGCACTGCTTTGCGCAAGAGCCACAAGAGAGCCTGTGAGCACGCCGAAGATAAGCGTGCAAAGGCCTCGAATCAGTTGGAATGAATCCCCGTGCGGGAGCCGGATTCTGGATCTTGTGAACATTCCAGCACTTTCAACGCCGGGAGCCGAGGCGGCTCAACGACAAGTTACAGACCGGGGAAGCCGCCTTACGGGCTTGTGGAACCATGATATTACGATATTCCGAATCGTGCTACCGGGCCGGTCTTTCGCTCTGTTTGCAGTGAGTACGCGCGGGCGCGGAAACCGGATTGGAATCGGGGTGAATATTTAATTCCACTGCATGAAATCCGCTCGACATGCTGCCGCGTACCTATTGAAACGAATGCTGAGTTCCTGAACGCACCAACGTCCCCCCTCCCTCGCGGATCAGGATCTCCCGTTCCCTCACCAAATCACGTGTAATTGGAGGGTTCCCATGTCCAAACTGAAATCTGCAGTCGGACTCATGATGAGTCTGCTGATCGCATTTCCACCTGGCGCTTCGGCTTCGAGCCACCGGGAAGCGCCCATCACCGCACTGGACCACGCCGCCGACATAACCGACTTCTACGCGTTTGTCAGCTACGACCATCCGGACCGCGTCACCTTCATCATGAATGTCGATCCTTTTCTGGAACCCGGCAACGGACCAAACTACTTTCCGTTCGATCCTTCGGTGGTGTACCAGATCAATATTGACAACAACCACAACGCAAAACGGAACGTGTACTTCACGATCCGGTTTCAGACCACTATCCGGGCACCGAAAGTCTTCACCGGATTTGTGGGCGCAGGCGCCGGGATTAACGCACCCGGAAACTCTCCACCGCCTGTGGCACCGGGCACACCCATTGTGCCGCCTGCGATCACGTCTCTAACCGGCCCCGGTTCTGCCGGGCTCAGTTTGCAACAGACGTTCACCGTTGAAATGACGCGGGGGAGTGAGACCATTCCTCTGACCAATGAGGACGGTGGTCCGCTGGTTGCAGTTCCAAGCAATGTGGGTCCGCGCACGATGCCGAATTATCCGGCGTTGGCAGCGCAGGGCGTCTACAACCTGCAAGGCCGCGACGCCTCAGACATCCGAGTATTCGCGGGCACGGTTGCAGATCCGTTCTTCATCGATCTGGGAGCGGCCTTCGACAGCCTGAATTTCCGCACCGGTGCGGGAGGCGGAGTGCTGACCCCGGCGCAGGACGCGAACGATCAGGTGAACACGGCGCCGAACTCCGTGGCCGGATTCAACGTGAATACGATCGCGATTGAGGTTCCGATCACGATGCTTACGAGCGATGGAGCGATTCATTCGGCCACCGATCCGAAAGGAACGATTGGCGCATGGGCGACGACTTCGCGACCGGAGATTACGATTCGCAAATCGCCCAATCCTGTTGAGACTCAAGGTCAAAACGCGCAAGTGCAACGGCTTGGCAATCCGCTGATCAACGAACTGATCATCGGGACCGGAAGCAAGGATCGCTGGAGCATGTCACAGCCGTTGAATGACAGCCAATTTGCGGCCTACGACCTCGATCCCTTGCTGGCTCGTGTACTGAACGCGGTGTACGGAATCGCCATTCCACCACCGCCGCGTACAGACCTGCTGCCGCTTGTGGTCTACGCTGCTCCGATCGCTCCGCCGGGCACGCCCGAGGGACCGATCGCGGACATGCTTAGGCTCAACACCGGTGTGCCTCCAACGCCGATGGGGAGCAGAAAGCGGCTAGGTCTTTTGGCCGGCGATGGCGCCGGTTTCCCCAATGGCCGCAGACTGACGGATGACGTTGTGGACATTGCAGCACGCGCCGTGGCGGGAATTCTGGCCGGTCCGCAATACAACTATCCGATTGGGGATGGCGTAAACGCGCCCGATGTTGCGCCGCAGGAAACCTTCCCCTATGTCGCCTGGGCGTACAGCGGACGCAATAGCCATCACGTGGATCCCGGCGACTCAATCGGTTGCGGTGTGGGTGGAACTTCACCCTGCCCGCTCAACTAACAAACGTCAGCAGGCGGTTGGACGATTACTGCCAACCGAGACTCAACTCTCCGCGCGGAGCCACGCTTCGCGCGGAGTTACACCGACACCCAATGTTGCAGGTGCATGATGAGATTTCTGCAAATAACGCTCGTGCTGTTCAGCGGCCTTCTCAGCCAAATTGGTATCAGCGCCCAGTCAACGGTTATCGATTCTTCAGTACCGCCGGCCGCGAAGACGCAACTCGACACTCCGGCGCTTATGAGGATCGCAGCAGCAAAGAAAGAGCTCGCGGCCGATCCCGCCAAGGCACAGGCTTACAACGAGCTTGCTATTGGTTTTATGCAAAGAGAGCGCGAAACTGCGGATCACAGCTACTTAAAAGACGCCGACGCGGCGCTCGCTCAAGGGATGAAACTGGACCCGGCCGATTTTCAATTGCAGAAGACGCAAGTGGCCCTGCTGCTGAGCAGGCACCGGTTCGTCGAGGCGAAGGAACTGGCATCGGCATTGAACCACAGCACGCCAGACGATGTGATGACCTACGGATATTTAGCCGAGGCAGACCTGGCGCTTGGAAACTACGCCGAGGCGGAGGCCAATGCGCAATGGATGATGAACCTGCGGCCCAACAACACACCGGCGCTGCTGATCGGGGCCAAGTTGCGCGTGCTGTTCGGCGATGCATCGGGGGCAATCGCGTTTCTCAACCAGGCGTATACGCAGACGTCGCCGATTGAGGTTGAAGAACTGGCGTGGATTGCAAACCAGATTGCTTCGATCCAGGTTGAGGCAGGTCAAGTAGATTCTGCGGAGAAAACATTGACGCGGGCCGAGGAATTATTTGCCGGCTATCCGTACACGCTCGAAAACCTTGCGCGGGTTCGGATGGCTGAGAACCGCGCGACGGATGCGGCGCAACTATTGGCCCGGGCAGTGGCGGCGGATCGCGATCCTCATGTTCTCTATCTGCTGGCTGCAGCCCAGAGAGCGGCAGGACAGGCGGATGCCGCGGCCGCGACGCTGGTTGAGTTTGAGCCGTTAGCCGGGCAAGACGCGACGTCAAACGAGCAGTCGAAACTCGACCTGATTTTGGCCGATGCGGAAAAGCCCGCGACTGCGCAGGCCGCATTGACGGTGGCGCAGGGAGAATTTGCGGAGCGCAAGGATGTGTGGACGCTGGACGCCTACGCGTGGGCACTGTACGCCAATGCCAAGTATGAGGAGGCGAACGTTCAAATTCAGAAGGCCCTTGCAGTCGGTATAAGAAGCGCGCAGATCTTTGATCATGCGGGACACATTGCGCAGAGACTGAACCGCAGTGAAGAGGCAAGAAAGCTCTTCATTCTTGCAACGCAGGCGAATCCGACATCCGAATTCGCGTTGGATGCGCAACGAGCGGCAGGTCTTTCGTCTGTGGCGATGGCGCGTGATCCCGCACCGGTAGCGGCAGACAGCGAGAGTGGGGCGTCGCACGGCGGGGATCGCGATGGACGCGGTAATGCCTCGGTCTCAGTGGAGGGTGGCGTGGCGTTGCCGATAAATAGCAGCGCGACAAATGCCAGTGTCATCGCACCCGTTCCCAGCTCTCTTTTGGCTCCTGAGCCGACTGAGACCGCGCGCCTGCTCGAACGCGCTCAAACAGTGGCGGTCAGGAATACAAAGGATGCCGCTGCATACGCGGGCCTGGGTGCAGCCTATTTTCAGCGTGCCCGCGAAACTGGAGATGTGAGCGATTATGAGCATGCGGAGGAATCGCTGAGCAAGTCGCTCGACCTGGTTTCAGCGGACTTTTCTTCCGAGACAGCCTTCGAAACAATGGCGGAAGTTTGCATGGGTGAGCACCGCTTTACCGATGCGCTCGCTTATGCACACAAAGCGCTGTCGCTTGGGACCGGCGACGTCTCTCCATTTGCGATTGTCGGAGATGCCTACGCCGATATGGGCGAGTACGACAAGGCGGCCGACGCTTACGGACGATTGACGCCGCGAGACATGACGCTTTCTCCCCGGGCGGCTTACGCGCGCGACAGCCGACTTGCGTATCTGAAGTTCATCTCCGGCGACACGGCGGAAGCGATTCGGCTGATGCACGCTTCAGTGCTTGAGGGAGTTGAGGCCCAACTGCCGAAGGAAAATCTTGCGTGGCTTTATTACGAACTGGGTGAATTCGAGTCGCAGGGCGGCGATGCCTTATCAGCGAACGCGGCCTATCTCGAGGCGCTGAACACGCATCCGGGAGACTATCGAGCGTTGGCCGGCCTTGCGAAACTCCGCGCAGGCCTGGGGCGATATGCAGAAGCGATTGTGCTTTATCAAAAGGCCATTGCCGTGGTGCCCATGCCGATCTTCATCGCGGAACTCGGCGATCTCTACGCAAAGACGGGCGATGCGCACAATGCGCAGAAACAATTTGCGCTGGTCGAATACATAGGAATGCTTGGGCACATCAATCAAGTGCTGCACAATCGCGACCTGGCCCAGTTTTACGCTGATCACGACGTCAAGCTGACCGAGGCTCTTGATCTTGCACAGAAGGAGCTTGAGGTTCGGCACGATGTCTACACCTGGGATGCCTTGGCCTGGGCACTCTTAAAAAATGGCAAGCTGACGGATGCTGCCGATGCCAGCGCCAAGGCATTGAAGTTTGGAACGAAGGACTCGATGCTGCTTTTTCACGCGGGCATGATTGCCGCCGCGCTTGGCCAACGGGAGCAGGCTCAAAGCAGATTGAAGCAGGCGCTCGAAATTAATCCTCATTTCCATCCGATGTACGCGAGCGTGGCGCAGAACAAAGTTACTGAATTGGAATCTCAAGCGAAAGTGATGGGAGGCCCGAATGAGCATGCGCGCTAGAGGACTGCGTCTTTTGCTTTCGCTATTCGTCGTGTTGCTGGCGTGCTGCATGGCCCATGCGCACCCGATGGGAAATTTCAGCGTCAATCATTATTCCAAAATAAGCATGGAGAATGACTCGATACGCATTCGGTACATCATGGACCTCGCCGAAATTCCCACGTTCCAGGAGTTGCAGCAGGCAAACATCTCGACCAACGGCCTTGACCCCGATTCGCCGGCAGTAGCGACTTTTATTGCGCAGCGCGGCGTTGAACTGGGGCAGGGACTGGCTCTCGAGTTGAATGGTCATCGGGTTGCTCTGCGGCTGGTTTCGAAGAGCGTAATTTTCCCTCCGGGCGCGGGAGGCTTGCCGACGATGAAGATGGGTTTCGTTTACGAGGCCATGATTCCGGGCACGCTCACTGAAGATGAACGTGCGCATTTGGCGCTTCATTTCGCGGACAACAATTATCCAGGTCATGCGGGATGGAAGGAGATTGTCGCTCTGGCATCCGTGGGCTCAATCCTCACCAGTTCGGTTCCGTCGGTTGATCGAAGCGGCGAGCTGAGCAATTATCCAACGGATCTGCTGACGAGCCCGCCGCAAACACTTGAAGCCGATCTGACAGGCGCGCTTCCCGCACTTGACTCAATTCGCGCAGACAAGGCGGAACGGCTTGCGTCCAATTTCGGAACGAAGGCTTCGCATGCGTTGGCGCAAGGCCGAATTTCGTCCAATAGCCGAATCGTACGCGGAAAAAGAGATGAGTCAGCGCCGCTCGCCACAGCGACGGGCATGTTGACCGCCTCGACGCAGCCTAGCGGGGTTGATCTGCGACCTAACCGGCAGCAGACTCCGCGCAACAGGTTTACTGAATTGATTGAGGCGCAGCGCCTCAGCGCATGGTTTCTGTTTACGGCGGCTTTGATTGCGATTGGCCTGGGCGGGCTCCACGCCCTTGAACCCGGCCATGGAAAGACGATCGTTGCCGCATACCTGGTTGGGTCGAGGGGCACTGCGTATCATGCGCTGGCACTTGGAATCATCGTGACTGTTTCGCATACCGCGGGCGTTTTCGCGCTTGGCGCCATTACGCTGTATGCCTCTCGCTACATTGTGCCGGAGCAGTTGTATCCGTGGCTGGGCGCGCTCTCGGGGCTGACGATCGCGGGGCTTGGTTTTTATTTGCTTTTGCGGCGACTGACCGGCACAGCGACGGATCACTCGCATTTGCCTGGTACGTCAAGTGCCCACTGGATGTTCTGGAAGCGCACGGATGCCGGAGCGAGCGAGTCTGATGCCGCGCGCGACAATCTAAATTCCGCGTCGTCCGTGAGTATGGCGCAGCTGTTTACCCTGGGAATCACCGGAGGGATTATTCCCTGCCCCGCGGCGTTGATCGTGCTTTTGAGCGCCTTCGCATTGCACCGCATCGGACTTGGCTTCTTCCTGATTGCGGCATTCAGTCTTGGACTTGCAAGTGTCTTGATTCTGTTTGGAATGATGATGGTTTACGCGCGCCGCTTCATGGCACGGTTTCACGTGGATGGCCCGATCACAAAGCGCTGGCTCCCTGTTGCGTCTTCTTCGTTCATGACTATCCTTGGCGGGATTCTTGCGGTCCAGGCGCTGGCGGCGGTTCACTTTAACACGCACCTGTTCTCGAAGGAACGGCTTGGGCCTGCATTGTTTGTCACCGGCCTCGGACTGATTCTGGGGATGCGGCACTCGACCGACGCCGACCATGTGGTTGCGATCTCGACGATCGTGACCAAGCAGCGGAGCATTCGCAATGCGGCGTTCATCGGCTCTGTGTGGGGATTGGGCCACACGATTACCATCTTCGTGGTCGGCGCATTGATCATTCTTTTTGGAGTCGAGATTCCGCCGCGCCTGGGGCTTTCAATGGAATTCAGCGTGGCAGTCATGCTGATTCTACTTGGAG
>Ga0302201_10003042_pt1 | contig 12708 bp, 9 predicted proteins | sample II_Bog_N3_2_FD_194586 | JGI IMG/M metagenome (GOLD analysis project Ga0302201, IMG submission 194586) | Peat permafrost microbial communities from Stordalen Mire near Abisko, Sweden - II_Bog_N3_2 | ecosystem: Environmental > Terrestrial > Soil > Wetlands > Peat | place: Sweden: Abisko, Stordalen...
ACACCAGAGAGAAGACGATATGCGCAAGCGTGATGAACCAGTGACCGACCCCGATAATCCCGAGTGGACGGCAGAGAAGTTTGCCCGATCGATCAAGTTCAAGGACTTGCCTGCGAGCCTTCAGCGGACACTTTCCAAGCCCAAGCGCGGTCCGCAGAAGGCGCCGACCAAGATGCTGGTCTCCATGAGGCTGTCTCGCGATGTATTGCAGGCGCTTCGCGCTACCGGGGACGGATGGCAGGTTCGCGCGGATGAGGCGCTGCGCGAGAAGTTTGCGAAGGGCTAAGTGCAAGAGCTTTGACGCATCCTTCGGCAAGCTCAGGACTCGCGAAGGAAGAGCGCAAAGTTTCGCAAACGAAAACCCCACATCTCAATCCTTCGCGAGCTCAGGATTGAGATGTGGGGCACCCAGATTGGTGGCTGAGTTTAGAGCGAGCTCATGTTGTGCAGGAACTCCTGGTTGTTGCGGGTCTTGCCGAGCTTGTCGGAGAGAAGCTCCATGGCTTCGACCGGCGAGAGCGGGTTGAGGACCTTGCGGAGGATCCAGGTGCGCTGGAGGTCGTCCTTGTCGATGAGCAGCTCTTCCTTGCGGGTGCCGGAGCGCTGGATGTCGATGGCCGGGAAGACGCGCTTGTCGACGAGTTTGCGGTCGAGGATGACCTCCATGTTGCCGGTGCCCTTGAACTCCTCGAAGATGACCTCGTCCATGCGCGAGCCGGTGTCGATGAGGGCGCTGGCGATGATGGTGAGCGAGCCGCCTTCCTCGATGTTGCGGGCCGCGCCGAAGAAGCGCTTGGGGCGTTGCAGCGCGTTGGAGTCGACGCCGCCGGAGAGGACTTTGCCCGAGGGCGGGACGATGGTGTTGTAGGCGCGCGCAAGCCGGGTGATGGAGTCGAGCAGGATGACGACGTCGCGCTTGTGCTCGACGAGGCGCTTGGCCTTCTCGATGACCATCTCGGCGACCTGGACGTGACGTGCGGCGGGCTCGTCGAAGGTGGAGGAGATGACCTCGCCCTTGACGGAGCGCTGCATGTCGGTGACCTCTTCCGGGCGCTCGTCGATGAGCAGCACGATGAGGACGATCTCGGGGTGGTTGGCGGTGACGGAGTTGGCGATGGCCTGCATCAGCACGGTCTTGCCGGTGCGTGGCGGAGCGACGATCAGACCGCGCTGGCCCTTGCCGATGGGGCAGAGCAGATCCATGACGCGGCCGGGGATGCCCTCCTTGACCGTCTCCATCTTGATCTGCTCCTGCGGATAGAGCGGTGTGAGGTTGTCAAAGAGGATCTTGTTGCGGGTCTCTTCGGGCGACTCGAAGTTGATGGCCTCGATCTTGACCAGCGCGAAGTACTTCTCGCCCTCGTGCGGGGAGCGCACGTTGCCGGAGATGGTGTCGCCGGTCTTGAGGTCGAACTTGCGGATCTGCGAGGGCGAGACGTAGATGTCGTCGGGGCCGGGCAGGTAGTTGTAGTCCGGCGAGCGCAGGAAGCCGTAGCCGTCGGGAAGGATCTCGAGGACGCCTTCGGCAAAGATGTGTCCTTCTTTTTCGGACTGGGCCTGGAGGATCTTGAAGATGAGGTCCTGCTTGCGCAGGGCGCTGGTGCCGGCGATGTCGAGGCCGCGGGCGAGTTTGCCAAGCTCGGCGATGCTCTTCTCTTTGAGCTCGGAGATGGTCATGAGGACGGGGGGTGTGGATTCGGTAATTTCAGTGGTTTCCATAGTTTTTTTCAGGGGTGGGGATGTTGCGGAGTGCGGAGAGCGAAGGCTCAGCCGGGTGTTGCAGGGGTGCGAGATGCGAGGAGGGTGATGCGGAGGTGTTGCGAAGCGTCGTGCGTGAAGGGGAATGGGTGGTGATGGCTTGGTGGATACAGCGTAGCAGAAGTTGGCTGAGAGCCGGTTCTGGAAAACGCTGGGGGTGGATGAGGCTGCCGCACGGTCTTGCTTGGCTTGATTTGAAAAACAAGGTTTCAAAGACAAAGCTTTTTAAAGACCGGCGGCCGAGGATTCCCGGGTGCTAAGCTGCGCGGCGCACGGGGGTAAGCAGAACCACTTCAGCGGGCTCGCTGCTGACGTCCATGGGAATGGTGTCCTTGAAGCGGTCGAGTACCTCATTGGTGGTGTCCTGCAGGCGGGTGTTGGGCTTGTGGAGCTTGCGAGTGGCTTTGGATGCCAGTTGACAGAGCTTGTAGCGGTTGGTGACGTGCGTGAGTGCTCCAAAAATCAGATCTGAGCGCATAAAATTTTCTCTCCTGGGTAGCGAGGCATGGGGGCGTCTCCATGTTGCGGTGCGCCCTGTTGTGGGAGATGCCTCGAGGTTTGTGGTGGCGTTGGCCGGGACAAACCGGGTTATTCTTTAGACGCTTCCGGGGCTAGCGGAGATGCGCCGGTGGTGCTGTGGAATTCGGTTGGTGCAAATGCTTGTTGCAGAAAGACTTAGCGGGTCTGGAGACCGAGTCTCCGACTCCCCGCAAACAGCAGGCTAACTTTCGCAGGGGCGAGAGATAGGCATGGGTGTGAGAGATATCACTGGAATGCAGAACGGCGAAGCCGCCCGTAAGAGCCCAAGGTGCCTCCAGAATCGATCTGGAGCCCTGTTCCCTACACAATTGAAGATACCGCTTACGGCAGCGGGGGTCAATCCTTATTTTAGGAGGGGACAAGGAGAGGTTCCCGAAAATGGAATTCCGGCGAGCGGCTTCGTGCGCTGGTAGACGACGAAATCCGGGAGCTCTGCATTGGATACACGCACCCAATTTGAACTGAGACAATGAAGCAGCGATTGGGAGACTTCGCCGACCGAAAGAAAGATGGGATCGACGGCGATCATCGTAGCGGCAGAGGGCAGGCCGGAGTCGAACTGCGCGGGGGTGAGTGGATAGCCGGCCATCTCGCGATCGACGATGGAGTGGTCGAAGCTGTAGAAGCGGTGACCGGCATAGTAGTAGGAACTGAGCGGGTTGTTTGGAAAGTAGGCCACGCCGGGGTGGGCACGCGAGAACTCCATGGCTTCGCGGGTGCGGGACGGGGCGGCCGGCGGGGAGATTCTAAACCGGTGGATCGTGCGATAGGAGAACAAGAGTATCAAGAAGAAGACGATCAGATGTGGTAAAGGCCCCAGGCCGGTGGAGCGACTGTGGTGAGAGAACTGGAGCAAACTTGTAGTCAGGCCGAGCAGCAGGAAGAAGTCGACGACAGATAGATGGTTTCCTCCGCCTCCTATCGTAATGGAGGCCTTGAACAGGGTAGGGAACAGGACCAAGGCGATGATGAGAAATACCAGCCAGCGGTCTTCGGAGACGACCTGACTCAGACTGCGGCGAGCCGTTGCAACCCTCCCGCTCAGCAGCAGCCACGACCAGACGCAAAGAAGAAGCAGAAAACAAATGAAGTATCGGCCCGTAGATCCGACGCGAACGCTATAGCGCGCGACCTGATAGAGACGGATACAGATGGAACTGAAGCTGTCGTGCAGATGGGGCAGGTTGCGGACGGAGGGTTGGGGCGGCCGGTGGGAGGCGAGCGTGAACACGTTGAAGAAGAAGTCCTTCGCAGGGCGAAAGAGGGCGAGTATGGCGGCAGCAATGAGGGCGGTCCATCCTGCCACATAAATGCAATAGCGGCGCAAGGCGTGGCCGCCGTCAGCAATGTACACGAAGAGTCCCAGTCCGATGGGCAGCGTAGCGAAGATCTGTTTGGCTGCGATGGCCAGGATGGCGAAGAGGGCCGACCAGAGAAGCCTGCGGTCAGAGAGCGGGCGCGCCAGAAGCAGGCCTCCGGCGAGGGTGCTGCAGGCGAGAGCGATGGGATCGGCGTGGACGGCGAAGACGCACGATGGGTCGATCGCGTTTAGAGCGCCGAGCCAGAAGAGTTCCAACGCGAAGACCCATTGCAGGGCACGGGGAATACCGCCTGCTTTAAACTCCGCGCGCTGCTCCAGTCGAAGGTCCTGCAGGGACCATCCATGGGTGAGGAGCAGGGCTACCAGAACCAGCAGGATGCTGAGCGAGACTCCGGCACGTATGGCGGTGACGGGATTGCCTGCGAGGGTCGCGGGCCAGAAGAGGATATGGCTGAGCGGAGTATGGAGCGTTCCGAGGATGGGGCCTGTCGCATCTCGTCCTGGATAGAGCGGGACGCCGCGGTAGAGGCCGAAGGTGCGTGCGAGACGTGCTTCGTTCATCAAGCCGTAGTCGGAGGTGAGGATATTGCTTGCAGTGCCCGTAATGCAGAGCACAAAAAGAGGTGGCAGCAGAAAGGCGCGAACCCGGTCCGGCCAGTGTGACGAAGCGGCGGTGCCGCGGAGCAGAAGCAGGCCCGCGATAAGACTCATCACGGCGAGCAAGTTGAAAGTGTGGGTCGTCATACTTTGAGCTTGGCCGCTGAGCGCAATCTCCAGAGTTGGGTGAGGTAATCGAAGGAACATCTGAAGTTGACCTTGCTCTTGCCAGTGGTGCGCAGTTCCATGCGATAGGGGACTTCGACCAGGTTGAGAGGACCTCTGGAGCGGGCCAGGATCTCGACCAGGGATTTGTACCCCGCTGGTTTTAGTTCGACGCCGGTAATCAGGGAGCGGTTAAAGAGGTAGCAGCCACTCATGGGGTCAGATACGCCATGCAGACGGTCCGACAGAATGAGGCGCGCCATCAACGTCGCGGACTTCGAGAGGAGGTGGCGGGGAGGACTCCAATCGCCGACTCCGCCGCCAGGGGCGTAGCGGGTAGCGACAGCTACCTGGGCTGCGCTCGGTTGCGAACGGCTCTGGGCGGCATTGTCCGTTGTAGTCAGCGCTTTCCATAGATCGACGATTAGCTCAGGCGGGTGCTGGAAGTCCGCATTGATGGTACCCAGAAGCCGGCCTTGCGCTACCTGCCAACCCCTTATGACGGCCCTGGCCAAGCCGCGTTCTCCCTGCCGCCGGACGACTCGTACAGCAGGCAACCGCGTGGCAGCAGCGAGCGCGATCTGCCAAGTGTTGTCCGGACTGTCATCATCAACGACGATGACCTCATAGCTGCCGGGACGAGCGCTTTCCAGAGAGGAGCAAAGGCTGTGGAGGAAGCTGTTGATGCCAGCGGCCTCCTGATAGGTGGGGACGACCACGGAGAGTTCGATTGGCTGGGATGAGTTCGCTGCGGCCGCAGCGATGACCAGAGTGCCGACGGGAGCGGAGAGTGGCGCCGCATCAGGCGGGTTCGTCTGAGCACCGTCCTGCCGAGGAACGGACATGATGCCGAAGCAGTCTACGATGGGCAGGCTGCTCTCCACCAGCGACTGGGCTTCCAGCGTTCCCGGAGCCTGCGTCAGGACGATGCCCTGCACGACGGCCAGCCACGACTTCATGTCGGTGTGCAGATGTGCAGCCCGGAGCGTTACAGGAAGAAGGGGCTGGGTGGTTGAGAGGTTGGCCGGCATGAAGAAGGGGTCGAAGAGGTGGATCTCCTTGCCCTCCCTCAACAATGCCTCTGCAAGAGAGAGCGCCGGGCTGGCCCGGAGATCGTCTGTGCCGGCTTTGAAGCTGAAGCCGAAGATGCCGATGGATCTGACCTTCAGCCCCATAGCGTCGGCGATGCTACGGTCAAGATGAGCATCGTTGCTGGGTAATACTCCAGCAAGCAGCGGCAGCTCCAGGTCGAGATGTCGACCGCAAGATTCCAGAAGCCGGACATCCTTGGGCAGACAGTATCCGCCGAAGGAAAAGCCGGGACGCAGATAGGCAGCAGAGGCGTTCAGCCTGGTGTCCAGCGCGAGGACCCGCATCACTTCGGAGCCGCGCGCATGGAGGCGTTTGCTAAGGGTCCCCATTTCGTTGGCGAAGGCGATCTTGAGAGCATGAAAGGCGTTGCAGGCGTACTTGATCAGCTCGGCCTCATCGAGGCTGACATACTGGCTGATCGTGTCATTCGGTTCATAGAGAGCCGCGACACGCGCGCCTTCGGCAGGATCCTCGGAGCCGAACACAACCAGGGAAGGATCGACGAAGTCGTGGACGGAGCTGCCTTCGCGAAGAAATTCCGGCTGGAAGACCAAGCGCAGACGGGTCCCGGCGAGCTGAGGCTGGATGCGTTCGCGGCACGTGCCCGGGGGAAGGGTACTGCGAACGACGATGGTGCCGTTGAAGATGCCGTCGCGATGGGCCTGAACGAGTTGGTCGACGATCTGGAGCACTGGCGCAACCACGGCTGTGCCGTCCAGCGATTCAGTGCCGATACAAAGCATGACGAACTCCGCCGAGGCGATGCCTTCGTGGAGGTCGGAGGTGACGGTAAGATGGCCGGAGTCGAGGACCTCCTCCAGCACGCCGTGCAACGCGGGCTCGTGGAAAGGAAGGCAGCGGGAGCGGATCGCGGCGAGCCGTGCCTCATTGATGTCGATGCCGCGCACCGTGTGGCCGGCGCGCGCCAGACACGCAGCGGTCACACAGCCGATGCGTCCGATACCTATGACCGCTACGATACTGCAATTGCTCATCGGTGGTTGCCCATCCGGTCTGCGCGTCCCTCGGCGCTCAGCGGGCGATCGTTGCGTATGGAGATAGTATGCCCAAACTTCTTCAGTTATTGTTTGCTCATCCGGATCACGCCCAGTAGCTGCGGTCGAGGGTGCGGTATTGGATGGCCTCGGCGATGTGCTTGACGGCGATGCCGGGGGCGGCTTCGAGGTCGGCGATGGTGCGCGCAACTTTGAGGATGCGGTCGTGGGCGCGGGCGCTTAGGCCCTGCTGCTGCATGGCGCGTTCGAGGAGGCGCTCGGCGTCGGTGGAGAGCTCGCAGAAGTTGCGGATCTGCTGGGTGGTCATGTGGGCGTTGGAGAAGACGGCGCGGCGGGAGGAGCCCTTGCGCGAGGGCGCGGGTTTGGCGGCGAACTCGAGGAAGCGGTTGTGCTGGCGCTCGCGGGCGGCGAGGACACGGGTGCGGATCTCTGTGGAGCCCTCCGCGGCGGTGCCGCCGCGCAGCTCCTTATATTGCACGGCGGGGACCTCGATGTGAATGTCGATGCGGTCGAGCAGCGGGCCGGAGACCTTGCTGACGTAGCGCTGGATCATCGGTGGGGTACACATGCAGTCGCGGCTGGGGTCGTTGTGGTAGCCGCAGGGGCAGGGGTTCATGGCGGCGGCGAGCATGAAGCGGGCGGGGAAGCTGAGCGACATGGCCGCGCGGGCGATGGTGACGGTGCCGTCTTCGAGTGGCTGGCGGAGAACTTCGAGGACGTTGCGGGGGAACTCGGGGAGTTCATCGAGGAAGAGCAGGCCGTTGTGGGCGAGCGAGACCTCGCCGGGGCGCGGGATCATGCCGCCGCCGATGAGGCCGGCGTCCGAGATGGTGTGGTGCGGCGAGCGGAAGGGACGGTGGGTGACCAGGCCGGCGTCTTTGTCCAGAACGCCGGCGACGGAGTGGATCTTGGTGGTCTCGAGGGCTTCCTCAAAACGCAGCGGCGCGAGGATCGAAGGCAGGCGCTTGGCGAGCATGGTCTTGCCGGAGCCTGGCGGCCCGATCATCAGGATGTTGTGTCCGCCGGCGGCGGCGACCTCGAGGGCTCGTTTGGCGACGTGCTGGCCGCGGACGTCACGGAAGTCGGCCTGATACTCGGCCGCCTCGTTGAGCAGAGCTTTGCTGTCGACGTGTAGCGGTTGCGCGAAGATGTCGCCCTGCTTGTCCACGGAGTTGAGCAGCTCGCGGACTTCGAGCAGCGAGTTCACCGGGTAGACGTTGACGCCTTCGACGACGGCGGCCTCGCGAGCGTTGGCGGCGGGGATGACGAGGTTCTTGATGCCGGAGGCGCGCGCGGCGATGGCGATGGGCAGCATCCCCTGCACGGCGCGGAGCGAGCCGTCGAGGCCGAGCTCGCCGACGAGGACGAAGTCGGAGACGTCCTTGATGGCGAGGCCGCCGTAGGCACCGAGGATGCCGATGGCGATGGCGAGGTCGAAGCCGGAGCCTTCCTTCTTGAGGTCGGCGGGAGCGAGGTTGATGGTGATGCGGGTTGGGGGCAGGTCAAAGCCGCAGTTCTTGATGGCGGAGCGGACGCGGTCGCGGGACTCGCGCACGGCGGCGTCGGGCAGACCGACGGTAGCGAAGACTTCCTTGTCGAGAACGACGCCGGAGAAATCGACCTCGACATCAATGATGTGGGCGTCGATGCCGTAGACTGCTGCGCTGCGTGCCTTGTAGAGCATGGGCCTGATGGTGTCCTTGAGGCAGGAGTTGGGAAAGTGTAGCATCCCGTGGAACGTGGAGGCGATGGCGCATGGCGATGGCGAAGAAAGCTGCGAAGAAGGCAGTCGCGAGGAAGAGTGCTGGTGCGTCGGCGACGTATCGGCGACTGGCGCTGGCGCTGCCGTATGCGCTGGAGGCCTCGCACATGGGCGCACCGGATTTCCGGATTGAAGTTGCTGGGAAGCGAAGGATCTTTGCGACGCTTGCCTATGAGAGCAAGGGGCTGGGAACCCTGATGTTGGATGCGGAGCAGCAGGCGATGTTCCTCGCGGAAGCGCCGGAGTATTTTTCTGCGGCGCCGGGCGGCTGGGGACGGATGGGAGCGACGCTGGTGCGGCTCGATGCGCCGGAGAGCGTGCTGGCTGGAGGGCTGGAGACGTCGCATCGGCATACGCTCAGCAAGATGCAGTCGAAGAAGGGTGCCAGATCGAAGTCGAAGGTGTGAAGCCTAGAATCGAAACTGGTGAACCGCGATGAATACGAGCCTGTTTGAGTTGTTCAAGATCGGGATTGGGCCTTCGAGCTCGCATACGGTGGGGCCCATGCGCGCGGCGCTGCGGTTTGTGCGGGAGCTTACGGCCCGCAAAGGGGGGTGGGGCGCATCGATCACTGTCGACCTCTACGGTTCGCTGGCTCTGACCGGAGTGGGGCATGGGACGGATCGCGCGGTGATGATGGGGTTGATGGAGGAGTCGCCGGATACGGTGGACCTGGATCGCATCGTCGGGCGGATGGAGAAATGGAGTCAGAGGGGCGAGTTGAAATGGTTCAACTTTTACCTAATCAAGTTCGATCCGGCGACAGATATCCATTTTCACCGCGACCAGATGTATCCGGACCCGGGTGTTGAGACACATCCGAACGGGATGCGGTTCACGTCGCTCGATGAAGACGGCAAAGTGGTGTTCACGCAGGTGTACTACTCGATTGGTGGCGGCTTCATCCTGAGTGCGGACGAGTTCGCCAATGCGAGCACGGTGAAGAAGCGAGAGGTGCCGTATGCGTTCTCGAGCGCGGATCAGCTACTGGAGCTTTGCAAGAAACACAGCATGACGATTGCGGAGATTGTGCTGGCCAATGAGATCGCGCTGCTGAGTGATCCGACGATTGTGAGGCGGATCGACCGCATTGTGTCGCCGCAGCGGCCGGATAATCCGGCTCCGGTTCATCTGGAGGAGCTGACGCCGGAGCAGCAGGTGAAGGCTGCGATCCTGACGCTGTGGCGAGCGATGGAGGACTGCATTGCGCGCGGGATTGCGACGGAGGGGACGCTGCCCGGCGGGCTGAATGTGAGGCGGCGTGCTCCGGGGCTGGCGCGGCGGTTGGCCCAGCTTGACGCCAAGCAGGATGAGACTGGAAAGACGAGGGACCCGTTGGCGCCGCTGGACTCGGTGACACTGGTGGCGATGGCGGTGAATGAGGAGAACGCCGCGGGCGGGCGCGTGGTGACGGCTCCGACGAACGGCGCGGCGGGAGTAGTGCCGGCGATTGCCTATTACTGGATGAATCATGCTTCCGATGGATTGAGTGGCGCAGAGAAAGAAGACGGGTTGCTGAGGTATTTTTTGACTTCCGCGGCGATTGGGATTTTGTACAAGGAGAACGCTTCGATCTCCGGTGCCGAGGTCGGTTGCCAGGGTGAGGTGGGCGTGGCGTGCTCGATGGCGGCGGGCGGGCTGGTGGCGGCGCTGGGCGGCGATGCGCAGGCGATCGAGTCAGCCGCGGAGATCGCGATGGAGCACAACCTTGGGATGACCTGTGATCCGATTGGAGGGCTGGTGCAGATTCCGTGTATCGAGCGCAACGGCATGGGTGCGGTGAAGGCGGTGAACGCGGCGCGGCTCGCGATGAACGACCAGGGCGTGCATAAGGTATCGCTCGATCAGGTAATTGAGACGATGTATCGGACTGGGATGGACATGCAGTCGCGCTATAAGGAGACGAGTCTGGCAGGACTTGCGCTGAATATTATTGAGTGCTGAGGATTCCGGGAGTGCTTGACGGACCCTTGGGAGAGTTCTAGGCTTTGTCTCATGGTGATTGACCTTACAAACGAAGATCAAGGCAGGCTGGCGGAGATGGCTGCGGCCATGCAGATGTCCGAGGCCGAGGTGGCGCGGGAGGCGATGCATTGGTCACTGGCGCCCCGCGAAGCGGAGAGCGAGATCATTGCGAGGTCCCGGCGTGAGATTGCCGAAGGCAAGACGATTGGGCACGAGGAACTCTTCGCACAGATCGACAGTATGCTGGGCGAGTGATGGAGGTCCGGTGGACAGACGAAGCGGCTGAAAATCTGCGGCAGATCGTCCTATATATTGCACAATCAAGTCCAGGATCCGCCCGACGAGTCGCCCGGATAATCTACCGCCAAGTCAACGAATTGATCGCTATGCCGCACCGTGGACGGCTGGGGTCTGAGCCGGGAACTCGTGAACTGGTGCTCACGCCGCTGCGTTACATCGTGACGTATGAGGTGATTGGGGATGGAGTATTCATCCTGCGAATTCGTCACGCGGCGCAGGACTGGCCGCGGCGATAGGATTCATGGTTTACTTCATGATTTGGTCATGAAGACCCTTGAGCCCGATGGATAGGGCATTGTGGAACACTCTCACCCTTCCAGCAAGTTTGGCTCGATCATTAGGCTTCTCGTCTTCATCGAAGCCCCAAGCCTTCACAATCTCCGAGAATCGCTGAATGTCCTCTACGAGGAAAATCGGGTTATGCAATAGTTCTTCGTGACATTCATAACAGAAGACTCTCGTGATTCCTTCTTGATCCCAAGGGCAGATGTCAAAGACACCCTTTGTCTTTGTACCCTTGCGGTTGGTCGAACGCCCAAAGAAACGCTCAGCAATAAGATGATGCTTCGTAGCGTGAGATCGGCCTTCCACGGTAGGAAGCGCATAAGTTTTTGCCTTCCTGTGAAGGATGCAGTTGCAGAAAGCACACCGTTCGATAGCTGAATCTCTCTTCATGTGTTCTCCAAATTCCGCTGCAAGGTGAATTGACTAAACCATCGTAATCTTGTCGCGAGGCATGTTGGGAGAATGGATTTAGGTTGTGATGAAGCCGCAATGTTTGGTAGAGATGACAGTCGTTGGGGGTTGTATTGAGCGACGAGCCGCGAGCCTGCGAGCTGAGAGTGAGCGATGAAGGTGCAATGGCTGACGCAACATCGCGAGAGACCACGAAATTTCGAGGCACAAAATTCGTATCAGGATGTGTGTTTTTCTCTTGACTCTTTCGCGTGGGAAAACTATACCTTCATCAGTTGCTTCATGCATGTGAACGCAACGTCGATGGCGACATCGATTGGGAGCGCAGGCAAACGCAACCAAGGCAAAGCATCACAATCAAGGCAACACACTCAGGGAGCGCACAGGATGCGTTCCCTGAGGTGTTTAACGACCAGTATTCATGCGGGTTGCATGCATGCCGCGAAGAAGTATGCTGGATGCATGACGCGACGGCGATGGATTGCAGACACATGCAGCGGTACGACAGCGACGCTCACAGGCGAGCAGGCCGCGCACCTGGCGCGGGTGCTGCGGGCGCAGCCGGGACAGGTCTTCGACGTGGTGGCGAACGGTTTTTTGCACAGAGCCGAGATCGTTACTGCCTCTGAGGATGAAGTGGTTTTTACCTTGCATGAGGAGTTGGAGGCCGAGGCGGCGCTGCCTGTGCATCTGCTGATGGCGGTGTTCAAGTTCGACCACCTGGAGTGGGGCATCGAGAAGGCGACTGAGCTGGGCGTCGCGCGGATCACTCCGGTGATCGCGCGGAGAACGGAGAAGCATCTGGCGCAGGCTGCGGCGAAGCGCGTGGAACGATGGCGCAGGATCGCGCGCGAGGCAGCGCAGCAGTCGCGGCGGAGCGATGTGCCGGTCGTGGATGAGCCCGTTCCGTTACGGGACTCGCTGGCGATGGTGACGGCTGGGACGAAGTTGCTGATGGCGGAGACGGAGCAGGAGAACTCGTTGTGGAACCAGTTGGCCAGTATGCCAGTTGACCAGTTGGCCAGTGTGGCGCTGGCGATTGGGCCGGAGGGCGGATGGGCTCCGGAGGAGATGCAGTTGTTTGAGGCGAATGGGTGGAAGCCGGTAACGCTGGGGCCGAGGATTCTGCGCGCGGAGACGGCGGCGATTGCGGCGCTGGCGGTGTGCGGGGCCCAGCTCTCGTAGTCCGATGCTCAAAAGCAAAGGCAACGGCAAAAGCCTTAACGCAGAGGACGCCAAGGAAAGACGCAAAGGTCGCAGAGGAAAGCAAACGCGGGTCGCAAGGCGCGGTCTAGCTGAACATCTCCTTGACCTTGCTGAAGAGGCCGCGCGAGACGGGGGTGTTCTCGACAGAGATGGTCTCGGCGAGCTGCTTCATCAGTTCCTTCTGCGCCTTGGAGAGCTTGGCGGGGGTGTGGACGCGGACCTCGACGATGAGGTCGCCTTTGCCGTGGGAGTTAAGGTGAGGGACGCCCTTGGCGCGGAGGCGAATCTCT
>Ga0302201_10003051_pt1 | contig 12693 bp, 7 predicted proteins | sample II_Bog_N3_2_FD_194586 | JGI IMG/M metagenome (GOLD analysis project Ga0302201, IMG submission 194586) | Peat permafrost microbial communities from Stordalen Mire near Abisko, Sweden - II_Bog_N3_2 | ecosystem: Environmental > Terrestrial > Soil > Wetlands > Peat | place: Sweden: Abisko, Stordalen...
TTTGAGATCTCGGTGATTATCTTTCTGCTGACAGTGGGGCTGATGCTTTGGGCGCTGGGCAATGCGCCCGAGCTGGCGCGCTCCAAGTGGTGGCTGGGCTGGGGATTTGGGATAGCGATGATTGTGGAGAACAGCGTGATCGCGCTGCAGTCGGCGCGGGGAGTGCGCTCGCACATGAACTTCACCACGCCGTTAAATGCTTCGCTGTTCGCGGCCATGGGGCTTTTCATCGTGCTGAATACGGTCTTTGCGGGCTGGCTGCTGGCGTTGTGGATGCGGACCAGCGGCGGGCTGGAGCCCGCGGTGGTGTGGGGCATCCGGTTGGGACTGGTGGTTCTGTTGGCGGGCAGCATCGAGGGCTTGCGTATGGTGTTGCACGGGTCGCACACGGTGGGAGCGCCGGACGGGACCCCGGGATTGCCGTTTGTGAACTGGAGCACGAGCTACGGCGATCTGCGCATCGCACACTTCTTCGCGCTGCATGCTCTGCAGATCTTTCCGCTGGCGGGGATGGCGCTGGCCTCGCTGAAGGTTCGCGAGGGGCCGCAACTGGGCGTTCTGCTCGCCTTTGTCGCGGTATACAGCGTGGCCGTGTGGTGGCTGTTTGCCGAGGCCATGCGCGGGGTGCCGCTGATGAAGTGACAAGTGTTAAGTGGGGAGGTGACAAACGTCATTGCGGTTTCGTGATGGACAGCACTGGCCGTCGACCGCGCGAAGCTGGAGTGTGGAGTCAGCTTCCAGTTGACCAGCTACCAGTTGCCAGTTTCAGTTTTGTAGGAGGAAGTATCGATGCACGGTGATCCGGTTTGGATGAGGGCGTTGCTGGCGGTGCACATTGCGTGCGGGTTTGGGAGCTTTCTGCTGGCGCCGGTGGCGTTGGCCACGGCCAAGGGCGGCAAACAGCATAAGCGCTGGGGCATGGTCTACCTGTGGGCGATGGGCGGAGTCGCTGTGACGGCGCTTCCGATGGCGCTGTATCGACCGGTGTTGTTCCTGGCGATGGTGGCGGTGTTCAGCTTCTATGCGGCGTTCAGCGGCTACCGGGTGTTGAAGCTGAAGGACCTGGTGCGCGGCGGCAGCGCCGGGCCGATCGATTGGATCGCGGGCGGGCTGACGTTTGCGTCGAGCTTTCTGCTGGCGTACCTGGGCGCGTTCCACAATGCGGTGGTGCAGCACATGGGGCCGGTGGCGATTGTGTTCGGCGTGATCGGGATGCGGCTGTCCTATGTGCAGATGAAGAGTTTCATCTGGAAGCCGAAGGAGAAGATGTTCTGGTGGTACACGCATCTGGGGAACTTCATCGGCAGCTACATTGCGGCGTGGACGGCGTTCAGCGTGGTGACACTGCCGACGGTCATTCATCATGCGAAGTTCGTGTTGTGGCTGTGGCCGACGGCGGTGGGGGTGCCTGCGATTGTGATTATCACGGCGTACTACAAGCGGAAGTTTGCGCCGCGGGCTCCGAGCCATCCGGCGGTGGCGGCGGCGTAGCAGCGAGAAGCAAAGGCAAAAGCCTTGACGCAAAGTGCGCGAAGTTTAACGCAGAGGGCGCGGAGTAAAACTCGGCGCGGCGTTCAGGCGGGTTTGTGGTGGGAACGCTTGAGGGGTTTGAGCTCGAGGTTGCGGGAGTTCTGGTAGAGCTTCCAGATGCCGAACGCGGTGAAGCCGAGGATCACGATCCAAAGCGCCACGAGGATGGTGGTGGCCCACTTGGCGGAGAAATGCGACCACAGGCGGAGGACCTGGCGTCCGTAGTGGATGCCGAGCCAGACGGCGACGATGTGACGGACGAAACGGCTGAGGGTGAAGGCGGTCATGAACTTGCGCCGCGACATGTGTACGGCGCCTGCGACCAGCACAAACGGCGAGAGCGGCATGGGCGGCGGCAGCAGCGCGGGCAGCGAGACAGCGAGGATGGCGTGGCGCTCCATCCACGAGGTGACGCGGGCGAGGATCTTCGGCGGGACGCGTTTTTCGAGGAACTTCAGGCCGCCGGCCTGGCCGGTGGCGTGGGAGAGAAAGCCTCCGATGGCCGAGCCGAGGGTGGCGATGAAGACCAGAAGGACGACGTTCTCATGCGCGGCGGCGTAGAGGATGAGCATGATGTCGGTGACGCCGGGGATGGGCAGCGGTACGAAGGAGCTGTCCACGATAGAGACGAGGAAGAGTCCGGCGAGGCCGAGGTGGAAGAAGAAGTGCACGAGCGGGTGCCGGGGTACAGCGAAGAGAAGCGCGGCGAGAGTGGGGGCTGGTGTCATGGCTCGTTGTTATGACGGTAAATGGAGTGCGGGAGTCGTTGCGAGGAATTTGTGCCGCCATTAGAAGCAGGTCCCTTCCCCTTCGACTTCGCTCAGGGTGCGGGATGACAACCAAAACGACGGGATGACATCTAAAAAAGGCTAAACTTGTAGGTCTATGCGCAGCTTGAGCGGGAACCAGATTCGGGAAGATTTTCTGCGGTTTTTTGAGGGCAAGGGCCACCGGCGAGTGCACTCGTCGTCGCTGGTGCCGCAGAACGACCCGACGCTGCTGTTTACCAACGCGGGGATGAACCAGTTCAAGGACGTGTTCCTGGGGCAGGAGCAGCGAGGCTATACGCGTGCGGCCAGTTCGCAGAAGTGCGTGCGCGCGGGCGGCAAGCACAATGACCTGGAGAACGTCGGGTTCACGCGGCGGCACCATACGTTCTTTGAGATGCTGGGGAACTTTTCGTTTGGCGACTACTTCAAGAAGGACGCGATTGCCTATGCGTGGGAGCTGCTGACCAGCGACAAGTGGTTCGGGATGGACCCGGCGAAGCTGTACGTGACGATCTTTGAGGGCGACGCGAAGGTGCCACGCGACGATGAGGCGGAGAAGTTCTGGATTGCGACCGGAGTGCCGAAGGAGCGCATCTTCGGCATGGGGCTGAAGGACAACTTCTGGCAGATGGGCGACACCGGGCCGTGCGGGCCGTGCAGCGAGATCTTTTATGACCTTGGCGTGGGCGCGAGCGAGACGGGTGAGGACAAGCCGTTCGGGCACGACGAGCAGCGGTATGTGGAGATTTGGAACCTGGTGTTCATGCAGTTCGATAGGAGCTCGGACGGAACGCTGACGCCGCTGCCGAAGCCGAGCATTGATACCGGGATGGGGCTGGAGCGGATTGCGTGCGTGCTGCAGGGGAAGTTGTCGAACTATGAGAGTGATCTGTTTACGCCGTTGCTGGCGGCTGCGATCAGACTGACAGGGTTTCGGGCTGACAGTTTCCAGTTTCCAGTTTCCAGTTCCCAGTTAGAGCGGCTGGCGGTGAGTGATGAGAAGGGTGCGGCGTCGCTGCGGATTATTGCGGACCATGCGCGAGCGGCGGCGTTTCTGATCTCGGATGGCGTGACGCCGGCGAACGAGGGGCGAGGATATGTGCTGCGCAAGATTCTGCGGCGCGGGATTCGGCATGGAAGGCTGCTGGGGCAGGAGAAGCCGTTCATGCACGAGATGGTCTTCGCCGTGCGCGATGAGATGCGGGCGGCGTATCCGGAGCTGGAGGATTCGGCGGAACGGGTGGCGAAGGTGGTGCTGGCGGAGGAGTTGCAGTTTGCGCGGGTGCTGGAGCTGGGGTCGAAGCAGCTAGATGCGCTGATTGCGATGCGACTCTCATTTAGAAAGACATCTCCAACGATAGGAAACCAAGAGGGACTTACGCCCGAGGAGATTCATCGACGCACGAGTCAGGAGCACGAAAGGGACTCGCGAGTTAGAGGAGACGAAGCCTTCAGCCTTTATGAGACCTTTGGGCTTCCGAAAGACTTCATCGCAGATGCGGTTCGCGATGCAGGACTCGATTTTGACGATGCGGGATTCGAGGCTGCGAAGGAAGAGGAGCAGGCGCGGGCGCGGGCGAGTTGGAAGGGTGGGTCGCAGAAGTCGGCTGCACCGGTGTATCGCGAGCTGGCGAAGACCGAGTTTGAGGGCTACTCCGCGCTGCGGGTGGAGGGAGCGAAGGTGCTGGCGCTGGTGAAGGGCGGCGTCGGCGTGCAGGAGTTGCGGGCCGGTGAGCAGGGCGAGGTGGTGCTGGATGCGACGAGCTTCTATGCGGACTCGGGCGGGCAAGTGGGCGATGTGGGGTGGTTGTACTCGGCCGATCACAACACGGTGGTGGCGGATGTGACCGGATGCAAGAAGCCGGTGCAGGGCGTGTTTGCGCATGAGGTGACGGCGAAGCAGACGATTGCCGTCGGCGACACGGTGGACACGGTGGTGAATGCCGAGGTGCGCGCGGCGGTGATGCGCAACCATACCGGCACGCATCTGCTGCATGCGGCGCTGCGCGAGGTGCTGGGCAAGCATGTGAAGCAGGCAGGGTCGCTGAACGATGCGCGGCGGCTGCGCTTTGATTTTTCGCACTTCGCGGGCGTGGCGGAAGAAGAACTGGCCGAGGTGGAGGGAATCGTGAACGCGCAGGTGCTGGCGAATACTCCGGTGCAGACGCTGGTCGATGTGCCGATTGATGTTGCGGTGAACGACTATGGAGCGATGGCGCTCTTTGGCGAGAAGTACGGCGACAAGGTGCGGGTGGTGAAGATCGGGGACTTTTCGGTGGAGCTGTGCGGCGGAACGCACACGGCGGCGACGGGCGAGATTGGGCTGATTAAGCTGGTCGGCGAGAGCGCGGTGGCGAGCGGCGTGCGCCGCGTGGAGGCGGTGAGCGGGACGGGCGCGCTGGAGCTCTTCCGCCGCGATGCGGATGTGGCGAAGGTCGCGGGGCAGGTGGTGGGGTCGGGCGAGGTGAGCGGCGAGTTGTTGAAGGCCAAGGTCGCCGCGCAGGACGAGGAGATGAAGAAGCTGCGGCGCGAGCTGGAGCAGATGAAGATGAAGTCGGCTTCGGCTGCTACTGCTGGGGCTGCGTCCTCTGCTGTTGAGGTGAAGGGCGTGAAGGTGCTGGCGCAGAGAGTCGATGCACTGGACAAGTCGCAGATGCGGAACCTGGTAGATGAGCTGCGAGGCAAGCTGGGCTCGGGTGTGGTGGTGCTGGGTGCGGCGGCGGAGGGGAAGGTTTCGCTGATTGTGGGCGTGACGAAGGACCTGACAGCGAAGGTGCAGGCGGGGAAGATCGTCGGGCTGCTGGCGGCGAAGGTCGGCGGCAAGGGGGGCGGGCGTCCGGATCTGGCGGAGGCCGGCGGCAGCGATGTGGGCGCGCTGGATGCGGCGCTGGCGAGCGCGAAGGATGTGGTGGGGGAGTTGTTGGGCTGAGGGGACGCGCCGGACGAAATACAGGGGTCTCTCCACTCCGCCCTTTTGGGGCTTAGGTCGAGATGACACTTCCTGGGGAGTGTGGGATTTGCAGGGGCATGACAACTTCATGATGTAGGCGGGGTTCGCCTGAGGGTATTCGAGTAAGTACCTGCGGGGATTCGTGCGGGCTGACGGCGGCGCGAAACCTACACTGAAGGTTGAGTATGGGCGTGCTTCGCAAGCGTTGGTGCGACGGTGTCTGTGGCATGGCGATGGCCGTGGCGCTGGCAGGCGTGTGCGGTGCGTCGACGCGGACGAGGCACGTCGATCCGTGGACGGCGGCGGTGCAGGCGCGGGCGGCGTTTGAGGCTGAGCCAAAGGCCATGCATACGCGGGCCGAGTATGCGCGGGTGATGGGCGGGTTTCGCGCGATCTACCACGACGATCCGCAGGATGTTCATGCGGCGCGCGCCGTGGAGCAGGTGGCGGAGCTGCTCGAGGAGCAGGGGGCGGAGCTGCATGACCGCAAGGCCATGAGCGATGCCGTGGGCCAGTTGGATTTTTTGAAGAGGGCGTATCCGGGGTATCGGGCCGAACCGCTGGGTGAGACGAGGGGCCAGGGGCCAGGGCCCAGGGTTCAGAAGGCGGTGGAGGTTCCAGAAAGTTCCGCGGCTGCACCTCCCAGGTCTCATCCTTCGCAGGCTCAGGATCGAGACCTTGGGCACCCAGATTTATTGCCGGAGATGGCGGTGGTGACGGGGATTCGCCACTGGTCGACGGCGACTTATACGCGGCTGGCGATCGACCTGACCGGGGATGACGGCGACGAGGTGAAGTATGAGGCGGCGCGGGTGGAGCATCCGGACCGCATCTTCTTCGATCTGCATCATGCGAAGCTGGCGCCGCAGTTGGAGGGCAAGAGCTTTGCCGTGACGGACGGCGGCTTCCTGACGCGGATTCGCGCGGCGCAGGCGGGTGGCGATGTGACGCGCGTGGTGCTGGATGTGCCGGAGGTGGCGGAGTACTCGGCGTTTCTTCTGCCGAATCCGGAGCGACTGATTATTGACATACATGGAAGGGCGGTTAACAGCGAACAGTTAACAGCGAACAGCGGAGCCCCTGCGCCGATTGTGAGGGTGCCGGCGAGGACGGGTGCGGCGGTGACGGCGGAGGTGTCGAGCCTGCCGCCGATGCCAGTGACGAATGGGAGTGCGCAGTTTGGGCTGCCACCCACATCTCATCCTTCGCGGGCTCAGGACCAAGTTGTGGGGCGCCCAGCGCAGCCGAGGGCTGCGCATCCGGTGCCGGACACGGTGGGGTCGGAGTCGAGTGCAAACGGGACCGAGGTGGCTGCGGTGAGCGAGCAGCCGGGGAAGGTGGCGGCGACCCGCAGGCCGACCTCGCAGCCGGTAACTTCAGGGACAAGGGATAAGGGAGAAGGGATAAGGGACGATGCGGCCACCAGCGATCACTATGTGCCGAGGGCAAAGCGGGCTGTCGCGGAGAACGGAGCTCCGCTAGCTGTTTATGGTTCTCAGTTGCCAGTTGCCAGTTCGCCAGTCGCCAGTTCGCCGGTGAAGGGCGCGCCCGCTGCTGGGGCGCCGCCGACGGCGGATGGGGAGACGTCGCTGATGCGGGCGCTGGGGTTGAAGATTGGCAGGATTGTGATTGACGCCGGGCACGGCGGGCACGATTCCGGCACGCTGGGCGCGGGCGGCATCCAGGAGAAGGACGTGGTGCTGGATGTGGCGCTGCGGCTGGGTAAGCTGCTGCATGACCGGCTGGGCGCGGAGATCGTCTACACGCGCGACGACGACACCTTTATCCCGCTGGAGACGCGGACGGCGATCGCGAACAAGGCGCAGGCGGACCTGTTTATCAGCGTCCATGCCAACAGCTCGCCGGATGAGAGCGCGCGGGGCGTGGAGGTCTACTATCTGAACTTCACCAGCGACCCGGACGCGATGCGGGTGGCGGCGCGGGAGAATGCGGTTTCGACCGAGAGCGTGCATGAGCTGAGCGACCTGGTGAAGAAGATTGCGCTGAAGGACAAGATCGACGAGTCCAAAGAGTTGGCCAGCGATGTGGATGCTTCGCTCTACGCGGGTCTGGAGCGGGGGAATCCGGGGCTGAAGGACCGCGGGGTGAAGAAGGCGCCGTTCGTGGTACTGATCGGGGCGAATATGCCGTCGATCTTGGCGGAGATTAGCTTTGTGACCAATCCGGACGATGCGGCGCAACTGGAAACCGAGGCCTATCGGGAGCGCGTGGCGGAGAGCCTGTTCCGGGGCGTGGCGAAGTATGCGGCGGGGATCAATGGGGCTCCGGCGAGGACGGTGACGGAGAGAGCGGCGAGATGAGGAAGGGAATAGGGAATAGGGATAAGGGATAAGACAAAAGCAAAAGCTTTAACGCAGAGGGCGCAGAGGAAGAACTCAGAGGGCGCGGTGGGGCTGTGTGGGATGCTCACGATTGGGGCGTTGGTGTAGTCTGAGCGCTGTATGGGTGCACGTGCGGCGATAAGGCGGAGCGTGGGCGCGGCGGTGCTGTTGGGGACGCTGGCGGGGACGGGTTTGGCCCAGCAGTCGATTGCGATCTCAACGCCGGAGGCTCCGCTGTTGCCGGCGAGCTTTGGGCAGTGGAAGGCAGCGGGCAATCCAATTGCGAACCCACCTGGTTTATCCCTAGCCACAGTAAGTAAGGCGGCGCTGGAAGAGTGTGGGCCAGTGCGTTCGCAGGTGGCCAACTACTTCCGAGTCGAAAGTGGACATGGAACTTCGATCCACGTCGAGGCGATACAGTTTGGTGATCGCACCGGTGCTTTTAGTGCGTTTACGCTGGTGGAACAGCCGGGAATGAAGCCGGGGCATGAACTAGGCGCAGCTAACGCCGTGGGCAGCGGGTTGGTCTTGTTTACTTCGGGTTCGTCGATTGTCTTGGTGAATTTTGGTGGAGAGCAAACCGCCGCCGAGATTGCCTCACTGCGTCCGCTGGCAGAGGGCCTACCGAAGGTGTTTGGGAATACGGGCGTGGCGCCGCTGCTTCCGTCGCTGACGCCGGAGAAGGGATTGGTGGCGGGGAGCCTGCGCTATGCGCTCGGGCCCGCGACGTATGCGGCGGAGGGTGGGGTGCTTCCGGCGCACTCGGTGGGCTGGGAGAAGAGCGCCGAGGCGGTGACCGCGCAGTATGACGACCGGCGGGGCAAGGAGACGCTGACGCTGCTGCTGTATCCCACACCGATGATTGCGGGGAGCTTTGCTAAGGCGATCAAGGACGGGCTGGGTGGGATGGGCCCGGGCTTTGAGCAGGCGCGGGTGCGGCGCGAGGGCGAGCTGGTGGCGCTGGCCTCCGGTAGCTTTTCGGGCGACGACGCCCAGCGGCTGGTGGACGACTCGCACCTGAAGCAGGAGGTCAGCTTCGACAAGGACGTGCAGCCAGTCTTCCATACCGAGGTGCAGAAGACGGCCAGCCTGCTGATGAGCATCGCCATCCTGAGCGGGGTGCTGATGGGGGCGGCGGTGCTGCTGGGGCTGTTCCTGGGGGTGGGGAGGGCCTGGTTCCGAGTGCTGCGGGGCAAGCCGGCGGCCGTGGAGATCGAGTTTCTGAGCCTGCATCTGGCCCCCCAGAACAAGCCGGTGCGGTTCACGGAAGATGACCCGGTGGGCTGAAAAGGAAGGGTTTAGGGGGCAGCCTCAGGGGTGCAAATGCAGGTTTCGGGATGTCAGACCGGCTTTGGGGCCGGTTTGGAAGAAAGCCGGAAAAAACCGATGGAATCCTGCAATATTTGGTGTAAGTTGTTGATTATGCAGTGTTTGATTATTTGGGCAAAACATTCTTGACAGCATCGGGAGCCGAACATACTCTTGCACCAGAGAGTTCCGATGGCTTTGCCTCCGTTGGAGCTGCCTCCCATAGAAAAAGGGTCGCCCTGTTGCCGGGCGGCCCTTTTTATTTGTGGAAAAGGCGGTCCGAAACTGCAAACGCGGAGGTCGCAAAGGACGCAAAGGTTCGCAAAGGGATGTTTGTCTGGTAGTTGGCTTAGGATTACAACGACGAGCCAGAGGGCGAAGAGATGATTCGAAAGACGATCGTTCTTGCGGTGTGTGGGTTGGCGGTGGGTGTGAAGGCGCAGGACACGCGCGCGGTGACGGAGCCGAAGATTCCGCCGGTGTGTGTGCGGTTGGAGGCAAAGCTGATCGCGACGCCCGATGCCAATGGCGGACATCTGCGCGACGAGGATGAGGCGAAGCTGGATACGGAACGAATCCAAAAGGCGCTGGATGGATGTAAGCCGGGGATGGCGGTGGAGCTGGCGCCGGCGGGAGGCAACGCGGCGTTTCTGAGCGGGCCGCTGGATATGCGCGAGGGTGTGACCCTTCTGGTGGACAAGGGTGTGACGCTGTATGGGTCGCGGGACCCGAAGGTGTACGAGATCGTGCTGCCGGACGCGAAGGCGGGTGAGCCGGGGAAGTGTGGGACGTCGATGGCGCGGCCGACGACGTTCCCGGTGCAACTGGCGGGTGATGCGGCGGCGAGGCGCGGTGGGTGCCGCTCCTTAATCAACGTGAATGTGAAGAACGCCGGAGTGATGGGCGAGGGCACGATTGATGGGCGCGGCTACGCGACGATTCTCGGCAAGGACTATAGCTGGTGGCAGATGGCGCGGCGGGCCGAGCCGAAGGATGATCTGTACTACACGCCGCGGCTGATCGTGGCCAGTCACGCGGACGGGCTGGTCCTTTACAAGATTTCGCTGCACAACTCGCCGAACTTTCATGTGGCCGTGAACCAAACTAATGGATTTACGGCTTGGAGCGTGCATCTGCTGACGCCGGTACAGAAGGGACTGGACGCGCGCAATACGGACGGCATCGATCCGGGGACGAGCCAAAACGTGACCATCGCTTATAGCTGGATCGACAACGGCGACGACAATATCGCGGTGAAGCAGGGCGTGAGCCACATGAGTGTGATCCACGACCACTTTTATGATGGGCACGGGATGTCGATTGGGAGCGAGACGGTGCTGGGACAGAGCTACCTGGTGGTGCATGACCTGACCGAGGACCATACGACATCGGGGATTCGCATCAAGAGCAACGTTAAGCGCGGCGGGCCGGTGCGCGACCTGATCTATAAGGGCATCTGCATGCGGGACGTGCCGGTGCCGATTGCGATCTCGCCGTATTACACGAATCAGACGGTGGAGCCCTTTGAGGACCCAAAGTATGAAGGCGACAAGATTCCAGACTATAAGGGCATCGTGCTGCAAGACATCTATGCGGAGACGCCGGGCGACGTTCTGATCGCGGGTCTGAACGACCAGCACCGGACCCAGGTGACGCTGGACAACGTTTGGGTGAAGGGGATTCAGCCGGGGCAGGTACACCTGGACTTCGCCGACATTACGACGCTGGAAGCGGGCGCGAACTTTCCGCTCGAGGGCAAGAGCGTAAAGGCGGTGAAGGCAGGCGTGGGCGAGCCTCCGGCGGGCGATCCGTGCGCGGGAAAGTTTGTGCCGATGCAGTAGAGGTCGCGGGGTCTCGTTGAGCTGCGAGGAATAGCGAGTGGGACTTTGTTAGAATAGCCAAGCAGGCCGACGTAGCTCAGTTGGTAGAGCAACTGATTCGTAATCAGTAGGTCAGCGGTTCAACTCCGCTCGTCGGCTCCATACATCTTCTCCGCAAGACGCCGCCTGGGTGCTTCGGCGGTTACGAACCTGGTTAGGTTCGCGATATCCACTGGAAACTTGAAATTCACAGCTTAAGGCCTTGAATGGCGCTGGTTTCGCACGCATACTCGCAGCTAGAGCAGGTTGCAAGGGGCGGCTTGTTCTGAGCGAGAGACCAGCACCGAGAGACGAGCGCCGTGAATCGATATTGCCGTGAAGATGTACTGCGCATCCTCCGCCTGCCGATCCAGCAGCTAACCCAATGGGAGCGGGCTGGGCTCATCGCCACCGCAGAAGACTACTCCTTTGATGAACTGGTGCAGTTGCGCAAGCTGCGCGATCTGAGGGCGACCCGCATCTCGGTGAAGAGCATTGTGCGCAGCAGGGATGCCATGCGGAAGGTCTCGGGAATGGCGAATCCGCTGATGGAGTCCGTCGCGGTGCGACTAGGATCGCGACTGGCGTGGCGGCATGGCGGGGCGCTCGTGGACCCGATTACGAAGCAGACGGCGTTCGACTTTGATCTGGCCCCGTGCGCGGGGATGATGATGGTGCGCCGGAATGGGATGGAGACCTCACCGCTGGCTGCCGAGGTGCAGGAGATGTTTCTGCGCGCGGTACGGCTGGAGGAGATTCCCGGGCGGCTGGATGAAGCCAAGACGGCATATGAGGCCATTCTCGACATGCAGCCGGGGCATGCCGCAGCGGCGATTAACCTGGGAACGATCCACTACAACGAGCGCGACTTCGACAGCGCAGAGCAACTGTACCGCAGGGCGACCGAGGCCGATCCGGAGTATGCGCTGGCGTTCTTCGATCTGGGCAACGTGCTGGACGAGCAGCAACGGCTGGAAGAGGCGATTGCAGCCTATGAGCGCGCGCTGAAGCTGGTGCCGCAGTATGCAGACGCGCACTACAACCTGGCGCTGGCCTATGAGCGCCTGAAGGAGCCTCGGCGCGCGCTGCGGCACTGGACGACCTATGTGCATCTCGACCCGACCGGGCCTTGGGCGAGCCATGCGCGTACGCAGGCGAAGCGGATCCTGGGCAGCGAGCGGCTGGCGATTGTGTCGCGGCATGGGCGGACGATGAAGATTGCGGGGTAGGTGCAGGGAATAGGCAATAGGGAATAGGGAGTAGAAAGCCAGCGCGTTTGCGTTGGCTTTGTTGTTTGGGCGCGACCAGAGCAGAGTTGGTACACTCGGCTGCAATGCGCAGAGACCCCAGATACTTGAAGGAGATGTAGACCCCATGGCTGCACAGACGACCTTTCGACCTTTTGTTTCCGCGGAGGAGAGCCCGAAGGAGCTGTCGATCCGGGTGCTGTTGCTGGGCGCGCTCTTCGGTGTGATCTTTGGCGCGGTCACGGTGTACGTAGGCCTGAAGGCCGGCCTGACGGTGGCGGCGAGCATTCCGATCTCGGTGCTGTCGATCTCGATTCTGCGCGTGTTTGGGCGAGCGTCGATTCTGGAGAACAACATCGTACAGACGACCGGCAATGCCGGGCAGTCGATTGCGTCAGGTGTGATCTTCACGCTGCCGGCGCTGATCTTTCTGGGGTTCGACCTGGAGGCCTCACGCATCTTTGCGCTGGCGCTGTTCGGAGGATGGCTGGGCGTGCTGTTCATGATTCCGCTGCGACGGCAGCTGATTGTGGAGGAGCATGGGACGCTGGTATATCCCGAAGGCACAGCATGCGCGGACGTGCTGAAGGCGGGTGAGCAGGGTGGTTCGTTTGCGAGCCGCGTCTTTCTGGGGCTGGGCATGGGCGGGCTGTATGCGCTGTTTCAGAATGAGAACCTGCTGAGCCT
>Ga0302201_10003057_pt1 | contig 12684 bp, 9 predicted proteins | sample II_Bog_N3_2_FD_194586 | JGI IMG/M metagenome (GOLD analysis project Ga0302201, IMG submission 194586) | Peat permafrost microbial communities from Stordalen Mire near Abisko, Sweden - II_Bog_N3_2 | ecosystem: Environmental > Terrestrial > Soil > Wetlands > Peat | place: Sweden: Abisko, Stordalen...
AGCGGCGTCACAGCCGTCCCAAAGTTCCTCCGCCAAATCGCTCCCGTCTTCCGCAATCAACAGTTTGACGAGAGCGCTGGAATCGAAATAGATAACGGACACGACTAGCGACGCTGCGCGCTCACCAGATCGGCCACCGAAGAAGTAGCGCTAGGTCGCTTTCTACCGCGTGCTTTGATCTTCTCAGAAAGAACGGGCCGAGAAATAACGCCTTCAAGCGTGAGACGCTCGAGAACCGAAGAGGCGTCGAGGCCCATGAGACGCGCGACGGGAACACCACGATCAGTCACGATGATCTCTTCACCTGAGCGCGCTTGCTCCAGCCAATCACTCAAGTGAGCTCGTAGTTCAGTAATAGGAACGTTCACAGCAATAGTGTACATTATCTAATTCACTATCTGTACAGATTGGATGTGGTTTCGAATGACTTCCAACGGTCGCTTGAAGTTTGTCTCCGGGAGATGTAATCGTGTTTGGCAGTCAACAAAATAAATCTGACCCTTTGCACGGCGTGCAAGGGGTTCGAATCCCCTTACCGCCGCCAAGTGAGCATGACCCCATTGGTCGGTCCGAGCGCTGCTACGGCGAGGGAAGATCGTCCATGTCGTTGAGAGTTGCCCACGAGGACGTTGCGGGTTCTTACGTCGCAGTGTTGATGACGTCAACTTTCCTGGCGGGTAGATTGGTGACGATCTTGATCTTGACCTTGATTGGCACGAGCCGCTGGAGGAACTTCTTAACGGCGACGGCCCGGCTGGTCGCCAATGGAATGTCGAAGTCGGCGTAGCCAACGATGGTCACGGAAGCACCCCGTGCGAGTTTCCTTGAGAGATCGATCAACGCGGACCGCGTGGAGTTGCTTAGTGCACTGCTGTAGAACGCAAAGACCACCGACATTTGTGATGCCCGGGCCACCGGGGGGCTCGCCGACGGAACCACCTTCGCCTTCCGAAACGTGACCGACGCGGTCGAGGACGCACTCAAGTAGGTGGCGTCCGCTGCCTTCGTGACGGTCACCACACACGTGCCCGCGCTCGAAGCCGAGAGCGACGTGCCCGAGATCGCACAGCCAATGGCGGTTCCGTTGGTGACGGTAAAGCTGACCGCACCGGTCCCTTGTCCGCCACTCGTCACCAGGCTGAGCGCGGTACCCGGCTCACCATTCAGTGAGGTGATCGAAATCGGCGACTGGCTCACCAAGGCGGCCGCAACAACGAAGGTCGGGTCGTTGGTGAAAGTTATCGACACCACACCGTTGGCGCTTGCCGTGCCGACCACAATCAAACCCGACGACGTCACTTCGTACACGGTGTCGCCCGCCACTATGCCCGCGTCAGTGATTGTCAAGGTGATTGGCGCGGTTGCAGTTGGCGACGAGCCGTCGAGCGCTTCCCAGGTGACCGCCAGTGAGACGACGTAGGACTGCCCGGCCGGTACTTGGGCCACCAACGGCGCCGTATTCGTGATCGGGTACGCACTCACAACGGTGCCCGCGGGCAACGCGCCGGCTGGAATCACAATCGATGACGTCGCCGTTGGAGCACCGGTGCCGGTGCCAGTGCCAGTGCCAGTGCCAGTGCCAGTGCCAGTGCCAGTGCCAGTGCCAGTGCCAGTGCCATTGCCAGTGCCGGTGCCAGTGCCAGTGCCAGTGCCAGTGCCAGTGCCGGTGCTGAAGTTCAACGAGACGGTCGTCGTTACGCTATTTGCTGCAACACCCGAGACGGGAGTACCCAAGTCCGAGCTTGAAATTCCGGTCGGCGGCGGCGCCACCGTGGGAACGACCGATGGCACGACCGCGACTGAGTTGGAACTCGTCGACGGCCCGGTTGCCACGCCGTTCGAGGCCGCGACCGCGAAGGTGTAACTGTCTCCGCCCGTTAGTCCCGTCAGCGCTGCCGAGGTCGCGGTTGGTCCGAACGGTATCGAAGACCCAGCTTGCCCGGTGTTGGAGTCAAACGGGGTGACGACGAAGCCGGTGAGCGCTCTCCCCCCGTCGGTTACCGGCTCGGACCACGTGACGGTCGCGGAGTCGGGCGACGAGCCCGCAGTCGCCGACGGCGAAAGTGGTGAGGAGGGCGACGACGGACACGTGACGGTTGTGCACCAGTTGGCGTAGGCGATGTCCGCCGGTACCGAGCGTCCACTACCGGGTCCTTGCCCGGAGGGACCAGATGGGTCCCCCCAATAGTTGCCAATGGCACTCACCGATGCAATAGTCGGACCGTTGACGTCAATGCCCGAACCACTACCGAGTAGGTCGTTTCCCGTGAGGCTGACGTCACTGATTGTTCCTTCAGTGCCCGAGCCCGAAATACCGGCGAGGGCAACGTCGATCGCTCCGGCCCCGGTGGCGGTGAGTGAATTGTTCTTAATGGTCACCGTGGTGATCTGACCCGGGCTGGAAGGGTCCGACGCGGTAGTGAGAGCGATTGCCTCGGCGCCGATACCGTTCGTCGTGACCGAGTTACCGCTGATCAAGACTGACGTGGTCGTGCTTCCTTGATCCGCGTCGATGACGATTGGCTGGGTTGTCCCGGTGAGCGTGTCGCTCGCGACGCCCAAGTCAAAGGTGTTGTTTTCGATCACGGCACCGTCGACACCTCCGGGACGATTGACGTAGCCCTCCCCAGCTTCAGCGATGACGCCATCGCCGTCGTATCCGGTGAACGTCGAGCCCTTGACGCTGAACATTCCGGTACCCGTTTGGCCGCCGTCCGAACCGGGATTCATACTGAGTAGACCTTCGGGGGCGAAGGTTTCGGTTGACGTGCCAGGCGGTGGGGTCCAAGGAAGGCCCGACGCGAGAACGAACGCCTCGTCCATGTTGAGCGGCACGAGATTCTCGAACGTCGAGTCGGTGACCGACAACGATCCCGAGTACCCGTAGGCGAGGATCGCTTGCCACATTCCGTTGAACGTCGTGTCGGTGACGGACGTCGATGAGTTGGGGTCGCCGCCGAGGATCGCACCGACCGAGCCGTCACCTTCGATGTTGGGGTCGATGGAGCGGCTCGCGTAGAGCGTGTCACCGTTTAGCTCGAACGTACTGGCCGCCGGGATGTTCGACACGATGAGATCGGGATTATCGGGCAGGCCCTCGTAGTCCCTCAAGTCGGGCGTCGGCGCGCCGCCGATTCCTTCGAGGGTCACGTCGTTAATGGCGTACGCGCCACTTTGCGCGGGCGAGGTCCCGTCGTAACGCGGTTCGGAACAGAAGCCGCTCGGGCCAACCGCCGTAACCGGGTACTGAATGAAAAAGTATTCGGCCTCGCCCTGACAGGCCAGATTTGCGGAATTGACGTCGATGGTCGTCTCGCTCGCTCCGTCGCCCACGATCGTCACCGGGTTCCAGATGACGAGTTGCGACTCGTCAAAGGTCCCGGGACCGACGTCGATCGTGCCGCCGACGGGTGCTTGACTCAACGCGTAGCCGATCGTCGCACAGGCCCCAACCTCACAGTTGCCCGCGTCGGTGCCATCGGTGGCGACGTCGAGGGTCGCCACTGGCGGGGCGGTGAGTTCCGGCAAAACGTTCACGTTCGCCGTCACGGGCGAAGCGGTACCGTTCAGATTTGTGGCGTTTTGGGGCCCGCTGGCGCTGCCCCACCAGTTGTCGATGGCGTTGACCGTCGTCACCGAGGAGTCATTCTCCACTCCTGCCGTGCTGTTACCGGACAGGTCGTTGAAATGAATCACCACGGAGGCCGCCGTTGCGAGCGCGCCCGCTGAGACGTAGACACCGCGGAGATTGCCGGTGAGGGTGTTACTCGTAATGGTGAACGTCCCGGTGTTCACTGCGTCGGACGTGCCCACGTCGCTGCCCACGTGGATTGAGATCGCGTTACCACCTCCGCCCGTGAAGGCGTTGCCCTCGATCACTGCGGTGCCCGAGACGTTGCCGAAGAAGAAGACCGTGGAACCGGTCGTGGTCGCGGTGTTGTTCGTGACCGAAATACCGCCGTCCACTCCAGAGAACGCGACGAAGCTCGAGCCCGTGGTGTCACCGCTGCTGACGTTGCCCGAGACGGTCGCACCTATGGAATTGCTGTTCGTGCAGGAGAAGTTCACGTCCGCACCGCCGTTGTTGGTGGCAGCGGAGAAAACGTTGTCGAGAACCTGACTGTCGTTGCAACCGCCCGTCACAGTGGCGGCCTTGATCTGGATCGCCTCACTACTGGCCAAGGCGTTCTCGAAGAGGTTCTTCTGGACGGTGATGTTGCCGGCGTCGTAGGTGGGGAGCCCCACGCCGCCGTAGCCGTTGAAGATGTTGTTCTGAATGACGAGCCCCGACAGCGTCGTTGGCGAATTGACACTCACCTGGCTGGTTCTTCCATTGAACGAGAAGCCGTCGACGCTCACGTTGCTCGTGCCGATCGAGACCGAACTCACTACAGATTCGCCGCCGGCGCGCGTTTGAACACCTTGGCCGAACTCGGCGCCGTCGAGCGTTAGCGGTTCATCGATCGTGACGTTCTCGGTGTAGGTTCCAGCACAGACGTAGATCGTGGCACCCGATGACGCCGCGTTCACGCCAGCCTGAATCGTTGTGTACGCGGCACTCGAGCAACCGGTGACGCTATCGCTTCCCGTGTGGTTGCTGACGACCACGGCCCCGGCCGGCACCGTGGTCGAGGCCGAGACGGGTGGCGCGAACGTCAACATGAGTCCCGTCGTCACCAGAATCGATGCGGCGCCGACGCTCAGACCTCGAAGCAGTGTCGCGCTAACTGCCCTCCCCTTATGGATGGTCTTCACGGCATTCGTCATCGTTCATGAGAATCCGTTGATCACGATTGTGCTCTTTGATAGTGGAGAGGTATATCACCTCACCTGACGTAAGTAACGGTAATTTTTTTACACTATTTATCCACCGACTCTCGCGTTTACAGTACGCAGTTGATGAGGAGTTTTATGAAGGACAAGCTCTTTCCGACGACACGTCGCATCGTTCTCTACTAGGGGCAGATCATCTGGTGCGGGTCACGGTCAACGAGTTTCGAACTCCGACATCGAGAGTCTTCACATTTTCGTGAAGCGTGGTCGAACTCAATTCTTCTGGAAGTCGCCGGACTTGAGTTGAATCGCGCCGGGAATGTTGGAGTCAGAATGGCTTCGGACGCTTTGAGAACCAGTCCAGAATTGACGCGTCAGTTGAATGATGCCGTCATGGAGACTGCGGTGCGTAATGCCCTTCACATGCTCAACACCTACATGCTTCCTTAACAAGCATTACGAATGGAGCGTCTTTTTGCGACGCCCCACCTGATTTCGTTTGTCAGTTAGGGCTTCGGTTTGTTCGTTCATTCTCCCCTTTCGAACCTCAAGCGTCTCCATGGCATCGTGAAGTACGTGGTCGCGCGGGCCCTGGTCGCACCCCCAAATAACTCTGCGCTCAAGGAGTACCATGAGCGCAGAGTTGCTGGAATATAGACATGCGTTGCCCGGGGGGGGAATATATGGCAGATCCAGATGCTGATCAAACGAGTCAATCCGCGAAGGATGCGACAAAGGCAGCGCACGACAAGAGATGGGTCGAATCTCGGTCCGACATAGGGAAGAATGCCGTTGGAACTGTTCCGATCATCATTATTTCCATTCTTCTCTTGGTACTTTCCGTAGCCGTCGTCGTGGCATTGGTTCAGTTGTGGCCACTGTCTTCAAGTTCGACGAGCGTTCACGGAACTCATTACGTTGTCATGTGGATTCACGTCAATCTTGAGTTGGAATCGAACTACTTCCTCATTGTCGTCTTGGCCGGCGCACTTGGTGGTGCCATCCATTCACTGCGCTCGATTGCGTTCTTCGTGGGAGAAAGAAAGTTGCAATGGTCCTGGATCCTCTACTACGCATGCCTACCCATCGTCGCAAGTCTTATGGCGATGATCTTTTACTTGGTGCTTCGTGGGGGACTTATCTCCTCGCAAGCAAGTTCGCAGGCTTTGAGTCCATACGGAATGGCTGCCATTGCCGGTTTGGTCGGCCTGTTCTCCGATCAAGCTGCCTCAATGCTTAAGAAGATATTTTCCAATCTCTTCACTTCGGCAAATTCCGATACTCCAGATTCCGCGCCACTCAATTAGAAAAGCTGACAGTGTACGAGTCCCTTCGTGGGTTTCCGAAATGAACTGGCACGGCTCAGTGTTGCTAATAATGAGCCGGGATCGGGGACTCCTCGTAAGAAGTCTTGAGTTTGCATCCCGGGCCTCAGCTACGTATGCATTTTCCGACGGTTGTTCTACACCCATTCCGATTGAAGTTGTACACCGATTCCGACGTAGTTCCTCGATACCGCTCTTGCGTGTCATGTCTTGAGTCGTCAATCTGCAAATGTCAGGAAATCATGAAATCCGACATGAATCGTCCACGGATGGTGCCAAGGCGACAATAGAGATATTGAGATCTCACGAATCAATCTCGGTCGTCATTCCATTCGAACCCGATTCTTGACCCCACAATTGAGCGCATAGTGTCGTCATCCTCCACGATTGAGGTAGGAGTTCCTTCTGAATTCTTGCGCCACAGACTCATTGGAAAATGAGTAATGATTCTATGAATGTCAATGACACGCGAACTTGAGACGCGAATCGCTGGTATCTCAGGAATTCTCGAAACCAATGCAAAGGTCGTGGATTTCGCGGATTTAGTGTCGAGTCAACAATTTAGCGTCCTGGCGGACGCGGGACTCTACGGAGTATTCGCTCCGCTATCAACCGGAGGGCTCGACCTAGATCTGAGTGACCTATGCGCAGTCGTCGAAGAGCTTGCGTCTGCGTGTCTCACGACAACATTTGTGTGGATCCAGCATTTCAGACTCTTACGTGCTCTTCTCGACCCGACAACGCCCGATTCAATTCGCGAACTCCTGCCACTCGCCGTAAGCGGACAGATCAAAGGTGGCGTGGCACTTGGCGGGCTGCTTCCGGGCCCTCCTCGTCTGAGAGCGACTGAAACAAGGGATGGTTGGCATCTCAATGGAGAGGCTCCATGGGTTAGTGGCTGGGGAATCGTTGACCTTCTGTTTTTAACGGCTCGCCAATCGGATGACACAGTCGTCAGCTTCGTGGTCGATGCCGTCGATCAACCTGGGCTCGGAGTGACGAGATGTCGTCTATCGGCAATGAATGCCAGTTCGACAGTCCAACTGACATTTGATGACTTGCGAATTCCCGAAGATCGGTACGTTGGCAGCCAGCCGTACGCACCGGGACTCGAGCGACCCGAAGGACTTCGTGTCAACGGCTCACTGGCACTTGGAGTCACTCGTCGATGTTGTGAACTCCTCGGTCCAACGTCGTTGGACGATGAATTCCGCCGTTGTCGAGAGGACCTCGAAGCGTTCGAAACGACGGACATCGCGGTGTCCCGCGCTCGTGCAGCCGAACTCGCAGTGCGCGCTGCTCACGTGCTGGCCGTATCGCGAGGGAGTCGTTCGGCGATTTCCGGTGACATCGCCGAACGTACGACTCGCGAGGCGGCGCTCTTACTCGTCTTCGCCAGTCGCCCGGCGATCAAGAATGCGCTTCTCGATCTCATGATCAAGGTTGACTAGGTCACTCGACGACGATGGTGTCGTTGATCGCCGTGTCGACGATGAACGACGACTCCCTCGCTTCGCGTGTTTGGTAGTGGCGCACGGTGAGCCAGCCGATCACCGCCGCGACGAAGCACGATGCCGCACCAACACCGAGTCCCACGCGGGCGTTGGTTTCACTGGTGATCCAGCCAATGAGCGGTCCACCAATTGGTGTCGTTCCCATGAAGGCGACGGCCCACAGTGCCATGACTCGTCCGCGCATCTGGGGGTCGGTCTCCAGTTGCAACGTCGAGTTGGCCATCGACAAGAACGAGACGCTGGCAAATCCGACGAGCGCCAACGCGAAGAACTCAATACCGATCTTGGGTGAAAGCGCCGCAAAGGTGATGAAGATCCCGAAAAGTAGTGCGGCGCGAATCATCGCCCGGGTGCCGGTCCGGCCCTTGGACGCTGACCAGAGCCCACCGATCACTGCGCCTGCGCCCATCGACCCCGTCATCACGCCGAAGACCTCGGCGCTGCCGTGAAAAACCTTGCCCGCCACGATCGGCAACGTCACCTGGAATTCGTAGGCCAGCATGCCGACGAGCGCCATCATGATCAATGGATACAGCAATTTCGGCGTCGCGGCGACATAACGGAAGCCTTCACGCAACTGACCCTTCGCCCGTTCGGTCGGCACGCTCGGGTTCAGAGTGGTCTTGTCCATGATCATGAGCGAGAACACGACGGCGACGAAGCTCACGGCGTTAAGGGCGAAGCACCACCCTTCGCCAAAGGAGGCGATGATGATGCCCGCGATGGCCGGGCCGACGGCGCGCGCCACGTTGTTCATGGTCGAGTTCAGACTGACGGCGTTTCGCAGGTCATTTGGTCCGACCATCTCCAAGACGAAAGATTGGCGAGACGGATTCTCGAAGGCATTATTTAGACCCAACACCATCGCCAGGATGCAGACGTCGACGTACGTGACGACGTGGGTCAGCGAGAGTACCGCGAGGATCGCCGCCTGGACGCCCATCGCCGACTGCAAGATGATCATGAGTTTGCGCTTGTCGACGCGGTCAGCGACCACTCCCCCGTAAGGGCCGAGGAGGAGGACGGGCAGCGTCTGGAGGGCCACGACCAGTCCGATGGCCGTCGCCGAGTGCGTCAAGGTGAAGACCAACCACGACTGGGCCGTCATCTGCATCCACGTACCGACTAACGAGGTCGTCTGGCCGTAGAAGTACTTGCGGTAGTTGTGGTTCGAGAGTGACGAGAAGGTTCGTCGTGCCGATACTTTGACGTTCATTCGTCGCGGTCCCGAAGTGTGGCGACGATGGCCTCGAGCGCCGGCGTCGCGACACTCAGCGCCTGCTTTTCCTCTTTCGAGAGACGGCCGAGCGCGAACAACAACGCGTCAGTGCGCTCACTGCGAATCCTCTCGCGCAGCGCCAGACCCTCGGGCGTTGCGGCCAAGTGAATGACGCGGGCGTCCTTGGGATCGCACGTGCGAGTGACCATCCCGGCCGCCTCGAGCTTCGCGATGATGCGCGACAACATGGTCGGATTGAGGCCCTCTTCTCGAGCGAGTTCTGAGAGTCGAAGCGTCCCGGCTCGAGCAATCGCCATTAATACTTCGCGTTGACTGGAGGACAGGTCCGCTTCGGCGTGCGTGAGCCGAAGGCTCCGATTGAGCCGACCGAGCGCGACGCGAAGGTTCTCCGCGAGCCGTCGCTCCTTCTCATTCGGTTCTCTCGTGACATCAGACATGAGGCCAGTATACCAGTAGTTGCTTGCCAGCAAGCAACTACTCCAGCATTCACTTGCCGCCACACCCCTGCTCTACGGTGGGCACAACCAAGGGGACGTGATAAACCGTGTCGAACTCGAGACGAAGCTCAATCAGGGTCGAAACTGGCTACTCGCGAAGTACGCCTCGTTGAGCGATGAGCAGCTAAAGCGACCACTCACCCCGAGCCAGCACGATCCCGAAAATCGCTGAACCCGTTCGATCATCTGGCCCATTTGGCGCTGATCGAACGTGATCTCGCCGCCATGGTGAAACGACACTTCGCCGGGTAGTCGAATTCCGTCGGTCTCTTGAACGACGACCTCGGACATCCCCGTACGCGCGAGGAGATCATGGTCATCGTGAACGCGGCGACCGAAGAGTGGCAAGTGGCCCACCGCGACGACACCTTCAGCGAGGTCGCTTAAGCGACTCGAAGCATTACCTGTTCGGCCACCAGGCGCAGATGGTCCAAGTCCGACAGATCCAGGACTTGGAGGTACATTCGCTGCGCTCCGGCTTTGGCGAACGACTGGATCTTCTCAACGACTTCATCGACGGTTCCGGCGAGGCCGTTCGTTCGCAGCTCGCTCACTTCGCGGCCGATTTTCAAAGCTCGTCGCTCGATCTCCGCTTCATTCTCGCCCACGCACAGAACTTGTGCGGCCGAAAGCATGATCGATTCGCGACCACGTCCGGAATGTTCACAGGCCCCTCGCACCCGCTCGAACTGGGCCGCCGTATCGTCCAGCGATGAGAAGGGCATATTGAACTCTTGGGCGAACTTGGCGGCCAATTGGGGCGTTCGAACCTTGCCGCCGCCACCGATCAATACCGGAGGTCGCGGACTCTGCACCGGTTTGGGGAGGGCCGGGCTCTCAGTCAATTGATAGTGCCTTCCGGCAAATGAAAATGTCTCGCCGAGCGGTGTCTCCCAGAGACCCGTGATGATCTCCAACTGTTCACTGAGACGTTCGAAGCGCTCCCCCAGTGCGGGGAATTCAATGCCGTAGGCGGCGTGCTCTTGGGCGAACCACCCGGTCCCGATACCCAGTTCGACACGCCCACCGCTCATCTCATCCACCTGGGCGACCGAGATGGCCAGTGGTCCGGGGAGTCGAAACGTCGCGGCGCTCATCAGCGTGCCGAGTCGAATGCTGTCAGTCTCGCGCGCCAGACCGGCCAACGTGATCCACGCGTCGGTCGGCCCCGGCAGTCCCGAGCCCGATCCCATGCGCACGTAGTGGTCGGAGCGAAAGAAGGCGCCGAAGCCGAGTCGCTCCGATTCTTGGGCGACCCGCAAGAGCTCGTCATAGGTCGCGCCCTGTTGGGGCTCCGTGAACACTCGTAGTTCCATCCAACGTCCTCTCGATGTCGATCCGTGTCAATGCTAAGCACCGAGCGACTTCCCAGAATCTCGTGCCCGCCACGGCGCACGACTTTTCGGAATTCGCAGAGCCTGCGGTAGAGTCCGAATTATGGTTTTCGGTGCTTCAGATTCGAGTGACTCCATGTCCGATCAATCGCCGCATTACGGGCAACCCGGCGGTTCGCAGTTCCCGATCACGACCGCGCTCGTCTTCCCCGACCACGAGATCGAACACAGTCTCGGCATGGTTTTCGGAGTCGTCGTGCGATCAATGGGAATCGCGCGCAACATCGGCGCCGGTTTCAAATCGCTCGCCGGCGGTGAAGTGAAGCAGTACACCCGCCTGGTCGAAGACAGCCGACGTCACGCGCTGGACCGGATGATCGAGAACGCCCAGCTCATCGGCGGCGAAGGGATCATCTCGATGCGTTTCGACTCTTCCGAGGTCGGCAATACCTTGACCGAAATCGTCGCCTACGGCACGGTGGTTACCTTCCGCAAGACGGCGTAAGTAACTGATGGGACTCGTCTGGGCCATCGTCCTGGTCGTGCTGGTCGTCTGCTTTGTTCTCAGTCTCATCTTGCGTCGCCACGGCGAATCCGACAAGCCGAATCCTGATTGGAAGCGCACCGAGGAGGTCTTCAACGATCCCTCGACGAATCGAGTGATGCGGGTGTGGCTCGACGCCGCGGGAGATCGCCACTACGTGCCCGAGGGGAAACGTCGCTCCACCTGAGGATTTCTCCGGCTTTACGACTGGGGATCGAGCAAGCGGCGGATCGTGGGCGGCGCGACCAGTATCCACGCGTCGACGATCAGGTCGCTCAGCGTGTCCCACTGCGGTGAATTCGACTCGTGGTGGCCGTCGAGGTAGGCGCCGACCCATCCTCGTCCCCCGACGTACGGTGGCCGAAAGTAGCGCTCCGAGTCCTCTTCGATCAGTGACTCCTGCACGCCGACACGGGCGGCGAAGGTCACCGAGACCCGGTCGTCGTGGTGGTGATCGGACATGGCGACGAAGTTCTTTTTGTCGTCGATGAACCACGACGCCTCGCCATGGCTACGGCGCTCAATCACGAGTGGCAGATCCATGCAGATCGCCCGCACGCGCTCAGTGGCAATCTCTCCCTCGCGCGTGGGTCGTTGGTCGGGAGTCACACCGGACATGACGCGAGCGTAGCGCTGCGTTCATTTCGATTCAGAAGCAATTGGATCGAAAAGGTCTTGAAAGTCTGACCGATTGGGTTTTCAGCTGATGCCGCCACGCCGACGCTCGGTGGCTCGCCAGGTCCAGCGACCGATTAGCAATAGTGCGGCGAGAAGCAGGATCATGAACAGCAGCGGCCCGGCGATCCGGATCAGCCACTCAACGCCAGTGGCGAAGCCGCGGAGGGAGTCGTGCCACGCCTTGTCGATGCCCGTCGCCGGGTGCGCGGGCGTCACGACTTGGTTCCCGGCTTCGCGCAGCGAGACGGTCAACGTGGCGTAAGTCGTCTCGCTGTTGAGCAGGTTCAGCTGCGCCTGGAGTTGCTCGATCTGGCTCTGAATCGAGTTGAGTTGGTTCTGCACCGAAAGGATCCCGCCGATGGAGTTGGTCCTCGTCATGATCTTCAAGTACTGAGTTCGACTCACCTGCAACGCGTTGATCCGGGCTTGCAGATCCACGTACTGCCCCGTGACGTCAGTGGCGGAGGTCACGACCGACGTCGCCACACCGGCGTGTCGCACTTGGTCGACGAGCATCGTGAAATTGCGCTCGGGAACCTGCAGGACGATGGAGCCGGTGGAATAGGAATGAGTGGCTTTCGTGCCCATGTGCGACTGCGTGCTGGCGACAAACCCACCGTCGGTCGTGGCGAAATCGGTGAGTTGCGTCAACGTCGATTGAAAGTGCGTGCCGCCAACGGTCAAATGGATTGTCCCGACTTCCTCCACGCGCAATGAACTGTCCACCGTGCTCGCATTGGAAGACGATTTGGGAACCTTTACGGATAGTCCCGTCGACG
>Ga0302201_10003069_pt1 | contig 12652 bp, 8 predicted proteins | sample II_Bog_N3_2_FD_194586 | JGI IMG/M metagenome (GOLD analysis project Ga0302201, IMG submission 194586) | Peat permafrost microbial communities from Stordalen Mire near Abisko, Sweden - II_Bog_N3_2 | ecosystem: Environmental > Terrestrial > Soil > Wetlands > Peat | place: Sweden: Abisko, Stordalen...
AGCGAAAAAATCGTCAAGAATCTTTTTGGCTGAATTAAATTCTTTTGTTTCCGCTTCGGCTACGGCACGCAGTTTTGCGCCTAAATGGGCTACCTTGTCGGGGTGATAATTCTTAATATTATTGCGGTATGCTGATTTGATTTCATTTACCGCCGCCGACTCATCCAAACCAAAAACTTTTAGCGCTTTCTTAACTTCGGGTGGCAAAGTTCTAGATTTCCGATTTTGTTTGTTGCCGGATTGAGCGGCCAGTTTGGGTGCAAGAGCAAAGATGCTTTCGAAAATCCATTTGCCGTCGGCGCTGCCGAGGAGCGGTTCGCAGGCGCGTTCGGGATGCGGCATCAGGCCGGCCACGTTGCGCTTTTCATTGCAGATACCGGCGATGTTTTGAAGCGCGCCGTTCGGATTCGCGGTGTCGGTCAGGTTTCCGCTGGCGTCGCAGTATTGCCACAGGAGCTGGTTGTTGGCCTTGAGCTTCGCGAGCGTTTCTTCGTCGGCAAAATAGCAACCTTCGCCGTGAGCGATGGGCACGCGCAGGATTTTTCCCGCCGGAATCTGGCTGGTGAACGGCGAGTCGTGCGTGGCGGTCTTGAGAAAAATGTTTTCGCAGTGGAATTGCAAATCGCGGTTGCGGATGAGCGCACCGGGCAGCAATCCCGCTTCAGTCAAAACTTGAAAGCCGTTGCAGATGCCGAGGACGAGGCCGCCGTTGTCGGCGAATTGTTTCACGGCCTGCATCACGGGGCTGAACCGCGCGATCGCGCCGCAGCGCAGATAATCGCCGTAGCTGAAACCGCCGGGCACGATGACGCAGTCGGTGTCGCCGAGCGCGGCGTCCTTGTGCCAGACGAGCCGCGCGGAATGGCCGAGCAGGCGGACGGCGTGGACGGCGTCCTGGTCACAGTTGCTCGCGGGAAATTGGAGGACGGAAAAATTCATTTTTGATTTACGATTTACGATTTACGATTTACGATTTACGCGTCGAACGGCTGGCCGCTCGTCAATCGTAAATCGCATATCGTAAATTCTCTTATTCAATTTCGAGGCGGTAATCTTCAATCACCGGGTTACTCAACAATTTGTGCGCCGCGTCACTCAACGCTTTCTGCGCCGCCGCCTTGTCCGTGCCAGGCGCGAGGTCGATCTCGATATATTTGCCGATGTGGACGCCGGTGACACCGGTGTAGCCCATGTGTTCGAGGGCGGTCTGGACGGTTTTGCCTTGCGGGTCAAGGACGGCCTTTTTTGGTGTGATGATGATTTTTGCTTTCATGCTCGCGCAAAGGAATTTTGCGGAAAAAATTTCGTTGAAGCGAGTGAAAAAGCTTCAGCATTTGCCAGACTGCGCACAAGCGGGTTGAATTTTTCAGCACGGTGCGCCATTGTTCACCCCATGAGTTATTCTGAACAACATGATGAGCCGACGGTTTGCAACCTCAGCGAGACGCGCAAACCTGTGGAGCCGTGCACCATCGTCATCTTCGGCGCGAGCGGCGACCTCACGGCGCGCAAGCTGATTCCCGCGCTGTATCATCTCGCCAAGGACAAGCAGATGCCGCCGGCGTTCCGCATCATCGGCTTTGCACGGCGCGAGAAGACCGATGAATCCTGGCGGCAGGAATTGCGCACGGCGCTCGACCAGTTTTCGCGCACGAAGCCGGTGGACGAACAGGTCTGGAAAGATTTTTCGGCTAATGTGTTTTATTGCGTCGGCGATCTCACCGACGCGGCAGCCTACGCCAAGCTCGAGCAGAAGCTGACTTCCTTCGGCAGCGCGCCGTTGCGGAAAAACCTGTTGTTTTATCTCGCCACGCAGCCCAGCCAGTTTGGCGCAGTCGTCCAACAATTGCATGATGCGAAACTGTTGCATCGCGAAAACGGCGAACATGGCTGGCAGCGGCTGGTCGTGGAGAAGCCGTTCGGCCACGACCTTGCGTCCGCGCACGCGCTGAACGCCGAGCTGACGCGCTTCGCGCACGAGTCGCAGGTCTGCCGCATTGACCATTATCTCGGCAAGGAAACGGTGCAGAATATTTTGATGTTTCGTTTTTCCAACTCCATTTTCGAGCGCCTCTGGAACCGCGAATCCGTGGATCACGTCCAAATCACGGTCAGTGAAAAACTCGGTGTGGGCGAGCGCGGCGGTTATTACGAGGAAGCCGGCGCGCTGCGCGACATGGTGCAGAACCACATGCTGCAAGTGCTTTCGCTCATTGCGATGGAGCCGCCGGTATCGCTGGAAGCCGAATCTGTCCGCGACGAAAAAGTGAAGCTGCTCAAGTCCATTCGCGCGCTCACGCCTGCCGACGTGGCCAAACAGGTCGTGCGCGGCCAATACTTCGCCGGTGCGGTGGATGGCCAGCCACGCCCCGGCTACCGGCAGGAACCCAAGGTGGATGCGGCCTCGAACGTCGAAACCTTCGTCGCCATGAAGCTGCTCATTGACAACTGGCGCTGGAGCGGCATCCCGTTTTATCTGCGCACCGGCAAAAATCTGCCGCAAAGCGCCAGCGAGGTGCGGATTCAGTTCCGTCCGACACCGAGCGTTTTGTTCGCCGCACAATGCGGGCAGAACCTCGACGCCAACGCGCTCACGCTGCGCCTACAGCCGAACGAAGGCATTTCTTTGCATTTCAACGGCAAGGTTCCCGGCATCGGCACCAGCGTGCGGCCGGTGCGGATGCACTTCAGCTACAATGCCGAGTTTGGCGCCTACACGCCCGAAGCTTACGAACGCCTGCTGCTCGACGCCATCGCCGGCGACGCGACGCTCTTCATCCGCCGCGACGAAGTCGAGACCGCGTGGCAGATTGTGGATTCCATCCGCAAAGGCTGGGAGAACAAACCACTGACGAACCGCGAATTTTACGCCGCCGGAACGTGGGGTCCGATTGCCGCCGACGATTTGTTGGCGCAACTTGGCCATGAATGGCATGAGCCACAGGTGATAAAATAGTAAAAAAGTAAAAATGCGGATGAAATTCCAACTGCTCCTCTGCGGGTTTTTGGCGCTGGCAATTCCAACGACCATTTTTGCCAAGCCGCTCGCTGATGAAAAATTCAGCGCGCTGAAGAACGCGGTCATCCTTATTGTCCGCCACGCCGAGAAGCCGGACAGCGGCTATGGTTTGTCCGCCGCCGGGCAGGTGCGCGCCCAGGCCTATGTGAATTATTTCAAGAATTTCACAAACACACCGGACGGGCTGCCGTTGAAATTCAGCTACATCTTCGCCGCCGCCGATTCCAAAGGCAGCCATCGCCCGCGCCTCACCATTGAGCCGACCAGGCAGGCGCTCGGACTTGCCATTGACAGCCGGTTCAAGGACAAGGATTTTCAGGAGTTGGCCAATGAAATTCATTTCAGACCGCATGGCCAGGCGATTTTGATCGCGTGGCATCACGGCGAAATTCCCGCGCTGGTGCGCGCGCTCGGTGCCGATCCCGAAACGATTATCCCGAAGGCCAAATGGCCGGAGGACGTTTTCGGCTGGGTGATTGAACTGTGCTACGACGCCGACGGACGCCTGGTTGAAACCAAACGCATCAACGAGAAATTGATGCCGGATGATTTGAGCAAACACTCGGAAAAATAAGCGGGAATCCCAAACCGCATTGCTCCCCCATTTGCCGCCCGCCCGGGTGCCCGGATCCTGGCCGTTCCGCGAACCGGCAAATTATTTTCCGGTGGCGCGCATTTTTAACTTGTAACCAAACGGTTATTTAGGTATCTATAAAGGTGTTGGCGGTCGGAAAGATTTTTGAAAATTTTTTGAACCTTTTTCTGGCGGCAACGTCATAGATAGGCAGTTGCTTGAAAATTTCGCTGTCCGTTTAGGGTTGGCGTAGAGGTTGCGCTTGCGGTGCGGCTCGGACAGCGACCCCAAGTTGGTCGCACCGCCCTTCTGAGCGCCTCGGTGAAGGCGTATTCAGCCTCATCATCGCAAAGGCCGGACGCAAGTCCGGCCTTTCGCTATTTATGGTTATCTACTGGTCTTAAACAGTATTTCAATCCGAACCGAAAGCGGGATTAAGAATTGATTGAACGGCCGCAAACGCGTATTCTCCACCACGTATGAAACACCGGCTCGACTTCGAAAAGCCCATCCTCGAACTGCAGTCCAAGCTCGAAGACCTCCGCGCGCATCCGGAGAAACATTCGCTTGGCATCAGCTTTGAGGAAGAAATCCAGATTATCGAGAAGAAGATTGAGGAAACGCGCCGGCAGATTTTCCTGAATCTTACTCCCTGGCAGCGTGTCCAGCTCGCGCGCCATCCGCGCCGGCCCTACACGCTCGATTATTTCGAAAAAACCTTCACCGATTTCCAGGAACTGCACGGCGACCGCCTGTTTGCCGAGGATCGCGCGATGGTCTGCGGTTTTGCCCGGCTCGGCGGGCACCATGTGCTCGTCATCGGCACGCAAAAAGGCCGCGATACGAAGGAAAATATTTTGCGCAACTTCGGCTCCGCGCATCCCGAAGGCTACCGCAAGGCGCTCCGCCTGATGCGGCTCGCGAACAAGTTCGGCCTGCCCATCATCACCTTGATTGACACGGCGGGCGCGTATCCCGGCGTCGGCGCGGAAGAGCGACACATTTCCGAGGCCATCGCGGTCAATTTGCGCGAGATGATGCTGCTCGAAGTGCCGGTCATCACCGCCGTCATTGGTGAAGGCGGTTCCGGCGGCGCGCTCGGCATCGGCGTGGCCGATCGGGTTTTGATTTTGGAGAACGCCTATTATTCCGTCATCAGTCCCGAAGGCTGCGCGGCAATTTTGTGGAAAGACCGCGCCAACGCCGCCAAGGCTGCCGCCGCGCTGCGTATCACCGCGAAAGATTTGCTGGAGTTGAAACTGGTGGACGAAATTGTGCCCGAACCGCTGGGCGGTGCGCACACGGACATGGCCGCCATTGCCGCAACTTTGAAAACGCACCTGCTCAAGCATCTCGAAGAAATCCTCGCGCTGCCGGTGCCGGAACGCCTGAAGAAGCGCTACGAAAAATTTCGCGCCCATGGCCATTTCACCGAAAAGGCCGATGACGCCGCCGAAATGAAGCCGGCCAAGTCAGTGCCAACCGCCGTCGCCGCCTGATCATGCTTTATCCCTTTGTTTTCCGGCCGATTTTTAAGGATCGGATTTGGGGCGGACGCGAACTGGAACGGCTTTACGGCAAAAAAAATCCCGCCGGCCAGCCCATCGGCGAATCGTGGGAAATTTCCGACCGTCCCGGGGACGCCAGCGTCATCGCCAACGGTTCGCTCGCCGGCAAAGATTTGCGTTGGCTGATGGAAAACCACGCGGCGGAAATTCTCGGCGACGCCAAACCAGCGGCGGCCGGCCGATTTCCGCTGCTCTGCAAAATTCTCGACGCGCGCGAAAAACTGTCGCTGCAAGTCCATCCGCCGGCGAGCAAAGCCGCCGAACTCAAGGGCGAGCCGAAGACCGAAATGTGGTTCATCGCCGACGCCGCGCCGGACGCGAGTTTGTATGTCGGCCTCAAGCGCGGCGTGACGCGCGCGGAGTTTGAGAAAAAGATTTCCGACGGCAGCGTGGCGGATTGTTTTCATCGCATCCCGGTCAAGGCCGGCGACACGATGTTTCTGCCCAGCGGCCGCGTCCACGCCATCGGTGATGGTCTGGTGATCTTTGAAATCCAGCAGAATTCCGACACGACCTACCGCGTGTTTGACTGGAATCGTATCGGCCTGGATGGCCAGCCGCGCGAATTGCACATCGCCCAGTCGCTCACGAGCATTGATTTTAATGACTTCGAGCCGAAGCTCGTGCCGGCAAAATACAACGAGGCACCGAAGTTCAAATACCGGCATCTCGTCCAAGACCCGCTGTTCAACGTGCAGGAAATGGTGTTTGAAAACGCCGGATCATTTGTGCTGGCGGGGCAGTTGTTGCGGATCATCGCGGTCGTCAAAGGCGCGGCGGAAGTGATTGACGAGGCCAGCAAAATTTCCATCCGTTTGTCGCCCGGCCAGTTCGGCTTGATTCCCGCGAGCTTGAAAGGCGTGGAAATTAAAGCGGCGGCGCAAACGACTTTTCTTTGCGTGGAAGCCGAACCGAATTGAAGTCACCACAAAGTTCCGGCGGACGGCCGGTGGTTGGCGGTTTTTTCGCGGCGCAATAATTCCTGAGCCATCCGCTCCCGAATCCCGGCTTTCTCGTCTGGCCTGGCGCAGGCAAGTTCGGCGGCGAATTTAGCTTCGATGGCTTCCGAGGAGGCGACTTGTCTCCTTGCCCGCATGAATCTGCGGAAGCCGTCAGCCACAAATTTATTTTTCATGGTTTTCAGTTCCACGACAAGTCCTCCGGCGTCTGCGCGAGGAGCCGGTTTTTCCAGCCGCCCTTGCTCTGTAAAACTTTTTGCCAGAGCTGTTCCGGCGGCGTTTCAAAAACCAATTCCAGCGAAGCGGGAAAGGTGATCCACGATTTCCGTTTCATTTCGCTTTCCAACTGGCCGGGGCTCCAGCCGGCGTAACCGGCAAACATCCGCACTTTTTTCGTCGCGGAAAAGGCCTCGCCGATCTCCAGCAGGTCGTCGAGCGAATGGCCGAGCGCGAGGTTCGGCAGCACGTCGGCGTCGGGAATGAAGCTGTCGGTGTGCAGGTAACTCAATGCGCCGGGCTGCACCGGGCCGCCGAGGAACAGCGGCGCGGTCTTGAGCGTTTCGGGCAGGTCGGCGATGATCAGATCGCCGACGGTCTTGCCGACGGTGCGGTTGAGGACGAGGCCGAACGCGCCCTCGGCGTCGTGCTTGCAGACGAGCAGGACGGTGTGTTGAAAAAACGAACCTCCGAGCTGCCCGCTGTCGAGCAGCAGCTGACCCTGAAGAAATTTCGGCTTGGTGGCCATCGCTGAAGCAATTTGCACCAACTTTGCGCCGCTGGCAAAAATAAAACCGCCCGGCCACCGCGCGGGCCGCGCATTTCTGATTTGACGCCGCCCTCCAAAAGCGCGACAACTGCCCCACCATGAATCTCAAACGCTGGTTCGCCTGGCTGTGCCTCGCGCTGATGCTCGTGGCGGAAATCCTGCTTTTCCGCGCCGTCCGCGAGAAGGAGGCGGCGCAGACCGACCTGCGCGCGGCGCAATTCCAAGCGAGTCAGTTGCAAAAAGACCTGGACGACCTGAAAAATTCCAACACCGGTTTGCAGGCGTCGGAAATCCTGCGGCTGCGCAAGCAGAACGAGATTTACACCAACCGGCTCGCCAAGGCACAGTCCGCGATTGACGATTTGGTGGCCGAGCTGGGCCAGACTACTCAGCAGCTCGCCACCGCGCGCACGGCGCTCCAGTTGCAGCAGGATCACCTGCAACAGCTCCAGACCGAGAACCGGCTGGTCACCGACGCCGGCCTCGCCATCATCCACCGCAACACCTGCATCAACAACCTCCGGCAGATTGATGGCGCGAAGCAGCAGTGGGCGTTGGAAAAAAACAAGGCCGTGGACGCCGTGCCGACCGTGAAGGACCTGCTGCCGTATCTGAAGGGCGGCGTTTTTCCCGTGTGCCCCGACGGCGGGACGTATTTCATCAACAGCGTGGAGGCGGTGCCGACCTGCACTGTGGCCGGCCATGCGCTGGCACCGTGATATTTCCATCCAAGAAAGCATTGGCAGATTTTCAGAAAAGCGCTCCCGGTCGCCGTGTCATCAAACGCGCTGGATTGTGTGCCGGCCGAACGCATCACCAAAGGTTACAAGGTTACTGAAGTCGTCGGGAACTGTGGCCAAGTTTGCCTTGATCGGCCTATCTCGAATTGACGTTTCTGCCGTTTGATTGGATGCTGTTGGGCAGAGGATTTATGAAGGCATTGAAATTTCTTTCCACGCACAAAAAAAGAACCGCCGCCTGGGCGCTCGGCCTGCTGCTGTTTTACGCCGTCACTGGCTTCCTCATCCTGCCGCCCATCATCCGGCATGTCGCGGTCAAGCAGCTCTCCACGCAGCTCGGCCGCGAGGTGTCCATCGCCAAGGTGAAGGTGAACCCGTTCGTGCTCTCCGCCACGGTGGACGGCCTGCTTATCAAGGACCCGGACGGTCAGCCGTTCGTCGCGTGGGACGAGGTCTATGTGAACTTCCAGTTGTCGTCGTTCTTCGGCAAGGCGTGGGTGTTCAAGGAAATCAGCACGACAAAGCCGTTCGTCCGCGTGCAGATGAACAAGGGCGGCACGTTTAACTTCACGGACCTTATCACGAAGTTTTCCACCAACGCCGCGCCGGCCGCCAAGACGGAGCCCAAGCCACTGGCGCTGCACATCGGGCGGCTGCACATCGGCGGGGCGGTGGCGGCATACGCGGACTTCTCGCCGCGCACGCCGTTCAAGCGCACGCTCGGCCCGCTGGACATCACGCTGGACAACTTCCAGACGGACCCGGATAACAAGAATCCCTACGCCTTCACCGGCACGACGGATGCGGGCGAGCAGATTTCGTGGAGCGGCTTCTTCTATCTTTCGCCGCTGCGCTCGGAGGGCGAGCTGAAGCTGTTTCATTTCGCGCTGAACAAATACGCGCCGCTGTATCAGGACTTCGTGAAGTTTGAGATCCGCGACGGCGCGATCGCGCTGGACGTGAATTACAAATTCAAACTGGACGGCACCAACCTCACCGCCTCCGTGAACGACACCGCGTTCGGCCTGCGCGATTTCAAGCTCGGCGCGCCCGGCGACAGCAACAATCTGGCGGAACTGCCGGTCTTCGCGGTCACGGGCATGAGCGCGGACTTGCAGGCGCACACGGCCACGGTCGATTCCATCAGCGCCGATGGGGCGAAGCTGTTCCTGAGCCGCGACACGAATGCCGCCATCAACGTCGTCGAACTGGCCAAGCCCTCCGTGCCCGACGCGGCGGCGGGCGACGGGATATTGCTGCTGCTCCGCTCCGTGACGAACGCCGTGGCGATGCTGCTCGAAAGCACGAACCAGTGGCGCGGCACGGTCAGCGCCGTGGACATCACGAACTGCGCGGTGCACCTGGAAGACCATGTCAACTCGCGCCCGGCGCGGCTCGACCTGACGGACATCGAGTTCACGGCCAGAAACATTTCCAACCTGCCCGGCACGAACCTCACGGCGGAACTTTCGTTGCGCTGGAACACGAACGGTTCCATCAAGACGGTGGTCAGCGCGTCGCTGCTGCCGCCGACGGCGGACATCCAGATTGATTTGGACAAGCTCGATCTCGGCACGCTCGACCCGTATCTGGAACCGAAGGTGAATTTGTTTATTCTTGGCAGCGAAGTCGGATTGCACGGCAACGTCAGCCTCGCGACGCCGGAAAACGCGCTGCCGCAGGTGACGTTTCACGGCGACGCGCGGCTGGACAATTTCCGCACGGTGGACGGCGTCATGGGCGAAGATTTGTTGAAATGGGATTCGCTCCAGTTCAACGGCATTGACGCGAACCTGAACCCGCAGGCCGTCGCCATCCGGGAAATTTTCGTGGACAACGCCTACGCGCGGCTGGTCATCGAGACAAACAAGACCATAAATCTTCTCAATGCGCTGCGCCTGACGAACACGAACGCGCCGGCCACGAATGAAACGAAAGTTATCGCCGCCGCGCCGAAGGCCGCCGGCACGAACGCGCCGCTGCCACAGTTTGCCATCGGCGCGATTGTCATCACGAACACGATCTTGAGCTTCAGCGACCGTTCGATGCAACCGAATGTGAACATGACGATTCAGGACGTGAACGGAAACATTTCCGGCATTTCATCCGAACAGTTGCAGCACGCCAACCTGGATTTGCACGCGAAGGTGGACGGCGCCGGGCCGGTGGCCATCACCGGCAGCCTCAATCCCTTCAGCGGCACGCAGACGAACCACATCAAGATCGCCGTGCATGACGTGGACCTTACGCCAACCAGCCCGTATGCGGGGAAGTTCGCCGGCTACGAAGTCGCCGAGGGCAAGTTGAACCTCGACCTTGATTATGAACTCGTCGGCAAGAAACTGGATTCCAAGAATGTGATCACGCTCGACCAGTTTAATTTTGGCGCCAAGGTGGAAAGCCCCGATGCCACGCATCTGCCGGTGCGCCTCGCCATCGCGCTGTTGAAGGATCGCGAGGGCAAAATTGTTTTGGACGTGCCGGTCCAAGGCGATTTGAGCGATCCGAAATTCCGCGTGGGCAAGGTGGTGGTGCGGGTCATCGAAAACATTCTGGTGAAGGTCGCCACGTCGCCGTTCTCGCTGCTGGGCGCGCTGTTTGGCGGCGGCGGCGAGGAACTCGGCCAGCAGGATTTCGCGCCCGGCAGCGCGGAGCTGACGGTGACTGACAAGGCGAGACTGGATTCGCTGCTGAAAGGGCTTTACGCGCGACCCGCGCTGAATTTAGAAATCACCGGCAGCGTAGACACGGATGGCGACCGCGAAGGTTTGCAGCGCGCCGCGCTCGACCGGGAAATCCGCACGCGGATCTGGATGAAGCTCCGCAAGTCCGAGCAGGCCACCAACAGCGTGGACGCGCTTGTTCTCGCGCCGGATGTCCGCGCCAAATGGGTGAAGAAGCTCTACGCCGAGGCCGTGGCCGACGGCAAGATCACGCCGCAGCTTGTCGCCGCCAATTCCAATCTCGTCGCCTACGCCGCGCAGGTGTTGCCGCGCAAAATCGTTTTTGAAAAAGGCGCGACCAAGTTGAAATCCGGTTCGGCCAGCCAGACAATAACCACAACCGGCACGGCCGCCTATCAGACCAAACTGCTGCCGCCGCCCGATCCGACCGAGGCGGTCTTGCTCGTAACCTTCCCGGTGAACGACGGCGATCTGGAAACGCTCGCCGCCAACCGCGCCAAGACGGTGCAGGCCTATCTGCTGGCAAGCGGCAAGGTGACGGCGGCGCGGCTGTTCCTCAAGCAAGGCGAACTGCGCCGCAATGGCAGCAAGGTGATGCTGTCGTTCCGCTGAAATCTGCCGGCTCGCCGGCTGCCAGCGTGATTTTGGAAAATGCAGCAGCAGTTTCGGTTCCAAAATCGGGCGAATTCGCATGATTTGGTTTGTGCAATATATGCTTATATTACAAGGGAAATAAGCGGATTCCCGCTTTGACTTCGGGCGGCATTCGGCAGAGATTTATTGCAGTCGAGTTGTTACCGTCCCAGCCAGCCTCCTCCGAGCGCCGTGCAGCGATTTCATCTTGTCCGGGGAAACACCGTTTCAAATATCATGAGTAAAAAAGTATTGTTGACCAGCGTCTGTCGTCCGATGGGACCGCAGTTTGGCGATGCCTCGTCCGTCGGCTACGAGCTGCTTTACCGGCAGGTCACTCGCGCCCAGGGCATTTTCAGTCCGCGCACAGTGAACGTCCAGTTTGGTCTCGACTACATCGCGGAAAATCTGGACGTGCCGACGGTGGTGCTGCAATACCCGTCCAAACGCGAGCTGATCAAGGAACTCAAGAAGGGCTACGACTATGTGGGCGTGTCGTTCATCATGGCGCTGATGCACAAGATGAAGGAGACGGTCGCGCTCATCCGCAAATATGCGCCGAACAGTAAAATTGTGCTCGGTGGCTACGGCACGGTGCTGAAGGACGAGGTGTTGAAACCGTATGGCGATTATTTCTGCCGCGAGGAAGGTGTCACGTTCATGCGCCGGCTGCTGGAAGAGCCGGCCATTCCGATGCCTTACAAACAGCCGTTGATCGTGAGCAAGCTGAAGGTGTTCGGCTGGGAAGTTTCCGGCACAGGGAAAATTTTCGCCGGCCTCGGCTGCCCGAATGGCTGCGACTTCTGCTGCACGTCGCATTTCTTTTCGCGCCAGCACATCAAGCTGCTGCCGACCGGGCGCGACATCTACAACGTGGTGGAACGCTACTTCGACCTCGACCCCAACCTAGTGTTTTTGATCATTGACGAGGATTTTCTGCTTAACAAAAAGCGCGCGATGGAATTTCGCGACTGCGTTTTGCAGAACAAGAAAAAGCCTTCCATCTTCGCGTTCTCCAGCATCAAGGCCATCAGCCAATACACCGTCGAGCAAATTTTGGAGATGGGCATTGACGGATTTTGGATCGGCTACGAAGGCACGCGGTCAGGCTACGCCAAGCAGCAGGGCCGGCCGGTGGACGAGATTCTCACCGAGTTCCGCGAACACGGCATCACGATTTTGGCTTCGATGATTGTCGGGTTTGATTATCAGACGCCGGAAATCGTCGCGCAGGAACTGGACGGGCTGATGAAGCTCAAGCCGGCGCTTGGGCAATATTTAATTTACGGGCCGGTGCCCGGCACGCCTTTCCATGAGCGTATCATCAAGGAAAATCTGTTGCAGGATGTTTATACGACCGACAAGGATTTGTTCTACCGCCGCGCCGACGGGTTCCGCACGATGATCAAGCACCCGACGCTTTCGGCGAAACAGATCGAGGACATCCAGACGTGGTGTTTCGAGCAGGATTTTCAGCGGCTTGGCCCGAGCATTTACCGCGTTTTGGAAGGCCGTTTTCTCGGCTACCTGAAACTCAAGGATTCGCCAAATCCGGTTCTGCGCCAGAAGGCGCAATACTACGCGGACGAACTACGTTTCGCGTATCCGGTTTTTTTGGCCGGCAGGCTGTTCGGCCCGAACGCCACCGTGCGGAAATGGATTGGCGATTTGGAAAAACGTCTCCACGCGGAACTCGGCCGGCCGCCGCT
>Ga0302201_10003075_pt1 | contig 12628 bp, 14 predicted proteins | sample II_Bog_N3_2_FD_194586 | JGI IMG/M metagenome (GOLD analysis project Ga0302201, IMG submission 194586) | Peat permafrost microbial communities from Stordalen Mire near Abisko, Sweden - II_Bog_N3_2 | ecosystem: Environmental > Terrestrial > Soil > Wetlands > Peat | place: Sweden: Abisko...
TTTTTGTAGTGACAATTGCATTTCACCCATCCGACCGGTTCGTACGGACGGCGGCAGGTCGCGCGCCGCAATTTTTTCTCCCCGGCACAACACCACGGCGTGTTCGACGGACGTCCGGAGTTCACGCACATTGCCGGGCCAGTTGTAATGCATCAGCAGTTGGAGCGCTTCCGCCGTGAAATCGTTCACCGGTTTATTGTTCTCGCTTGCGAACTCATGCAAAAACTTTTGCGCCAGCAGCGGAATGTCATCCGGCCGCCCGCGCAACGGCGGCAGATTGATTTCCACCACGCGCAGCCGGAAAAACAAGTCCTCGCGGAATTTTCCGATTTTGATGAGTTCTTCCAAGTTTTTGTTCGTGGCAGCAACAAGCCGCAAGTCCGCCGTCAAAGTTTTGTTAGAGCCGACGCGTTCGAAGGTCCGCTCGCCCAAAAACCGCAATAGCTTCACCTGAATCGTCGCGTCAATCTCCCCGATTTCGTCGAGAAAAAGCGTTCCGCCCTGTGCCTGCTCGAACCGGCCGATGCGCCGTTCATGCGCGCCGGTGAACGCGCCTTTTTCGTGGCCGAACAATTCGCTCTCCAAAAGTGTCGGCGAGAGTGCGGCGCAATGCACCGTCACGAACGGCTGCTTCGCGCGAGGACTCAACTGGTGAATCGCCTTCGCCACAAGTTCCTTGCCCGTGCCGCTTTCGCCGCCAATCAAAACCGACGCGCGCGTCGGCGCGACCTGCTGGACGATTTCAAAAATTTCCCTCATTTCCGGCGATTCACCGACAATGTTTTCCAGGCCAAATTTGGAATCGAGCTGCTGCCGCAGGGAAACATTTTCCGTTTCCAGGTTCTGATGCCGCAATGCGCGTGCGATCCGCATTTCCAGCTCGTCAATTTGCAGCCTTCCTTTGGCGATGTAATCGTCCGCGCCGCGCTTCATCGCGTCCACTGCAAGTTCCTCCGATCCGTAAGCCGTCATCAAAATGCAGATTGGCGGCTTCGTTAAAGATTTCGCGCGCGCAATCAATTTCATCCCGTCCTCATGTGGCAGACGAAAATCCGTGAGCATCACATCGAAGTTTTCGCCCTCCAGCAGTTCCATCGCCACCTTGGCGTCCTCGGCCAAATAAACGTCGTAACGATCTTCAAGCGCTGCACGCAAACCATCGCGCGTTGGCTTCTCGTCGTCCACAATTAACAAAGTAGGTTTCATATTTAATCCTCCGCATCGTCGTTCTCAATTATGAAACCGAGTGCGCCGAATTCTTTGCCTCGAGCAATCTTGGTTTGCGTTCGTGCAGAGGCAGCCAGATTCTAAACGTGGTTCCGCGACCGACGTTGCTTTCCAGCTCAATCCGCCCGCCATGCGCTCGCACGATGCGTTGGACGATCATCAATCCAAGTCCGCTGCCCTTTTTCTTTGTCGTGTAAAACGGCTCGAAAATGCGGGTGACCTGCTCCTGCGGGATGCCGCCGCCTATATCTGCGACGCTGATCCATACTGCGTCCGCATTTTCGCCGGTTTGGAGCGTGAGCGTTCCGCCCCGCGTCATGGCCTGCGCCGCGTTTTTCACAAGGTTCACCAGAACCTGCTGCATCTGTGTTGCGTCAATCGGCGTGGCCGACAACTGCCGCGCCTGCTTTAGTTTCACAGCAATGCCGCGATTTTCAATTTCAGGCCGCAGTAATTCCAAGGTTTTTTCCAGGACATCGTTGAGCGAAGCCATTTTCAACTGCAACGGCGCGGGACGGATTGCCTGAAGAAATTGGGTGATGATATAATCAAGCCTGGAGATTTCGCCTTTAGAAACTTCGAGAAATTGTTCGAGCCGCGCAGTGTCCGCTCCGCGAACATTTTTATGTTCCGGCGATTTCAATTTTTTCAACTCGCGTTCCATGAGCTGTAAATGGATGTGCAATGCGTTCAATGGATTGCCGATTTCATGCGCGACGCTCGCCGCCAGAAGCGTCAACGCCTGTACGCGTTCGCTTTCGATGGCCTCGAAAGTTTTCTGCCGTGCTTCCGTCGCGTCGTGCAAAATCAGCGCGACGCCTGAATTGTTTTCAAGCGATGTTGCATACATCCGCAAGAATCGCGGGCGCGGGTAATGGATTTCAAATTCGTGGCGCACGACGCTCCTGCCACCGGCGGAATCGGGGCGTGAAATTTTATCCCAGTCCATTTCCGGCAGGATTTTTGAGATGTGGTGTTCCTCATCGCCTGATTGCAGTCCGATGAGTCGCGTGACGGCTTGGTTGAAATAAATGACGTGCCCGCTTTCATCCAAGACCAGCACGCCATCCTCGATTGTATTGAATAGCGTTTCGAGAAAGCTGCGTTCGCGGGCGAGCCGCTGGACGACCGTCTGCAAACCTTCAGCGTCAAGCCGTCCGATACGGCCAAGCACTTTGTCGATAAAACTGGATTTGATTGCAGTCATTGGGCAAAATAATAATTAATAGTGCCAAGATGGCACAAATAATATTATCGTCAAGTCAAACTAATGCAATTATGGCACACTTGATTTTATTTTTCTCCCGCTGTGAATGATAGGAAAATTTCTTCAAGCTGGCCTGAATTGCCGCTTTGTTTGCGGAGTTCGTCGCGGTTGCCAACGGCCACCAATTTTCCGCCGAGGATGATGCCAATGCGGTCGGCCATTTCCTCGGCTATGCTCAATTGGTGCGTGGAAACCAGCACGGTCATGCCCGCAAGTGAGCGTTCCTTTAGAACATCTTTTACGACGCGAGCGTGCTGTGGGTCGAGGCCGACCATCGGTTCGTCAATCACGAACACTTCCGGATCGTGCAGCAGCGCGGACACGATGGCGACACGCTGGCGCGTCCCGTGTGAAAGGCTTTCAAGAGGCCGGTTTACAAACTCGGCGAGATGAAAGCGCGAAATCAACCCGTTCGCATTCGCTTCAATTTTCGCGTCCGGCATCTGGAACAATTGCCCGGTGAAGCGAAAAAATTCCCGGGCGGTCAGCTTGTCGTAAAGAAATGGAAAATCGGGGACGTAGGCGATTTTACGCCGTGCTTCGAGCGGCTGCTGTTGCATGTCGAAACCGCAAATGCGCGTGGAGCCGGAAGTCGGCTTCATCAGGCCGGCAAGAATTTTCAGCGTGGTTGTTTTTCCGGCGGCGTTCGGGCCGAGCATGGCGAAAAATTCTCCGCTGGGAATGGTGAGCTTCACATCGTTGACGGCGATGAGATCGCCGAATTTCTTCACGAGATTGACAATTTCAATCATGACTTGCCCCACCCTTCTATCTCGGCGGTGAGTCCACCGGGAAGCTCTACACGCATGATTTCGCCGAGCGTGCTGACATAAACGATAATTTTGTTTGCAAGAATCTGGGTTTCGAGTCGATAAACGGAAACCGGTTCGTGGCCCAGCATCAGCCGTTCCCGGTACGCCTGCCAGTGGAGATTTTGCGCCAGCACGGTCGATTGCGGAAACTCTGGAAGTTCAAACCCACCAAAAAATCCGGTGCCGGAATTTTCCGCGAACGCGCCCAGCAGCTTGTTTGGATTTTGCAGGTCGGCGAAAGAAAAGACGCGCAATTCGGTCGAGCCGTCGGACGTGATTTCCAGGGCGACGGTCTGGTTTGTGGCGAGAGAATGGATTCCCACAGTGACGGCGTGCGATGAAATTTTCAGTGTTAATTCGCGCCACTCGCGAAGAGACGAAAATTGAAGCCGCCCGTCAAATTTCAGCCGGTTGGTGATGCTGCCAAGGCTCGTGCCGCCACTCAGCCGGATTTGATAACCGGCGCCGGTTGCAAGACCCTCTGGTGGCAGGCTGTTTTCATCGAGCTTGGCCATTTCCTGCTCGACGCTTGTGGAAAACTCGCAGAAACCGGACGACCGCCCGTTTTGGTAAATGGTGAGGGATGAACTGTCTGGCGCGGTCAGGATTTTCCGCCAGACCAAATCCAGCGGGACCGGCATTTCGCCGCCATGCGAACCGTATTCGGCGCGCCAGAGAAGAAAGTTCATCGTCAGCCAGAACGCTGCGACGATGACAAATGATAAGCGCGGAATCACGATGCCGGGATGTTCAACTCCTGCCCGACGTGCAGCTTGTTTGGGTTCACGCCGGGGTTGGCGGCTCGCAATGCGCCCAATTTGATTCCAAATTTGCGTGCGATGGCGGCTTCTGTTTCGCCGGAGGCGACAGTGTGCGTGCGCGGGGCGGCGGGATTTACGGGATGATTCGCATTTGAATTTGGTGAGGGTGTGCTAACAATCTGCGCCGGCTGGACTGGATTTTGGACGGGTTGCGCGGCGGGATAATTCGGTGCGGGGATTGAATTGGATCTAACTGCCAGTTGATCTGCGTAATAGGCATTCCATTTTTTCAATGCGTCCACTTGATCCTGCAATTGGTGGTTTTGGTCCGTTAGTTTTTCCAGTTCCTGCTGGACAACGGGGGCGCTGGGCATGGACATCACATCTGCGGCGAGCTGTTGCTTGCAGGTGGTGATGCGCGCGGTGACGACCTCGGCGTTTTCGGCATTCGGTTCCAGCTTCAAATATTGCTGGTAATGATAAATCGCGGCGGCAGGGTCGGATATTTTTTCGTCGAAAAGGCAGGCGAGTTCAAAATGCGCTGCGGCCGAATGGGGATTAACTTCCAAAGACTGCTCGAACGCCTCGACTGCGCCTTGGTAATCCATCGCGTTAACCCGGTTTTCGCCGAGGATGAAGTGGGGCTCCTTTTTTTCGTCCAACGAGCCTTGCCCCGGGTCACAGCCGCCTAAAACGGCACCTAGGCACACAACAAATGCGCCGGGCAAAAAATATTTCCTAAAATCCATGGCGCGAAATTAAACGAACGGGACGGGCGGCGCAATCGTGCGGGTGACGAAAATGAATCTTGGACCGCATATCTTTGCCCGGTGAGCTTGGCATTACTGTCATGGAATCTGGAAGTGGTGCGCGCGAGAGGACTTGAACCTCTAATCCTTTCGGAACCAGATCCTAAGTCTGGCGTGTCTGCCATTCCACCACGCGCGCATGAACAAGGCTTTGATATTTGCCGGTGTCGCCCATGAACAGCAATGCAAGACCAAGCATCATAACTGAATTCTCGGAGTCGCAATCACCACAATTATACCGTCTAGCCATTATCATGGAACACCATATGCGGCCCAACTGCAAGCGGATCAATTAATGGACACGGCAGCAAGTAGCCTTGCAATACTACGGGTTAGCTCCACCAAAAGGTTGGCAAAGGTTGGCAAGTAACTATCTCCAATCATCCCTATTGACATTTTCCAGCAAATCATGCTTAATCTCCTCCAATATGAGTATCCAATCATTGTCAGCTACACAATTGCGTCAGGCGGCCGATCTCAAGGAAAAGATCGAGAGCCTGAATAACCAACTCGCGACACTTTTAGGCGGCAGTGGAATTCCTGTTCCATCCAAAGTTGCCAGCCCGGCAAAGAAGAAGGGTGGAATGAGTGCAGAAGGCAGGGCCAGGATCAGCGCTGCAGCAAAAAAGCGGTGGGCAAAAGTCAAGGCGGCCAAATTACCGGTCAAGGTTGAGGTCAAGACGGTCAAGCCTGTGGCCAATCAGCGCAAGAAGATGAGTGCTGCGGCCAAAGCCAAATTGTCAAAACTTGCAAAGGAAAGATGGGCCAAGGCCAAGGCAACGGGAAAGAAAAAATTGTAAGTCCTGTTTCAGTCTATTTTGAAAAAGAATGCAGCCCCGCTTTTGGCGGGGCTGCATTTTTAGTTTGTAAGGCGAAATCCAGGAACTGCGGCAAAGGAGATTGAATAAAGAGCAATTTTTGTTGGATAAAAAGCAACGGATGGCTTGCAGATAACGGCTTACTGTGTGAAAAAGAATCAGAGTCCGGTGATGGAACGTCTCTTCAGTGGACATCCCCTGTCCCACCTCCTTGGCGTCTGTCACCGGACGCTTTTTTGACCCGTTCAATTTGAAGCTATTACACAGTATCGCATCGCGTTGGAACTTAAACCTAATTTTGCGGACGCTAGAAACAATTTAGGAATTGGATTCCTTGATATGGGAGAAACAGAGAAAGCAATCGATCAATTTCGTGACGCCTTGAAAATCAATCCCGGCTATACTTATGCCCGCATTAATTTAGGGGTGGCTCTTGCTAAAGGCGGACAAGTAGAAGAAGCCATAATGCAATATCGTGAAGTATTAAAATATGATCCCGATAATGCTAAGTTGCACAATAATCTGGGTCTGGCCTTATTCCAGAAAGGAAAGTGGGATGAAGCAATAATACAATACCGCGATGCCTTGAAAATAAATCCCAATGCCGACCTGGTCTGCAATAACCTCGGTCTCGCGCTCTATGAAAAAGGCCGAGTGGATGAGGCTATCGCCGAATATCGCAAAGCGCTTCAACTGAAACCCGGTTACTTGGATGCACTGAACAATCTTGCTTGGATGCTGGCGACCTGCCCGGAGACTAGATTGCGCAATGGGGTCGAAGCCGTGCAACTGGCGCAAAAAGCCGCGCAGCTTGACGGCGGCGAAAATCCCCCGACATTGCGCACGCTCGCCGCCGCCTATGCTGAGGCCGGAAAATTTGCGCAGGCAGTTGAGACGGCTCGCCGCGCCATGCAACTGGCCGCCGCGCAAGGCAACACGCCGCTCGCCGGGACACTGGAACAGGAACTCGAACTTTACCAGATAGACACGCCCATGCGCGATGTGAAGCAGTGACTTGGCCGTTTGGTGAATTTTGCCAAATTAAAACCCCGGCGCGGTTTGCACCACGCCGGGGAGTTTTGCCTCCAGTATTTTTTATTTGGTTCAGCCGCCGACGATGATGCTGACGGGTTTGCTCCAGAGGCCGACGTTGGTGTCATTCACCCGGTAGATGGCGCGATAGGTCCACTTTGTGGGGGTGGCGGGAAACGGCTGGGTGTCGTTGTAGCCGGGCGTGGTGTCGTAGCACAAATCCACAAAACCCTTGTCGTCGTTGCGGTCCACCTGGATGAGGCACATGTCGAGGTAGTTCACATAGCCGCCCCAGCCCCAGTCCACTTCCGTGTGGTTGCCGGATATGACCACCTCAATGTCCGGCTGCACGGTGGTCAGGTCCGGGCCGGGCTGGTCGGCGCCATACACGTCGAGGATCTTGGCCATGGCGTCGGTGAACTTGGGATTGCCGTTGAGCCGTTTGACGAGCAGGCGGAAGCGCGGGGTGATGCCCGCCGGCACGGCGGCCGGGAATTTATCCGGAAGCACGGGCACGCTCTGGCCGCCGGGGGCGATGCCGCCTCCGTCGCGCTCGTAGTTTTTCTCGGCGGTCCACCCTTTGGCAGCCTGCTGCATGGTGGCCTGAAAATCCACCATGGCCCGGAACCGGGTGGCGTCCGCCGCCTGCTGGATGATGTCCGGATCGGTGGCCGATATGCCCAAGGGCACCAGGAACTGCCCTATGTTGTCGCGAAAGACGATGAATTGCTGGGCGCGCCCTTCGTCGTCTCTTTCCAGATAATCTGATTTCATATGTGTTTAATATTTAATTGTTTATACGGATGTTTAGGGGGCAAATCGGGGTGGCCGGGCGGCTCCGCCCGATGATCGGACAGAATTCCCCGACGTTCGGACAGAATAGTCCGAAGGTCGGACAGAATGGTCGGATGGTCGGGCAGAATTGCGCAAAGGTCGGACAGAATGGTCCGATGATCGGGCAGAATTGCGCGATGATCGGTGCGGGCATGGCGACGGTCGGGAGCCGCGCTGTTTTGCGCCAAGCACACCTGCCGAATAGCTTTCACCAAAACTGTCGTTTCCATAATCGTTGACCGGATCAACAAAAATGGATTTTAGGGACATGGCGCGGGCATGCGAGACCTCGTTTTCTACTCTTTGTAGAACGGCTTTTTGAGACCTCTGCAAAACTGTGTTGGCAAGTGATGTAGCGTCCGGCCTGTGGCCGGAAATTATGGATTTACAAACCCAAAGGTCGAGGCACAGCCTCGACGCTACACGTTTTGCAGAGATCTCTTTTTGCCGGCGTCAGCCGGGTGCCGATTTTTTGAGGAGACATCTGCCACTGCGGCAGCGGCGGGCCAGGGCACAGAACAGATGGTAAGGCGGCTGGCCGGTGTAGGCGACAAGCAGTTCAAAATTCTGGCCGGTCGGAAACCGCTCGCCACGCTCCCATTTGCTGATGGTGGCGATGGAGAAGCCCGTTTCGATGGCGACTTGCTTGAGCGGAATTCTTTTCTTGCGCCGCCATTCCCTGAAGGTGTCGGCAAAGCACCTGCGAAAATTACATTTGAATCCCGGTTCCCGAAGCATGGCGGGATTTCATCACAAGCCGCCACCGGATGAAAGAAGGAACTTAGATTGGTTGCCGGACCGGATTATTTCCCTGTCAGCCGGTCTCAATTCTTTCTCCTGTAGGCTGTGGCCGCCCCGTCAGTGCAGGCGACTGGACACCCGTTATTGCTGTGGACAGGACAAAACATGTCAAATGACAGCCCGCCAATTTCTGTCAAAATGTCCGGTGGTAAAACACAGGCGGAAACTTGGACGGACGTCCGCTACAAGTCTCAAAGGCCTGGAACAACGGCGACCGGAGCAATTGGATGATGAGTTTAATTGCTCTCCTTGCCATCAGCGGACGGATTCGAAAGTGAAATTATGAATGCACAAAAATGGATCGCTCTTGGCGCAGCTTTTTTTCTGCCCCTAGGCGCGCAAGCCCAGTTAACCCTCACCGGAACAAACTACGCTCAGAACTTCGATGGACTCGACTCCGGACTGCCAACCGGCTGGATAGTTTGCACGAATGCCCATGCCACCAATGTCGGAACATCCGCTGGGTTTGTCACAAACCACATCAGTTGGGGCAACCAAACCGGCCAGTTTCAGAATTCTGCCTCCACCAGTAATGGCGGCACAAATTTGCTGGGAACCGAAAGTTCAGCGCTGCAAAGCGGCTATACCAACCGCGCACTTGCCATCCGGCAAACCGCCGGCTTCGGCGATCCTGGAGCGGCCTTTGTATTGAACCTCGCCAACACCTCCGGCATGAACGGTTTCCGTTTGGGATTGGATTTCCTGATGTTGAGCGTGCAGAGTCATTCCACCGTTTGGACCGTGGATTATGCCGTCGGAAACAGTCCCACCAATTTCATTCCGCTGGCGGCATACACCGATCCCGGGGTGTTCGGTGCGACCCACACGAATATTTCTCTGGGCACGGCTCTGGATAATCAAGGTTCAAATGTCTGGATCAGAATTGCCGCTTTGAACGGCAGCACCGGCAGCGGCACCCGCGACACTTTTGGCGTGGACAATGTTTCACTCTCGTGGACGACGAACGCTGCCGTTACCGCCATTCCGCCAATCATCACCGGCTTCGTCATCACAAACGGCAACGCCTTGATTTATTTCACAGGTGGACCGAACGACACCGTGTCGTCATTTCTGCTGCAAGCCTCGGCTGATTGTTGCAGCCCATTCTGCGACACAAACATCGTCATCAACCAGCTCGGTTCAACTCAGTTTGAAGCCGTCTGCGGAGCAGCCGGTACGCAACAGTTTTATCGCGTAAAGCATCTGTAACCGTTGCGCTTCACACCACACTCGCAATCGCATCGCCCATTTCGCGCGTGCCGACGCGTTTCGCACTAGCTTCACCTGCGCTGAAGATGTCACCAGTGCGATTGCCGGCGGCGATGGCTTTGGCCACGGCCGCTTCAATCGCCAGCGCCGCGTCGTTCAAACCAAAGCTGTGCCGCAGCATCAGCGCGCTCGACAGGATTTGTGCGATGGGATTCGCCAAATCTTTTCCGGCGATGTCCGGCGCGGTGCCGCCGGCAGGTTCGTAAAAACCAAAAGTCTGGTTGCCGTTCGTCGCACCGAGGCTCGCGCTCGGCAACATGCCGAGCGAACCGCCCAGCGCCGCCGCCTCGTCGCTCAGGATGTCGCCAAACATGTTTTCGCACAGCATCACGTCGAACTGCGTCGGCTTGAGCATGAGTTGCATCGCGCCATTGTCCACGAACATATGATCGAGCGCCACGTCGGGATAATTCTTGCCGACGCGCGTCACGACTTCGCGCCACAAAATGCCATTTTCCAGCACGTTAGCCTTGTCAATGCTTGTCAATTTTTTCCGGCGCAGTTGCGCTGCCTTGAAGGCGACGTGGGCGATCCGATCAATCTCCGGCGTCGTGTAAACCATCGTGTCGATCGCGCGGAAATTGCCAGCGCCGAGATCCTCGGTCTTTTTCGGCTGGCCGAAATACATGCCGCCGGTCAGCTCACGCACGACCAATATATCTATGCCGTCGCCCTGGCGTTCCTTCGCCAGCGGACACGCGTGCGAAAGAATTTTCGGCAGCTTTACCGGCCGCAGATTGGCGAACAAACCGAATTCTTTCCGCAACCTCAGCAGCGCGGCGCGTTCGGGGCGCTCCTCTTTGGGAATCGTCGGGTCGCGGTCGGGCAGGCCGACGGATCCGAATAAAATGGAATCCGATTTTTTGCAGAGCGCGAGCGTGGCATCCGGCAAAGCCTTTCCGGCAGCGTCAATGCCGGCCCAGCCGACTGGCGCTTCGGTGATGTTGAGTTGAAAACCAAATTTCTTTTCCGTGACGCGTAAAACCTTGATGGCTTCGCGCATGACTTCGTTGCCGATGCCGTCGCCCGCGAGCGCTGCGATGTTAAATATATTCATTAAATGGGCCGACAGTTTATTTTTTTCGAGCGCAGTGACAATGGAATTTTCTTCACTCGACAGTTGCAAGCTGTCATTGGACACTTTTTCGATGGCTTTGCCCTACAAAATCGCCACGCTGCTTTACTGCTTTAATGAAGCCGGCGAGGTGCTGCTGCTCGAACGCTCGCAGGAACCGAACCGCGGCCTCTGGAGCCCGTGCGGCGGCAAGCTTAAGATGGACCTCGGCGAATCGCCCTACGCCTGCGCCAGCCGCGAGGCGCACGAGGAAATCGGGCTGCCGCTCGCGCCAGCGGATTTGCATCTGGCCGGGCTGATCAGCGAGCACGGCTATCAGGGCCAGACGCACTGGCTCATGTTTCTATTCGAAGTGAAGGTGAAATTAAGATCGCTCCCGCCGGCCCACGCGGAAGGACGCTTTGGATTTTTTCCGCGAGGAAAGATTTTTGACCTGAAAATTCCGCAGACCGACCGCGAAAAAATCTGGCCGTGGTTCTGGCAGTTCCGCGGCGGCTTTTTTGCCGCGCACTGCCATTGCCATGCGGATGGATGGAATAACTGGACTTTGGAGGAAACGAAATGAGCGAACCCATCATTGACCTGCACAGCGACGATTATTTCATGGGCGAAGCCGTGCGGCAGGCGGCGAAGGCCTATGAACAAGGCGAGGTGCCCGTCGGTGCGCTAATTGTTCGCGAAGGGCGAATCATAGCCCGCGCGTTCAACCAGGTCGAATTGCTGAAAGACGCCACGGCGCATGCCGAGATGCTGGCGCTCACGCAGGCGGAAAATGCCGTGGGGGACTGGCGGCTGACCGACTGCACGCTGTATGTCACCAAGGAGCCGTGTCCGATGTGCGCCGGGGCCGTCGTCCACACTCGGCTGGCGCGCGTGGTGTTTGGCGCGGGCGATCCGAAAGGCGGTGCGGCGGGCGGCGCGATGAATCTGCTTCAATTTCCTACCCTGAACCATCGTTGCGAAATCACCGCTGGCATCCGCAGCCCGGAATGCAGCGCGCTGCTGAAAGATTTTTTCGCGGCACAAAGGGCGGCGAAGAAAAATGGGGACGGCGTGACCGACGGCTGAACTGTTTTTCGAGATTGCAGACAGTTGCCCCCGAATGGTTGATTTGCAGAGGGCGACGCGCACGGAGCGCCCTTATTGAATGGTTTGTCAACGCCATTATCCCGATGATGAATCGCAAACAAAAAACGAGGCATCCCTGCGGATGCCTCGTTTGTATTTAAGTCAAACAGTTTGCTTTAATTGGGCAAATTGTAAGCCGGTGACGCAGTAGGGCCATTGGTGCCATTCTGCAATGCTGTTTGCAAAGCGGAAACCGATACTTGTTGCGCGCTGCCATCTGCCAGCCCTAGGTCTCCGTTTTTTTGATGCAAGTCGGGAGCAGTCCAACCAGTTGTATTCCAAGGCAAATACTCGCTGGTTGAAGTCGCGCTGTTAACTTTAATTGTAGCAGCCGGGTTTCCAGCCGTGGTGCCGGTGCCGACGTTGCGATCGCCGGTGAGAATCATTTGAGGATAAGCGTCAGCGGCGTCGCCATTGACAAAGTAGCTTAGATTGCCTGTGCCCGCAACGAAATTGTTGGAAGCATTGCGACCGGAGTCCGATGGGCAATACAAAACTTTGGCCGTGGACAATTGATTCGACATGCAGTTAAAGGCGTTGGTCATGGATGAAGTGCTGAGAGCCGTTGCTTGGTTTGCACTGCACACATCTTCCTTGGCACCACCACCAGTGGAGCTAACAGCCATGGGATACTGATCGTTGTTGTCACCTTCCCAAGTCTTGAAGGAAAGACCAATCTGGTGAATGTTGTTGACGCAACTGATGCGCTGGGCTTTGCGTTTGGCGGCAGCGAGCGCCGGCAGGAGCATGGCCGCGAGAATGGCGATGATTGCGATGACGACGAGCAGCTCGATG
>Ga0302201_10003111_pt1 | contig 12537 bp, 11 predicted proteins | sample II_Bog_N3_2_FD_194586 | JGI IMG/M metagenome (GOLD analysis project Ga0302201, IMG submission 194586) | Peat permafrost microbial communities from Stordalen Mire near Abisko, Sweden - II_Bog_N3_2 | ecosystem: Environmental > Terrestrial > Soil > Wetlands > Peat | place: Sweden: Abisko...
CCTCTTCATCGATCGGCCTTTGGCACCTGGTGTGAAGGGAAACTCCCTGGGCTCACACTGGTTGTCGCGACGTCTGCGGGGCCGTCCCTCAGTCGCTCTGGATGATGGGTCAATTCTTACCTCGCGCGCTCGACTTGTCAAGAGCGAAGGACGAGACCATAACCTCGACACCATGAGCACCGCAGATGTTCCCTGGACGCTCGCGCGCGAGCACTTCGCCCTCGAGCAGATCGCGACCCTCAAGGGCACCACCACCGTCGCTGTTATCGTGCCCGCCAAGAATGAGTCGGCCACGATCGGCGCCGTGCTCGATTCGGTCTTGGTCCACCACGAGCTCGTCGATGAACTCGTGGTGGTCAACGACCATTCGAGTGACGACACCGCGACCGTGGCGGATCACCACGGCGCGCGCGTCGTGCACCTCGAGGGCGCCGGTGGGAAGGGCGCCGCGATGGGTGCCGGGCTCGAAGCGACGACCTCGTCGATTGTGGTGTTTCTTGACGCCGACGTGCTGAATACGACGAGCGAGTATGTGGCTCGCCTCATCCAGCCGCTCCTAGAACGCCCCTCGACCCAACTGGTCAAAGGTTTTTACGAGCGGCCCCTACACGACATGCCCACCGGAGGCGGTCGCGTGAACGAACTGGCGGCGCGCCCGATCCTCTCACTTCTCTTCCCCGGCCTCGGTGAGATCCGTCAACCACTCGCGGGCGAAACCGCCGCACGACGGGGCGCGCTGGAAGCGATCAAACTCGAACCCGGCTACGGCGTAGAGATCGCGTTGCTCATCGACTTCTCGAATCACTTCGGCGTGGGCGCCCTCGCGCAGGTCGACCTCGGCGTTCGACGACACCGCAATCGACCGCTCGAAGAACTTCGCCCGATGGGGGTCGAGGTTCTGCGCGCGGCGCTCGAGCGCTACAAGGTCGATTTGCCCGACTAGTTCAGTCGAACTACTTGATACCAGAGTTCGGTCCAAGGATGACGATGACGTCATCACCCGCCGCGCCCGCGACGGGAGTCGACTTATGCAGCGGATGTACCGCGGATCGTGCAACGTGGACGGCGCTGGCTACCTCAATGGCCGCACTTTGAAATCCAGTGTTGAAATAAATCGTGGTTGCACTGACGTGCGGCCCATTGCCCGGCGGCAACGTATCCCAGTCCTGGGTCATCAGAATCTGGGTGAAGTGCGCCGCGAGTCCCGTGATGTCGGTGCCGTTGGCGACCTGTACTCGCACTTTCGATTTATCTATCGTTCCCGACGTTGGGGTCGTGCTGGCTGTCGTCGTGGTCGTCGTGGCAGTACCCGTAGCGGCCGTTGACGGTGAAACAGCGCGAACCATGAGAAAAGTCGCGGCAACGAAGAGCACGACGATGACGAGCACCACACCGAGTGACGGCTGAAAGTGAGATCCCGAAGTGTGTGCCTCGTGTGACGGAGACGTCGGGTCGCTCATTGCACTTACTCTAGAGCCCACTGGCATCTTTCACTAACCTGTTGAGTCACAAGCCGGTGTGGCGCAGTCTGGCAGCGCAGGCGATTTGTAATCGTCAGGTCGGGGGTTCAAATCCCTCCACCGGCTCCACGTGTCGTCGAACATCGAGATCGTCAATTCAGCTGACGAAAACCTCAACCCTTGAATAGAGGGATGAGGTGCTGCTCGAAATGGCACCCTCTCCTGACGCACTGATATCGACGCCTTTCACGTGAAGGTCGTGAAGTTCGTGACGAAGGTACTGCGCGACGCTCACCGCACGGTCATGACTCAGCGCGGCGTTGAGCGTGTCGAGACCCGTTTGGGCGGTGTAGCCATATAGGGCAACCTTCGTATATTTCTTCACTCTGATGGCCGCTGCCAACTGGTCAACTTGACGCTGCAGCGTCTTCGTGAGACTCGTCGAATTCTTATCGAAGACGCCCACGTCACCAAAGAGGACTGCGGTGGGTGCTGCTTTCCACTGCGCATACAGCACGACCGACGAGGCGAAAATAGCACTTGCGCCGCTTGAATATGAAACTCCCGAGCCGTCTGCTTCCGAGTTCCACGAAGTAAACGAATATCCCGGCCTTACCAGGCTGGAAGAAGTCGGAAGTGTGACGGCGGAATCAGCGACGCCGCTCATTGAGTTGAGTGTCCCACTTCCTCCGTTCGCAACGAAGCTCACTTGAATCGTTTGTTGCTGCGTAGGGGGCGAAGGTTGGGATGACGATGGAGTCGCCCATTGTGCGAACAACTCCAGATCCGCCGAAAACGTGTAGCTCGCTCCATCGGCATAGGCAATGCCACTTCCATTCGCGGCCGTATTCCAACCCGTGAATGTATGACCCGCATTCGAGAACTGTGGATTGAGCTTGGAGAACAACGTAAGTGTTTGTGGTTGCGTCGATATTCCTAGTTCGTAGGTGCTGACTGGGTCCGAACCACTGTCGTTTTCAACGAACGTGACTGAATACGTGATGGGCGAACTGTTCCATTGTGCGAACAGCTCCAAATCCGCCGAAAACGTGTAGCTCGCTCCATCGGCATAGGCAATGCCACTTCCATTCGCGGCCGTATTCCAACCCGTAAATGTATGACCCGCATTCGAGAACTGTGGATTGAGCTTGGAGAACAACGTAAGTGTTTGTGGTTGCGTCGGTGGTTGCGTCGGTGTCCCGAGTTCATATGTGCTGACTTGGTCCGAACCACTGTCGTTTTCAACGAAGGTAACAGTGAACGTTTGCGGAGGTCCGGCAAAAGCGGGCTCTGCGATTGAAATGATGCAGGTGCATAGGAAGCTCAGCACCAGAATTCTCGACGTGGTCAATCCTCTTCGTCTCGTCACTTTCTTCGCGACCCTATGACGCAGCGCTAATCGCAACATGAACAACCGCTGGCATGAAGTTGATCCATAAACAATCCGCTCAATCACCATCGTGCATTTGAGCCGCAAATGCACTCTCTTCCACTTCGCTCGTCTTACTGGCCCGGGCGCGTCTCATCAGAAAACTGACCTCACGATACGCGCCGCTCTGGATTGGCGCCAGGAAAACCTCGACAACGGTTCTCAGATTCTCCCTACCTCAAAATGCGACCTCTTTGAGTACGACTCAGTCGCCTTAGGTGACGGCCCGGCGCTGACGGGCGACTTCGAACGCAGCGACCGAGACGGCGACGCCAGCGTTCAGCGAACTGATGCGACCCAACTGCGGTATCGACACAACGGTCGCGCAGCGCTTGCGGGTGAGATCAGAAAGTCCCTTTTCTTCCCCGCCCACGACGAGTGCGACCGGACCAGATCCGAGTTCGAGGTCGTAAAGGGACTCTTTGACCTCTCCCGCCAGTCCCACCGTGAGCACGCCGGCGCGATTCAACTGGTCGATTGTGGTGGGAATCCCTCCCACGTCGCAAAAGGTGAGGTACTCAATCGCGCCCGCGGCGGTCTTAGTGACCGTCGGAGAGATCCGAGCCGATCGGTGTCGCGGGACGACAATACCCGTCACGCCCGCGCCCTCGGCGCTTCGCAACATCGCGCCCAAGTTGCGAGGATCGGTCACGCCATCACAGACCAAAAGGAAGGGCTTCTTCACGCTGAGGAGCTCATCGAGCGAGACGGTCTTGAGCGCTTGGGCGAGCGCCATGACGCCTTGGTGGCCCTCGGTCTTCGCTTCACGGTCAAGTCGCGTCATCGAGATCAACTGCACTGGCACCCGCTGACGTTGTGCTTCAAATTCAATGGCGTCAAGCGTTGAAGAAGTGTCCTGCGCGTCAGCGATGAAAATCTTGGTCACGGTGCGGCGCTTGGCGCGCAGCAACTCGAGCACTGCGTGTCGGCCTTCGACCTGATCGCCACCAACGCCGTCGCGTTCACGCGACGGGCTTCGCTTCGGGGCACCCGACTGGTTGCGGCGATCGCCCGGTCGCGGCGACCTCGAAGGAGTGGCGCGACGCGGCGCGGGACGAGGGCTCATGTCTCTTCCAACAAAATCACGGCACTCGCTGCGATTCCTTCTCCGCGACCGAGAGCGCCAAGACCCTCCGTCGTCGTGGCTTTCACCGAGACCGTCGTGCCGACGACCTCGGAGAGCGCGGTCGACATGGCCGGCATGAAGGACGCGAGTCGAGGAGTCTCGGCGATGATGGTGACGTCGGCGGAGAGGACGCGAAAGCCCTCACCCTGCACGAGGCCCACCGTCGCTTCGAGCAAACGACGAGAGGGCGCGTCTCGGTACTCGGGATCCGAGTCGGGGAAGTGACGACCGAGGTCGCCGAGATTCGCGGCCCCGAGCATCGCGTCACAGAGCGCGTGGGTCGCGACGTCGGCGTCGGAGTGACCCGCGAGTCCGGTCGCGTCAGGGATGTGCACGAGGCCCAGCCAGAGCGCGCGGTCACTCGCGTCGCTGAACGCGTGGACGTCGATGCCTTGACCGATCCTCACGGACGCACTCGCTCGAGCGCGCCGAGGACCTCTAAGTCGCTCGCTCGGGTGATCTTCACGTTGCGCAGTTCACCCTCCACCACGACCACGCGACCGCCGCGCGCTTCGACGAGTGACGCATCGTCACTCGCCTCGTCGCCCGTGGCGTGAGCCTGTTCGAGGGCGTCGCGACGAAAGGCCTGAGGAGTCTGGACCGTCACCAACTCTTCGCGCACGACCGTCGAGGCGACGAGGGTCACTTCGTCTTCTACGAACACGCGCTTGACCGTGTCGGTGACCGGAAGTCCGGGAATGGCGGCGTCGGCGCCGCGGTGAATCGCGTCGACGACCGCGAGAAAGAGCGCCGCGCTCGCGAGCGGCCGGGCCGCGTCGTGCACGACGACGATCTCGGCGTCACCGCAGTGCACCAACCCGCAGCGCACCGACGCGGACCGAGTCGCGCCGCCCGTGACGACGATGTCCGCCCCTTCGCCGTCGCCGTCGTAGTGCTCGGGCACGACGAGGATGACGTGTTCGGCGACGCTGCGCGAGACTCGCACGCTACGCGCCGCGACGGTTTCACCGTCGAAAGGGGCGAACTGTTTGGGACCGCCGAAGCGGCTCCCCTGGCCCGCGGCCACGACAACGGCCGCGATGGACACGACTACGGCAGGACCGAGGCGAGTTTTTCTTCGGCCGCTTCGGTGTCCACGTTGAGGGCGAACGTCAACTCCGAGACGAGGATCTGACGGGCGCGGGTCAACATGCGCTTCTCGCCCGCGCTGAGACCCTTGTCCTTGTCACGAATCGAGAGGTTCCTCACGACTTCGGCGACCTGGTAGATGTCACCAGAGCGCAATTTCTCGGAGTGGTTCTTAAAGCGACGCGACCAGTTGGTGGGCATGCGCGCTTCCTTCTTGCGAAGCACCGCGAAGACCTCTTCGACCTCTTCGTCGTTGATCACGTCGCGCAGTCCCACCGACTCGGCGTTGGCGACCGGGACCATCAACACCAGGTCGGTGTAGGCGACTTTGAGCTTCAAATAGTCCTGCTTGACGTCAAATGCCGTCATTTTCTCGATTTTCTCGACCGTGCACGCGCCGTGGTGGGGGTAGACGAGTCGATCGCCCTTTTTGTACTTACGCGCAGTCATTACCTGAAACTCTCCTCAGAGGGGGCAGCGTCCAGTGAAAGCGGGCGCTTGGGGGATTAACTATTTTACCAGGTTTTTGCCGTTCCGTGTCGCTTCGCCGGGGCCTCAACACCCAGGGTACGGGTCCCTGGCCCCCACCAACCGGCGACGTTCACGCCGCCCGACGAAGGCCCCTCGCGACTTCAATCGCCGCGGCGAGCGACGCGCAGCGCTGCACTTGGACGCCCTCGACCGGTTCCAACTCTCCCTCGGCGGGCACGATGAGCACCTCGGCGCCGAATCGTTGCGCCTCGCGGACCCGTCTCGTGAGTCCCGACACCGCGCGCAACTCCCCGGCGAGTCCGACCTCACCGATCGCGACCAACGACGGCGTCACCGCGAAGTCGTTGGCCGCCGAGGCGATCGCCAGGGCGAGCGCCACGTCCACGCCCGGCTCGTTCGCCGCGAGCCCGCCGGCGGTGGCGGCGAAGACGTCGAGACCGCTGGTGTCGACGCCGCAGCGCGCCTCGAGCACCGCGAGCAAGAGCGAGAGTCGAGGCGAGGACACTTGGTAGGCGACGCGACGAGTCGCCCCCGCCGCCCGCGCGACGAGCGCTTGAATCTCGACGAGAAACGAGCGTGAGCCGTCGTTGGTGACGGTGAGGACGACGCCGGGCACCTCGAGGTGCGGCACTCGCGCGAGGCGCGACGCGTCGGAGAGTTCCCGCAGACCTTCGCTCACCATCTCGAAGAGGCCGACTTCACCCGTCGGACCGAATCGGTGCTTTTGCGCGCGCAGCAAGCGCAGCGTGCCGTGGCGATCGCCTTCGATGCGAATTACCGTGTCGACGAGGTGCTCAAGCGCGCGAGGCCCGGCGAGTTCGCCGTCTTTCGTGACGTGGCCAATGAGCACCAGCGCCGAACCGTTGTCCTTCGCCACGGCGCAGAGACGCTCGGCGGCGTGGCGCACTTGGGGCACCGAACCGACGACGCTCGAGAGCGCGTCGTCGCTCATCGCCGAGATCGAGTCGACCACGCAGAGGTCTCGGCGGCGTTCACCCAACAACGCCGCTGCGCCAACGACGCTGGTCGTCGTTGCGAGTTCGAGGGTCGCGGGCACGGGCCCGAGACGTCGGGCCCGAGCCGCGACCTGGGGGCCGGACTCTTCGGCGGCGACGAGCAGGACGTCCGTGGAACGAGCGGCCATCGCGCGCAGCGCCATCAGGGCCAGCGTCGACTTGCCGACACCCGGCTCACCGTAGAGCAGAGTCGTGGAACCGGCGACGAAGCCACCACCAAGGACGCGGTCGAGTTCAGCGATGCCCGAGGGAACCGGCGCCGCCGTGTCCTCGGGCACCGCCGACAGCGGACTCGCCCGCACGTGATCGCTGTGCACGGTACGCGCCTCGGTGATCTCTTCGAGGGCGTTCCACTCCGCACAACTCGAACAGCGCCCCTGCCACCGCGGCGCTATCGAGCCGCAGGCCCGACAGACGTAGCGAGTATGGGTTTTCACAACGGCGACGCTAGGCATCGCCTGTGACTTCTTACAGCGGGGCGTCCTCGAAGTCGACCGACGGGGGCAGTCCCTCGACGCCTTCGAAGGTGAGCGACATGCCGTCTTCGCCCTCGATGGTGTCGACCACGATGGTCTGGCCCGCGTGGAACTCCTTGAAGAGAATCTTCTCGCTCAGGGCGTCCTCGACGTACTGCTGGATCGCGCGACGCAGTGGTCGTGCTCCCAACTCGGGGTCGTACCCCTTGTCCGCCAGGTACTCCTGGGCCTTCGCCGAGAGCTCGAGGCCGAGGCCCTGGGCACCCAACTGCTCGCGCAGCCGTGAGATCAACAGGTCCGCGACCGCGATCACTTCGGGTCGGGTGAGTTCGTGGAAGACAATCGTGTCGTCGATGCGGTTCAAGAACTCCGGGCGGAAGTGGGCCTTTAAGGCCTGGTTGACCTTTTCCTTCATGCGCTCGTGGGTGATCGAGTCCGAGCCCTTGCCAAAGCCGATAGCGGCCTTGCGCAGGTCGGAGGTCCCCAAGTTCGACGTCATGATGAGGATGGTGTTCTTAAAGTCGACCGCGCGGCCCTGGGAGTCGGTCAGGCGACCGTCTTCGAGGATCTGGAGCAGGATGTTAAAGACGTCCGGGTGCGCCTTTTCGACTTCGTCGAAGAGCACGACGGAGAAGGGCTTGCGACGAACGGCCTCGGTCAACTGACCGCCTTCGTCGTAACCGACGTAGCCCGGGGGCGAACCCACCAAGCGTGAGACGGAGTGCTTTTCCATGTACTCCGACATGTCGAGTTGGATCAAGGCGTCCGAGTCGTCGAAGAGGAACTCGGCCAACGTCTTCGCGAGTTCGGTCTTGCCGACACCGGTCGGGCCCAGGAAGATGAACGAACCGCCAGGACGCTTGGGGTCCTTCAGGCCCGCACGCGTACGGCGAATGGCTCGACTGAGTGAGTTGACGGCCTCTTCTTGGCCGACGACGCGCTTGTGGAGCTCTTCTTCCATGCGCAACAACTTCGAGGTCTCTTCCTCGGTCAGGCGGTAGACGGGAATCCCCGTCCACACGGCCAGCACCTCGGCGATGGTCTCTTCGTCGACGAGGTCGAAGGTGGCCCCGCCCGAGGCGAGCACCGTCGCGTCGAGTTCGTCACGCTTGGCGACGAGGTCGCGCTCTTGCTCCTCTAGCGCCTTCGCCTGCTCGAGCGCGCCCGAGTCCATGGCGGACTCTTTGTCCTTGCGTAGGCGGTCGATGTCGGCGTCGAACTTCTTCTGCGCCGGCGGGGTGTCCATGCGTCGGATGCGCAGGCGACTGCCAGCCTCGTCAATGAGGTCGATCGCCTTGTCGGGCAAGAAGCGGTCCGAGATGTAGCGGTCGGACATGTTGGCCGCGGCGATGAGTGCCTGGTCGGTGATCTTGACGGCGTGGAACTCCTCGTAGACCTCGCGCAGGCCCTTCAAGATCTCAATGGTCATAGCGACCGAAGGCTGTTCGACCTTGACGGGCTGGAAGCGCCGCTCGAGAGCGGCGTCTTTTTCGATGTGCTTGCGGTACTCGTCGATGGTCGTCGCACCGACGGTCTGGAGCTCACCACGGGCCAGCATGGGCTTCAAGATCGACGCGGCGTCGATGGCGCCTTCGGCGGCGCCGGCGCCGACGAGCGTGTGGATTTCGTCGATGAACAGGATGATGTCCCCGCGGGTTCGGATCTCCTTAAGAACCTTCTTCAGGCGCTCTTCGAAGTCACCGCGGTACCTCGAACCGGCGACGAGTGCCCCGAGGTCGAGGGTGTAGAGCTGCTTGTCGGCCAAGGTGACCGGCACCTGGTTGGCGACGATGCGCTGGGCGAGGCCTTCGACGATGGCGGTCTTGCCGACGCCCGGCTCACCGATCAGCACCGGGTTGTTCTTGGTGCGGCGCGAAAGGACCTGCATGACGCGCTCGACTTCTTTTTCGCGCCCGACCAGCGGGTCGAGCTTGCCCTCGCGGGCGAACTGGGTGAGGTTGCGACCGAACTGGTCGAGGACGGCCGAACCGCCCGTCGCCTCAGGGTCACTCTTGGAAGAACCGCTGGACGAGGCCGCACCGGCCTCCTTACCCGCTTGACCCGACATCATCTGGATGACTTGGGTGCGCACGCGAGCCATGTCCGCGCCGAGGTCGTTCAAGACCTGCGCCGCGACGCCCTCGCCCTCGCGCACGAGGCCGAGCAGCATGTGCTCGGTACCGATGTAGGAGTGGCCGAGTTGGAGTGCTTCGCGCAAGGACAGTTCTAAGACCTTCTTCGCGCGCGGCGTGAAGGGGGGCGATCCGGGAGAGGGGTTGGTATTGGCGCCAATCGCCTCTTCGACCTTTTCGCGTACGACGTCAAAGGTGACACCCAGGGCGTCGAGCGCCTTGGCCGCCACGCCCTCACCCTCGCGAATCAGGCCCAGCAGGATGTGCTCGGTGCCAATAAACGCGTGATTGAGATCGCGGGCTTCTTCCTGTGCGAGTACGAGTACTCGTCGGGCCCGGTCTGTGAAGCGCTCAAACAATGGTCGTCCTTTGTGTCTCTTGTTGAAAAGTGTAATGGTCCGCAGACCCAATTAGGTCGAGCCCTCGGACCTCGAACTTTGTTGCAATTAAGGTGTAGACGTGAATCCGCACGAGATACTTGGGCTCGCGTCAGTCGACCATGATCTGATCGAACTCGAGGTCGTGCTCGAGGAGTCTGTCGTCTTCGGGGACGCCTACCTCGACTCCGTCACCACGCATCTCATCCACGCCGGCGGGAAGCGCCTGCGCCCGCTCCTCGCCCTCGCCTCGGCCACGAGCGGAGAACGTCCCGCCACGCGCGAGGACCTCTTAGGCGGCGTCTCACTCGAGCTCATGCACTTAGCGTCGCTCTACCACGACGACGTCATGGACGAGGCCGAGATCCGACGCAACGTCGACAGCGTGAACGCTCGCTACGGCAACCTGATCGCCATCGTCGCGGGTGACTACCTCATGGCGAGATCCGCCGGCATCGCGGCCGACCTCGGCGCCGAGTCCGCGAGCCTCATGGCGCGCACTCTCGCGTGGCTAACTCGTGGTCAGGTCTCCGAGGTGCGCACCGCCTTCTCGCTGGAGCGCACCGAAGCGGACTACTTCGAGGCCATCGAAGGCAAGACCGCGACGCTGATGTCCTCGAGCTGTCGCATGGGCGCGATGACGGCCAATCATTCCGCCGAGGCCACCGAAGCCCTGACCGAGTTCGGGCGCTGTTTCGGCATGGTGTACCAGTTGCGCGACGACATCTTGGACCTCACCGCGACCGACAACCAACTCGGCAAACCCGCGGGTCAAGACCTCGCCGAGGGTATCTACAACCTCCCCACGCTCTTCGCTCTGGCGGACGCAGGTGTGGGCGATGAACTGCGCGGGCTGCTCGGACGGCCCTTGGACGATGACGAGCGCGAACGCGCCCGCAAACTCGTGGTGGCGACCGACGGCATCGAACGAACCATCGCGTCGGCGAAGCGCTACCTCGACCTCGCCCACGAGGCGCTCTGGGTGCTGCCGAGCGCGGGGCTACGCGTGGGCTTCACGAAACTCATCGCCTCGCTGCTCGAGGACCTCCCGACGTACTAGTCGCGCAGCGGTTTCAACGTGGGGAACGCAATGATCTCTCGAAGGTTGGACTCGTCAGCGAGTAGCACCGCCAGTCGGTCCATGCCAATCCCAAGTCCCGCCGTGGGTGGAAGTCCCCACTCCAGCGCCCGGATGTAGTCCTCGTCGATCGGCATCGTTTCGTCCTCTCCCGCGGCGGCGAGTCGCGCCTGGTCTTCGAAGCGGGCGCGCTGCTCGTCGGGATCATTGAGCTCGCTGAAGCCGTTCGACAATTCTCGGCCCGCCGCGTAGGACTCGAATCGTTCGGTGATCTCGGGATCACGACGATGACGACGAGAGAGCGGAGAGACCTCAACCGGATACTCAGTGACGAAGGTCGCGTCCCACAGTCCCTCCTCAGACGTGTTCTCGAAGAGTTCTGCGAGACAGCGTCCCGCGCCCCAGGAAGCGTGCACGTGGACCCCACGTTCTCGTAAGTATCCCGCGAGCTCTTCGCGCGGCGTGTGCACCGAGACCTCGACGCCGAGCGCTTCGCTGGCGAGCTCGGCCATCGGCCGACGAGCCCACGGCGTGGTGAGGGAGAGTTGTCGACCCTGGTACTCAATCTCGGTCGTACCGAGTACGTCCATGGCGACGCCCGCAACGAGCTCTTCGGTGAAGGACATCATGTCCTCGAAGTCCCAGTACGCGGCGTAGAGCTCGAGCATCGTGAACTCGGGGTTGTGACGAGGACTGACTCCCTCGTTGCGAAAGACGCGACCGAGCTCGAAGACGCGCTCGAAGCCCCCGACGACCAGACGCTTCAACCACAACTCGGGTGCCACCCGCAGATAGAAGTCGCTGTCGAACGCGTTGTGGTGCGTGACAAAGGGCCGCGCTGATGAACCGGAGGGTATCGGATTCAAGATCGGCGTCTCTACCTCTATGAATCCGGCGGCCCAGCAGCGCTCACGCACCGCACGAATCATGGCGCTACGACGCTGGAGCGATTGACGCGACGTCTCATTGGCCCAGAGGTCGGCCTCACGGTGTCGATAACGCAGGTCGAAGTCCGCGATGCCGGCCCACTTGTCACCGAAGTTGTGTTTGGCTTCGGCGAGGCGCTCCCACGTGGCGACCTTGACCGACAGCTCGCCGCGCTTGGTGCGCACGACTTCACCCTCGACCCCGACCCAGTCACCCAGGTGCAGTCGTGAGAAGTCGTCGAAGTCGGCGGCGACCGATTCGAGCGCGAAGAGTTGGATCTCGCCCGAGGAGTCGCGCATCGTGGCGAAGGCCAACTTGCCCTGACGACGCAGCAACATGATGCGTCCCGCGACGTGGACCCGCTCGCCGGACTCCTCGCCGTCAGTCAGAAACGAAAACTTGCCCTGCAGGGCCGCGGCGTAAGCGTCGTGGGCGAATTGGTAGGGCGAGGTCACGTGTCTTCTTTCTGGTGATTCCTTTCATGAACGATACGCAATCCGTGCAAGGTCAACCACGGTTCGACGATGCGCACGTGTTTGGTGTTCGGGGCGATCAGGCCCGCGAGTCCCCCGGTGCCAATCACCGTCGCCTCGCCGATCTCTTCCAAGATGCGTTCGACGACGCCGTCGACTTGCGCGGCGAAGCCGTAGAGCACGCCGCTTTGGATCGATTCGACGGTGGAACGCCCAATGACCGAGCGCGGGCGGACCAGTTCTACTGATCGCAGCGCGGAGGCGTGGGAGTAGAGCGCCTCTAAGGAGATCGCGACCCCGGGCGCGATGGCGCCGCCCAAGTACTCCCCGCGTTCGCTGATGACGTCAAAGACGGTGGCGGTGCCCATGTCGACGATGATCGAGGCGCCGGGGTAGAGGTCGTAGGCGCCGACGGCGTCAGCGATGCGATCGGCGCCGACCTCTCGCGGGTTGTCGTAGAGA
>Ga0302201_10003112_pt1 | contig 12535 bp, 16 predicted proteins | sample II_Bog_N3_2_FD_194586 | JGI IMG/M metagenome (GOLD analysis project Ga0302201, IMG submission 194586) | Peat permafrost microbial communities from Stordalen Mire near Abisko, Sweden - II_Bog_N3_2 | ecosystem: Environmental > Terrestrial > Soil > Wetlands > Peat | place: Sweden: Abisko...
TTCGTCTGGGAAAGTGGAGAGCGAAGCACGCAATTTATCGAATTGCGCCGTGCTCCTGATACCGGAAAGCACCTCTTGGCGAATTGGGCCGATGATGGCTACCTGGCCATCCCTGATCGCTTCAGTGAGCGCAGCGATCATAAGGTGCTCATCGCCGCGTAGAATGTCCCCGCTCTTGCGCCTCAATAAGAGTGACCAAGCGCAGGAGTCCGCAAGGATCTTCACGGTTCGAGCTCGATCCGATCAAGTTGGCGTATTTTCCTATAGTCGTAGGAGGGATCGTAGTCGATTGTGCCGGCCAGTTCCAGAATCTCGAGCTGCTTTCGGCGCCGGATGTATTCGTCGAGGGCGGCGGTTACGGCTTCCTTTTTGGTTTTGTGATTGCCGATGCGGCGGGCTTCGTCGATGAGGTTGTCGTCAAGGGCGAGGTTGGTGGGCATGGTCGCACCTCCGGTATGTGTAGAGTATCACACATTGGAATGTGTGGATGGAGATGTTTCGTGTCGAAAGAGGGAAACCTATGGCAGATTTGCTGTGCGACTGGCCGTCGAGGTTTGGATTGCCGTGACCTCGATGTAAATTGCGGTCATTTCAGCAGGGGCAATTTGTCTCTCCAGCGTGCCGGTCACAGAGATCTTCCGACCAATTAAGCTTTTGGCTTTCAATTCCAGTTCATCGGCGGAATCAGATGAAAAACAACTCGAGTTCTTTTGTTGACCTGCATTCGACCGACTTCAACTCTGGTCTTTTCGAAGTGCAGGGAATGTTGAGTGGCTTCGCCAGTTCGATCACCAGGTAAGTGAATCTTGTGTCGATTTTTCTCGTCTCACCCCAGCCCGGAGGCCCATAGCCACGGAGTTGTCGAAGTGCGCCGGTCACGGTTACGGGCTTATCCGCGGGCTCCATAATTTCCTGGGCATTTGCAGTGCGGAGAGCGCAAACAATCATAAAGAGAATTGCTGGGGTCTTCATTGTGATCGCAATTATAGAGTCTTGTGTGGCGCGAACGGACAAGGAACCCGGGCCTGAAGGCCGTGTGAAAACCGGGTTCCTACAGGGGGTTGAAACCCCCTGCTCCCTCCGTTTGGCATACGGTACAGGACTTCATGCTTCCCGCCTTCGCGCCAGAAACAAGGCACGAAAACGGGGCACGGTGCTTCATCGTCCATCTCCCACTCATCGCACGGTGAAGCTGCGCGATGAATGGGGCACAGATTTTTTTCGAGGGCCGATTAGGTGGCCATGAATTTGGCGCCCCAGATTAGTAAGGCTCCCCCGAGGAGGATGCGGTAGATGGCGAAGAGGGTGAAGCCGTGCTTGCGGACCCATTGGAGGAACCACTCGACTACGCCGAGGGCAACGATGAAGGAGATGACGAGGCCGATGAGGAGGACGATCCAGCGTTCGCCGCTCATGACGACGTGAGCCGGGGCAATGCCGGCGGCGAGTGCGGCTTTGGAGGGGTGGATTTCCTTGAGGAGGTCCCAGCAGGTGGCGGCGAACATGGTGGGGATGGAGAGCAGAAAGCTGAAGGCGAGGGCGGTTGGGCGGTCGAGCGAGGTGAGCTGGCCGGCGGCGATGGTGGACATGGAGCGGGAGGTGCCGGGAAAGACGGCGGAAAGGGTTTGGCAGAGGCCGATCCAGATGGCCTGGAGGATGGTCATTTGCTCAATATCGGTGGTGTCGGGATCGCGGCGGTCGGCCCAGGCGTCGACGACCCACATGATGATGCCGCCGAGGAGCAGGGCGATGGCCATGGCGGTGATGCTGCCGAGGTTCTTCTCGCTCCATTTGTGCAGGAGGAGAGCGGGCACGGAGGTGAAGGCGAAGGCGATGAGGGTGAGCGAGATGGGGTGGTTGAAGATGTTGCGGTCGCCGTTTTCACCACGGGGGAAGGTGCGCATGAATTCGACGATGCGGCCGAGGAAGAGCAGGGTCAGAGCGAGGATAGCGCCAAGCTGAATGACAATGGTGTACATCTTCCAGTAGGCAACTTCCGACAGGCAATCCGCGCCATTGGCTGGGCAAGATGCTTCGCCCAGAGGAATGTGCATGAGGGCTTCCGCAATGCGGAGATGGGCGGTGGAGCTGACAGGAAGGAACTCGGTCAGGCCTTCCACGATACCAAGGAGAACGGACTGCAAATAAGGATTCAAGCGGGACTCCGGAGTTTAATAGCTGGCTGAATTCAGACTCGGTTTGACGGGCGTCGAGGAGCAAATACCGCTGGGGCTAAAGCCCAGGTTCATTTGAGGATGTTGCGGCACGGCTGAACAGCTTGGTGAAAAAGTCGAACATTTGATGCTCAAAGGTCGAAAACTTCCTACAGGGGCTAAAGCCCAGAATTGATTCTATTGATCTTACGGCACGACTGAAGTCGTGCCCTGACACTTGTCGCAGCCCCGAATGGGTTTTTCACCAAGCTGTGAAGCCGTGCCCTTTCAAAGCAGCGGGCTGATCCGGCTGATTTCGGCGTTTATTCGCGGTCGATACCATAGACGGGAACGCCTTGATCTAATTTGAACACAATTGCGGCGGCTCGTGCGGTGTAGTCCGACTGCGGAAACTTGTCAGTCAAGTGCCGGAGGATGTCTTTGGCGTGGTTGTGCGCCTCGTCGGACTTTTTGTCGCTGCCGTCGGCGGCATACATGTCAGTGAGGACGGCGTGGCGATAGACGGCGAGGTAGAGGGCCTGCGCGGTGCGGGGACCTTCAGGGAATTCGGCGGCAAATTTCTCATAGAGCGCGGATTCGCGGATTGGGCATTTGGGCTGGCCTTGCCAGTCGCCGCAAAGCTTGTTGTCAAGGAGTTCGAAGGCGGCGAGATCGGCTTCGCGGGCGTGGGGATAGTACTTGATGATTTTCTTGAGCTCGTCCTCGTCCAATTGCTCGCGCATGTCGGGGTCGCGCTCTTTGGCGGAGGGACGGGAGGAGACGTCGGCTTTCTCGATTTGCCATTCGATGTCGGCGGAGCGCCAGGAGGCGGTGGGAACGAGCGTGGACTTGGGAAACATTTCAGTGAGGCGGCGATAGAGGAGGCGGGCGCTTTGCGCGGCGTTGGCGGGACCGCGGGGGTCAGAGGCGAGGGCTTCCTGATTGGCGGCTTCGCCGAAAAGGACCTGGTCGCCATTGGGGGTGGTCTCGATGACGATGCCCTTGGATTCCATCCAGCCGGAGACGGGGGGCGGAATGTCATGGGCGTCGAACATGGGCGCGTCTTTGGTTTGCATTTCTTCAATGTCGGTGTTGGCGTAGACGCGGAGCCAGGTGCCATTTTTCTCGGCTACCACCATTTCGCGGCCGATCTGGATGCGGTCGACTTTCTGGGAGCCGATGTCGGGTGCGACGTAGAGGACGGTGATGCGGAGAGGTGTGGCGCGCGGGCCGGCCAGGGGTTTTTCTTGTTGCTGGGGCTTTTTTTGCGCGAGGGCGGGGAGGGTGGCGCAGAGGAGGGCCAATAGGACGGTCAAGATACGTGTACGCATATCAATCAACATCATATTGGATGGACGAGAATGCGGGCCGCCTGTCACGTTTTCGCTGGAATTTGGTTTCACAAGTATTCTTGGTCGGAGCCGGTGAGATACTTTCGCGTAGCTGAGGATTTTTCACTTCGGGAGGATTGTGTTGGGTTCGTCACTCGCAAAGCTTGTCGAGATCGGTTCGCCGCAGATTGCTCCTCTAGAGGAGGGTGCGGTACGGGCTGCGGCTGAGTTACTGAACGGATGCCCAGGTCTTGCTGAACTTTATGCTGCGAAAAACGGACTCTACGCCTTTGAATCCAGTCTCCATGTGTTTCCTTGCTGCAGTGGGAACGCTCCGGCGGACTTGGTCACCTGGAATGCTGAGGGCTTGTGGAGGGCTGAATATGCAAACATGGCGGCGGGACTAATCTTCTTCGCCGAGGATGTATTCGGCGATCAGTTTGGCTTCAAGGACGCGCGCATTTATGTGTTTCATAGCGAGACTGGCGAGGTCGAATTCATGGCAGAAGATTTGGAGAACTGGGCTCAGATCATTCTTGCTGATTATCAGTTCTGGACCGCCTATCCGCTGGCACATGACTGGCAGGCTCTGCATGGTCCGCTGAAAAAAGGCCACCGGCTGAGTCCGAAGATTCCTTTCGTGATGGGCGGAGATTACGAGGTGGACTTCCTTTACTCGATCGATTCAATCGAAGCAATGCGTTTTCGCGCTTCGATAGCCATGCAGATTCGAAATCTCCCAGATGGTTCCAAGGTGAAATTGATTGTGAAGGAACGCCCGTGAATCCGCATCATGGCTTTTGCTGTACAGAATCTCTGGGAGGAGGAATGGGGGTAGAGTCTAGCGCAGATTAGGCAACGAAAGGTGCGGGGGCTGGTGGTTCCCTGACACACTGGAGGAAGCAGGAGAGGATTCGAGGCGATGGCAATGATTCAAACGACGCTGGAGTTGATTCGCAGGAAATTGAGCGACAAGCTGAAGGTCGAAGACCCCAGGGGCGAGGATTGGGTGATTCTATCGAACATTGTGGACCTGAACGGGGAGCCCTTTACGAATGCACAGGACAAGATGGTGATGTGCCTCGCCAATATTCAGCGCGAGACGATAATTTCAACCTATCAGCGTGCAGAGGCTGCTGCTGGGAGCGAAGAGATAAAGCTGTTGCCGCCACCGCTCTATATCGATCTTTTTGTGCTGTTTTATGCCAACTTTGAGGGCAGGAATTACGGGGAAGGGCTGGGCATGATTTCGCGGACGATCGCCTATTTTCAGCAGAATTCTGTGTTCACGCGCGACAATCTGCCGGCCCTGGATGGAAGGATCGACAAGCTGCAATTTGAGCTCACGAACCTTGACCTTGCGGACTTGCATTGCCTTCTGGGGAACATGGGAGCGAAGTATTTGCCGTCGGTGTACTACAAGGTGAGTTTGACCCCGTTTGACGATGGCAACGGATAGTTGCGTTGGGAGGCGGGAGCGAACGGACAGCGGGGATGCGGCTAGCGAATCATCTAGCTTGCATTTTCGGTGAGGATCCCCGCTAGTTGGGCGGGGTCTACGTTGCCACCGCTGACTACGGCCACAGCGGTTTTGTAGGCGGGGAGTTTGTCGGCGTGGAAGAGAAGGGCAGCTGTGGCTACGGCTCCGCTGGGCTCGGGGACGAGATGGGTGGCGGTGACGATGGCGCGCATGGCGGCGCGGATTTCCGCTTCAGTGACGGTGATGATGCCGTCGACGTAAGCCTGGATGTGGGCGAAGTTGCGAACGCCAACGGATTGGGTGCGGAGGCCGTCGGCGATGGTGCGGGAGGTTAGCTCTGCGCCCCAGGTGACGATGGAACCGGTGCGAAAGGATTCGGCGGTGTCGCCGGCTAGCTCGGGCTCGACGCCGTAGACCTTGGTTTGGGGGCTTAACTGTTTGACGGCGGTGGCGATGCCGCTGAGCAGGCCGCCGCCGGAGACGGGAGCCAGGACCAGGTCGACGGCGGGAAGCGACTCGATGATTTCAAGGCCGCAGGTGGCTTGGCCGGCGATGATCTGGTCGTCGTCGTAGGGCGGGATGACGATGTAGCCGTGTTGGCGGACTAGCTCGTCGGATTTGGCGAGGCGGTCGCTGGATGCGGGACCGACTTCGACGATTTCCGCTCCCATGGCGAGGGTGGCGGCGCGTTTGATGGCGGGGGCGTTGGTGGGCATGACGATGACGGCTTTTGCGCCGACTTCGCGGGCGGCATAGGCTACTCCCTGAGCGTGGTTGCCGCTGGAGTAGGTGATGACGCCGCGGGCAATTTCATCGGACGTGAGCTGGAGGATCTTGTTGGCTGCGCCGCGGATTTTGAATGCGCCGATGGGCTGAAGGGACTCGGCTTTGAGATAGATTTCGCGGGGCTGGCCGTGGCCGGAGAGGTTGGGGAACTGGGCGCGGACGAGCGGGGTTTTGATCGCGATGGATGCGATGCGGGCGGCGGCGGCGCGAATTTCGGAGAGGGTTAAGAGGGGTTCCTGCATTGTATGGACCTGACTAGGAAAGACTGGTGGGATGTATGGCTTCGATGTCGTCGAAGCGTTCGAAATCTCTTGTATTGAAGGTGAGGATGCGGTTCACACCATGGACGTACATTGCGGCGGCGAGTCTTGCGTCATGTACCTGGACCCCTGAGACTCGATAGTCCATAAGCAGCCTGCGCCATTCCTGGTGAATCGCAAGACTGTCGGCGAGCAATCGGAACTCAGCTTCAACTTTTTCGGCTCGAATCAGTGCGCCTTCAGGAGGCAAACCATACCCATTTCGATCAGCGGGTCGAGTCAAGACGTTCCAAAACTCCCCGAGGTTTTGCGAAGTGTAACAAGGCGTATCGCGTGCATCTTCGAGATGATGGATAGCTTGAACGACGGCTCGGAATTCTGACGCTTCGGGTTGAACCCAGCGGATCAGAACATTGCTATCGATTAGATAAAGCCTTCCGGCCATTTACCAGCGGTCCTCATAGTAACTAGCCCGTTCGTTGACCTCTGGCGGCAGGATGGGCAAATGCTCTGATCCCGCAGTCATAACCTTCGTCATTTCGTCGACGTCGCCGGGCTTCAGAATTCCGGTTCCAGCACCGTATAACGGCAGATTCTCCCGTAGGAGCTCATTGGCGTATTGCTCGGGCGCAATGCCGCGCTGCTCGGCCTGGGCCTTCAGGCGGGCTTCGGTTTCCGGGTCGAGATCAAGCAATAAAGTCATTTCGAGACTCCCTAGGCTCATTATCCGCTGAATCTGGCAGGAAAGGGAAGCGACGACCGCACTGACGGCGCTTACATCCACAGAGGACTGGCTTGATGCTTGCGGCTATGGGAGGTATTTCTCCGGTACGGGGTCGGTGGGGGTTTCGGCTTGCCAGACGATTTCCTGGATGTGCCACTGCTTGCCATCGTAGACGGCCTGGATGCTGTTGATGCCGCGGTCGCCTGCTGTCTTTGGGCCTTCGCCGATTTTGGTTTCGTAGGTGCTCCAGAGATGGGCGAGGTGGGCCCAGGTTTCGGTCTTCACGTTGAGTTGTTTTTCGATCAGGATGGTGCTGCCGCGCTTGGCTACGGCGTCGATCCAGTCCTGAACCGAGAGGATGTGGGGCGTGGCCGTGCCGTCGGCGGCGATGCGGATGGGGATGAGGCGGGCGTCGGGCGTGAAAAGCGCGCGGAAGCAGGTGCGGTCTTTGTCGGCAGGGCCGGTGATGGCGGAGTCGATGGCGGCGATGAGTTGGTCGGTGGTGGCCGTGGAGGGGCAGGTTGTCGGCGCGGCGCTGGATTGGGCTTGGAGGAGTGGGGCTGCCGGTGCGGCGGCGAGGGCGAGGAAAAGCATGACATGGCGCATGGGGGGATTTTAAATGCAGGGAACAGGGAGTAGGGAACAGGGAGTAGGGAACAGGGAACAGGGAATGGGGAACAGGGATCAGGGAACAGGGAATGGGGAACAGGGATCAGGGAACAGGGAATGGGGACGTAGGGACTGAGGGACTACTGGACTAGGACGCGTTCGAAATAGATGAGTGGGTTGTTTCGGTAGGTGACGTGGGCTAGTTCGCGGTAGCCGCATTTCGTGTAGAAGGGGCCGGCTCCGGCATTCGCATCGAAGGCGTCGAGGCGGATGGCGTCTGCGGGATTTGCCAGTTCCCAGGAGCGGGAGGCTGGGATCCGGGCGAGGGCTTCGGCTTCGTTGAGCAGGAGACGGCCGATGCCTTTGCGCTGATGGGTGGGATGGATGGCCATGCCGGTTAGGTAGAGGGGATGCGTGGCGGGGGTGAAGTAGGCGGTGTCGATGGCCCAGGGTTTTTTGGTGTGGAGGCGGAGTGTTCCTACGATGCGTCTGCCGTTACGGGCGATGAGGGTGCGGGAGAATTTGGGATTACGCATGTTGACGACGATGGCGCGTTCGGACGTCGGGGAGGACCAGAAGCCGTGGCCGTAGCGCGCGGTGAGGTCTTCGGAGACCGCGCGATGGAGGTCAGCGAGCTCAGGGGCGTCGGATTCGGTGGCGGCGGCGAATTCGAGTTTCATGTTTGAAAGTGATTGGCGATCGCGCGAGGCTAGTGGCGGATGTTGAAACTGTAGACCACGCTGTAGGAGAAGAGCGGGTAGACCTTGACCATCGCCAGGTCTTTTCTCCACTTGGTGAGCGAGGAATTGACGGCGTTGTTGAACTCGATTGCGACGGGATTGGCGGGGTCGCCGACGTTGCTGCATCGGGTTTGGGCGGCGTCGAGGCAGGCCCATCCAGATACGTTCACGTTGGCCGTGGGTGCGCCGGTGAAGGCGACACCGAAGTCCGAGGGGAACGACCAATGGCGGTTGGAGCGGGGGATGTATTTTCCGAAGCCGCCGGAGATGGTGAAGGCGGGACTGTTGGTGTGGAGGCCAAGGACTCCTGATCCGGCGAGCGGCGTTGCGCCGGTTAGCGGGTTGGGGCTGGCTGAATAGAAGGTGTCGTTGTTGAGGGTGAAGCTGGTTCCGGGAACGATGTCGGTGGTTACGGAAAGCTGGTTGCCGTTCATGAACAGGACGCCGGGGCTGATGCGCCAGACGCTGGCGAATGGGTACCAGTCGACGGCAGCGGCTATGGATTGCATGTGGAGATCCGCACTGGCGTTGAAGCCTTCGATTTCGAAGTGGCCGCTGTTGTAGTTGAAGAAATTTCCGACGAAACGGGCGTCGACTTTGTGGTTGAGGATGACGGCGGTGGTGATGCCGATTCCGAGCGGATTAACGTTGGCACCAATGCCGACTCGGGAGAAGGGGCGCTGATAGGCGGTGACGGAGGGTATGACGTTGTATTTTTCGCGGCCTTCGGCGGCCGCGGGGTCCGGGGATGCGGGGAGTAGGGCGGCGGGGTCTGAGGAGCTTTCATTTGATTCGAGTAAAGCTGGGGAACTGGAGCTATCGGAAGGGAGTGGGGTGGAGAGGACGGAAGTGTCGGATGCGGAAATGTTCAGGGATTGCGAAGAAGCTGCGGGGCCTGTGGGGAGGGCAATTGCCGCGATGAAGACGAAAAGGAGTGATTTGAGATGGACCCCGTTGGGGATTTTCAAGGTCGTCATGAAACCTCCAGGGTTGTGTAGTTGTCTGAATTAACGCGAAATTGTCCCCTTGTCCTCTTTGGGAGCCGGGATCGCGTTCAAGGAAAGTGACGCAAGGCTAGCATACTTGGAGGTTAGACGGGAATGGGGTGGGTTGGAATGTCAAGATTGGAGCGGATGGGGATGGTCTGTGATCCCGATTGGATAAATATAAATCTCTCTCGTGCCACTCCTGAAGGGAGATTTGCAGACTCTGGCCTAAAACCAATGGGATTTGCGGGGGAGCGGCTTTGCCGGTGCGGCGAGTTGTTGCATGGTTATCAAGGGGATTTCTGCTGGGAATTCCTGGTGATCCAACGCGATTTCGGGGCCCTCCTGGATGAACGTCGGGCTGTAGGTGTCCCCAATTAAAAGGGTGATTCTTCTATTCGTCTCCGCTTTCGCATCCACATTTTTCTCCGTCCAGGTCTTAAATCCTCGGGCTGTCACTTTCAGGTCGTAGACACCCTGATTCAATTGGACAACGCTTTGGCCGGCTGTGTCTGTTGTAGCGTTTCCTCTTACGCCGGTTGCATCGTTTGTGGCCGCGATGCGGGCGCCGGGAACCAAGGCGCCGGACTGATCTTTGACTACCACTGTGAGCGTGCCTATTGGAAGCTGTTGGGCGAAAGCTGTGCAGGCATACAATGCAATGGAAGCGGCGACAATGTGTGCGCAACGCATGGAGAGCATGGTGGCATAATTGAAGACCCAGGTCAAAAAGGCAAACCATGGACAAAACAGAACAACTGCGTCCGCTAAAACCGGACGAGCTCGAATTGCTCCAATGGATGTTCGAGCACGGCTCGGACGATCTCCGAAGCTTTCTTTCGCAGATTGAAGGAATCCGTGGGGCGCGGAGTTGTATGTGTGGATGTCCTTCTATTCGTATGGATGTCTTGGAGAGCGCCCCCCTGGGCCGTGATCGTGGCGAGACGGTCATAGGCGACTTTGGCGGGAAGACCGCGCGAGGTGAGCTGGTTGGAGTTCTTCTGTTCCAACGCGCAGGAAGACTGACAGAACTGGAAGTCTATTCCGTGGACGGGAAAATCGAGGGAGAAGCCGGCGAGTTTGGGCTGCCGACGATCAACAGCCTGAATCTTCTTGTGTGGGAGCCTTTGCCGGGCCACCCGAATGTAAAGGTGCCCGCTAAATCTCCAGAATCAGGGGCATGATCATGGGGTGGCGGCCGGGGTGTTCCGAATCTGCGGGCGGATCCTTTGGCGGATCAATTGACTTGTTTGGGGTGGATCGCTTCGACGAAAGTGAAGCGTGTGAAGTCGCGGGTGTTGAAGGTAAGGATGCGCTCGATGCCGTGGACCTGCATTGAAGCGACGAGGCGGGCGTCGTGGACCTGGACGCCGGAGATGCCTTGGGCAACGAGGAGTTTGCGCCAGACGGCATGCACCGAGGAATCGTCGGGTAGCATCGGGATCTTGCTTTCGATCATCCGCGTTCGTCGATCAGTCTCCCGCGGCGTCAGGCCGAATCCGTTGCGATCAAGGGGCCGTGTCAGGACGTTCCAGAACTCGCCCAAGTTCTGCGAGGTGTAGCAGGGAAGAGCGTCCGACCGAATAAGAGAATCGATAGCGCGATCGACCAGCGGCTGCAGGGGGTCCCCGGACTCGAGCCAACGTATGAGGATGTTGCTATCGAGCAATATGCGCATAGGCGGCTTATGGGTGATCGTCGTAGATACCTTCTCGAGTTAGCGCGGAGTCTGGAAGGTGCGGCAGGTGCTCTAATCCGGACCGTAGCTCGTCGAGCATTTTATGGAAGCTTTCGACCGTAAGCTGTTTCTCCGGATCTGGCGGGGTGGGGCGGTGGGCGCGGAGGATCTCAAGAGCCAGAGACTCGGGTTCCACTCCACGCCGAGCGGCTTCCGCCGCGTACACGGCGACAAGTTCCGGATCGAGTTCGATGGTCAGGGTCATGGCGTCCTCCTGCAGTCATTATCAGCCCATTTGAGCGTAAAACAAAAGCTCCAAAAATGCTGCAGGAGGGTAAAGCGCTCAGATTTCGAGGATTACTGGCATGATCATGGGGCGGCGGCCGGTGGTTTTCTGGATTAGCCGCTTCAGTTCGCTGCGGACTTTGTCCTTTACCATGCCGTAGTCGGATTTCTGCTCTACGCTGAGGCCGTCGAGAGTCTTCAAGACCAGCTCTTTGGCTTGCTCGGTGATGTCAGAGCCGCCGAAGCCGCGCATGATGACTTCAGGCTGCTGCTCGACCTTGCCGGTGCGCTTGTTGATGGCGAGGACGGCGAGAACGATGCCGTCTTCCGACAGAATGCGGCGGTCTTTAATGACCAGATCTTCAACTACATCGATGCTGGAGCCGGAGTCGATCAGGATGCGGCCGGCATGCACTTTATCCGCTTTGCGGGCGTTGGTCTTGTCGAGCTCGAGAACGTCTCCGTCTTCAATGACGATGGCGTGTTCGACGGCGCCGGTTTCCATGGCCAGGCCGGCGTGGCGAACGAGATTGCGGTAGTCGCCGTGGACGGGGATGAAGTACTTGGGGCGAACGAGGTTGATGAGCAGGCGCTGCTCTTCCTGTGCGCCGTGGCCGCTGACGTGGATGAGGCCGTTGGAGCCGTCGTCGGCGATGACGTGGGCGTCGCGGCGATAGAGATGGTCGATTACGCGGAAGATGCTCTTCTCGTTGCCGGGAATGATGCGGGAACTGAGGACGATGGTGTCGCCGGCATCGATGTGGGCATGGCGATGGTTATCGACCGCGGCGCGGCTGAGGGCGGACATGGGCTCGCCTTGTGTGCCGCTGATGAGGATCATGAGGTGCTCGGGTGCGAAGTCGCGCATTTGGCCGGGATTGATGACGAGGCCCTGTGGAATCTCGATGTAGCCGAGGTCCTGCGCAATCTCAGTGCTTTCCATCATGGAGCGGCCGATGACGGCGACCTTGCGGTTGTGCTTCCTGGCGAGGTCGAGCGCGATGCGGATGCGATAGATGGAGGACGAGAAGCAGGTGAAGAAGAGCTTCTTTTTGGCTTGCGAAAAGACTTCGTCGAGACGGGGAATGACGGCGCGTTCGCTGGGTGTGTAGCCGGAGCGCTCGACGTTGGTTGAGTCCTGAAGCAGGGCGAGGACACCGCGCTTGCCGTATTCGGCGAAGGTATGGAGATCGAAGGCGTGGCCGTCGATGGGCGAGAGGTCGATTTTGAAGTCGCCGGTGTGGATGACGACGCCGACTGGGGTTTCGATAGCCAGGGCTACGCAATCGACCAGCGAGTGGGTGACGCGGATGGGCTCGATGGTGAAGGGGCCGAGGGTGAATTTGTGGCGGGGCTCGATCTCGACGAGGGTGGTCTCGTCGAGGAGGTGATGCTCTTCAAGCTTGCCCTCGACGTAGGCCAGGGTGAACTCGGTGGCGTAGACGGGGACTTTGAGCTCGCTGAGGATCCAGGGCAGTCCGCCGATGTGATCCTCGTGGCCAT
>Ga0302201_10003118_pt1 | contig 12521 bp, 6 predicted proteins | sample II_Bog_N3_2_FD_194586 | JGI IMG/M metagenome (GOLD analysis project Ga0302201, IMG submission 194586) | Peat permafrost microbial communities from Stordalen Mire near Abisko, Sweden - II_Bog_N3_2 | ecosystem: Environmental > Terrestrial > Soil > Wetlands > Peat | place: Sweden: Abisko, Stordalen...
ATTGACAATGACATCTCCATGCAACTGGCGGTGCATCTCACCCCGATTACCAACGCGTTTGGCTTCGAGGTGCAGATCCTTATCGCCGGCGTGTGGACGACGGTCAAATACTCGGGGCAGGCGCGCACCATCCTCCTGATCGGGCTTACGACCGGCACGGTGGTGCAGGTGCGGGCGCGGGCGCTGGGCGGCAGCACCGGCGAGAGCGACTGGTCCACCCCCAGCTCCAGCATGGTGGACTGACTGCGTCAGGGCCACCATGGCAAAAGCTGAAATTCTGAAATCGGAAAGCTGAAACAGAATCAAGCTGGCTGACACAAACAAGGCCGGAACGGGCAACCGTTCCGGCCCCTTTTGTTTGAGCAGCAACGTCAGCCGGCAATTGTCCCCCGCGCTGAGGTCAAAGCGCCGAAGCCTTGAGCCGGACGGTAAAAGTGACTGTTGTCCCCGCGCCCGGCGCGCTTTTGATTTCGCAGCTTCCGCCAATGGCCGTCAATCGCCGCCGCATGTTTTCCAAGCCATTGCCGGACGCCACGCGGCCTTGGGCCGAGGAAACAGCTTTCGCTTTTTCGCCGATGGCAAAACCGCGTCCGTTGTCCGCGAGGGCCAGTTCAAAGGACTTTTCCTGCACCGCCAGCCGGATCAAAACCTCCGCTGCGCCGGAATGTTTGACCGCGTTGTGCAGCGCCTCCTTGAAGGCGAGAAAAACATTGTGCCGCATCTCGGAGGCCAGACGCCATTCGGGGAATTGCAGTGGCAGATCCAGGCGGCAACGGATGCCGGCGGTGGCCAGCCAGTCCTGCGCGAATTTTTCCAGATAGGTCGCCAGGCCTTCCAGCGTGTCGTGGCGCGGGCTGACCGCCCAGACGATTTCATCCATGCTGCGCGTCAGTTCGCGCGCCGTGTCGTAGATTTTTCCCAGGCCAGCGGCGGCGCGCTCGGGATTCGCCAGGTCGCCGCGCGCCGATTCGCTCATCATCGTGATGCGCGTGAGTTGCGCGCCCAAATCGTCGTGGATGTCCTGGGCGATGCGGGAACGCTCGCGCTCGATATCGCGCTGGCGCTCGACGCGTTCGAGCTTGCGCCGCATCCGCCGCCGCGTGTCGAACCAGACCGCCCCGCCGGCCGCCAGCGCCGTCGCCAAGCCGCCGAGAAAATGAAACCAGGTGGTCTGCCAGAAATACGGCAGCACCTCAAATTTCAGGCTCGCGCCGGTTTTGTTCCACACCCCGTCGTTGTTGCACGCGGTTACTTGGAACGAATAACTGCCGGGCGGAATATAATTGTAGGTGGCCACCCGCTTGGTGCCGGCGTCCGCCCAGCCGGTCTCAAAATTTTTCAGCCGGCATTTGAACCGCACTTTTTCCGGCGCGATGAAACTCAGGCCGGTATACTCGAATTCGATGCGGTGCCGGCCCGGCGGAACCTTCAGCGGCCCGGCGTCGTTGCCGTCCGCAATTTTTTTGTCGTCCACGCGCATTTCCTCGATCCGCACCGGCGGCGGGCGCGGATTGAGGCTGGCACCGGCCGGATCCACCACGACGAGCCCCTTGGCCGTGGGAAACCACAGCCGGCCGTCCGCCGTTTTGCCCCCGGCCGATTGCGAGCCTTCGGAACATTCCAGCGTGGGCAAACCGTCGTTGATGCCGTAAGTCAGAAACGGCACTTCGGCCAGTTTCCCATCGGCGCAACGGTTCAGATCCGTTTCGCTCGCGCGCAAAATGCCGCCATAGGAACTCATCCAGAAATATCCCCGCCCGTCTGATTCGATGTGGCCGATGACGCCGTTGGGCAAACCCTGCTCGCCGTTGATTACGGAAAACTTGCCATCCTTGAACCGATCCAACCCGCCGCCGAACGTGCCGAGCCACAGTGCGCCATCGTCCGCAAAATGCAGGCACTCGACAAAGTCGGACGACAGCCCGTCGGTTTTTTTGAACCGGCGAAAAGTTCCGTCCCGCAAACAAACGAGGCCGCTGCCCGCCGTGCCAAACCACAACGCGCCCGCTTTGTCCCGCGCCATGGCGCGCACGTCGCCGAACGGCTGGCCGGCGATTTCGTTGAACGGCTCAAGTTTTCCGTCATGATAACGCTGTGCGCCCGCCGGCGTGCCAATCCAAAGCTCGTTGCCCACAAATAAAAGTGCGGGCATCGGCGAAAGAAAATTTTCCAACCCCGGCGCGAAACCAAACGCGTCATCCTTCTGCGTGAACAATCCACCGCCCCACGTTCCGGCCCAGATTTTCCCATCGTTATCCGCAGCCAGTGACCATATATAGGGATTGCGAATGCCGTGCGCTGAATAGAAATTCGTCCAGCCGCCGTTTAGCAGACGATACAATCCCGCGCCTTCGGTGCCGACCCACAATGCGCCGTCCGGTGCGGGCAGCACCGAGAGCACAGGCCGGCTTTTCCAGTTGTCCGGCGGGGAAATGATTTCAAGATTATTCGGACGGACGACGACCAATCCGGTTCCGGTGCCGCACCATAGATTTTTTTCGCGGTCTTCCCACAATGAAATCACCCAGTCGGACGGCAGTCCGTTGGTGCTGGTAAAATGCAGCGCGGGGGCATTCGTTTGAGCGGTAAAAAACAGCCACAGCCCGTCGCCCGACGTGCCGCCCGCCAGCACGCCGGCGGAAGTTTCCGTTAAGTTCGCGACGATGTTCCATCCCCATGGTGCGCCGCCCAAATCGGCGACCCATTTGCCATCCTTCCATTTTTGAATCCGGCTGTTGCAGGCCACCCAAAGCCCGCCGCCACGCGCCGCGCAAATGCCCTGCACATAGTCGTTCGTGGACACTTCGACCGTCAGCCGTCCAGCCTTGAGCGCGGACACGACGCCCGCGCGTTCGATCCAAACCGTCCCATCCTGCCCGCGCGCCAGCGACACTACTTTGGCGACCGCACCCGCTGCCGGCGACAACACTTTCCCATCCCGCACCCGCGCCAGTTCGCCGGCTTCATTCAGCAGCCACACGTCGCCCGCGTCATCGGCGGTGATGGCGTAAATTTTCCTGCCGCTCCAATTCGCACGCAGCGGCACGGCGGCAAAATGGCCGTCCTTGTATTGGGACACATCGCCGCTCTCCGTGCCGATCCACAGCGTGCTGTCGGCCGTTTCAAACAGGCTCGTGATGCGGCTGCTGTGCAGTTCCGGAGTATTGTTGTCGTTAAAAACCGTGAAGCGCACGCCGTCAAACCGCGCCAGCCCATTGTAGGTGCCCAGCCACAAATAGCCGTCGCGCGCCTGCACCACGGCGGTGACCTTGTTTTGCGGCAGCCCCTGCTCCACCTGCCAAGTGCGCGTAAAATAATTCGGCGATGCGGCCAGCGCCGGAAAAAATCCGACGGCAACTATTGCGAAAGTCAATGCGAACCAGCCAAGCAACTGTTTTTCGGTGGCGCAACGGGACATCTGCTCATTTTGTCCGCCGTGCCGCCGCCGTCGCAAGTCAATTCCAGCCCTCGCAGACTCATCCTTTTTAACGACAAGACAGAAATGCCCATATCGGCGAAACTGAACAACACGATTGCCACCAAAAAATTTATCCTGACATGATTGCGTTGAACAAAACCGCCAGCACCAGCCTTCTCTGCCTTGCCGCCGCGACCGCCATCGCCGCCGCGCCGCCGCTGCTCAACGACCCCGTGGACGTCAGCGGCGATTTTCGCGCGCTGGAAAATTCTTATTATCTTGCCGACAAGGTTTCGGAATTTGATCCGGCGACCCATGCCGGAAAAATCGTTTACCAACGCGCGCAGTATCGCGTGCGGCACGCGTTCGACAACGACCTTTCCCTCATCACCGCCGTCCCGCCGAACGAGTTTCCCGAAAACCAATACGCCGCCAATCCGGCGCTGGCGTTTTCCGTCGAGTTCATTTCGCCACGCGCGCTCCGCATCAAGATGACCAGCGGGCCGCAGGTGCATCCGCCGCAGCCGGAACTCATGCTCGCCGGCGAAGTGCCGCACGATGACTCATGGAAATATGAAAAGATTCCCGGCGGCCACCGCTACACCAGCAGCGACGGTTCGGTGACGATCCTGGAAAACCCGTTTCACATCGAATTGCGCGACGCCGGCGGCAAATTGCTCACGGCCACCGACCACGCGGACGACAACAAATCCACCTTCAGCCCGGTGCTGCCGTTTTCCTTCGTGCGCCGCTCGGCGGATTATTCGCGCAGCTACAACGCGGCGTTCACGCTGGCTCCCGGCGAAAAAATCTTCGGCTGCGGCGAATCATTCACCAGCCTCGACAAACGCGGGCAAAAGCTGACACTGTGGACCGACGACGCCAACGGCGTGGAAAACCAGGGCGAATACAAACCGATTCCGTTTTTCATGAGCAGCCGCGGCTACGGGATGTTCATTCACACAACGACGCCGATCGCGCTGGATTTCGGCCATGATTTCAGTGGCGTGAACTCGATGATGGTCGGCGATGACGAACTGGATCTCTTCGTGTTCCTCGGCACGCCCAAGGAAATCTTAAACGAATACACCCAGCTCACCGGCAAATCGCCGCTGCCGCCGCTGTGGAGCTTTGGTTTGTGGATGAGCCGCTGCACTTACAACGCCGAGGCACAAGTGCGCGACATCGCCGGCAAGCTGCGCGAAAACAAAATTCCCTGCGACGTGCTGCATCTGGATACCGGCTGGTTTGAGACGGACTGGCAGTGCGACTATGAATTTTCCAAGACGCGTTTCACCAATCCCCAAAAAATGCTCGCTGATTTGAAGGCCGACGGCTTCCGCATTTCCTGCTGGCAGCTACCGTATTTTGTGCCGAAGAACAAATTGTTCCCCGAACTCGTGGAACAAAACCTCGTCGTGCGCGACGCGAAGGGAAATTTGCCTTACGAGGATGCCGTGCTGGATTTTTCCAATCCAAAGGCAGTCGAATGGTATCAAGACAAACTCGCCAACCTGTTGAACGAAGGCGTGAGCGCGATCAAGGTAGATTTCGGCGAAGCCGCGCCGAACAACGGCATTTGGTCGAACGGCCGCACCGGCTTCTACGAGCATAATTTATTTCCGCTGCGCTACAACAAGGCCGTGGCCGACATCACAAAAAAAGTCACCGGCGACCACATCATCTGGGCGCGTAGCGCGTGGGCCGGCAGCCAGCGTTATCCGCTCCACTGGGGCGGCGACGCCGAAAGCACCGACGACGGCATGGCGGCGGAATTGCGCGGTGGGCTTTCATTCGGCTTGAGCGGCTTTTCATTTTGGAGCCACGATGTCGGCGGCTTCACGGCGACTTCCGTTGAAGGCATGGACAAGGATTTGTTCGCGCGCTGGCTGGCGTTCGGAATGTTGAGTTCGCACTCGCGCTGCCACGGCATCGCGCCAAAGGAACCGTGGCTCTACGGCCAGGAATTCATGGACAAATTCCGCACGATTGACGAAATGAAATACAAGCTGATGCCTTACGTTTATGCGCAGGCGAAAGATTCCTCCGAACACGGCCTGCCGATGGTGCGCGCGCTGTTTGTGGAATTTCCCAACGACCCCGGCTCGTGGAACGTGGACGACGAATATTTCTACGGCTCGCAAATCCTCGTCGCGCCGCTTTTGCACGAAAATGAAACGTCGCGCGACGTTTATCTGCCGCCGGGGACGTGGATTGATTATCAGAGTGGAAAGAATTATTCCGGCGGCTGGCAAAAAATCGAAGCCGGAAAAATTCCCGAAATCATTCTAGTGCGCGATGGCTCGGTGATTCCGCACATCGCGCTGGCGCAAAGCACGGCGCAGATGGACTGGTCAAAGATCGAACTGGTCGTTTATGCAAAGGACGCGACGACGGCGAAGGGTTTGGTTTTCCTGCCCGGCGACAGCGCGGCACACGAAGTCACATTGACCAAGTCCGGCAAAAGCTTCAAACTGGACGGGAATCCATTCAGCGAAAATGTTTCACTGAAGATTTCTGGTGCGGAACTGCATTGATCATGAGGATTTGGCGAAATCTTCTGCTGGCGACCGTGGCGCTGGGTGGCGCCGCGCTGACCCACGCCGGCAATTATACCAATTTCTCCGTCGCGGTTTACATCCCCATCAACGTCGTCCAGAGCTTTGATAATCCGCAAAAGCTCCAAGCCGACTGGGATTGTATCCATCGCCAGTTGAAGGTGGACAAGGTTTATATCGAAGTGCAGCGCGACCGGAATTTGCTCTCCGAGGAGCAAGCCGAGCGCGTGAAGAAATTTTTCCTCGACCACGGCGTGCAGGTCGCCGGCGGCATGGCGCTGTCGGACGGCAGCATCGGTGGGCAGTTCCAGTCGTTTTGCTACACCGACTCGAACGACCGCGCGTTCATCAAAGGCGCGGCGGAATTCGCGGCGAAACATTTCGACGAAGTCATCCAGGATGATTTCTTTTTCGTCACCACCAAAACCGATTCTGACATCGCCGCCAAAGGCGACAAAAGTTGGTCGCAATTCCGCATGGAATTGCTGGACGATGCAGCGGAAAACCTGATCGTGAAACCCGCCAAGGCCGTGAATCCCAAGGTTAAAATGGTCATCAAGTTTCCGAACTGGTATGAACATTTCAAAGGTTCCGGATTCGATTTGGAACGCGAGCCCAAGATTTTTGACGGCATTCACACCGGCACGGAGACGCGCGATCCGGTCATGACCGACCAGCATTTACAGCAATACGAGAGCTACGAAATCATCCGCTACTTCGAGAACATCGCGCCCGGCCGCAACGGCGGCGGCTGGGTGGACACCTTCAGCATCGGCTATCTTGACCGCTACGCCGAGCAGGTGTGGGATACGATGTTTGCGAAGGCGCGCGAGTTCACGGTGTTTGAGTGGTCGGCGATGACACGGCCGTTTGAAATCGGCGACCGCGCCGCGTGGGAAAAACTGCCGACCAGTTTCAACTTTTCCGAAATGACGAATGGCATTTCCGCGCCGACGTGGGCGCGCGTCGCCGGCTATTCGCTGGAACAGGTGGACAAATATCTCGGCCAGCTTGGCCAACCCATCGGCATCGCCAGTTATCGTCCGCCCTCGGCCAGCGGCGAGGATTTTTTGCATAATTATTTCGGCAACCTCGGCATTCCGATTGACCTGCGCGCAGAATTCCCGACGAATGCCAATCTCATTCTGCTGACCGAAGCTGCGAAAGCCGATCCCGACATTGTGGCCAAAATCAAAGGCCAGCTTGTCGCCGGGAAAAACGTCGTCATCACGTCCGGCCTACTCCACGCGTTGCAGGGCAAGGGCATCGAGGATATCGCTGAAATCCACTGGACGGACCGGAAATTTCTCGCGCACCAATATGCCGGTGGTTTCGGCGCGGGCAATTTTTCCACGCTCGACGGCAAAACGAATGCCGACGTGCTGTTCCCCGAAATTGATTTCCTCACGAACGATTCCTGGTCACTGGTGCGGGCCGAGGCCAACGGCAACGGTTTTCCGCTGCTGCTGATGAATCGCTATTCGAAAGGCACCCTCTACGTCTGGACTATGCCGGACAATTTCACCGACCTTTACGCGCTGCCGCCGGAAGTCATCGGCGCGATCAAAAATTATTTGATGCGCGGCTTCCCCGTGCGGCTGGACGGCCCGGCGCAAGTGGCGCTGTTCGCGTATGACAACGGCGCGTTCATCGTGCAAAACTTTTCGGCCACGGCGGCGGACGTGAAAATTTCCACGCTGGGAAATTCCACCAAGTTGAAAAACCTTGTTACCGGCGAAACGCTGGAGGGCAAACTGCCGCCGCGGCGCGGCTGGAACTGGCGGAATGAAAACACCGAGGACCGCGTCGCGTTCACCACGCATCTGCCGCCGCACAGCTACGCGGTGTTCACCATGGACAAGACGGCACAAGCCAACGCCCATTGAGCAGTTCAGCCCGGTCAGAAATCGTCCGCTCGTCTGTTTTGATGACAAGACGGGCTCGGGCAAAATGGCCAAGCTAGGGCATTCAATGACGCCATGAAATGTCGCAACTTAACTCTTATTGTCGCCCTGCTGCTGGGCGCGCTTTCCGCCTTCGCCCAAAACAATCCGCCGCGTGAAAAATTATTGATGGATTTCGGCTGGCGCTTTGCCTTTGGAAACGCGACCGACCCGGCGAAGGATTTTGATCCCGCGCCGGCGAGCGAGATGTTCAATTACATCACCAAGTCCGGTTATGCCCGGGGCGCGGCGCAGGCGAACTTTGATGACAGCGGGTGGCGCAAACTGGACCTGCCCCACGACTGGTCAGTGGAAGCGCCGTTCGACGAGCGCGGCAGCGGCAGCCACGGCTACAAGGCCATCGGCAAAAAATTTCCCGAGCGCAGCGTCGGCTGGTATCGCAAGTCGTTCTCCATTTCCGCTTCCGACGTGGGCCGGCGCATCAGCGTGGATTTTGATGGCGTCTTCCGCGATTCGCAGGTGTGGGTCAACGGGTTTTATCTCGGCCGCGAAGCGAGCGGCTATTCGTCCTTCAGCTACGACATCAGCGATTACCTCAACTACGGCGGCACAAACGTAATCGCCGTGCGCGTGGACGCGACGCTCGAAGAAGGCTGGTTTTACGAGGGCGCGGGCATTTACCGCCACGTCTGGCTCACAAAAACCGAGCCGCTGCACGTCGCCCGCTGGGGAACGTTTGTGACGACCGAGGTGAAGAAAAACTCCGCCGATGTGACCGCGCGCGTGACGGTCAACAACGACCAGCCGACGAACGCCGCGTTTGAAATTCAACAGGTCGTTTTGGACGCGGACGGAAAAACCGTCGCCGCCGGCAAGCTCAAGAAACTTTCCCTCGCGGCCGGCGAGTCGCGGGAGTTTTCCTCCGTGCTCGGCGTGAAGCACCCGAAACTTTGGTCGTGCGAGACGCCTTATCTGCACAAGCTCGTCACAACAGTCTGTCTGGGCGAAAAAATTGTTGACCATTACGAGACGACGTTTGGCATCCGCACGGTGCGCTGGGACGCGAACGCGGGATTTTTCCTGAACGGCCAGCGCGTGCAGTTGAAAGGAACTTGCGATCATCAGGATCACGCCGGCGTCGGCGCGGCCATACCCGACGGCGTGAACGAATTTCGTGTCGAGCAATTGAAAAAGATGGGATCAAACGCCATCCGCACCAGCCACAATGCGCCCACACCGGAAATGCTCGATGCGTGCGACCGGCTCGGAATGTTGGTGATGGACGAGAACCGCGCCTACGGTATCGATCCGCAGCAGCTTGACGGACTGAAGCGGCTGATGTTGCGCGACCGCAACCATCCCTGCGTCATCATCTGGTCCATCGGCAACGAGGAATGGAGCATCGAAGGCGCGGACAAAGGCACGCGCATCACACAGACAATGCAGACTTTCGCGCAGCGGCTCGATCCCACGCGCCGGTTCACCGTCGCCATCAGCGGCGGCTGGGGAGATGGCAGTTCCAAGAGCATTGATGTGATGGGCTTCAATTACTTCACGCACGGCAACACTGATCAATATCACCGGCAGTTTCCGAACAAGCCGTCCGTCGCCACCGAGGACGGCAGCACGTTTTCCACACGCGGGATTTACGTCCAAGACCGCGAACATCAGCACCTGACCGCCTACGATGTGAACAAGGCGGACTGGAGCACACTCGCGGAAGAATCCTGGCCGCACTACGCCGCGCGGCCTTATGTCGCCGGACAATTCCAGTGGACGGGCTTTGACTATCGCGGCGAGGAAACGCCGTTCGGCTGGCCGGCCATCAGTTCGCAGTTCGGCATTCTCGATACCTGCGGGTTTCCCAAGGACAATTTTTATTATTATCAGGCGTGGTGGTCGGATCATCCGGTGTTGCACCTGCTGCCGCACTGGAACTGGCCCGGCAAGGAAGGCCAGGAGATTGATGTTTGGGCGCACAGCAACTGCGAGGAAGTAGAACTCTTCCTGAACGGCGTGAGCCAGGGCCGGAAAAAAGTGCCAAAATATTTCCATCTCGAATGGAAGGTGAAATACGCGCCCGGCGTTTTGCTCGCCCGGGCTTACAACGGCGGCAAGGAAATCCTCAGGGAACAAATCGAGACCACCGGCATGCCGACCGCAGTCCAACTTGCGCCCAATCATGCCGCGCTCAAGGCCGATGGCGAGGATGTCTCCGTCATCACCGTTTCCATCGCGGACGCACAAGGCCGTCTCGTGCCGGATGCGGCAAGCAAAATCCATTTCGAATTGGACGGACCCGGCAAAATCCTCGGCGTCGGCAACGGCGACCCGTCGTCGCACGAGCCGGATGTTTTCCTGCCCACGGAAAACAGCGCGCCTGCCTGGCAGCGCAGCCTGTTCAGCGGCCTCGCGCAGGTCATCGTTCAATCCACAAAAGATCCGGGAGAAATCAGACTCACCGCGCGCGCCGACGGTCTGACACCGGTCACGCTGACCATTCCATCGCAAGCTGCCACACCACGCCCGGCGATTTATTAGATTAGTCTTATTCAATCAACCGTTATGACAAACCATTCATTGCCCCGCCATTCGCCACTTAAATTGCTGACCGCAGGCTGTCTGCTCCTTGCTGCCGCCGCAAATGCCATTTCTGGCACCACAACGAATGTTCTGCCGGAAAGATTTATTTCCGCCGACCTCCAGCAAACCAACGGCCCGCTCAACACGATGTTCAAATTCTGCGTCGGTGCCGGCCGCGCCAACGAAGGCTTGCGCGCCGACTGGCAGCGACAGTTGACCATTGCACATCGCGAGTGCGGCTTTGAATACATCCGCATGCACGGTTTGTTCACCGACGACATGGGCGTCTATCGCGACTACAACGGCAAGCCGGAATACAACTGGCAATACATTGACGAGCTTTACGATTTTCTCCACAGCATCGGCATGAAGCCGTTCGTGGAACTCGGCTTCATGCCGGACGGATTGGCCAGCGGCTCGAAGACGATTTTCTGGTGGCGCGGCAACGTGACGCCGCCGCGCGACATGAACAAGTGGGCGGATTTTATCAAAGCCTTTGTCGAGCATGAAAGGGATCGCTATGGCGACGCCGAGGTGAAGACGTGGTATTTCGAGGTCTGGAACGAACCGAATCTCACCGATGGCTTTTGGGCCGGCACGCAGCAGCAGTATTTTGATCTCTACGCCGCGACGGCCCGCGCCATCAAGAGCGTTTCGCCGGATTACAAAGTCGGCGGACCGGGCACGGCGGGCTGCGGCTGGATAAACGAGTTCCTTCATTTCTGCGACACCAACCACGCGCCGGTGGATTTTGTTTCCACGCATACCTACGGCGTGGAAAGCGGTTATCTGGATGAAACCGCCACCCACGGCACGGCACTTTCCCGCGACCCGAACTCCATTTTCGGCGACGTCAAACGAGTGCGGCAGCAGATTTCCGATTCGGCGATCCCCAAGCTGGAACTGCACTTCACCGAATGGAGCAGTTCCTACACGCCGGCCGATCCGTTTCACGACAGCTATCACAGTGCGGCCTACATTCTAGACAAGCTGAAGAACTGTGGCGACGCCGCGCAGTCCATGTCCTACTGGACGTTCACGGATATTTTCGAGGAATCTGGCCCGCGCTGGGAGGCGTTTCACGGCGGCTTCGGCCTGATGAATTATCAGGACATCAAAAAGCCGGCGTATTATGCGTATCAGTTCTTGAACCGGCTCGGCCCGACGGAATTGAAGGATAGCGATCCGCAGTCATGGATCTGCGCCGACAACTCCGGCGGCGTGCAGGCGTTGGTTTGGGATTTCACCAACACCTTTCCGGGCAGGAACATGATCAATCAGGTCTTTTACAAACGCGATTTGCCGTCGCAGCCCAAAAATAAAGTCACGCTCAACCTGTCACATCTGCCCAAGGGCAAATATACGGTGGAGAGTTACAAAGTCGGCTACCGCGTCAACGACGCCTACGACACCTATCGCGACTTGGGTTCACCCGCGCAATTGACCAAGGCGCAGGTCGCTGAAATTAAATCCAAGAACAGTGGCGCGCCGCTAGAAACCAAGACCGTGAAGATTGGCCGCGACGGAAAACTCCAGCAGCAGTTTGATCTGCGCGAAAACGATGCCGTGCTGATCACGCTCAAGCCGCAGCGCTGATAATTTGGTTCACTCCGCCTCACAGCTGAACCAGCCGCACGTCACCCAGCCGTGGCCGCGCACGATTTCGAAGCCGGCCTCAACCACGTCCAGATACATTTCCTTGCTGAAATTTGGCCGTCCTTCCAACAGCCAGAAGAAATCCGCCATATCCACGTTCAGGCTTCCTTCGGTTGGCAACACGGCGGTTTTCTGGTGCGGCACAAACGAATAAACGTAGTAGCCGGCCGGAGCGTTTGTGCCGGCCCACAGGTCGAATGAAACACCTTCGGCCACCGTGACGTTGGTCGCAAGTTGGGATGCTTGCTGTCGTTCGCGCCAAAATCAATGACCACGATGTCCGCCTTGAAATCCAGCGCGTTGGTGTAGGCCGGACGCCCGATGTAGGGAAAATCGCCGCGATGCAGCAGCGCCGTGGCACTCACGCCAAAGTTGCGCACGTCGTAATTTGTCCCCAGCCAC
>Ga0302201_10003135_pt1 | contig 12481 bp, 3 predicted proteins | sample II_Bog_N3_2_FD_194586 | JGI IMG/M metagenome (GOLD analysis project Ga0302201, IMG submission 194586) | Peat permafrost microbial communities from Stordalen Mire near Abisko, Sweden - II_Bog_N3_2 | ecosystem: Environmental > Terrestrial > Soil > Wetlands > Peat | place: Sweden: Abisko, Stordalen...
CGCACAAGACGGCGTTCTTCTAAAACGCGAATCCCGGTTGGATTCCGGGTAGGCTCTCCATCAACCCGTGGTGAAACTGGAGATCACGATGCTCTCCTAAAGCATAGTTCCCGGCTCGTATCCGGGCGGGTTGACCACAAGTTTCCGCGCATGTAGTTCAACGGATAGAGCACAAGCCTCCGAAGCTTGAGATGGCAGTTCAAGTCTGCCCACGCGCGCCAGGTTTGCGGACCCTAGTTTGCGGACGTAGATTAGCGGCCAAATCGGCTGGCCTACACCCAGTTCATCGCAGGTTCGAGTCCTGCCGTCCGCACCAAATTCAACGCCGAAATAGCTCAGTTGGAAGAGCGCCTGCCCGGTACGCAGGAGGTCAGCGGTTCGATTCCGCTTTTCGGCTCCATTGCGGAGTAGCTTAGCTGGTTCAAAGCACTCGATTGATAATCGAGAGATCAGGAGTTCGACTCTCCTCTCCGCAACCAGTTTCGCTGGACCGAGGCAAGTTCTCTTCCCCAGCGCATCACATACGATGGATGGTTATGTTGATAACGATTAACAACACCCGCCCGCTAAGGATTTGGGGTACCTGCTTCATAAGAACCCGGATCGAGTGCAGTCCTTCGATCTTTCGTTCGGAAAAGCCCACGTCTCCTATCCCGAGGCAACGAACGAAAGCTGCACAGCGGCGCTGCTGTTCGATGTGGACCCAGTCGCGCTGGTGCGCACGCGCCGCGGGCCATCAGGCGAGGGCGGCACTCTCGACCAGTACGTTAACGACCGGCCTTATGTCGCTTCGTCTTTCCTGAGTGTCGCCATCGCCCGCGTTCTTGCGAGCGCGCTCGGCGGCGCCAGCAAGGGGCGTACAGAACTCGTGGACGAGCCTTTGCCGCTGGTTGCCAGGATTACCGTGTTGCCTTGCCGGGGCGGAGAAGACATTCTGAACCGGCTGTTCGAGCCACTCGGTTACACCGTTCGAGCAGAGCACCATACCAGCGGCAACGTCTATGTTGTCGACAGCAGCAACAATGTGGTGACGGAGATTTTGGCGGCGGCCGGTTACACCACCGTCAACACGCTGGCCGTTACCGACGGCAACTTCAGCGGTCCCAATGGCGTGGCGGTGGACGGGAGCGGGAACCTCTTCGTCGCCGATTTCGAAAACAATGCGGCACACTTACCATTGCGGGCGCTGGATCGGTAAGCGTTCAGGTTACTCAGACCGGCAACACCAACTATTCGGCAACTCCGCTTGTCTCGCAGAGCTTCAACGTGAAGGCCGCGAGTTGACCACTCACCCCATGCTGGGAAGCGCAAAGCGCTCCCTGGCTGGCTTCAGTGTTAGTACCTCTTCTCATTCCGGATCAGTCACTGGAGCAAAGCTTCAGACCTGGATTTCCATTGCGATTGCAACGATGCAAGGCATTTCAGGTCGGAACTATGGTGCGCCAGGCACCCGCAATTCTGCTGCTTGACGGGTGTGCCACCGGCCGTTGTCTGTCATCAATCGGCAAAGAACCAATTTTAGCAACTGCTTGCTCAATGACTTAAGCCTTGGGCATCCCGGTCAGGACGATGACAACCCGGCAAATTCTTGAAGAATGAGGCGGAAAAAAGTTGACAGGCAGAGCCTCGGCGCGGTAAACCTAACCCACTGGGACTGAAGATCGCAGCCTCTCGAACAATTGGATTCCCCGCTGTAGGAGGCTCGCGAGCATCAGCATAGCCGAACTCTCTTACTCTGCGACGGCGACGGGACATGGGTCTCTCAGCCGGCAAACCAGTTCACTCTTCCATAAGGGCGCCGAACGGTTCCCCCACGATGCGAGGTTTCCATCATGATGTCTCCCCTCCTCTCTGCGATGCCCCTGCGGTTCGCTCGCCTGAACTTTAGCCTGTTCGTTCTTGCCCTGGCCACCATGCTGCTGCCTGGAACGGGCCGTGCGCAGACCATCTCCCCCGGCGGGGCCATCAGCTTTACAGCCAGCGATTCCTCGGCTCAAAGTTCCACCGTTACGGTGAGCGGCGCTCCCGGCCCGGTGGCGACGGTGAAGGTGGAACTTGATGGAGTCAGGTCGGATGGCGAGAACTGCTGCCTCAGCATGGCGTATGTGGAGTTCATGCTGCAGTCGCCCACCGGCGAGCAGTTCGTGTTGCTGGGCCAAACGGGCGATGGCATCGACGGCTGCGACGAAAACGGCAATTTCTCCTGCGACGGGGTGAACGCAAATATCACCATCCAAGATGGCGCGGCCGCAGCGCCGAACGGCCCTGCGTGGGCAAACACCTCCTCGTTTACCATAAAACCCAGTTCGTACTATTTCTCCAACGGCGACGGCCCTCCCCCGCTCCCAACGGCGGAAAATACGTCGGACTACCCGCAGACCGATGGCAGCGCCACGTTGAACGGCAAATTCAACGGCGTCGCCGCCAACGGAACCTGGACGCTCTATCTGATCGACAACGACGCCCCGGTCGACCCGGTTTCGATCACCGGCTGGACGCTCACGCTGACCTACGGCACGGCGACCGCCACCACGACAGTACTCAGCAGCTCGGCCGGCAACCCGGCGTTCTACGCCAATTCCGCTTCAAGCGTTTCGACCACCTTCACGGCCACTCTCACCCCCAGCGCAGCAACCGGCACGGTCACCTTCCAGGCCAACGGCTCCACCATCTGCAGCGCCGTCGCGGTCAGCGGCGGCGCCGCGCACTGCACAACGTCCCTGGCTCAGGGCAATAACGCTATTGTGGCAAATTTCACGCCGACCGGGAGTTACGGGCAGAGCGGCGCCTCCATGAATCAACTGGTGGAAGTCACACCGGCGAACCCCAGCGGGGATCAATGGTGCAACAACAGCTTGGTCTCAGTGCCGACCAACGATAACCCAGGGCTGGCTTATCCCTCCGTCATCCAGATCCCCAGCACGGCCTACCCCGGCAAGACGGTCGCCAATGTCGAAGTCGAGCTGGAAGGGGTTCAAGGGCTCTCCGAAGGCATCGGCGGCCAGTACCTTCTGGTTGCGCCCGGCGGAGGAGCCAAAAACCTCCTCTTTTTCCAGCAGGGTTTTGAGAACACCAGCGCCAGCAGTGCGGTGAACCTGACCTTTGAAGATTCGGCCGGCCAGACCGTGCCATACGATACCGGAACGCCTACCAGCGGCACATACCTGCCCACCGACAACAGTAATGAGGTGAACCCGGACACGATGCCGTCTTCAACCTCGTCGTCCGTCGATTCAAGCATCCCCCAGGTTCCGGGCACACTCAACTTCGCGCCTCCCTACGGCGGCGACACGACGGTTTATGCCCATACCAACATCTTGACCTTCGGAGAGGCCTTCAATGGCGCTCCGGCCGATGGTGCCTGGGCGCTGTACTCCGTTGCTCCCGGTGCCGTGAACCTGAACTCCGGCTGGTGCATCACGCTGTCGCTGAACACCGGCACCTCGACCACCACCGTTGTAACTTCCACCCAGAATCCCCAGACCACCGGGCAATCCGTCACCATCACGGCGACGGTGACGGCCGGCGGGAATCCGGTGACCTCGGGCGGCACGGTGACCTTCACCGACACCACCGGCTCGACGCCGGTGACGCTGGCCAGCAACGTGACGCTGAACGGCAGCGGACAGGCGTCGTTTTCCACCTCCGCGCTGACCCAAGGCGACCACGAGATCACGGCCAATTACAGTGGCACTTCTTCCGACAATGCCAGCTTCGGGGCGTTGTGGCAGCGCATCAACACCGCGACCACCACAACGAACGTGAATAGCAACACGTGGCAGTACTGCAACCCGGGAGCGGTCCAGATTCAGGGTGGAACCGCGGCCGGCCCCTTCACGCCGAATCCGTCGGTGATCTCCGTGGCCAATCTTCCCGGCACCCTCAACACCGTCGGAGTTCAGCTCACCAACTTCTCCGTCTCGGCCACCTATGGGCTTGAAGAGCTCGCCTCGCTTGTGGAGAGTCCGACCGGCGCCGCGCTGGACTTCTTTTCCAATACGACCCAGGGCGCCAACGGCAACGCCACCGCTTCGTCCGGCAACTATATCTTCGAGGACAGCGCCGGCGGTCTGGTGTCATCTGGGAATACAAACATCTCTCCCGGCCCCTACAAGCCGACCGCCTACCTGGACTTTCTCGGCAACCCCGATGTATTCACCTCCAGCTCCAGCGGATTCTACAATGTGCCCGCCTTCAGCTATGCCGCCAGCCACGGCTCTTCGACCTTCGCCAGCGTCTTCAACAACGGCAGCAATGCCAACGGCGCGTGGGCCCTGTTCTTCAGCTCGGGCTTTCCGAACGCCACCTTCGGCGCGGCCGGCGGCTGGTGCGTGAATCTCACCGAGAATCTGCCTTCCGTGACGGCGGACGCCTCGCACAACGGAGGCAGCTTTACGCAGGGCCAGCAGAACGCGCAACTCGCAGTGGTCGTTACCAACAACGGGCCCGGGTCTACCGGCGACCCGACGGGAAGCAGCCCGATGACGGTCATTGACACGCTGAACTCAGCCTTCACGTATGCGAGCGGAACGGGTTCAGGCTGGTCGTGCGGGGCGGCGGGACAGACGGTGACCTGCACCAATCACTCCGCAATCTCCGACGGCAGCAGCTATCCGACACTGACCATCGACGTAAACGTGGCTGGCGGAGCTACGGGGCCGATCAACAACAGCTTCACGGCGAGCGGCGCTGGAGTCGCTTCCACCGGTTCGAACACCGATTCAATCACCATCCAGCCGGCTCCGGTGCTGGCGGTTTCCAAGACCCATCCCGGAACCTTTACCCAGGGCCAGACCGCCGAGTGGGACATCAGCGTCAGCAACACGGCATCGGGCAGCACGACCTCCGGCACGGTGACCGTCTCCGACACCCTGCCCTCGGGCTACTCAGTGGTTAACTTCGGCAGCACCTCGGTCTCCTGGAGTTGCGCCGGCGCGGGCTCGTCCGCGCTCAGTTGCACCTCCGCCTCGGCGATCTCCGGGGGCAGCAGTTTCCCGCAGATTCAGGTGATCGTGAATGTGCCGGCCAACTCACCCGTTACGGTAAGCAACACAGCGCAGTCCTGGGGCGGCGGCGACCTGATCCACACCAATAGTGGAAACGCAGCCGTGGGCAGCGACAACAACGTAACCGTGGTCCAGGTTCCGGCCTTCCTTGCCAACAGCGGCGGCGGAACACAATCAACGACCGTTTCGACGGCCTTCGCCGCGCCCCTTTCGGTGACCGTGGAGGATGCCAGAGGCACCCCGGTTCCGGGAGTTACCGTGACCTTCACCGCGCCCGCCTCGGGAGCCAGCGGAACTTTCAGCAATAGCAGCAACACCATCACGGCAACCACCAACGCCAGCGGCATTGCCAGTGAATCGTTCACAGCCAATTCCGTTGCGGGCGGCTATAGCGTGAGCGCCGCCGCCGCCAGCCTGGCCCCGGCGAGCTTCTCGCTGACCAATAACGCTGGCGCGGCGACGCACTTCTCGGTCTCCGCCCCCGGTTCGGCCATTGCGGGCATCAGCTTCAACATCACAGTGACAGCCCTGGATGCCTTCGGCAACACCGCCACCGGCTACTTGGGCACGATTGGCTTCACCAGTTCGGATGCGGGACCCGGCAGGTTGATTCCCGCCAACTTCACCTTCGGCGCCGGCAATGCCGGCACCATAACAATTCCCGTCACGCTGGTCACGGCCGGACTGCAATCGATTACGGCAACCGATACGGTGACGGGATCGATCACAGGCTCGGCTACGGTTTCCGTCAGTCCAGGGCCGGCGGTTATTACAAACGTCACCGCGCCCTCGGCTGTTTATGCCGGAGCGCCCTTCAACTTCACGGTAACGGCCTATGACTGCTGCGGCAACGTCGCCACCAGCTACGGCGGTACGGTTGCCTTCAGCAGTTCGGACGCTGCGGCATCGCTGCCGGCCAGTTACACGTTCCTTGCGGGTGACGCGGGCAGTCACACCTTCAGCGCCGCATTCAACACAGTGGGCACGCAGACGATCACGGCCACCGACTCGGTGAACCTCTTGATTGCTACGTCGAGCGGAACCACGGTCACCATACCGAATCTGGTGGTGACCACGGCAGCCGACGACGCGGGCGCGGCCGGCAACTGCAACGTGCAAACTACGCCGGGAACGGGCACGGATCCCTCCTGCAGCCTGCGCGACGCCCTGCTCCAGGCCGGCACTCTCGGCTCCGGCAGCATCACCTTCGACGGGACGGCCTTCGGCAGCGCACAGAGCATCCTGCTGACCAACGGCACTCTGAACATTCCCTCAATTACGACGATTACCGGGCCGACGACGGGAAGCGGCAGCACGCTCACCAACCTGGTGACAGTGAACGGCAACGCGTCCTCCACGGTCTTCACCACCAACTCCAGCATCGCCGGCGCGGCCATCGCCAACCTCGCGATTACCAACGGAAGTGATAGCGCCGGGACCGGCGCTGGCATCTCCAATGGCTACCAGGCCTCGCTCACCATCACCAACTCCACCATCTCCGGCAATACGTCGACCAACGGAGCCGGCGCCATCTTCAACGATTACGGCGCGACGCTCACCGTGACCGGCAGCACCCTCTCCGGCAACTCCGGGGCTGTTGGCGGCATCATCGACGAGCCGGGCGGAATTGTAACGGTGACATCGAGCACGCTCTCCGGCAACTCAGCCGGCAACGGCGGCGGCGGCATCGCGATGGGCGGCGGAACGGTGACGGTCATCAACAGCACCATCTCCGGCAACTACGCGGTAAATGGCGGCGGCGGCATCGGCAACAGCGGAGGCACAGTCAATCTGGCCAACAGTATCGTCGACGGGAACTGGCTGGGCACCGCCTCGACCGTCAACGTGTACGATGATTTCGACGATACCACCGGCAATACGACATACACCGGGGCCGGAGGCAATGTTCTGGGCTACTACAACAATCCCCAGGCGGCCGCGCCCACCCCTACCGTCAACCTTGCGCCTCTTGGCAACTACGGCGGACCCACGCAGACCATGCTTCCGCTGCCGGGCTCGCCGGCCCTGTGCGGGGGAACGCAGACCAACGCTGCCGGATTGAGCGGTGATCAGCGCGGCTTTGGATTCGATCCCAACTGCCCGGCCGGCTCCGGCACGGTTGATTCGGGCGCGGTTCAGACCAATTACGTGCTGTCCTTCACCACGGAGCCGCCTTCGTCGCCTGCTCTCGTCACCCCAGGCGCGGCGATCTCGCCCTCGCCGGTCGTGAGTCTGACGGAGAACGGCGTTGCGGCGGCCGCCGCCACCAGCTCCATCTCGATGACTGACAGCGCCGCGCTGCTGGGCGGGACAACCTCGGCCAATCTCGCCGGCGGCTCGGCTACCTTCAGCAACCTCATCCTTACCGCGCCGACCAGCAGTGACACGCTGACGGCCACTCTGGCTCTGAATTCGTCGCTGAATCTGACGGCATCCAGCACCTCCTTCGCCACCTCCGGACAGGCGCAGAGCATTAGCTTCCCGGCCATCGGCGGCCTCCAGGTCGCCACCACGACGCTCGGTCTGAGCGCCACGGCCAGCTCCGGCCTGACAGTCGCCTTCGCTTCCACCACTCCCTCAACCTGCACGGTCTCTGGTACAACCGCCTCGCTGCTCGCCGCGGGGAATTGCACCATCCAGGCCACGCAAGCCGGCGACGGCACCTTTGCCGCGGCAGCCATGGTTTCGCAGAGCTTCATCGTGCATCACCAGGGCCAGAACATCGAATTCCCGCCCATCACCGGAACGCAGTACGCCTTGACGCAACTGCCTCTGACTGCCACGGCCAGCTCCGGGCTGACAGTCACCTTCGCTTCCATCACGCCCGCAAACTGCACGGTGTCAAGCAGCACGGTCTCTCTGCTTTCGCAGGGCAACTGCGTGATTCACGCCACGCAGGCGGGCGACGCCGCCTATTCGCTCGCCCCGACGGTCTCGCAGGACATTCCCGTGCATCGCAATACCCAGCTCATCAGCTTCCCGGCGATCAACTCAACCCAGTACGCGGTCACCACGCTAACCTTGCCGGCTACGGCCAGCTCCGGCCTGGCGGTCGTCTACAATTCCACCACGCCCGCAGTCTGCACCGTCTCCGGCAGCACGGCATCGCTGCTGATTTCGGGAACCTGTAACATTCTGGCATCACAGCCGGGCAATGGCGCCTATTTCGCGGCTCCCTCGATTTCGCAGAGCTTCACCGTGCATCACCAAACCCAGAGCATCAACTTCCCACCCATCGCCAGCCAGGTGATCGGCGCCAATGTGACTTTGTCGGCCACGGCCAGTTCCGGACTGACGGTCAGCTTCGCCTCGGTCACGCCTGCGGTCTGCACGGTGACGGGGACAACGGCCTCGGTGAGCGCAACCGGCAACTGCATCATCTACGCCACGCAGGCGGGCAACGCAACCTACTCTCTGGCCCCGACGGTCTCGCAGTACTTCACCGTGACGGCCCACTGAGAAACCCCAAACCAAAACCGGGGAGCGAGCATTGCTCGCTCCCCGGTTTGCATTACGAACGGTCAATCTGGCGCGGCCTCAGCCAGCAAATGAACCTGAACCCTGCACCTGCATTACCAGACTTCCAGGACGAACGCGGGATGGAAGTTTGCCCGTGCTCCCTCACCCCATCTCAACTTCCACCTGGTTCTCCGCGAGTAACTCCTCCGCCGGAATCAGATTCCCTTCCATCAGTTTCCCGTTGAGAACCAGCTTCGTCACGCCTTTTTGCGCGCCGGATGGATTCTTGACTTCGACAGACAATTTCCTTCCGCGAAAGATGCGGGTCATTTTGAATTCCTTCCATGCGGAAGGTATGCAGGGATCGATTCTGATGCCGTCATACTGCGGCTGAAGCCCGAGGATGTACTGGGTGGCGGCAAAGAACGACCACGCCGCGGAGCCGCTCAGCCAGGGAACGCGCGAAGCGCCGAATCGTGGACTGTATCTGCTGTGAGTGAACTGGCAGTAAACATAAGGCTCAATCTCGCGGACCTCCGCGCATGTGTTATATGCGGCCGGCAGATAAGCCCTGAAATACTGATAGGCCAGATCGCCGTGGCCGAGCAGCGTCTCCGCCATCACCGCCCAGCCCTGGGTGTGGGTGAAGATGCTGGCATTTTCCTTCAACCCCGCATTGAACAGCGCCGCGCGCATGACGTGAAAGTCCGTGTCGATATAGGGAGGATCGCAGATCATCAGGCCGAACTCCGTGGCCAGCCTCTCGCGCGCCGACTGCATCGTCCGCGCAGCCCTCTCGGAATCCGCATGTCCGCTGATCAGCGCCCAGGATTGCGGATTGAGAAAGATCTTGCCTTCTTCGCTTTCCTTTGATCCGAACTTGAAACCGTCGGCGCGAAAGGCGCGCAAGTACCATTCGCCGTCCCACGCATCCTCTTCCAGCCGGGCGTCCAGCCTCGCCAGTTCCTCGGCCGCCCATTTATCTTCCTCTTTCGCGGCCAGGAGCTGGCAGATCTCCAGATAGACCTGCAGGGCGTAGCGCAATTGAAACGCAACGAAGATCGATTCCCCTTGTTGCCCCAGGCGAATGCAGTCGTTCCAATCGGCGGAGAGGCCGCAGGGCAGGCCGTGAGCTCCCGAGCGCTCCACGTTGAACTGGATGGCGCGCTTCATGTGGCCCAGGACCGTGTCCTCACCCCGGTCGGCATACGGCAGCATTTTATTGAAGAAGGATACGTCGCCGGTCTCCTTCACATAAGCCGGAATCGCATTGAAGAGCCACAGGCAGTCGTCGGAGCGGTATTCTTCTTCCCGCGGAGCGCTTTCGCGCCCTGGGTGATGATCGAATTGACGCACTACGGGCATGGCCCCGCCGGTCGAAACCTGGCCCGTGATCATCAATTCCAGCCGCCGGCCCGCTTCTTCCGGGATGGTATGCATCACGCCTAACATGTCCTGGACCGTATCGCGAAAACCCAGGCCGTCGCGCTCGCCCGCGTAGATCAAGCTGGCCGCGCGCGACCAGGCATACGTGATCAGGCAATTAAAGGGGCCCCACATATTCAACGTGCTGTTCAACTCGGCATCTGGCGTTTCCACGGTGAGTCCCGCAATGCGCTCATGCCAGTAGTTCTTCAGCCCGGCAAGTTCCTCGCGGACCTTGTTCATGCTGCTGAACTCCGCCACCGCGCGTCTTCCCTCGTCTCGGCCCCGGCCAATCCCCATCAGGACAAGAAACTCCTTAGTCTCTCCGGGCGCAAGACTTACTCTGGCCTGCAAAGCGCCACAGGCGTTGTCGCCGACGGCGAGAGAGTTCGTGCATTCTCCCTGCTCGACAACCGCGGGGTTGCCATAGCCGCGATAACTCCCGATGAAAGCCGCGCGGTCCGTGTCATAGCCAACCACCTCCGCGCCCACCAGCGCCTGGAAGGTATGGCGTCCCTGGTCTTTCTCCGCAAAGTTGTCCGGCATTTGGGGAATGTTGACATTGGTTCCATGGTCGATGATGTTGCCTTCGACCTCCATCTTTACCGTGTGCTGCGTGTACTGCAGATTGATCAGATCGTCGAAAGCCGACCAGTTCCCCGCATATTCCACATAGGTGAAAGCGCTCAGCCGGCGAGGCCTTCCGCTCAGGTTCGTCAGCTTCACATGCCAACATTCAAAGTCCCTTCCCAGCGGGACAAAGTAAGTGGTCTCGGTTCCTATGCCGTCATATTCTGACGAAATGATCGTGTAGGCGCTGCCATGGCGGCACTCCGACTTGTATTTATCGAGCGGCTTGCCCACCGGCTGCCAGCAGGCCGACCAATAGTCCGCGCTGTCGTGGTCGTGCAGATAGATAGAACGGCCCGGCTGATCCATCGGGATCGCGTTGAAGCGCAGCCGCATGAAGCGCCCGACAGCCGCCGATTTGTAGAAGCTGTAGCCGCCGCCGTTATTGGTGACGATGGCGCCATATTCGGTCGAGCCCAGGTAATTGCTCCACGACCTGGGAGTATCGGGCCGAGTAATTACATACTCTTTGTTTGCATCGTCAAAATGGCCGAACTGCATAGAATCGTCTTCCTCTTATGGTCTTGAGAATTGTCCAGAAAGAACGAGCAGTTCGGGATGTCCCTCGAAGTGCACCGTTCAGATCGAATCTGTCTTTCGCGCAGCCGGGACTCAGGCCAGCGCCGCCGCTTCAGCCTTCACTTGTCTTGTCTGTAACTCGCTCTGCATCTTCTTCATCCTGGCTTCGTTGAGCGGATAGAAGAGCAGTCCCACTCCAGTCAGCAAGAAAGCGACAGCGGGAATGAAAGTAAACAGAAGCAGGATGCCCTGCAGGGCATGCGGCGTCTGCGGCACATTGGCCTGATAGCCATAGATCGCAAGCAGCCACACAATCACCGGCCCGCCGATGCTCCAGCCGAGTTTGTTCGACATGCCGGCGGCGGAGAAGACCAGCCCGGTGGCCCGCCGGCCAGTGCGCCACTCGGAGTAATCGGCGGAGTCGGCAAACATGGCCCACAGCACTGCGGATGTCGGCCCGGTTACCGCGCTGTAAAGCACCTGAAAGACGAACATCAGCGCGACTTGCTCCGGCCTTACCCAGTAGGAAACCACCAGAAAGAGCGCGCCGAGCGACGCCAAGCTGATGTAAGTGGCCTTCCTTCCGGCAAATCGCGTGACGTATTGAATCACAAGCGTTCCCAGAAGCGATAGCAGGGTGCCGGCAACCATAAAGAGACCGGGCAGTTCTCTTCCGGCCACATTGTGCTGGAAAAGATGATTACCCAGATGGAAATGGAGGAAGTACACGGACTGTTCGCCCACGTAGTACTTGAAGTAATAGAGAATGGCCCCGCTGCGGATCGCAACCGCGCAGACAGTCAGTGTCCCCATGGAAAAGAGGATAAGCCACGGTACGTTGCTCGCCAGATCCTTCAGATCCTGCTTGAGCGTGCTCTTCTCCTGAACCGGCTGCACCCGCTCGCGCGTGAGCGCAAAGGTAAGGAAGAACAACGCGACTGCCGCAATGGCATAGATGCCCATTGTCAGTTGATAACCATGGGCTTTAGCCGCAGCCAGAATTACCCCGCTCATCTCCGGCTTGACTCTACCGAAATAGTCCACCAGGTAAAGCGTCGAATACTGAACCACCAGGCCGGCCCCAAAAGCAAATGCAAACCGGTACGATGACACGCTGGTGCGTTCTTGCGAATCGGGAGAGATCACGCCCATTAAAGCCGAATAGGGGATGTTGATTGCGGAATAAACCATCATCATCAGGCACAAGGTGATGTAGGCGTAGATCAGCTTTCCGTTCGGGCTGAAAGATGGCGTAGTAAACGTCAGCACGCTGATAATGCCAAAGGGAATCGCAAACCAAAGCAGGTAGGGACGGAATTTGCCCCATCGCGTCTTGGTCCTGTCGCCCATCACACCCATGAATAAGTCAAAGGCCATGTCGAGAACACGCGTAAGCAGAAGCATAGCTCCAAGCTTTTCCAGCAGCGTACGTTCCAACGCGG
>Ga0302201_10003153_pt1 | contig 12450 bp, 7 predicted proteins | sample II_Bog_N3_2_FD_194586 | JGI IMG/M metagenome (GOLD analysis project Ga0302201, IMG submission 194586) | Peat permafrost microbial communities from Stordalen Mire near Abisko, Sweden - II_Bog_N3_2 | ecosystem: Environmental > Terrestrial > Soil > Wetlands > Peat | place: Sweden: Abisko, Stordalen...
AGGCCGGTGTGGACGAGGAACAAAAGCGCAAGAACCGCGTGAAGGCGAGAGTACGCGCAAAGGTCGAGTGGCCATTCCGAGTGTTGAAGCGGGTCTTTGGATTTACGAAGGTGCGTTATCGCGTTGTGCCAAGAACGAACTCAGTTGTTGGGTTCAGTGCTGTATTCATGATGGAGGCAGGTCCTCCGAAGTCAACTTGCAGGAGTGGGCTTCAAACTGCCGTATGCGGCTAATCTGGTAACGGAGCGGTCGTGAACGATACGGTTAAAAGGCGTGATCAAACACGTCATGTATGGGTTGGAGAGCAGAACGAAAGTGAACCACTGAAGACGCATCGAAACGTACCTAAACGACATCAGAACTGGAACGGCGCGATAGTTCCAGGATGAGCATGGAGAAAGCCTGTTTATCGACCATGTGGTGTCCGGTGTTCAGGTGGCTGGAATCCAATCTAGGCGTGAATATGGAACTTGGGAACTCTTCAAGTAATGCCAAGCGAAAACCTATAAGTGGAACCCACGAAAAGGGAAAGTAGCAATGTATTTGAAGAGGACGGATTATCCCGTAGTAGCGTTGAAACGCCTGTAATAGGCGGTGAGCGAAGGGGATGACGCAGCTCGATGGAAGGCTTGGCCAACTGGAATCCCAGGATGAGCTTCCACTTCCGGAGAAGATTTGATCTCGAAAGAGGCAGATGCACGGCTGCGACGAGCCGTATGAATCGAGAGATTCACGTACGGATCTGTGGGCGGCTGGAGGTGAAATCCCTCTGGCCGACCCGGCGCTCGAAGAAGAATCACGAATGGCTGTGCGCAGCCTTCGCGCTGGCCAACCTCTACAAGAATCGCAAGCGGCTGGCGAAGATCAATCTGCAGTTGGTCCCGCAAGGGGTGTAGTGTGTCCGCTGGAGGCCTCGGCAACCTCCAGAGGGAAAAACTAACAGAAGAAATCCTATCTATACGCTGATTTTGCGACGATGAAGCCACATCTCCAAGACAAGCGCTCATAATACCGCGTTATTCAGAGGTTCCTCAGGGGACGACATGATCGAGTTGCTTCACAGTAAGGTCTGTCAGCAGATTCCAGTGTTCTGCCGACTTCGGTCGATGCTCGCGTAGCCAAGCCCGCTCGGCGCGTGTCATCGATTCTCTGCATAGAGTATCTTCTTTCACCAGGCGCGAGAGCTCCAGCTTGGCTACTCGGTTGGGCGTGCTGCTTCCGGCGATCTTGCAAAAGTGGGGGCTGCGAGACGACGCAGCCGGCTTTCTGTTCTTGCTGCAGTTTCTTGGTTCTTCGCTGGGCGCAATTCTGACGGGAGCCAATCGCGTCCGCACACTCATCGCGGGGTATGGATTGCTGGTGGCGAGTTCGGGCGCCCTGGCGTTCACCGGCCTGCATGCACTGTTCGCCATCTTTTTTTTCTTCGGACTGGGGCTGGGCATGGCGATGACCGCGACCAGCCTGCTCTTTTCCGACCGCTACGGCAACGACCGGGCCGCTGTGCTGGAGCGGCTGAACTTTGCCTGGGCTGCGGGAGCCACGGCAGGCCCCATGCTGTTTCTACCGTTTCTCCGCTTGGCGAGCTTAAGCCCGCTCTTCTTCACTTTTCAGGGATTGTTTCTGCTGCTCTTCGTCTGGGTGATTTTCCGGGAGCGGCAGGGGGCGGCAAGCGTGCAACTGGTGGCGGATGCGTCGCGGCCGCGAGATCCCGCGCCCCTGGGTTCTCTGTTGCCGCTGGTGGCGCTGGCGATGTGCGCGGTTGGCATCGAGAGCTCGCTGAGCGGCTGGCTGGCGACCTATTCTCATCGCGCTGATCCTCTGGTTGCCGGTGGAGTAGCCGTTTCCACTGCTCTGTTCTGGTTCGGAATCATGTTGAGCCGGCTGGTTTTTTCCACCAGGTTGCTGGCGATCATTGGCCGCCGCAGGCTTCTCGGCGCCACCCTCTGCGGTGTGGCTGCATCTATCGCCTTGCTCATTCTGACGCAGCAAACCACGACGATCCGGGTTGGCTCAGGGCTGGCCGGCCTGAGCATCGGTCCGCTCTACCCGCTCTTGCTTTCCTTCATCCTTGAGCGCACTCCGCACGGATGGATCTTTGCTGTAGCGGGGCTGGGGTCCGCACTCGTCCCGTGGCTGACCGGACTGCTCTCGGCGCACTACGGATCGCTGAGGTATGGGCTCATTGTGCCCTTCGCAGCGGCTTTGTTGATGATTGTGCTGCGTTCGGCAAGTCTCCGACAGCCGGAGACGAGTCTGCGAATCTACCGCAAACAATCGATTGACTTGTAAAATAATGCCGTGATATTCTCCGGCTCGGGTTCAACTATGAAATGCAAATGGCTTGTTCTTCTTGTCCTCGCGGTTTGTTCCGCAGTGTCTGCTCAGTCTGGGTTCGTTCACGCCGACGGCAAGTACCTGGTCTCCCCGGATGGCAAGCGCCTGCAGTTGCGCGGCACGAACCTGGGCAATTGGCTGGAGCCGGAAGGCTATATGTTCGGCCTGGAAGGCGGCCCACAGTCTACTCGCGAGATTGAGGGCCTCGTCAATGAACTGATCGGTCCCCAGGAGGCTGAAAAGTTCTGGCAGACATACCGGGATGCGTATGTTACCGAGGACGACATGCGGTTTCTGCACGAGGCTGGCCTGAACTCCATCCGCATCCCGCTGCACTATAAGTTTTTTACCCCCGGCAACGAGGAGGGCTTTCAGCGGCTGGATCGCGTCGTAGGCTGGGCGAAAAAATATGGGCTATATGTCATCCTAGATATGCATTGCGCTCCTGGCGGCCAGACGGGAAGCAACATCGACGATAGCTGGGGTTATCCCTGGCTCTTTGAGTCGGCGGAGGATCAGGAACTTACCATTCGCATCTGGAAGCGGATTGCCCAACATTATCGTGACAATCCGACGGTGCTCGGCTATGACCTGCTGAACGAACCGATTCCTCACTTTCCGCAGTTGCGGAAGTATAACCCGGCGCTGGAGCCGCTCTACAAGAGAATCACCGCCGAGATCCGGCAGGTGGATGTCCATCACGTCATCATCCTGGGCGGAGCGCAGTGGGACACCAACTTCACTGTCTTCGGCGCGCCCTTTGACAGCAATGTCATGTACACGTTTCACAAGTATTGGAGCCCGCCCACGGAAGCGGAGATTCAGCCGTATCTCGACTTTCGCTCTCGTTACAACGTGCCCATCTGGCTGGGTGAGTCCGGCGAGAGCAAGGATGAGTGGATTCACGACTTCACCGCCGTTCTGGAGAAGGACGAAGTTGGATGGGCGTTCTGGCCATACAAGAAGATGGATAAAGCGTCGGCCTTCGTCTCCTGGCAAAAGCCTGTCTACTGGGACGATATAGTAGCCTTTGCCAGGACGCGCGGCTCGACCGGGGACTCGGAGAAGCAGATTGCGGCGCGCCCCTCGCTGGAACACTCGCGCGCAGCGCTCCAGGAACTGCTCCAGAAGGTTCGGTTGCGGAATTGCCGGGTGAACCCCGGATATCTGCAGGCACTCGGCCTGAAAACGCCGCCCGCCTAAGCGCTCCGGTAGCAGCGAATATGGGGCGAAACCTCTGCATCCTGGTCGATTTCTGAGTCGAGGGGCAATAAGTAGCAGAGTTTGTTGCAAAACATGGAAGGACTTCGGGCCCGTGGCCGGGGGCCTTCCGCCCCGTGAGCGAGGCCGGTTAGTCTGCGAGACAAACGTTCGTCTATGGGATTATGGATTGTTTCGTTTTGACATGATACGTCCCGCGAGACTTCAATGAGTTGCGGCTGTTGAGCCGGAAATGACTGATTTCTTTAAGGCAAACGATTGTTTTTCTTTTGCGTGGATGTATCGCCGAATCACAGTTGGGAACGTCTCAGGCGCGCAAGAAGTGGACAGAGAGCGTCATGCGGAAGATGCGAACAGTGTAAGGAGTTGCCGGTAGTTCGCCGGTAGGGCGCTGTTTGTCGGCGACGGTTGGGGGCGCGGCTGCGGGGTTGGACGCGGAGAAATGGAAGGGTTGTGGCCATGGGTAGAGATATTCTCGCAATTGTTCTGGCAGCGGTTTTTGTAGCGGTTAGCGGTTGTGGAAGTGGTTCAGGAGGCGTTCAGCCTCAGGAGCAAACAGCCAAGACGCCAGTTTTCAGTCCGGCTCCGGAAACCTATACTGTGGCGCAGAGCGTGACTTTGTCCGACACCACGACGGGAGCCTCGATCTACTACACGACCAACGGAACGACGCCAACGACCGCGTCGACTCTCTATTCGCCGTCCGCGCCCATCGCAGTATCGGTCACCACGACCATTGAGGCGATTGCCGTTGCTCCCGGCTACTCGACCAGCGCCGTCGCCACGGGCACATACATCATCAACCTGCCGGCCGCCACAACTCCAACCTTCCTTCCCGCTACCGGAACATACACCTCGGCCCAAAGCGTGACTTTGTCCGACACCACGACGGGAGCCTCGATCTACTACACGATCAACGGAACGACGCCCACCACCGCGTCGACTCTCTATTCGCCGTTGGCGCCCATCGCAGTTTCGGCTACGACGACCATTGAGGCGGTTGCCGTTGCTTCCGGCTACTCGACCAGTGCCATCGCCACGGGCACGTACACGATTCCAGGCACGACTTCCGGGGTCTCGGTGGTTCTCAGTACGCATGACCAAAGCCAGCTAATGGCAGTTCAACCCGACGTCAGCTTCGCCCCCAGCGCGGCGGATGCGGGAACGACAACCATCGCCGTCGATGCGGCGCAGCAGTATCAGACCATTGAAGGCTTTGGCGCGGCATTTACGGATTCGGCGGCCTATCTGCTGAACGAAGTGGCGCAAAAAGGCGAACTGACAAGCACCATGAACGAACTGTTCACACGGAACGGCAACGGGATCGGCCTCAGCTTCATGCGTATTCCCATGGGCGGCACGGACATTGCGCGCTCCGTCTATTCATTCGACGACCAGCCCGTGGGACAGACTGACCTCTCGCTGGCGAATTTCTCCATTGCGCACGATCAGGTGGACATCCTGCCGATGATTCTGGAAGCCAAGACGCTGAACCCCCAGATGAAACTGATGGCCAATCCCTGGAGTCCGCCGGGATGGATGAAGGATCCCGCCTCGATGAGCCCAGTCTCGATGCTGGGCGGAACGCTGCTGATGACTAGCGCAAATGAGAAGGCCTTCGCAAACTACTTTGTCAAATACATTCAGGCATACCAGGCGGCAGGAGTTCCCATCGATTACATCTCGCTGCAGAACGAACCGCTGAATATCACCACGGCATATCCAAGCATGGGAATGAGCGAGGGCGTGCAGTTGGCGTTGCTGCAAGGCTACGTCCTGCCCGCGCTGTCTGCCAACAACCTCACCACGAAGGTCTTCGCTTATGACCACAACTGGGATGTTCCGTCATATCCAGAGTATGTTCTGGGAGGCCTGACGACGACGCAGTTGACACAGGTGGCCGGCACAGCCTGGCATGGGTATGGGGGTGCTCCGGGCGCGCAGCAGCTTCTTCAGCATGGATTCCCAGCGCTTGGCAATTGGCAGACCGAGCACTCCGGGGGCACTTGGGTCGCCGATCAGTTCACCTCCGATTTTCTCGAGATAACGCAGGTGCTGCGCAACTTCGGGAAATCCTATGTGAAATGGAGCCTGGCGCTGGATCAATCTCTTGGACCGAACCTCACGGAAGATGTCTCCGGCCTGGGCGGATGCAATGACTGCACGCCTATTGTGACAGTCAACAGCGCGACGGGAGCGGTCATCAAGGACATTGAGTATTACACGCTGGGCCACTACAGCAAGCACGTCTTGCCAGGCGCTGTGCGCATCTACTCCAGTAACACTCCCGCTATCGCCAGCGTCGCCTTCCTGAATCCAGATGGCACGACGGCGTTGATCGCGTTCAACAATTCCAGCGCCAGCCAGAGCTTTCAGGTGCAGTGGGGCGCGCGGTCGTTCACCTACACGCTTCCGGCTCTAGCGGCCGCCACGTTTACGTGGAGCGGAACGCAGAGCAGCACACCCGCAACCGCCGCAACGGCGCAGATTCAGGCCTCCAGCTTCAGCAGCGAGAGCGGCCTGGAGACGGAGACCACCGGCGACTCCAGCGGCGAATACGATCTGGGTTATATCTCGATTGGAGCCTACGCGGTATACAAAAATATCGATTTCGGCTCCTCTGTCAGCGAATTGAACGTGCACACGGCCAGCGCCGGCAACGGCGGAACGGCCACGTTTTATCTTGACAACATGACTGGGACTCCCATTGCCACCGCGACGCTGCCGGTGACCGGCGGATGGCAAACCTGGCAGACCGTCACCGCCTCTGTTTCAGGGGCTTCAGGAGTGCATGATTTGTATGTCGTGTTTGGCGGAGGGGGAACAACCGGCAGTATCGCGAATGTGAACTGGTTCCAATTTCAGTAAAGCGAAAACAGAGTGAACGCGCCCTTGCAGGGAGTCTCCGAGGCGGTTTTTTGAGGAAGGATACACAGAGCGGGATTGCACCCGGGTACAACTGCTCCGGTTTCGCCATAGTCGCGAGCGCGGCGGTCTGTCGTAAAAATTCAGTCCGAGTGCCGATTTTCATGGATGGCGCGCCCAAAATCTCCCGGTTGTCCTGCCATAGGGGGGAGAATACTGCAAAACACACTGATTGTCTTAGCAATAGTGGCCGTTTATAGGCCGCTCTCAGGAAACCCGGGCAAGTATGCCATGGTGTGGAGCTTACGCAGCTACCAGACGGTTTTAGGGGCAAACAAGACGATTGTCTATGGGAAAATAGAACTATTTATGGCTTGACAACAGTTTTTGCCTCGTGATTAAATTTCTCCCGCATGCGAGATTGACTATTCGACGTCCTGAAAACAAACGGTTGTCCTCAGGATAGTGGCTCCCTTTAAGCGACGGATTGCATGCGAAACCGGCAGCGGCTGGTGGATTGGCTTCCGGGGAGTGATCGGCACTTTCTGCGTGCTCTCACAGGCTGCGGAGCCGGATCACGCGGAGTAGCAAACAATTCAGGAGGCAGTTCATGAGAGATAAGACACGATGGATTCTGTTCCTTCTTCTGATCATCTTTGGGAGTGGGGCATGTCTTGCACAGAGCATTAACGCAGGCGATATTCGCGGTACCGTTACGGACCCGTCGGGAGCAGTGATTCCCGGCACCCGAGTTACCGTGCAGAATGTTGATACCGGTGTAACCAAGGATTTCACCACCAATCGGGATGGCGTGTTCGACACCTCCTCGATTGTGAATGGAACGTATCTGCTCACCTTCACCAAACAAGGGTTCGAGAAGGAGGTGCGCGGCCCTCTATCGATCCCGGTCGGGTATACCACCATCAACGCGCAGTTAAAGGTCGGTTCGGCCACCTCCGAGATCACGGTCAGCACTGACGTGCCTCTGCTGCACACCGAAACCGGCGATCAGGTTTCCACGTTGGAAGCGCATGACATGGCAGAGATGCCCAATGTCGGCGGCGGAACCGGCCCCGACTGGCAGAACTTTATGATTCTGCTTCCCGGCGTCAACGGCACTGCGGGGTCGAGCGCGGGATCCTCCAACCCCGGCCAGGAATCGTCGAGCAACGGCAACCTCCCTTACGAAAACTTGCTTGCAGACGGCGCTTCTACCACGCTGCCCAGCAGCCAGAACGGCAACCCCGCCGCCTTTGAAGACGTGCAGGAGCTTCAAGTCTCGCTCTCTTCGTTTTCAGCCCAATACGGCGTGGGCGGAATGGTCATCAACCAGATCACCAAGGGCGGCACCAGCAAATTCCATGGTTCCGGCTATGACTACACGGAAAACAACGCCTTGAATGCAGCCGGCTACCAATTTGCGTCGACCACCGCCAAGGTTCCCTTCCTTCGCTACGACGATTTTGGCGGGACTATCGGAGGCCCGGTTGCGATACCGCACCTAGGTTTGCGGAAGAAGGCCTTCTTCTTCTTCGGCTACGACCAGATCATCAACCGCGGCGTGCTCCAAGGCGCGCAAACGGTTCCGACCTCCGATGTCCTGGCAGGTAAATTCGATGCCCAGGATGCCAAGGGCGATCCGATCTGGCAGATCTACGATCCGACCACGCAGGTCGTTAAGACCGACTCGCATGGAAACCCCTATCCCTTCAGGCAGTCCTTCGCTAGCGAATACGGAACCAACGCAATTCCTTCGACGATGTTCGATAAGGTCTCTGCGAATTTCCAGAAGTTCTACCCTACCGGGCCAAATGCAGAAGGTCGTTTTCAAGCAGGGACGGTCAACGCGGCAGGCGTGGACCAAAACAACTGGTTCAACAGCAATCCGAATCCCAACAACTGGAAGCGCTATTTCGGACGCCTGGACTGGGACATCACGCCGAACAACCGGCTGACCATGTCTGATACGCAAGGCGACGAGATCGAAACCGCGGGCCAAAGCGGCAGGGTTACCGACTGCCCAATCGGCTGTCAGCAAGGCGACGTGGACAACAACAACGCGCAGATTACCGATGTGTGGAACATCAGCGGCAAAACCATCAACGAAGCCAGAATGGGCTATACCGATCAGTTGAACTTCTTTAACGACTCAAGCACGGGCAAAGACTATCCCGCGTCTCTCGGCTGGAAGTTCGCCGAGGCCAATATCCTTCCAGCAGTGCAATTCCAGCGCAACTATCCCTACGCCTGGATTCAACCGGCCACCAACGCTTCGTACAAGGAGTTCATCTTTGATCCTTCGGACGTTGTGACCATGATCCGCGGCAAGCACATTCTCCATTTCGGAGGAGAATTCACGATGTACCGCGATGACACCACTTCCTGGGGCAACATCAACGCGGGAACGTTGCAGTTCGACGGAGTGTATACCGAGAATTGGACCCATGCGGCCTGCGGAGCCAATCCGGCGTATAGCGACCAGATGTGCGCCGACACAAACACGGGCGAGGAATATGCCGACTTTCTGCTCGGTTATCCGCAGAACTGGAGCGCGGGTATCACTCCTGAAGCCGGATGGCGCCTGAAAAAGCCGCAGATGTTTGTCCAGGATGATTGGAAGCTGCATCCCAACCTCACCATCAATCTCGGTCTCCGTTACGAGATCAGCCATGGAATGAATGAAGTAACCAAGAATATGACTAGCTTCGATCCGACGGTCATGAACACGGCCACCAATACCCTGGGTGCGCAGTGGTACAGCGCAACCCAAGCGAATGGCCGTTCATCCATGCAGGCAAATGTTTTCTCCACTTGGCTTCCGCGTCTTGGATTTGCGTGGACGCCAAAACCCAATACCACCGTTCGCGGCGGATTTGGGCTCTACTCCTATAACTGGAGCCAGGACATGTATGGCAGCGGAATGGGAGCCGCTCTGGCCTCCTCGGGCAGCTATAACGACCAGTCGAACGGCATCTACCCGACCACAAAGTTTGACGGTGCAGGCACGCTCTTCCCATTGGGCGGAGGAACCGCCGGGCCGCTGCCCTACGTGACTGTATCTCAAGGCTTGGCAGCCCTCACCAGTCCGACCCGGTTCAACGGCACGAATGGCTCTAACTACAATGCTTACCACACACCGATCCCCAAGATCTATCAATACAACATCGGGATCGAGCGCCAGTTGGGCGCGAACTTTGCCGCCACGGTCTCCTATGTCGGAAGTCACGGCTTCAACCTTATCTTCCCGACCAACATCAACGCGGTAACCTCCAACCGTTCCTCCGGCGATACCTCGACTTGCGGCACCAGCGGCGCGGTCACCGCGACCTGCGAGGAGCCGTACCCGATCTTTGACGCGATCAACGGAAACCTCTTCCAGTCGATCTCCAACTATAACGCGCTGCAGGCAACCATCACCAAGCGCATGACTCAAGGGTTGAGCTTCAGCTTCAACTATGTCTGGTCGCACATGCTCGACGACCAGGACTCGTCTGGATGGGGAAGTCGCATGGGACCTCAGCCGATGCAATATGCAAGCACATTAACCGTGAATCAGGCAGCGAAAAACTACGGCAACTCCAACTTTGACGTTCGTCAAAGCTTCAAGGGCTACGTGGTCTATCAATTGCCCTTCGGCAAAGGCAAGCAATTCCTCAACAACAATGCCCTTGCTGACGCAGTGGTCGGCGGCTGGAACTTTGGCGCTACGATTCTCGAGTCGGCCGGAAATCCATTCCAGGTGTACGCGACCTCGAACACCTACCAGAATGCCGGATCGCAATATCCTAACAAGGTGCCCGGAGTTAGCTGGAAGGCCTCGGGCGCTTCTGGCAAGTGCACCATGGTAAACGGCTCCTGCACCAACGCCTGGGTCAATCCGCTGGCCTTCTCCGATCCAGGGGCCGGCAATTTCGGCAACGCGGGAAGGAACCCCGTGGTTGGACCAGGACTCAACGTAGTGAACTTCTCCGGTGGCAAGTCCTTCACGCTACCGTGGGAAGGGATCAAGCTCGGGATGCGTTGTGATGCCTCAAACCTTTTCAACCATGCGAGCTTCAATAACCCGGGGCAAGCAAACGGGGGGATAAACTTGTCAAACGAAAATGCGAGCGGCGTATATCAAACTATATCGCCGCGAGAAATCAACGGTACGACGGAAGGCGGACGTAACGTGCAGATCAGCGCTCGTCTGTCGTTCTAACTTAGGTCGATTGGGACCTCCATAAGGAGACGGCGATTCATTCGCCGTCTCTTCTTTTTCGCATTTAGCCTGCTTTGTTTGTTGCCCTCTATAATCTGGATAACATGAACGCTAAACTGAGAATTTTTTCCGCAGGGTTCATTCTGATGCTGGGCGCGACGCTGTGCTTGTCTCAGGCGGCTCCAGACAGGCAACGGGAATTCGCGGCCCATATTCAGAAGGCGCAGGATTACTTGCGCCAAAAGCGGCCCGACCTTGCCATTCCAGAGTTACAGGCTGCCTCGGAGATCAATCCTGAGGATGCGGAGACGCAAGGAAACCTTGGCGTTCTACTGTATTTTCAAGGGAAGTTTGCCGATGCGATTCCACATCTTCGCGCGGCCCTGGAGAATCAGCCCGCTCTGATCAAGATTCAGGGCTTGCTGGGAATTGCGGAGGTGCGGACGCTGGACTTTGCCGACGCGCGCAAAGATATGGAAGCGTCATTCCCGCAAATTGTGGACAAGAAATTCAAGGTGGAATTGGGATTGGAACTGGTTGGGCTTTACACGCAAACCAGCGACCTGGATCAGGCCGCGAGCACGCTAGCCCAGTTGCGCAAGTTCGATCCAGAGAATGCCGAGGTGCTGTACGCGGCTTACCGCACCTATTCCGATCTTTCCAGTGAGTCGATGATGGCGCTGGCGCTGGCGGCTCCCGACTCCGCGCAGATGCACCAAATACTGGCCCACGAAGAAATCAAGGAAGGCAATACGAATGGAGCTATCGCGCAATATCGCAAGGCGATGGCCATCGATCCCAAGTTGCCGGGCATTCATTTTGAGCTTGCCGAGTTACTCAATACGTCGCAGGACGCGAGTGTCAAGAAGGAGGCCGAGCAGGAGTACCGCCAGGCATTAGCGGTAAACCCTCTTGACGAGAAGGCGGAATGCCGGCTGGGAGAGATTGATGCGACGCGGGGAAATACCTCTCAGGCGTATGAAGAGTTCTCGCGGGCTGTCGCCTTGCAACCGGCGGATTCGGATGCAAAGCTGGACCTGGCTAAGACGCTGGTCAGGATGAACCAACTGGACAGTGCGCAGGGGCTGTTGGAAGAAACGATAAAACTTGAACCGACGAATGCGATTGCGCATTATCGTCTGGGCACACTGTACCAGAAGCAACGTCGGGTGGAGGATGCGAAGCGCGAGGTGGAACTGTATAAGAAGTACAAGGAGATGAAAGAGAAGCTCCACGCAATCTACAAGGAGCTGATGATACAGCCGGCCGAAATTCGCGCCGACGAGCCTGATCAAAAGTGACTTTCGGCGGCGGGCATCGCGGAAGCAAAATCGCCGCCAGTCTGCAATGGATGTGAATTCGGGAGAGCAGTGAAATCACGCGAGCACCTTTCTGATACAGGCCGGCAAGAGAGACAGAGGGCGCTTGGCTTTTACTATGCCTTTAGGCGAATTGCGAGAAGCCAAGGCTTTAGTATTTCTATCTGGATATGCTTCGCCGTCTGTTTATTGGACGCAGTAGCTGCGCTCGAAGCGCAGAAGCCGGATCGTATTGCTGAGTCTTCCCTGATGGCGCAGTTTCATCAGGCGCTTAATATGGTCGAGCATGGGGACGAGCATGGGGCTTTGGTACTGACGACTCATTTGCTCGAACAGCACCCGGATCTTGTTCCAGCGTTAAAACTGCAAGGCATGCTGCTGGAAGATACAGGGCGGCCGACCGAGGCTGCGTTTTCTGTGCGCCGTGCATGAATGGCAGCTTGGGGGTGCAAGTCCCCTACACATCCTGATGGAGGAGAAGTGTTAGCGAAGCGCAAGGGCGTCGTCGCG
>Ga0302201_10003155_pt1 | contig 12443 bp, 12 predicted proteins | sample II_Bog_N3_2_FD_194586 | JGI IMG/M metagenome (GOLD analysis project Ga0302201, IMG submission 194586) | Peat permafrost microbial communities from Stordalen Mire near Abisko, Sweden - II_Bog_N3_2 | ecosystem: Environmental > Terrestrial > Soil > Wetlands > Peat | place: Sweden: Abisko...
GAAGAAGCAGATTCCCTTCGGGAATGACAGACAGAGAGGCAAGGGCAAGAGCAACGACAAAGGCAACAGCAAAGGCAAGGGAAGAAGCAGATTCCCTTCGGGACTGACAGACAGAGAGGCAAGGACAAGAGCAACGACAAAGGCAACAGCAAAGGCAAGGGAAGAAGCAGATTCCCTTCGGGAATGACAGACAGAGAGGCAAGGACAAGAGCAAAGGGGGCGTCTTGCTGGTGCGGGTTTTGCTTGCTTGGGGTTGGGCGTGGCGTGCTAGGTTGGTGGGGCGCACTTCTCTTGGGCGCGTGAGGTCTCTTTCGAGTGACAGAGGATAGGTTGGCAAAGGCGGGGGGCGGGTCGCGTCTTCACTGGGTGGGAGTGGTGTGCGGGATTGCGGCCGGGGCGTGGCTGGGCGGGGCGGAAGCTCCGACGAAGCTGGTGCTGACGGGGCTGAGTCCGTTTTCAGTGTCGCTGTGCATGGTGGCGGGGGTGTTTGTGGCGCGGTGGAGTTTTCCGACGCTGCTGCGGGGCACGGGGTCAGTGTGGGCGGACCTGCGGAGCAAGCCGCACCTGATGATTTGGGCGGTGCTGGCGGGGGCTCTGTGGGCTGTGGGGAATACGCTGACGGTGTTTGCGATTCGCAATGTGGGGCTGGCGGTGGCGTTTCCACTGTGGAATACGAATTGCCTGATTGGGATTTTCTGGGGCTGGCTGCTGTTTCGCGAGCTGCGGGGGGCTTCGGCGAAGAACTGGCTGAAGGTGATTGGCGGGGCGGTGGCGGTGGTGGCGGCGGCGATCATGCTGGGGTTCAGCCTGCTGCATGAGTCGGCGGGGCCGGCGGGCGTGGGTGTGAGCCACGCGGTGGGGGGGATACTGGCTGCCTTGGGAGCGAGCTTTATGTGGGGCACGATGTATGTGCCGTACCGGAAGGCGTACTTGAGCGGGATGAATCCGCTGTCGTTTGTGACGGTGTTTACGGTGGGCGAGCTGATCACGATGGGGGCCCTGGCGGTGACGATGACGGGCGGAGTGCGCAGCGTGACGGATGAGTTGGCGAGGAACAAGGGCGTGCTGTTCTGGCTGTTTCTGGGGGGATTCTGCTGGGTGGTGGGCGACCTGTTTCAGCAGTACGCGACGAAGTATATCGGGATTGGGCGGGGGATTCCGCTGTCGAATACGAACCAGTTGTGGGGATTGGCGTGGGGCGCGCTGGTGTTTGGCGAGTTGGCCGGGGTGGACCGGGCCCATGCGCTGCTGGTGGTGTCGGGGTCAGTGGTGATGATACTGGGAGCGCTGGCGATTGGGTCGGCGGAGGCTTCGAGCGAGGAAAAGCACTCGACGAACCTGGCGCTGCAGCGGGAGTGTGCGCAGTACGGGCTGGACTACGAGACGATGCGGAAGGCGCAGATGGGCATAGGGGACAGTCCGTCGAAGGCGCGGCGGTGGTGGGATTATGCGATTGTGCTGGTGGCCGCGGGGGTGTTTGTGGCGCTGGGGCGGTGGGCGAAGGTGCCGGCGATTGCGATGGATATGCGCTGGGTAGTGGTGCTGAGCGTGGTCTCGCTGGTGTTTCTGGTGGCGGGCGGGCTGCATCTTTGGCGGGAAACGCGGTTTGAGTAAGGGCAACCGTGGCGGTATGGATTTAGACTCTCCCCGGTCCCCAAAGGCGAGGGAACTCCCCCCCACGGATGAAGACCTGTCCGTGGGGACCCCGGACCGGGGGCACCCTCACCTGTGGTGTGAGACGCGGTTTGAGTAGCTACCAGGCAATGCGGGCGGGGAAGAGTTCCTGGAAGAGATCGTCGTACCAGGGCTTGATTTCGGCGAGGTTGGGCTTGGCGCGGCCCTTGGAGTAGAGGTCGTAGGGGTTGAACTTGCGGACCCACTCAAACATGGCTACGTCGTGGGGAGACATGAGGTAGCTGTAGGCTCGCTGGCGGTGGGCGGCGTAGAAGGAATGGTAGCGGAGCATGTAGATGGCCTCTTCGGGGAGGTATGGCTCCATGACTTTGGCGCCGTAGGCGTCGTGTCCCCAGGACATGTGGACGTTGGCGAGGCCGCAGTTGCGCTGGTAGACGCCGAGTTCGGATTGGAAGAGGGGATTGTGGCTGTCGGGGTTGGCGGCGAAGTACTCGGGGAAGACGACCTGGCTGGAGTAGGCGCAGCCGACGGGGAAGGTGTCGCCGACGACGGCCCATTGGGGTTCTCCCCAGAGGCAGAGGACTTTGGCGAGGTCGTGGACGAAGCCGGCGGCGACCATCCAGCGGGGATGGCCGTCGGCGCGGATGGCCTCAGAGGTCTGGAGGAGGTGCTCGATCTGGGTGAGGTCGGTGTCGGGGTCGCTGTCGTCGACGAGGGTGTTGAGGAATTCGGCGGCCTCCCAGATGCTCATTTCGGCATTCTTGAGGGGGAGGAATTCGGCTTCCTTGGCGAGGACGAAGTCGAAGGTTTGGAACTGGTGGTTGAGGCGGTAGAAGTCGGCGACGGTGGGGACGACGGCGGCGTCGTAGACGCGGAACTCGGCTTCGGATTTGCCCTCACGATAGCGGCCTGTGACGAACTGATCCCATTGTTCTTCGACCTGGGAGGCTTGGGCGATGGAGTTCGGTGACAGGACAGAGTGCATGGGATATCCTCAGGCGGGTGAAGTCGCGAGCTGAGAGAGAATGGTAGATTGCGGATGAGGGATGTGCAAGCGTATTCATTTTGAGGCGGCAGAGGCGGCGGCGGATGCCGGACCGAGGGAAGCGAAGATGATCAAAGCGGTTCTGACGGATGTTCAGTTCTGGATTCCGGTGGGTGTGCTGTCGGCAGGGATTCTGTTGCTGGTGATGCTGCACTAAGCCAGAGTTCGCTGACGAGCAGGCCGGCGAGGTGCTGGCGGTGGGCGATGCGTTGCCAGCCAGCGGCGGCGAGGGCTGTGGCGTGGTCAGGCAGGGATTGGACGCCGAGTCCGGTGAGCAGGCGGAAAGCCAGGTAGAGCGCGGCAACCAGGGGGCGGGCGACGAGGCTGCCGAAGAGCGTGGGCGGGGTGACGAACTCCGAGACGACCCAGAGCGCGCCGGGAGCTGGGGTGATGCGGGCGGCGAGCTGAAAGACCTCTTGTGTGGAGAGGCAATCCAGGAAAAAGTGAGTGGCAATGAGGGAGTAGCCGGATTGGGTGGGCTGCCAAAGACGTGCGTCCGCGCAATGGGTGGTGAAGCGGGCGGCGTGGGGACCGGCGCGATGGGTGAGAGCGGCGAGCATGGCGGGGCTGATGTCCACGGCGTCGATCTGGAGTAGCGGGCTGGTGCGGAGGAGGCGGTCGGTGAAGCGGCCGTCGCCATCGCCGAGGACGAGTGCGGGGCCGGATGGGATGCGGGCAACGATTTGGGGGAGGAAGTGGAAGCGGGCGCGTTCGAGGAAGGGGCCGAAGGAGAGGTATTCGAGCCAGCGATAGGGGCGGGCGAGGAGGTCGAAGTTGGGGGAAGGCTTCATCGGAAGGCGAGCAGGGCGAGGGGGGTGAGGAGAACGAGGTCGGCGGCGGCGCGGAGGGTGAGGGGGGTGAGGCGGGAGGAGCGATGGTCGAGCAGAGCAAGGAGCAGGGCGGAGAGCGCGGCCGAGGCGAGCAGTGCCGCGGTGCGCGGTTGAAGGGGGAACTGGATGGCGGCGAGGGCGCAGGCGGCGGCGAGGGCGAGGGAAGGGGCGCGGCTGGAGCGGCGATGGGAATCCCAGGTCTCGATGGCGTGGCAGTTGAGCCAGGCGAGGAGGATGAAGGCGGCGATGGCGGGGAGCAATGGGATGGGGCTGGCGGCGCGAGCCCAGACGGGGATGACGCAGGCGAGGGTGAAGATGATGGCGACGAGGAGTTCTTTTGGCGCAAGACGGGCGGGCGCGAGATGGGTGGGGATGAGGCGCGAGAAGCGGAGGCTCTGGAGGAATGGCCAACGCTTGTGGGGGGTGTGGACTCCGGCAAAGTAGAGGAGCGCGGCGAGGGCCAGCAGGAGATTGCGGCTGAGGGCGGTGGCGGGCATGTCTGCCAGGACGAGGGCGAGCGCGACGAGGACGGCTGCCATGGCGAGGGGCAGGAAAAGCCGGCGATGACGCCAGTGGAAGTGGTGGCGGGGCTGAAGTTGAGTGGCGGCGGAGCGGGCATCGAGGAGGCGGTCGGCGAGGTAGATGGCCCAGCAGAGGAGTGCGAGGACGAGGGGAATCCAGAGAGGGAGGGGGATGCGTGCGGCTTTGGCGAAGGCGAGGGTCCAGACGACGGCAACGGTGGGCGCGTCGAAGCTGGTGAGGTGCCAGAGGTGCAGCAGGCGGATCGCCCGGAGCCGGGGAGCGGGCGAGGCGATGGGCACGGAGGCTGGGATTTGGGAAGTGGCCGCCACTGAGTTGATTGTACGGCGCGGAGTGATGCCGGGGAAGCGAGTGGTGGGGGATGCGGGGTTTGGTATTCTTGGGAAATTCTTGCGGGGCATTGAGGGACTTCATCGAGAACAAGATAAACCTGTGCTGTGCTTTCCTGAGGGATTCGTCTGTTTTCCTCCTGTCGGTGTTCGTTCTTCTGTTGGGTGGGCAGGTGGTACAGGCGGCCAGTTGCACGTTGGCCGAGCCGCACGCGGCCACGGGCGCCGAGGTGGCGTTGTTGTCCGAGGCCTATGGCGCGGCGGAGGGGATGTACCGTGCGGAGCTGACGGGCAAGGCTGGCGACGAGACGGCGACGGCGGGGCTGGTGGAGGCATTGCTGGGCCAGGACAAGGTTGCCGAAGCCGAGTTGGCGGTGAATGAGGGGATTGCCAAAGATGCGGGGTCGGCTGTTCTGCTGACGGCGCGGGCGGAGGTGCAGATTCGCGAGGGAATGCTATCGGATGCGGCGGCATCGGTAGATGCGGCGATGAAAGCGGACCCTTGTTCGGCGCGGGTGCATACGCGGTACGCGGAGATTTACCGGCTGAACTCAATGTATGCGTCGGCGAAGCGGCAGATTGATCTGGCGTACAAGCTGGACCCCTGGGACGGGGAGATTCATCGGGCGTGGGTGGAGAGCCTGCCGCTGGACGAGCGGATTGCCGAGTTGGAAAAGGAGCTGAGCGGGGACGCAGGCAGCAATGTGACGGCTACGGCGCAGACTCGGGCGTATGTGGAGGAGCTGAAGCAGCGCAAGGCGGAGGCGGGGAAAGGCTGCCGGCTGGTGGGGAATGTGAGCACGACGGAGCTGCCGTTTGCCCCGCTGATGTACGACGCGACCCACATCCGCGCGTATGGGCTGGAGGTGAAGCTGAACGACCAAACGGCGCGGCTGGAGATTGACACGGGCGCGAGCGGGTTGCTGGTGAGCCGGAGCGTTGCACAGCGAGCGGGGCTGAAGCGTATGAGCACGGACGAGGTGACGGGCGTTGGCGATGAAGGCGCGCAGAAGGGATACGAAAGCTATGCGGAGTCGATCAAGATTGGGGAGCTGGAGTTTCGCGACTGCCGAGTGGAGGTGTTGGGGGGCAAGCGGCTGGAGGATTCCGACGGACTGATCGGGATGGATATTTTCTCCAATTTTCTGGTGACGCTGAACTATCCGCTGCACAAGGTGAAGCTGGAGCCGCTGCCGCTGCGTCCTGGGGAAGTGGCTGCGGCGCACAACCTTGGCACGGGCGGGGAGATGGAAGAGGACTCGGCTGGGCCGCAGAACCGGTATATTTCCCCGGAGATGAAGGGTTATGTGCCAATCTTCCGGCGCGGGCACGACTTGCTGGTGCCGGTGTGGCTGAACAAGTCGAAGCTGAAACTGTTCATTCTGGATTCGGGAGCGTGGGCTACGACGATTTCACTGGCAGCGGGCAAAGAGGTGACCAAGATACACAGTGAAGACTCCCTGGAGGTGAAGGGGTTGGGCGGGAAGGTGAGCAAGGTGTTCAATGCGGACGACGTGACCTTCCAGTTTGGCGACAAGGCGCAGCGGCTGGTGTTTGTGCCTTCGTTTGACCTGACGGGGACGAGCCGGAATCTGGGCATTGAGGTGTCGGGGTTTCTGGGAGCGCGGACGCTGCAGCTGATGACGGTGCATATTGACTACCGGGACGGGCTGGTGGGGTTTGATTATGATTCGAAGACGGCCGGATACCTGGGGCAGCGACTGGCGCGATGATGGAGCGAAGTGGTTGGGGGGACGGATGCGGATTGCAGGTAAGTGGGTGGGGGTGGTGTGCGCAGCACAGATGCTGGCGGTGAGCGCTGGGGCGGCCAGCTGCTCGGCGGTGAAGGAGCATGTTCCGGGGCCAGCGGAGACGGCGTATCTGGCGGCGGATTATGAGAAGGCTGCGGGGTTGTACCGGGATGCGCTGGCGGCTGCGCCGGGGGATGAGCAGGCGCGGGCGGCTCTGGTAAGGGTGCTGCTGCGGGAGCAGAAGGTTGCTGATGCCGGGGCGGTGGTGGCGGAGGGGCTGGCGAAGACGCCGGGGTCGGCAGTGCTGCTGACGGCGCGGGCCGAGGTGGAGTTGCGGGAGGGTGAGCCGTGGGTGGCGGCGCAGACGGCCAGTGAGGCCTTCAAGGCAGATGCCTGCCTGCCACGGCTGCACCTGGTGGTGGCGGAGATGTGTGGGCTGAATTCGCGGTACAAGACGGAGAAGGACGAGATAGAGCTGGCGCATCGACTGGATCCGTGGGATGCGGATATTCGGGGGGAGTGGATAGGGACTCTGCCGCTGCCGGAGCGGGTGAAAGAGATGCGGAAGTACCTGGCGGGCCAGACAGGGGACGATGCGGAGGACCGGCGGCATGAGGAGATGGCGCTGGCGGATATGAGCAAGCGGCTGGGCGAGCCGCATCCTCCGTGCCGGCTGGTATCAACGGCGAGCGAGACGGAGATACCGTTTCTGCGGCTGATGTATGATGCGACGCACACGAGAGCGTTTGGGCTGGAGGTGAAGCTGAACGATCATCGCGCATCGTTGGAGATTGACACGGGCGCGGGCGGGATTCTGGTGAGCCGGAGCGTGGCACAGCACGCGGGGCTGATGCCGTTTTCCGATACGGATGTGGGGGGAATTGGCGACGAGGGTTCAAGCAAGGGGTACAGGGCGTTCGCGGAATCCATCAAGGTAGGGAATCTCGAGTTCCAGAACTGCATGGTGGAGGTGATGGGAGGGAAGCATCCGCTGGATATAGACGGTCTGATTGGGATGGATGTGTTTTCGAAGTTTCTGGTGACGCTGGATTATCCGGGGCGGAAGCTGGCGCTGAGTGGTTTGCCGGCGCGGCCGGGAGAAGTGGCAACGGCTCCTACGCTGGGGTCATATGAGGATGACGAGGAAGAGACCCAGCCTACGGTGGCGGGGACTGGGCTGAGTGTGAAGACGGTGACGAAGGGGCCGTATGACCGGTATGTAGGGCCGGAGATGCAAGGGTATACGGCGGTGTATCGGCGTGGGCACATGTTGATGCTGCCGGTGGCCCTGAATATGAGCAAGGTGAAGCTGTTCATTCTGGATACGGGGGCGTGGGCGACAACTGTTTCTCCGGCTGCGGGGCGGGAGGTGACGAAGGTACATGGGGACGACTCGCTGCATGTGAAAGGTCTGAATGGCGAGGTGAAGAAGGCCTACGTCGCCGATGAGGTGACGTTTACGTTTGCGAAGATTGCACAGAAGATCCAAGGGGTTCCGTCGTTTGATACGTCGGAAGTCAGCAAGAACGTGGGTTTGGAGATTTCAGGATTTCTGGGGGCGAGGACGTTGGAGCTGACGACGATCCACATTGACTACCGGGACGGGCTGGTGAAGTTTGACTTCGATCCGAAGAGGGTGAAGCGGGTGCCGTAGGGAGCTTTTCACGGCTGGAGAGAGAGAGCAGTTTGGAGAAGCCGGTGGTGCGAAGCGGGAAGAAGAGGAATTTCGGGGAAGAGGCGGAGTGGTGGCTGGGTGAGTTAATCTTTGTTTGGGGCAATGTGGGAAGGTGGCGGATGGGCATGGCTTGGAAGTGGGCAGGGATGTGGGTGGTGTGCGCAGCACAGATGTTGGCGGTGAGCGCGGGTGCGGCTAGTTGCGCAGCAGTAAAGGAGCCACCGGCAGGTGCGGCAGAGACGGCGTATCTGGCGGCGGATTATGAGAAGGCTGCGGGGTTGTACCGGGATGCGCTGGCGGCTGCGCCGGGGGATGAGCAGGCGCGGGCGGCTCTGGTAAGGGTGCTGCTGCGGGAGCAGAAGGTGGCTGATGCGGCGCAGGCGGTTGCCGAGGGGCTGGCCAAGGATCCTGGGTCGGCTGTGCTGCTGACGGCTAGGGCCGAGGTGGAGTTGCGGGAGGGCGAGCCGTGGGTGGCGGCGCTGACGGCTGCAGCGGCGTTCCGGATCGATCCGTGCGAGGCGCGGACGCATCTGGTGGTCGGACGGCTCTCCCGGCTGAATTCGCAGTACAAGACGGCGCGGGACGAGTTTGCGGTGGCGCACGCGCTGGCTCCGTGGGACACGGAGATACACGCCGATTGGATCAGGAGTCTGCCGGAGCGCGAGCAGGTTGTGGAGTTGGAGCGTGGGCTTGCTGAAGATAAGACGATAAATGTGGAGGATCGCAGCCGGGTACAAGCGTCCGTCGATGCGATAAGGAGGCGGTTGGATGATCCGCAGAAGGCCTGCCGCCTGATCTCTACGACGAGCATAGCCAACATTCTGTGGGATCCATTGGTCTATCACGCACTGGACGTGAAGTTGAATCACTTTGTTTCCAAATTGCAAATCGACACAGGCGCCTCGGGGATACTGATCTCCCGGAGTGTGGCTGATCATGCGAAGTTAAAGCCTTTTGCGAAGACATCGATTTACGGAGTGGGCGACGAGGCGAATCCAGATAGCTACTCAGCCTATGTTGACTCGATTCAGATTGGCGGTTTGGAGTTTCGCGACTGCACGGTGGAAGTGATAAACGACAAGAGCTTGCAGCGGTGGGATGGGTTGATCGGCATGGATGTTTTTTCCAAATTCTTGATAACTCTTGACTATCACAAGAAAAGAGTGAAACTGGATCCGCTGCCTCCGCTGCCAGGAGAAGATTCGGCGTCGTCTGTCGCGGCGATGGAGATGGGCAATGATTTGTCAGGCGCGGATATTGCGACGAATCGATACATGGCGCCGGAGATGAAGGATTACTCGCCGATTTACCGGGAGGGGCATGACCTGCTTGTGCCGGTAGCCTTGAACCATACAAAAGGGAACTATATAGTTGATTTCACGCGCAAGTACTTTTAAAATGAATACATGAGCCGCTCAACCATTAGTTCCTACGAGTTGAATCGTCGCTTTCCGACGCCGGAATCCGCGCAGAAGTATATGGAAGAGAAGCGGTGGGGTGGGAAGCCGCAATGCCCATCGTGCGGGGAAGTCAACCTGGTGACGCAGCGCCGGGACGCGGGGTATTACCGGTGCCCGATCTGCCGCTTGGTGTTCACTGTCCGCACCGGCACGATCATGGAGCGTTCCCACATCCCCCTGGACAAGTGGCTTTACACCTTCTACCTCGTGATGACGGCCCGGAAGGGTATCTCCTCACTCCAGTTGGCGAAGGAGATCGGGATCACCCAGAAATCGGCTTGGTTCCTCCTGCAGCGTATCCGGCAAGCTTGCGGGAAGAAGGATGACGACGATCAGAACGGGTTCCTTCAGGGCATCGTGGAAGCCGATGAGACCTACATCGGCGGCAAGGAAGCCAACAAGCATGAGCACAAGAAGCTGAATGCCGGGCGCGGTGCCGTCGGCAAGATCGCCGTGCTGGGAATGCGCGAACGCGGGGGGAAAGTCAGGGGCAAAGTGCTTTCCAGCACCGATGCAGCTACGATTCAGGCCACCGTTATTGACGCGGTGATTCCTGGATCTACCCTCTATACCGACGAGCACGGCTCCTACATCGGTATGGACTTGGTGTATGACCATGCTTCGGTCAACCACAGCGCCAAGGAGTACGTGAATGGCATGGCGCATACCAATGGCATCGAGAGCGTGTGGGCCGTCCTGAAGCGCGGCTTCTACGGTGTGTACCACTCGTTCAGCGAGAAGCACCTTCAGCGCTACGTGGATGAGTTCTCGTTCCGGCTGAACGAGGGCAACGTAAAGAACCATACGATGAGCCGGATCGACTCCTTGCTGGCCAAAAGCGTCGGCGTCAGGATCATGTACAAAGACTTGGTCGCCGCATAGAGATTAACGGCTACGGTTAGAGGAGGAAATAGGGAATGATGATAGTCGGCAAGTGTCCCTGGTGTGGGAAGGGAGCTTCTTTTGGGAGCTCTGATGGCGGTGGTGCCGTTTCTGTAGAAACGGCAAATGCTAAAACACGCCAGCGGCGTTACGCTACCGCTAATGTAATCAGGGAAGTGTAGTCAACTATATAGTTCCCATACAAAACGGCGATTGTTTCTGCTCGATACAGGGGCCTGGGAGACCTCGATCGACCCGAAGGCTGCCAGCGATGTGACCAAGGTGATGCACGACGACAGTCTGCATGTGCAGGGGCTGAGCGGGGAAGTTGCCCATTCGTTTTCAGCGGACAGCGTGATTTTTTCGTTTGCGAAGATGGAGCAGCGGATAGCGGCGGTTGCCTCATTTGATACGGATAAGCTGAGCCGGGGCCTGGGGATGGAAATCTCTGGATTTCTAGGCGCGCGGACGCTGTGTTTGATGACGATTCATCTGGATTATCGGGATGGACTGGTGAAATTTGACTATGATCCGAAGTACTTGAATATTACGATTCAGGGTGCCACGGCCAGGTAACGGTGAAGGAGTTGGCAGTGGAATCCCGAACTTGGCTCGACCTTGGGTAACCGGGATGGTGCGTGGGGGAGATGGGCGGAGGTTGTCGGCTAGAATAATCCGATGGACGAGTTTACACGTATCAAGCGCCTGCCCCCTTATGTGTTCAACATAACCGGGGAGATGAAGGTCGCAGCGAGGCGGCGCGGCGAAGACATTATCGACTTTGGCATGGGCAACCCGGATGGGGCGACGCCGAAGCATATTGTAGACAAGCTGATTGAGGCGACGCTGAAGCCGGTGACGCATCGCTACTCGGTGTCGAAGGGCGTGCCGCGTCTGCGGAAGGCGATCTGTACCTGGTATCAGACGCGGTATGGGGTGGATCTGGATCCGAATACCGAGGCGATTGTGACGATCGGGTCGAAGGAGGGTATTGCCCACCTGTGCCTGGCGATTCTGGACTCGAACGATACGGTGGTGGTGCCGAATCCGAGTTATCCGATTCATATCTATGGGCCGGCGATTGCCGGGGCGCACGTGGTGAGCGTGCCGGTGCACAACCAGGAGCAATTTCTGGCGGAGTTGGAGAACCTGATTCCGCGGATGATGCCTCGGCCGAAGGCTCTGATTGTAAATTTTCCGTCGAATCCGACGTGCGAGTGCGTGGAACTGCCGTTTCTGGCGCGGCTGGTGGATATGGCGCGGGAGTATGGGTTCTACCTGATTCACGATTTGGCGTATGCCGATATTGCGTTTGACGGGTACAAGCCGCCGAGCGTGATGCAGGTGCCGGGGGCGAAAGACGTGGCGGTGGAGTTCTTTACGCTGAGCAAGAGCTACAACATGCCGGGATGGCGTGTGGGCTTCATGGTGGGCAACAAGAAGCTGGTGGGCGCGCTGGGGCGGCTGAAGAGCTACTTCGACTACGGGACGTTTACGCCGATCCAGGTGGCTTCGATTTTGGCTCTTGAGGGGCCGCAGGAGTGCGTGGCGGAGATTTGCGAGGTGTACCGCAAGCGGCGCAACGTGCTGGTGGAGGGGCTGAACCATTTGGGCTGGCCGGTGGCGTTGCCGAAGGCGACGATGTTTGTGTGGGCGCAGATTCCGGAGCAGTACCGGGCGCTGGGATCGCTGGAGTTCAGCAAGAAGCTCTTAACCGACGCGAAGGTGGCGGTGAGCCCTGGGGTGGGCTTTGGCGAGTACGGCGACGGGCATGTGCGGTTTGCGCTGATTGAGAATGAGGAGCGGACACGGCAGGCGTTGCGGGGGATCAAGGCGATGTTTGCGGGGAAGGTGTTTGCGGAGGCGAAGGGGTAGCGGGAGAAGGACAAAATGCCCGCCGGGTCGCCTGGCGGGCATTTTCTATTTTGGGGGCATTAAGCGGCGGTTCGGGCGCTGATTTCTAGGATGGTGCCGTCGGCTTTTTGCAGGTAGGCGACCATGTCAAAGAGGTTGCGAGCCTGGGGATTGCCGGACGGGCTTAACATGCGCATGAGGCTCTTGGGGGGAGCGGTTGAGCGCTTCTCCGAGAGCGAGGAAGCCGACGGTACCGTTGACGTACTCGCGGAGGACGGACTTTCCGGTTTCGAGATCGCCGGAGACCATGCAGGCGACAGCCTCGGAGAGCAGGGTGACCTGCTCCCCCAAATCTCTACCACTGAAAACTAGGATTCTCTCGTAATCTGGACGGGAGGAAGCGGGTATGAAGAAGAGCCGATTTACGGAAGAGCAGATTATT
>Ga0302201_10003178_pt1 | contig 12370 bp, 9 predicted proteins | sample II_Bog_N3_2_FD_194586 | JGI IMG/M metagenome (GOLD analysis project Ga0302201, IMG submission 194586) | Peat permafrost microbial communities from Stordalen Mire near Abisko, Sweden - II_Bog_N3_2 | ecosystem: Environmental > Terrestrial > Soil > Wetlands > Peat | place: Sweden: Abisko, Stordalen...
GCGCAGGAGAGCATCGGAGTCCGCGGGAACGAACTCGATGCGGTGGTCGAATTGGAAGGATGCGGAGGCCGCGCTCACAGGGGAGATTGTAGTCTGCGGGGGTGGAGGAGTCGTATACTGCGGGCATGGATATGACGCTTACTCCGGAGATTGAGCATCGCCTGGAACTTCGCCTCCGCGAAGGGCGGTGGAAGACCGCGTCTGAGGTGCTGGAGACGGCGCTCGATCTTCTCGACGACATGGATGATCTTATTGTCGTGAGCCGAGAAGAGCTGAATGCGAAGCTGGAAGAGAGCTTTGCGGCGGCTGAACGCGGCGAGACGATCTCCGGCAAGGACCTTGAGGCCGAACTGGATACCTGGCGGGCGAACCTGGGTGCGTGAGTACCGGCTGACAACGCCGGCGAAGCGCGACTTGACCGGCATCTTGAACTATCTGGTTCGCGAGGCCGGAGGAAAGATCGCCCTTCGCGCGGAATCGGAGTTTAGGGCAGGGTTTCGGGCCGTTGCAGCAAATCCTGGACTCGGCCATCTTCGGCAAGACCTCACCGATCACAATGTGCTCTTCCATGGCGTTCCGCCATACCTCATCTTGTATCGGGAAGAGGCGGGAGTGGTTATAGTTCATGCCATCCTGCATGGCTCACGGGATGCGACGCTGATCTTGAAGCGGCGCAGGCTCTAACTGCCGGCGACGGTCATGCCTTCGATGCGCACGGTGGGCACGGCGCCGGAGCTGCGGAACTCCAGGTCGTTGCCGATGGCGGAGACGTTGCGGAACATCTCCTTCAGGTTGCCGGCGATGGTGATCTCTTCGACCGGGTAGGCGAGTTCGCCGTTCTCGATCCACAGGCCGCTGGCGCCCTGCGAGTAGTCGCCGGTGACCAGGTTGACGCCGAAGCCCATCGTCTGCACGACGTACAGGCCGTTGGGGACGTCGGCGATGATTTGCTCCGGGGTGAGCGTGCCGGGTTCGAGGAAGTAGTTGCCGCCGCCGATGCCCGGCGTTCCGGCGAGGCCGCGTGACGCTTTGCCGGTGGACGGCAGGTTGAGCTTGCGGCCGGTGTAGGTGTTAAGCATCAGGTTCTTCAGGACGCCGCGCTCGATAATCACGGTGCGGCGTGTGGGCAGGCCGTCGCCGTCAAAGGGCGCGGTGCCGAAGCCGCCGGTGCGCAGGTTCTCTCCGTTGGGCAACACGTGGTCGAAGACCATGGTGCCGTCGTCGATCATGGTGATGTTCTCGCCGGCTACTTGCTCGCCGAGTTTGCCGGCGAACATGGACGCGTTTCTGTAGATGGCGTCGCCGTCGGCGGCAGAGAGCAGGTTGCCCATTAGGCTGCGCGCGATCTCCGGCGCAAAGACGACGGGGCACTGCTGGGTGGGAACGCGGCGTGCGCCGAGGCGTCGCAGCGCGCGGCGCGCGGCCTCCTCGCCGATGGCCTCGGGAGATTCAAGCAGCTTTGCGGAGCGTGCGCTGGAGTACCAGTAGTCGCGCTGCATAGCGGCGTCCTGCTGTGCGACGGGGGAGACGGAGAAGCCACAGTAGCTTCGCCGGTACTCGCCCTGGAAGCCGCGCGAGTTGACCATGACGCGGTGCGCGCTGCTGGCGTCGTAGCTCGAACCGGCGGAGTTCTGGATGCGCGGGTCGTACTCCAGCGCCGCGGATTCGCAGCGGCGGGCTGTCTCAATTCGCTCCAGCGCGGTAACTTTCTCGACGTCACTAAAGTGCAGCGCGAGGGTGACGATAGGGAGTGAACCGAAGGTATCGGGCTCGGGCAGGCCGGCGAAGGGGTCGGCGCCCGTGACGCGAGCGAGGTCCACAGCTCCAGTGACCAGCCGGGTGATGCCGTCGGCGGAGAGATCGGAGGTTGAGGTGCTCGCTGTCTGCTGGCCATCACTGTTCTTAAAAAAGACACGCAGACCGAGCGCGCGCGATCCGGACTCGGTGAGCTGCTCGACCTGGCCAAGGCGGACGTTGACGTTGAACTCATCCGCTTCATAGGCCACGGCTTCGGCGTCGTCCGCTCCGGCACGCAGGGCGCGCGCGACTGCTTCTTCGGCAAACAAGGCAAGCTCTCGTTGCTGCACTACTTTCGAATCAGAGATCAAGTTCGCTCCAGAGGCCCAGTATGCACATCACCCGTTCGAGCGTTGTGACTTTCCTTCTGCGTCGCCGCACCAGGACTGCCCTTATTGTAGTCAGCGCGGCCCTGCTGCTCGCCAGCGGGCTCACTGGATGCGGCGTTGGCGCGGTGGCCGTCAGCAAGGCGGCCAACGTCACCGCTCCAGGAACGAGTGCGAGCAATACCAGCAACTCCACGGCAACCACGGCCCCCGGCAGCACAGGCACGAATACGAGCTCCAGCGCGGGAAGCAGCAACAGCAACACCGTGACGGTGAGCGCGACGCAGCAGGCGGCGGTGCGTTGGGTGACGAACTTTGGCGACTCGATCACCGGAGGCTGGGGATCGAGCGCGCCGCAGCTTGCTTATGCGTCGCTGCTGGACACCGCGATTGCGAGCCCGAACGAGAACCTGGCCCGCGCCGGTGACCAGGCCGCCGACATGGCTCGGCTGTGGGTGTATCCGAATGCGACACCGTCGCTGGCCAGCTCACAGCTTTATACGGTGCTGATCGGCACCAACGATGCGTATTCTTGCGGCGGCTCCGACGGCTGCATTGAGAACTGGCGGCAGTCGCTGGCGGCGTCGCTGGCGTGGCTGGCGGTTCCGGCGGGTGACAAGGTGCTGGGCAACAGCATTGCGGAGAAGAGCAGCAACTGGACCCCGGACCTTAAGAATGGCATTGCCACCTCTGCGGAGGGCGCGTCGCTGAGCTTCAACGTGCGGCAGGCTGTTTCGGGCAGGTCGCTGCTGGTGGCCTATCGGGTCTTCGATGCGGGTGCGGGCGCAGGGGCGGCGACGGTCAGCATCGACGGCGTGCCGGTCACGACGCTGAGCGCCGAGGTGACCACGGGGCAGGCCATTGACACCAAGAACGGCACCAGCGACACGATCTTTCTGGCGATGATTCCGCTGGGCGAGGAGGGCGAGCACACTATCACGCTCACGACGACGACGGCGGGGTTCTTCTCACTGCAGTGGGCGGGGGTTTCGAGCGGCAGCTATGCGCAGGTCGCCGGAGCTCCCCGCGTACTGATCGGCCAGATTACGAGCACCGGATCGACCACGCTGAACATGACGGTCAACCAGTACAACGCGCAGTTGCAGCAACTGATCGCGGCGCTAACGGGCGAGGGGTTGAACATCCAGATTGTGCCCACGGCGAATGTGCTGACGCCGGGAACGGATTTTTCGGACGAACTCCACCCCAATGACGCAGGGCACCTGGTGCTGGCGCAGACCTTTGCGGCAAGTTTGTAGGGCTTTAGGCTACTGGAGTTCCGGAGAGCCGCGATAAGCGGCCGTCGGTGGCGCCGAGGAAGTAGGCGCCGGAGATGCAGTACTCGGAGTCGTTGCGGAGTTTGTGCGCGACGTGGGCCGAGGGGCCGTCCACCACGTGGCGCTTATGGAGCTTCACGGCGCCGTGGCAGTCCTTGCAACGGAACTCGGTGTCGCCATCAACGAGGGCTTCGACGAGGGACTTGATCTTCCAGAAGGGCTCATAGCCGGTGCCGCTGGCACGGACGCGGCGGCGTTTCACCTCACACTCGTAGAGCTTCTCGGAGACAGACGCAGTTTTGGTGGCCATGGGACCTTTCCTGGGACGGGTGAGGGGAGCGCGAAGTAGCGCTGCTTTGATTCTACGCCTGCGGAGTGTCCCGTGCGGCGAAGGCTCCCCACTCATCGTAGCTTCGGTAACAGGGCATTCACTCAATGCGGGCTGATCGTGATTCCCAGAGGCTTGAGGATGCCTGTGCCACTGTAGCCGTTGGCGCTGACGGGTGCTCCACTGCTGTTCAGCTCCGTGACGGTGTTCGCACCGGCATCGGCGATCCAGAGATTGCCGGCGGGATCGATCGCGATGCCGGACGGCAGACTCAGGCCGCCAGTGGCGGACGGAACCGTCGTCCCCGAAGATCCGTTCGCCAACACATGCGTCATCGAGTTGGTACCCGACTGCGCAACCCAGACGTTGCCACTCAGGTCGAGTGCCAGCGCGCTCGGCGCACTGAAGCCGCTCGACACCGTTGTTTCCAGCACGCCCGCATGGGAGAGCTCCACGATGTTGTTGCCGCCCTTGTTGGTCACCCAGACGTTTCCGGATCCATCCGTGGCCACGGCGGAAGGGGCCGACATACCGCTGGGCTTGTACTTCACGGCCAGCAGCCAGTCGCTCGGTGCCTGCGTCAGCGAAGGCTGATAGAAGGGCTGCGCGGTGGCCACGCTGAAGAGGGCCGGCACGTTCGCGGCGGGATTCTGTGCAATGTTGGCCAGTGCTGTGACGGTATCCGTCGGTGCCCTGCCGCCAAGAGGCGTGGCGGCGGCAAACAGGTTTCCGCAGATGGAATGGTCTCCTGCTGTCCCGCCTGCGGAGTTGACGCATGCGGCGATGATGTTGGCCAGTGTGTTTAACTTCGTCGTGGGGAAGGTCGCGCCCGCAGGCAGCGCCGGGCCGGGTATGGTGCCGGCGGTGGTGTCCGTTAGCTGGGTCACGTCGGCGAAGGCCTGCATCAGGCCGGGAGAATTGTTCTCTGTCGTGGAGATGTAGGGCGAGCCGTTGAAGAACTGCGCCAGCGCATACACGGAGGCAACGGTTGTCAGCTCGTTAATCTGGATGTTGGTATTCGACGTAAGACTGTCACAGAGGCCCAGCGCCGCCATCTCTGCCAGGCTTCCGTTTGTGCCACCACCCGCGTCGCCGGATAGAACAAGAATGTACATGGGCAGGTTCGCCTGACAATTCAGGCTGCTCGTCAGCGAGAAATGGCCGGAAGAGTCCGTGGATGTGGATGCATAGGAGGCGGGGTTGCTGGGTCCACCATAAGACCCATAGGCGGCTGCGGCCACCAGATAGACCGAAGCGCCAGAGACAGGCTGCTGACCGCCCATGACGCGCCCGGTGTATGTGACAGTTGCCGCAGGGGACGTCGTGATGGGCGCAATGGCCGTTGTCGTGGTCACGCCGCAGCCGGTGAGCAGTGGAAGCACAGCCGCCGCAAGCATGGGGAAGAAAAGCCGGTGCATCGTGTTCTCCTTCCAGCGTAGATCCCTCATGGCCGCACCCCCAGGAGCGAACCTGCAACAGCGGCAGAGGCAGGTGTGATCACAGGGGCTGCAGCTCCGAAGACCCTGGTCACGCTGGCGTCACCGGAGTTGGTAATCCAGACGGAGCCGGTGGCATCGATGGCAATGCCAGTCGGTGTGGAGAGCGGGGTCGTTTCGGCTAAGGATGTAGCCAGGTAGCCTGTACTCGGGCTTATAGCGTTGCCGCTGGTGGAGAGAACCGTAAGGCTGTTGCCGGAGTTCACGACCCAGGGCTTGCCCTGGCCATCGATGGCGACGGAGACCGGTGACAGCAGGCCACCGCCGGTGTATGTGCCCAGCAAGGTTCCGCTGGGCGACACCTCCACGACGCTGTTGTTGGCATTGGTCACGGCCCATGCATCCCCTGATCCATCGATGGCGATGCTGCCCAGTGTGGCTGTGCCATTGGCTGTCCCTGCCGTAGAGAGTACGGAGCCGGTCGAGCTGAGATGGGAGACCGTGCTGTCCTGATTCACGATCCACGTGCTTGTCGCGAGGGTGGGCGAGTAGATCTCAAGCGTTGCATCGCCGACACCAGCGTAGCCCGTGGCAGTGACGACTGCGGCTATGAGGTACTGGCCTATCGCTGTCGGAGGAGTGGTCGAACCGTTGTAGTAGACCGTCGTGGCCAGCCCGGCCGGCGACGTCGTCACCGTGGGAGCAGGCACCGCACTGCCAAACGGAACTGACAGGCTGTTGATGGTCACCGTAGCCGCAAGGGGATAGATGTGTAGGAGTAACGTCGTTGAGAAGGAATACTCCGGTGTGCTGATGTAGATGGCCGCGACATACACGCCGGGAAGGGTTGGCGGAGTCGTGGTTCCGGAGCTGGCGCCATAGAGGTAGTAGTCATACGTCGTCGGAAGGTTGGCTGGGGCTGTCGTAATGCTGACGCCGTGCGGGTTGCCGTCATAGATATGGTTGTCGATGATGAGGGAAGTGAGCGTGGGCGTGGCTTTGACCACGGTGACCGATAGGCCACTGGCTGTCGTCGAAGCATCCAGACTGCCGCTGCCCGGGGTGAACGTTGCGGTCAGGGTGTGGGTTCCCGGCTCCAGCAATTGTGTGAAGTTGAAGGTTGCCGCTCCATTGGTCACGGCGACATTGGAACCGCCCGCCAGTGCGATGCCGTCCGAGTAAAACGTCACGGTGCCGTTGATGGGTGAGGTTGCTCCTACGGAGGCGTGTGCGACGGTCGCGACCAGGGTGTCGCTGGAGGTGTAGCTGGGGTAGCCATAGCCAGGCGGGGTGTAGCTGAACGCCAGTGAGGTCGTGGTGGCCGAGGCCGTGCCGCCCGTGCCGGACAGACTCATCGTTTGGGTTGCGGTGGGGGCGGTGTCGGTTACTGTGAGTGTGCCTGTCACAGCGCCGGTCGTTGGCGGCGTAAAGTCCAGACCGTAGGCGCAGGTGCTTCCGGCCGCAAGCGCGAGCGGCGTGGCACCGGGTAGCAGCGGCTGACACGCAGAGGCGTTGTCCACGGAAAAGCCATTCGTGAGTGCGGGGTTTGTCCCGCTCGACGGCACGCTGACGGAGAACGGCTGCGTTCCATCGTTACTCAGATAGAACTCCTCCGGATCGTCCACCGTGTCCGGCACGTTCACCAGGGTCTGCTGCGGAAAGAAAATGGTCCCTGCCGCTGGCGCGATCTTGAAGATCTGGGAGTTCGCCGAGCTTGACACGAACAGAGACCCGAGCGGATCGATGGCAACGCCGCTCGGCCGTGCAAAGAAGGTGCCGGTCGCACCCAGCGCCTGCCCGGGGTTAGTCAAAGTGGTCTTGCCGCCGCCCGCTACGGTGTAGATCCTATTCGTTGCGGAGTCGACCTTGCGCACGACGCCGTTGCCCGAGTCCGTGATGTACAGGTTACCGGCCGCGTCCAGCGAGACCGCCAGCGGGCCGCTCAACTCCGCCGCCGTCGCCTGGCCGCCGTCGCCGGTGTAGCCAGCCGTCCCATTGCCTGCGACCGTGGTAATCACGCCGGTAGAGGCCGTGATCTTGCGGATGCGGTTGTTGCCCGAGTCTGCGATATACAGGTTCCCTGCGCTGTCCGTTGCCAGCCCGGCAGGCGAACTCAACGTTGCGCTGGTAGCTGCGCTGCCGTCACCGAACACAGAGCCGCCTCCGGCGTAGGTAGTAATGATCTGCGTGTTCGCATCTACCCTGCGGATGCGTTGATTGCCGGTGTCTGCAACAAAGAGGTTGCCGGCGGGGTCGATGGCCAACCCCTGCGGGCTCTCCAGGGAAGCCAGGTACGCCGGGCCGCCATCGCCGCTGAAGCCGTAGTTGCCGCCGTACCCATCTTCCTCGCTGACCACGACGTTGGATCCGTCCTGGCTTCGGACCTTGATCACAACATTGGCGTAGGCAATAAAGACGGTGCCGACGGGGTCTACCGCGACGGCTTGTGGAGAGGACAATGATCCGAGAACAGTGGATACGGCTGCTGTGTCCTTATTGATCTCCACGACGGTCCCCGATAGCGGGATCGCAGTATAGGCGTTACCCGCGCCATCCACCGCCATGCCGGAGGCGAACAGGTACTGGTAGGACGGTGTGGCCAGCCCAGCCTGGAGCAACGTTGCCGTGCCCGGCGCGGCCACAGCCAGCGGTGCCAGCCCGGTCCCGCTAAGGCCGATGACGGCATAGTCCGTACCAGGGGCATCGCCGAAGGTCGCGCTGAGGTCTACGACCAAGGGCTGGCTGCGGACGCCCGCATACGCGGGAGTGAAGGTGACGGAAACTTTGCAGATGGACCCACTGGGGTTGTTGGTTACGCCATCAAGGACACAGCCGGAGACCGTGCCGACTGCAAATTCCTGTTTGCCGCCCACGGACTGAGGAACTGTGATGCTGTTGATCATGACCGTATACACAGTCGTGAATTGCACGGTCTGGGTTGTCGAGCCACCCGTGGCAGTTGCCGGAAAGCTCACCGATCCAGCCGGAGCAATACCGTTCGTGGAAATGAATTGCTCCGGGTACTGCGCCTTTGCGACGCAGGCCGTCCCCAGCAACAGTAGGAGACGGCAACCAGAAACGCGCCATGATCTAAGCCGCATAGTGCCGTCATCGTAGCGTGCCCTCTCCCATTTGAAAAGGGAAATGTGGAATCAGCGGCCGGTGGCGCACAGGGCTCTATCTTCCCGTTCCGCCCACGGTCATCTTGTCGAGCTTGATGGTGGGCATGCCGACGCCGACGGGGACACTCTGGCCCTGTTTGCCGCAGGTGCCGATGCCTTCGTCTAAAGCGAGGTCGTTGCCGACCATGCTTACGTACTTGAGTGCCTCGGGGCCGTTGCCGATGAGCGTGGCGCCTTTGACGGGGGCGGTGACCACGCCGTCTTCGATGAGATAGGCCTCGCTGGCGGAGAAGACGAACTTGCCGTTGGTGATGTCCACCTGGCCGCCGCCGAAGTTCACGGCGTAGAGGCCGCGCTTGACGGACTTGAGGATGTCGGCGGGGTCGTCGTCGCCGTTGAGCATGTAGGTGTTGGTCATGCGCGGCATGGGGATGGCCTGGTAGCTCTCGCGGCGGCCGGAGCCGGTGTTAGGCATGTTCATCAGGCGGGAGCTGAGCTTGTCCGAGAGGTAGCCGCGCAGGATGCCGTTTTCGATGAGGACGTTCTCTTGGGTGGGGTTGCCCTCGTCATCGACGTTGAGCGAGCCGCGGCGGCCGGGCATGCGGCCGTTGTCGACGACGGTGACCTTCTCGCTGGCGACCTTTTGCCCGATGAGGCCGGCGAAGGCGGAGGTCTTCTTGCGGTTGAAGTCGGCTTCGAGGCCGTGGCCGACGGCCTCATGCAGCAGCACGCCGGGCCAGCCGGGACCGAGGACGACCTCCATCTCGCCGGCGGGTGCGGCGACCGCGCTGAGTTGCAGGATGGCGGTGCGGGCGGCCTCGCGGGCGAAGTGTTCGGGGGATTTGTCGCCCTCGAAGAAGTCGATGCCTATGCGACCGCCGCCGCCGCTGGTGCCTTTGGCTGTGTTGGCGGAATCTTTCGCGATGACGAAGACGTTGAAGCGGGCGAGAGGCTGGGTGTCGCTGGCGAACGTTCCGTCGGATGCGGCGATGAGGATGCGGCGCAGCTCGTCGTTGATGCCGCAGCGGACCTGCACGATACGAGGGTCGAAGTCGCGCGCGGCCTTGTTGGCGCGTTCGATGAGTTTGAGCTTGGCTGCGATCTCGGCGTCGGCGCTGACCATGGGATAGAGCGAGGGCGAGCTGCTCGGGTGTGTGAAGCCCTGCACGCGCTGGGTCTGCGGGCCGTTGGCGATGAGCGCGGCGGTGCGCGCGGCGCGCAGCAGGCGCTCGGGAGAGAGTTCGTCGGTGTAGGCGAAGCCGGTGCGCTCGCCGGAGAGCACGCGGATGCCGCAGCCCACGCTGATTCCTTGCGACGCGGTCTTGACGATGCCCTCGTCCATGCCCAGCGAGGTGGAGGTGACGGACTCGAAGTAGAGGTCGGCGAACTCGCCGCCCGCGGAGAGTGCTTCGCCCAGGCAGCGCTCAAGCAGACGCTCGGTCAGGCCGATATGGGAGAAGAAGTAGCGCTTGTGGTCCAGGGTCTCGGGCGAGAGGGGTTGGGGGGAGGCGGCCATTGCATTGATTGTAGTCTTACGAAAAATCTTCCGGGAACGCGCATTCCCCTCAGCTTCGTCTGATCGTTTGGCTGGCCTGGATACGCTGCGAGCGATTGCGATCCTTGCGGTCATCGTTTGCCATCTGGATTGGGCGCTGCCGGTCAGCTTGGAGCCGGCGGCCAGGTTCGGATGGATGGGTGTCGATCTGTTCTTCGTGCTGAGCGGATACCTGATTGGCTCTCAGTTGCTGCGTCCCCTGAGCCGCGGAGAGCGGGTGTCCCTCCCTGCGTTCTATCGCAAGCGCGCGTACCGCATTCTGCCGGCATATCTGGTGGTCCTGCTGTTCTATCTGATCTGGAATGTGCGTCACGGAAGCGCGGGGATGTCGCCGCTGTGGGAGTTCGTGACCTTCACTCAGAACCTCTTCTACAAGTACGGCACGGAGTATCAGTTCGACCATGTGTGGTCGCTGTGTGTGGAGGAGCACTTCTATCTGTTGCTGCCGGTCATGGTGTTGTGGCTCGCGCGCCGGCCCGCGCTGTGGAAGACGGCGACGGTGCTGGCGATCTTCTTCGGCGCGGGGATAGCGCTGCGAGGCTATGAGCTGGTGCACGATCTGCGGCATCTGCCACCGGGCAGCGCTCAGTTTGTGGCGCACTACTATGAGCGCATCTACTCGCCGACGTATACGAGGCTCGATGGATTGCTGGCGGGCGTGACGCTGGCGTTGATCCGGACCTACCGTCCGGAGTGGTGGTCGGCGATGTTGCGGAAGGCCGGCGTGCTAAGCGTCGCGGGGTGTGCGCTTGTCGGCTGCGCGGTGTGGATGGTTGCCGGAAGCACGGAGTCTGCGTTGGGCGTTGCGGCAGCGGGTACGGTGTTCGGATTTTCGGTGCTGGCGGTGGGGCTGGCGTTGCTGGTGGCCGTGGCGTCGGATAGCAGCACGCTGCTGGGGCGGCTGCGGGTGCCGGGAGCGAAGCTGGTGGCGACGCTGGCGTACAGCCTGTACCTGACGCACCGTGAGGTGGCGCGAGTCGATTCTGTTTATCTGCACGGCGTGATGAGTACTCGCGACTGGCGCTCGACGTTGCTGGTGGCGGTGAGTTGCCTCGCGATGGCGGGAGTGCTGTACCTGGGTGTGGAGCGGCCGTTCCTGATGTTGAGAGACAGGCGCGAGCCACGCAGCAGCAAGAATGTGGACGTGGAGGCGCGGGCTGAACCGGCGTTATAGCTGATTCAGCGTCCGTGCGAGGGGTCGGCGCTGCTGGCTTCGTCCAGATCGAGGAAGACGGTGGGGAAGCCCGGCGCGTAGCAGTTGCCGTTGGCCGCGTAGGTGGCGCCGCAGCTACGCGTGATCGACGGCCGGCGTGGGGACTGCGAGTACTGCCATGCAATCAAGTTGCCGCCGGCGCTGAGGACGAGCTCGCCGCTGGCGTCGAGCGGTTTGGTTGCGAGCGTGCATCCGGGCGCGGGTGGGCAGGCGTCCTGCGCATCGAAGATGGCGATCTGGTGAAGGTGTTGGGTCTGCACGCGCTTGCGGATGTCGTCGATGGTGGTGATGGTGGTGCCGGGGTCGTCCGGCACGGGCTGGCCGCTGGCGTAGACGCCGGGGCGGAACTCGCTGGCGGCGACGGCCTCCGTCCAGCCAAGCAGGTAGGCGGCCTGTTCGTCTAAAAGCGCACCACCTTCCTCTTGATCCAGGAAGAGGATGGTGTGCGGCGGAAAGCCCTCATGCCGGGCGGCGGCAACGGCGATGGCGGCGTCGCTGCGGGCGAGGTCGGCGGGCGAGGTGCCGCGCTTTTGCGCGCGCAGGATTTCGGCGTCGAGACGGCCGTTGGCCAGCACCAGAAATCCCCAGCCGTGTTGCTTGAGGAACTCGCGCTTGCCGAGCCAGGTGTTGCTGTGCGCTCCGGGAGGGTTGGTGACCCAGTAGCCGGTAAATGCGAAGCTGGAACGCATGGCCGTCATGGCGGCGTCGCCGGGATAGTTGTTGCGATCAAAGCCGACGGCAGGAGTGGAGGTTGGGGACGCGGGCTGTGATGCGGCTTGTGGTGCGGCCTCCACTGCGGAGGGCGTGGAGGTGCGCGAGCATCCACAGAGCGCGAGCAGGGACAATGCAGCGGCCAGCCGCCGGACAAGATCGCGCATGGCCACACCTCCTACTGCCAGAGTAAACCGCGGCGGCCGGAACAGGAGCCGGAAAAAGGCATGGGGCTCGGCTACAATCGAGTGCAGAATTTTTTGTCGAGGAATGACTGCCGTGACCGAAGATACCGATCCAAGATTTCCCATCGGCAAGTTCAAGATGCCCGCGGAGATCACGCGGGAGGACTGCCGCTTTGCCACGCTCACGCTGGCCGAGACGCCGGAGCTGCTGCGCGAGGCGTTGCGCAACCTGGACTCCGACCAGCTCAATACGCCCTATCGCGAGGGCGGATGGACGCTGCGCCAGTTGGTGCACCACATCGCCGACTCGCACATGACGGCGTTCTTCCGGGTGCGGCTGGCGCTGACGGAGGAGTGGCCGATGGTACCGGGATATCCCGAGAAGGCCTTTGCATTGCTGCCTGACGTTCACGCTCCCGC
>Ga0302201_10003182_pt1 | contig 12359 bp, 10 predicted proteins | sample II_Bog_N3_2_FD_194586 | JGI IMG/M metagenome (GOLD analysis project Ga0302201, IMG submission 194586) | Peat permafrost microbial communities from Stordalen Mire near Abisko, Sweden - II_Bog_N3_2 | ecosystem: Environmental > Terrestrial > Soil > Wetlands > Peat | place: Sweden: Abisko...
GCTCGCTGGCGCCGATTCGATCGCTCGCCTGCGCCGCCAGGCCGCCGGCCGATTGGAAATCATGGCCGGCGGAGGTCTCCGGCTCACCAACCTCGCGGAAGTTGTGCGGCGCACCGGCGTTTCCTACCTGCACGGGTCATTGACGCGCAGAAACGAAACTCCCATTCATGCGGAGAATGGCGAATCCAATGGAAACCATGCCGGCAACGGCCATCTCCTCGCCGACACTCAAGCAATTCTTCAAGCCGACGTGCGCGAGTCGGTCCGTCTGCTCCGCCAGGAAGTCCTTGCAAGGGAATCCGCAGTGCAAACCACGTCCTGATCCGTATTTCTAACTGGACGTAGATGTGTGAAGGGGCACGTCCTGATCCGTATTTCTAACTGGACGTAAATGTGTGAAGGGGCACGTCCTGATCCGTATTTCTAACTGGACGTAAATGTGTGAAGGGGCACGACTTCAGTCGTGCCATAAAACCAATAGAAGAAACTCTGGGCTTTAGCCCGGGGGATGCACTTTTAATCCCGGTCATCCCGCCCACGTAGATGTGTGAAGGGGCACGACTTCAGTCGTGCCATAAAACCAATAGAAGAAACTCTGGGCTTTAGCCCGGGGGATGCACCTTTAATCTCGGTCATCCCGCCCACGTAGATGTGTGAAGGGGCACGACTTCAGTCGTGCCATAAAACCAATAGAAGAAACTCTGGGCTTTAGCCCGGGGGATGCACCTTTAATCCCGGTCATCCCGCCCGCTTCAAACCAGAATCACGCGCGTTCCCAGCATTTCGAACTCCGCCACGCGTTCCCTCGCCGCCCCGGTATCCGTAATCAGAATGTGGATCGCATTTGCCGGGCATACAAAGGCTGGATTCACCTTCCCCAGCTTGCTTGAATCCGCAGCCACAATCACCTGCTTCGCCTGTTTCACCATCTTGCGATAAACCAGCGCCTCATCAGGTTCAAGGGTAGTCGCGCCCTTTTCTGCATCCAGCCCGGTCACACTCAGAAACACCTTGTCCATGTAAACATCATCCAGAAATGTCAGCGCCGCATTCCCGGTCAGCGAAAACGACCACGCCCACGGCACCACGCCCCCGGTCAGATACGTCCGGATCCCCGGCTGATTGCAGAGCTCCATTCCGATGTTGATCGCGTTCGTTACCACCTGAATCTTCTCGCGATGTCGCAGGCTCCGGCCAATGTGCGTCGTCGTGGTGCCCGCGGTCAGGCCAACGGTCTCATTCTCCAGCACCAATTCAGCCGCCGCCAACCCAATCCGCCGCTTCTCTTCAGCAAAGCGTTGCTCGCGCGCCAGAAAAGTGCTGTCATAGCGGAAGGGCTCGTAAAGCAGCGGTTCTACCAGCGTCGCGCCACCATGAGTCCGGCGAATGAGCCCACGCTGCTCCAGCTTCGCCAGGTCGCGACGTATGCTGGGCGCAGAAGATCCCGCCACCGCCAGAATCTCTTCAATCGTCGCGCTTCCCACACGCAAAAGCAGTTTGATGATCTGCTCGGAACGCGAATTTAATGAGTCTGCCATCCGAAAAGATTCTATCCTTTCCCACCTGAAAATGATCAGCAATGCGTCAGAAATCAATCCCATATTTTGGACTTATGTTCATAGATCTGATCATATTCTCGATGTATGATCATAGCTGGCGCGGGTTCTCGTACAGCACTAACCGGCCGGAATGGAAAACATGCACACCTTCGCTCATGAAATGTTGCGCGAGATTTACGAGCAGCCGGAAGCCATTCGGCGCACCCTCGACCTCTATCTTGCGCACGATTTCCTGAAACCCGAAGTGGCCAAACGCCTCGCAGCCTGGTCTATCCCCGAAGGCGAAATTCTAATTGCCGCATCCGGCTCAAGCCGCCACAGCGGCCTCGCCGCCGAGATTCTGCTCGAAGACCTCTGCGGCTTCGCCGTCGACGTTGAATACGCCAGCGAATACAGCACCCGCGGCAACGACGATAAGCAGGGAATTCGCCATCCCAGCGTCCTGGTCCTCTCCCAATCAGGCGAAACTTCAGACACCCTGGCCGCCCTGCGCGAAGCAGAACAGCGCGGCCAACGCACCCTGGCCATCACCAACGCTGCCGGTTCCTCAATGGAGCGCGAGGCCGACGTATCCATGCCCCTCGCCGCCGGTCGCGAACGCGCAATTCCAGCCACCAAAAGCTTTACCGGTCAGTTGACGGTGCTTTACCTGCTCGCGCTGTACGAGGGTGCGCGTCTTGGTCGCCTCAATGCGGATGAGCTGACGCACCACATTGAAGCCATCCGCGCTCTGCCCACGGCGATTGAAGCGCAACTTGACGGCTGGCGTGAGCAAATGGCATCGCTCGCCAACAAGTACAACGCTGCCTCCACTTTCCTTTACTTGGGCCGCGGCATCCACTACGCCATCGCCCGCGAGGGCGCGTTGAAGCTGAAGGAAGCCTCATACGTCCACGCCGAGGGCTACCCCACCGGCGAACTGAAACATGGCCCCAACGCGCTTGTCAGCGATCACGTTCCGCTGGTCGTCCTCGCCACCGTCGATCCCAGTCTCAGCGGTTCCGTGCTGCGCTATGAAAAGACGCTTCAACTCCTCCGCGACATGAAGGCGCAGGGAGCCAAAATCATCGCCATCGCCAATGTCGCCGATGTGGAAGTTCCCACCCTCGTCAGCGATTGCGTTTTTGTCCAGCCGGCTGCCGAATACCTTCTACCCATTGCAGAGGTAGTTCCGCTGCAACTCTTCGCGTACTTCATGGCTCTGGAACGCGGCGTAGACGTAGACCGCCCCAGAAATCTTTCCAAAGCAGTAGTGGAACAGGCTGCAGCGAAATAAAGCTCTGCTCAGAACTCGCCTCCGCCCGAACCCAGCCCATCTTCACGCAGCTACTTGATCTCCACCTGGTCGATCTCAAACTGGAACTTCCCCGGTTCCATCACGTGCACAAAACCCAACCCACTCAAATCGCTGCCGTCCGTCTCAAAGGTGTCGAACGGGAACGTGTATTGCTTCCACTCCGGCCCCGCCACAAACGGCGTAGTCGCCGGCATATTCCCATTTCCGTTGCGCTCTGCGGTCAGCACAATCAGCGTGTAAGTCTTCCCATCGCCCTTCGCCCAAAAGCTGATCCCTTTTTTGCTCGACAGGTTCGCAGGTTGCATCGGCGCCGCACCCGGCGAATACAGCGCCCCGGCAAATTTGAATTGAGAAGGCGTGTCGCCCACAACCTCGCCGTTCACCTGCAGCGCGCCCTTTGTCCCGTTCGCGCCCGGTTCCACAACATTGATCGTTGAAGTCGACTTTCCGCCGTTCATCGAGTCCCCCGCAGGAATCCACATGCCAAAATTGGCCGCAACCTTCCCATCGTCAAAGGTGCTCACCACACCGGACTCGGAGCCCGCGGGCGCAGGCGGCAGCGGTGGCTTGCCCGTCTCGCCTGTCGCTCCCGTAACAGTCAACCGCACCGTGCTGGTCTTGTCGGAACTCGGACCCACCATCAGCTCAAACACTCCCGGCTCAACCACCCGATGCATGTCGATGTTCAGCATCGAAAGCGTTTCCGGTGTCACTGCAAACTCCACCGTCTTCTTCTCGCCCGGTTTCAGCGTGATCCGTTCAAAGCCCCTCAACTGCATCACCGGCTGTGTCACATCGGCAATCTTCTGGTGAATATAAAACTCAGGCACCTCATCGCCCGCGCGCTGGCCTGTATTCGTAACATCCACGCTGACCTTCGCCGTCCCGCCCGGCAAAATCTGTTTCGGCTCAACGCGCAGATTATCAAAGCTGAAAGTCGTATAACTCAACCCATAGCCAAATGCGAACAGAGGCTGCCGCGTGCTGAACTCATAACTCCGATTGTCCGAAGGCTTGTGGTTATAGAAGTCCGGCAAATCGCCCACCGTGTGCGGAAACGTAATCGGCAATTTCCCGCCCGGATTCACATCGCCAAACAGCACCCCTGCTGCCGCCACTCCGCCTTCTTCCCCAAGATAAAAGCCTTCCAGAATCGCTGGCACCTTCTCCGCAATGTAGTTGATCGACAGCGGCCGCCCGTTAATCAGGAAAACCACCGTCGGCGTTCCCGTCTCAACCACAGCTTTCACCAGATCGCCCTGCGCACCCAGCAAGTCCAGCGAGTCGCGATCGCCGCGATGCTCTTCCGCCCAGGCCTCGCGATTGGTGCTCTCGTTTTCTCCCACCACCACAATCGCCACGTCCGACTTCTTCGCCGCCGCAACCGCTTCTTCAATTCCGGCTGTCTGCGTCTTCGCATCCACGAGCTCAACGTCGTTCGCCCACCAACCCCGATACCCCTGCGGCGCGGTCGTAATCTTGCAGCCCTCCGCGTAAATCACGTTGGCCTTGCCGCCCACGCGCGTCTTGATCCCGTCCAGAATGCTCACGCCCTGCCCCGGATCGCGGCTATATCCACCCAGGTGCACATCGGCCGCATTCGGCCCAATCACCGCAATGTTCTTCATCTTCCCCAGGTCCAGCGGCAGCAGGTTCTTCTCGTTCTTCAGCAGCACAATCACCTTGCTGGCCGCTTCAATCGCCAGCTTGCGATGCTCCTCGCTGTTCGTCGTCTTCTCCGCATAATCCGGGTCCACATAAGGATTGTCGAAAAGCCCCAGGCGAAACTTTGTTGTCAGCACCTTCGTCACCGCGCGGTCAACATCGCTCAGCGGAACAATGCCCGCCTTCACCTGCGCGGTCAGCGTGCTAAACGCCGAGCCTTCAGACAAGTCATAGTCAATCCCGGCCGCAATTCCTTGCTTCGCAGCGTCCGCATTGTTGTACGCCACATGATGCGTCCCCACCAGCATCTGCAGCCCATCGCCATCCGACGTAATGTAGCCCTTGAATCCCCACTCCTGCCGCAGCACTTTGTCCAGCAGCCAGTGATTAATGTGCGAAGGCACGCCATCGATTTCGTTGTACGAGGCCATCACACTCCCCGCCCTTGCCTCCTGAATCGCAGCCTGAAACGGCAGCAAAAAATTTTCACGAATGATGCGCTCTGAGTAATTTCCCGGAGCGGTATTGGTTCCGCCCTCCGGCTGTCCATGCACCGCAAAGTGCTTCGCAGTCGCCAGCACATGGTGGCGGCCAATCATGTAATCGTCGCCCTGCAAACCTTCAATCGCCGCCACGCCCATCCGCGATACAAGATATGGGTCTTCGCCATACGTCTCTTCCGTTCGTCCCCACCGAGGATCGCGCGCCAGATCCAGCACCGGAGAAAACAACTGCCCCGCGCCGCGCGACCCAGCCTCATCACCAACCGCCGTAAACACCCGCTTCACCAGCGCCGGGTCCCACGTAGCAGCCAGCCCCAGCGCCTGCGGAAAGCTCGTGCTGCCGTACTCCATAAACCCATGCAGCCCCTCGCCCAGAAACATCGCCGGAATCCCGAGCCGCGTCTTCTCCAACTGATACCGCTGCACCCCATTACGCAGAATCGCGGACTCCCGCGGGGTAAACTTCTGGTCCGCTCCCCACGTATTTGCAATCACCTGGCGCGCCTTCTCGGTGGTATATGTCCCAGTTGGGTCAATCACCTGGAAGCGCGTCTCCCACCCTCCCGTAATCTGCTCCACCTTCTCTTCCAGCGTCATGCGCGGCAGCAAATCGGCAACGCGATCCTCAATAGGCAAGCTCGCATTCTTATAGCGAGGCTGATCGCCACCCGCAGCGGGCTGTGCCGGAGCAGTAGCCTTTGACTGACCATTGATCCCAACCGTGAACACCATCAAACTCATCAGAAGACCGGAGAGCAGGCAGCAGCGAACAGTGCGCGTCGAATTCGTCATATTCAAGATCGGGGCCTCAATTTCTTTCCATTTTTTGCCGGGAATCATTCTACTCGGACTACGCAATCCCCGCGAAAACAGTTCAATCAAACTGAGTCGCTCACCGTAGCGCCGATCTCCAGATCGGCTGTCGCGCGCGCGTCCCCGCCCGCGCTCTTCAGCACCGGCCAGACTCGCATCCTTAACACAAAAGGGCGATTCGATTCCCGGCCGCTCCATCGCGGACATAGAACGGCCTCAACCTGCTGCGCCTGCCCACCGCCGTGCGAAGATAAGATCCAGGTCCAATCCCTTCATGCGTCGTGCAGCGCTCATCTACAACCCGGCTTCAGGCCAGCTATCCGGACGCCGCGCGAAGATCATCGGCGACGCACTGGCCATCCTCCGCGCAGCGGGCGTAGAAGCCCACTCCATGGAAACCAGCGCCCCTGGAAGCGCAGGCACTCTCGCGCAGCAAGCCATTCAGCAGGGCTGCGACACCATCATTGCCTGCGGTGGCGATGGCACGGCCCACGAAATCCTGCAGCATCTCGTTGGAACTCCGATCGCCCTCGGCGTTGTCCCTCTCGGCACGGCCAACGCACTCGCAGCAAACCTCGGCCTCGGCGCATCTCCCCTCAAGGCAATCCAAAAGCTGCTCTCAGCCGTGCCCGTTGAAATCCCCGTAGGCCGCATCACTTATGTGGATAAGGAGGGAACGCAACAGTCGCGCTACTTCACCGTAGCCGCCGGCGTCGGTGCCGACGCGCTCTGTATCTCCCGCCTCGATGCCGGCCTGAAGCGCCGCTTCGGCTACGCGCTTTACATGGTCCAGATGTTCCGCGTCTGGGCAACCCATTCATTTCCCCTGTTCGATGCAACCTATGTACCCACTGAATCCGTTCAGCCAAGCATCGTCGCAGCGTCGGAAATCCTGGCAATTCGTATCCGCGACTTCGGAGGCCTCCTGCACCACCTCGCTCCCGGCGCCAGTCTCCTCAAGCCGAGCCTTCGTCTCCTCGCCTTCAAAACCCGCAGGCGCTTCCAATACATGCGCTTCGTCATTGCGTCCTTGTTGCAACGCCAGACATTCTCCCGCCAAATCGAGCTGCTCGACGTGCATTCGGTGGAGTGCCGCAGCCGCAACGGCTCACCAGACGGCGTGTTCGTCGAAGCAGACGGCGAGCTGCTCGGCGGACTCCCAGTGACCATGGAAATTGCCCCTGAAAAACTGACCTTGTTGATCCCCCTCAGTGCCCAGCCCTGATCCACATTGTCGCCAGGTCGCAAGATCGTAGCGCCGATCTCAGATCGGCTGTACTGAGGGTTTCCAAACCCTCAGAAATCCAACCATCCCTAAAATTTCCTGTTGATGTATCGCCAGCGAGAAATACGGGCTGAGCGCGGATGCTCTCTCATTGCGCACAGCCCCGTTTGCAACCCCCGCCCCCACCCTGCAATCATCGGAGCGAAGTTTTTGAGAGGTCGAATTCCTCATGAACAAGCCCGCCTTAATTGCCCTCGCCATTCTCGTTGCCATCTCTCCGGCTCTGCACGCCCAGCAATCAGGATGGCCGCCCGCTCCCAGCCATCTCACTCTGCCTGTCTGGCCCGGAGTCGCACCTGGCGCGCCCGCCAATCCCCCCGCTGAAGCAGATACAACCACTGCCAAAGACAACCTCATCGCCGGCAAGCCCCTCATCCGCCTCGGCAACGTGTCCACGCCCACCCTCACCCTCTACAAGGCCACCAGCAACAACACCGGCGCGGCAGTCGTGGTTTTTCCCGGCGGCGGTTACAACATCCTCGCCATCGATCTGGAGGGCACCGAAGTCTGCGACTGGCTCACCGCGGCCGGCATCAACTGCGTCCTGCTCAAATACCGCGTCCCTGCCACCGGCCCCTATCCAAAATCATCTGCCGCTTTGCAGGATGCGCAGCGCGCCCTCGGCCTGGTACGCGCACACGCAACCGAATGGGGCATCGATCCCAAGCGCATCGGCGTCCTTGGCTTTTCCGCCGGAGCCCACCTCGCCGCCGCCCTCAGCACGCACTACGACAAGCGTCTCTACGACCCAATCGATGCCGCCGACCAACTAACCTGCCGCCCCGACTTCGCCGTCATCGTCTATCCCGGCTACTTGGCACTGTCGGAAAAGAACTTCGCCCCCAACGCAGACATAAACCCAACCGTGAACACGCCGCCAACATTCATCGTGCAAGCCGAAGACGATCCAGTCCATGTCGAAAACGCGGTGGTCTACTTCATGGCCCTGAAAAACGCCAAAGTAGCCGCCGAACTCCACATCTATGCGCAAGGTGGCCACGGCTACGGCCTTCGCCGCACCGCCCTCCCCGTCACCACCTGGCCCCAGGCCGTCGAAGTCTGGCTGCACACCATCGGAATACTTTCAAACTGAGCGGAGGTGTCTTGCCCACCCACTGAGAATGAAACTGTGCCCCATTCATCGGACGTTTCTGTTTTTGTCCGATGAGTGGGAGACCACACAGGCCGACCATCGACCCCCGGGCTTTGTCATCCTCCGTTCTGCCTCGTTCCCATGCAAATACAATCAACGTCATGCTCCTGGCCGTTCTCACCATTTCCGACCGCTGCTCGCAAGGCCTGCAACAAGACACGGCGGGTCCAGCCGTGGTCGCGCTTCTTCGCGAGCACTGGCCCGACGCCGAAATCCAAACCGCCCTGCTCCCCGATGACCAGCCCGCCATCGCCGCCGTCCTCACCAAATTCAGCGCTTCCGGCGCCCATCTGATCCTCACCGTAGGCGGCACCGGCCTCAGCCCCCGCGACCGCACACCGGAAGCCACGCGCCAGGTAATCGACCGCGATGTCCCTGGCCTCGCCGAAGCCATGCGATCCATCGGTGCACAAAGCAATCGGTTCGCGTGGCTATCGCGCGGCATCGCAGGGCTCAAAGGCGCCACGCTCATCGTCAACTTACCCGGCAGCCTCCGCGGCGCAACAGAAAGCCTAGCTTCCATCGCCGAACTCATCAAGCACGGAATCGACGTCGCAGCCGGCGGCCAGACTCATCCCTGATCCCCACGATCAAACCGCACGTTCAAAAAACAACCGGAAGACCGAGACCAGCCCAAGGGAAACGCTTTCCGCAGACCGCCCGCAATTCTCCTCGCGCCTCTGGCCCCATGGCCGCCAACTCCCCTCCACAACACAGCAAATGATTGTCTTCAAATAGCTTTCACTCAGCCCGCGCACCATCACTCTGGCCCAGAAACAGCAGAAACAATTACAATCCCCTCATCAGTGACTACTCCCAGAAAAAACTCTCCTAAGCCCAAACGTCCCGGCAACATCAGCATCCGCGATGTCGCCCGCCGCGCCGGCGTCTCCATCGCCACCGTTTCCCGGGCCGTCAATGGCATCACCACAGTCGACCCCGAGCTAGCCAAGCGTGTCTGGCAAGTCATCAAAGAAGTTGGCTATTTCCCCAATACCCAGGCACGCGCGCTCGTCTCCGGACGCAGCCGCATGCTCGGCCTCATCGTCTCTGAAATCACCAATCCATTTTTTCCGGAGCTCGTCCAGGAATTCGAAAGCCTGGCCGTGGCGCAGGGCTATGAAGTGCTCATCGGTTCCACCAACTACGAGCCCGAACGCACCGAGTCGCTCATCCGCCGCATGTTGCAGCGCAACGTCGACGGTGTCGCCGTCATGACCTTTGGCATTGAAGAAGAGTTGGTGCAGAAGCTCGTCGAGCGCGAGTTTCCGCTGGTCTTTGTCGACGCCGGACCCGACCTGCCCAACATTCGCGTCCTCAAAGTGAATTACGGAGAGGGAATCCGTCAGGCCGTCCAGCATCTCGCCGCCCTTGGCCATCGGCGCATCGCCTTCATCACCGGTCCATTGCGCCTTCGCTCCGTCGTTGCCCGCCGCGACGCATTTCTCAAATCCATGGCGGGACTCGGTCTCACCGTTCCAGCCGCTCACATTGTCGAGGGCACCCACACCATGGAAGGCGGCATTGTTGCCATGGAGCAGCTCTCTTCAAAAGGCGAATTGGCAACCGCCGTCATGTGCTCCAACGACATGACGGCCATCGGTGCTCTTCACGCGCTTTTCCGCGCCAAACGCAACGTGCCTCGTGAAATCTCTGTCGTTGGCTTCGACGACATTCATCTTGCGCAGTTTATGCTGCCGCCGCTTACCACTGTGCAAATGTCATGCAAAGACCTCGCCGCAGCCGCCGTCGAAGCGTTGCGCGCAGGTATTGAGCAGGATCACCCCATGGCAGCAAAGAAAGAGTGGCAAATTCCCACCCGCCTGGTAGTCCGCCAGTCCACCGACTTTCCCAGTGGATCCCTGCCAGCTCTCAAGGCTCACAAACCCGACAAGCCCCGCAAGTCCGCGAAGTAGGGAACTCCGCCAAGCCACGGATGCATTCCCAGCAAAGCCATTCTGATTCATGCTGTCGATGCCGATTCTCGATGTCCGGGAGAAAATTAGGCAGCGACGGAATCGTCTCCGCTCTTCGCTTGAGCTGCTTCCACCTGCTGCTTCTCCCTTACCGAGAGGCGCAGTCCCAGGGTCTTCAACACAGCCACCAAAGTCTTCAGCGTTGGATTGCCCTTCGGCGACAGCGCGCGGTAAAGCGACTCCCTGCTGATGCCCGCTTCGGCCGCCACCGCGCCCAATCCGCCGTAAGCTTCCGCCACGGCGCGCAACGCCAGCAATCCACCGCCGCGTTCCTCAGGATTCTCGAGCGATTCCATCGCCACTTGGAGAGTGGCAATGGCATATTCCCGGTCTTCCCGCAGTTCCTCGATCTCCCGTTCTTGATGTGAAACCCCGCCAACATATTTCTTCATGGTTGCCTCCGTTTCCAGTTTGCCCAGAGAGCTTTAGCTTTGGCGATATCCTGCGATTGGCTGTCTTTGTCTCCTCCGCAAAGGAGAACGACCAAGCACTGCCCATATTTCCCGCAATAAACGCGATATCCGGCGCCAACGTTGATGCGCAGTTCGGTGACGCCTTCGCCCACCGACTTGCAATCGCCGAAATTTCCTGACCCGATCTGCCGCAACCGGGCCGCGATTCGAGCCTTTGCAATCTGGTCGCGGAGACTGCGGAACCATTCTGTATAAGGTTCACGCCCATCCTCTTGCTGGTAACGGATGAGTTCGATCACGCGAATAAGTGTAGCATAAAAGCTACAAGTTATAATTTAGTCGATAAGAATTGCTTCAGTTCAAAAACATAGTCCGATACAAAGTATCCCGCTGCACCGGCTTGAACCCCGCATCCCGAATAATCCGCCGCAGCTCTTCTTCCGTGGTGCAGTTCGATGTGCCTGCAGCTTTCACCACATTCTCTTCCAGCATCACCGACCCCACGTCGTTCCCGCCAAAGTGCAATCCCAACTCCAGCACCTTCAGCCCCTGCGTCACCCAGCTCGCCTGCACATTTTCAATGTTGTCCAGATACAGCCGCGCAATCGCCAGCACCTTCAGGTACTCGACGGATGTCGCTTCTTCCCACCCGCGCCCGCCCAGCGCCGTGTTTCCCGGCTGAAAGCTCCACGGGATAAATGCCGTGAATCCGCCTGTCTCTTCCTGCAGCCGCCGGACCACTTCAAAGTGATTAATGCGCTGGTCAAATGTTTCGCCCACGCCAAACATCATCGTTGCGGTGGTCCGCATGCCCAACTGGTGCGCAGTCCGGTGCACGCTAACCCAATCCTCGGTGTTGCACTTCAGCCGTGCAATGCGATGCCGCACTTCGTCATCCAGAATCTCCGCGCCGCCGCCGGGTATCGAGTCCAAACCCGCGTCACGCAGCCGCGCAATCGTGTCGCGCAAACTCAACTCCGAGTATTCGGCAATCGCCAGCACCTCTGAAGCAGACAAACAATGCAGCCAGATCTTCGGAAACCGTTGCTTGATCCCGGTAAAGAGCCGCTCGAACCAGTCAATCTTCAAATCGGGATGAATCCCGCCCTGCATCAGCACGCCCGTGCCGCCCATCTCAATCGTCTCGGCAATCTTCTCGTAAATCTTTTCAAATTCGAGAATGTAGCCCTCCTGCGCCCGCGGATCTGGCTTTCCGGCCCTTGGCAAAGGCCGATAAAACGCGCAGAACGTGCAGTACTCCGTGCAGAAGTTTGTGTAATTGATGTTGCGGTCAATGATGTAGGTAACCACGCCCTCAGGGTGCAAACGGCGGCGAACAGCATCCGCCTCAAATCCCAGACCGATCAGGTCAGGGGAGTGGAAATGGTCGAGTGCCTGTTGGCGGGTCAGCGACATACTCTCGATTCTACCAATTCAGCGGTTCTTCGACGAATCATTGTCCACCGGAAGCGATCCCGACTCCCGCTTCCCCGGCCGTCGAAACAAAAACAAGCTGCCCTGCCGAAGCGGCCGCCCCTGCGTTCGTTCCAGGTTCGAGGCAGTCGAAACGCCGCTGAACAGAACAAAAAAGTCCCAGAACGCCCTGAAATATCCCTTCCGGTTTTCGGTAGTCATGGGGAAGTACCTCGCCGCGAAATGCCCAAACTGATCGCTCACTCCATTGGAGCATCGATA
>Ga0302201_10003190_pt1 | contig 12335 bp, 19 predicted proteins | sample II_Bog_N3_2_FD_194586 | JGI IMG/M metagenome (GOLD analysis project Ga0302201, IMG submission 194586) | Peat permafrost microbial communities from Stordalen Mire near Abisko, Sweden - II_Bog_N3_2 | ecosystem: Environmental > Terrestrial > Soil > Wetlands > Peat | place: Sweden: Abisko...
GCCACGAGACCTCGAAGTGCTCAAACCTGTCTTCGAGCGGATGCGGACGCAGGGCTCTGATTTCCTGGACAAAAATGGGTCTGTTGCCGATGAAGTCCGGCGCACATTTGGTGACATTGACCGAATTGAGAGTGATTTGAAGAAAGCCGCAAAGGCAATCGGTTCGGCGGCGGGTTTGGTCAGCAAATACAGAGTTCGCCTGGAGTCTCTCTGCGATAACGCCGTCGCGCACAAACTCCCACCCCAACAACCACTCAACGGCAGAGAGACTCGCGCAAGCGTGTGATTAGTTTGTGTTTTTCAGGAGACCCGCATGCCACCAGAAGTCAGCTTCCGCTTGAACGGGACCATTGCTCCGATGGTCTTCGTTAACCGCGAGAGAGTACAGGGAAAGCTCACGGGAAGATGGCAAATCGCGGTGTGGATTGACGGCAGGGGTCGGTTCGTCATCGACAACGAAATGAACCTGTGGGATATCACCTTCCCGCAACACGTCCTTGAGTACCGCAATGAAACGGAATGGGAGCAACTCAATGCGGAGCGCCAGGCCAGTACCGACCAAGGTTGGGTGCGGGTCACGCCCAGGGACTTGGTAACGGTGCTGGAGCAAGCAGGCGTCATCAATGGCGCCTCGCAGTGGCTACAAACCACGAGTTCGGCGCAGCTCAACTAAAAATGAAAATACTGAATCAACTCGTGCAGATTATTATCCGGCAGATATTGGCGCTGGGGTTTTTGCTCGTCGCCCCACTGATCTATCTGATCCCTTTTATTTTCGTCGTGCTGTCTCCCAATAGCGACATCTTTGACATGCTCGCAATCGGAATGATGGTGACGGGGCCTTTCGTCTCGGCTTTCTGGACCATGATGATCTTGATGTTTCGAAGGTACCGGCGAATGACCGCCGATGGCTCCCCCTACGAGTGCAGCCTGGGAGGCACCTTGGCGGCAACCGGATGGATGCTGCTCGGCTTCTTCGGGACACTCGCCGCAGAATTGCTTTTCTGTTTCACCGTACGGTGGCTGGTCGGCGCTCCTGATGGGGCAAACCGCTGGGGCTGGGCGCTGTGGTTTTTCGCTGCACCGTTCGTAATATTTTCCCCGCTGCTTCTGGTCTGGGTCTGGGGACGGAAGTAATGAAGAAACCTATTCAAGGCGGCAAGCGCAAGAACCCCAGGCAGGTGCCAGAGCCACGACTCGGAATCTTCTGGCTGGTTGGCGGCAAACTGCTAATGGAAAGTGCCCCTCTCAGCGCCGCAGAGCCCTACGGTGGTCAGCTGACCCATCCTCGGAGTCACAGCGAGCTGTGGCGACAACATCAGCGGGCTGGAGCTGTGCCCGCCGACATGGACTACGACCAGCCCCCACGCGGCCGGCTGACGTACGACATGACATCCCAGCGATTCACAGTGCTTGCTGACCGCTGTATTCTTCGAAACAAGAAAATACTCAGGAGAATTATGTCGGAACTGAAATTGCCGGAGAACACGGAAACGGACACCGACAGCCGTTATCGGTGCTTCGCCTGCTTGCGCGGTGGGACTGACCGATGAGAATCTCCAAATCCAAATTTGTCGCCGGTGTGCAGTGTCTCAAGCGCCTGTACTGGAAAGTGCATCAGCCAGAACTGGCGTCAGAACCGGGCGCATCAGGTCAGGCGATGATGGATCAAGGGCAGGAAGTGGGGCGGCTTGCGCACCAGCTTTTCCCCGGCGGTGTGAAGGTTGACGGTTCCGGCGGGCTGAGTGAGGCAATCCGCCTCACAAAGGATCTAGTGGAAAATTCTGAGGTTCCAGCCATCTTCGAAGGCACTTTCTCGGCCGATGATGTGCTCGTGCGGGTGGACATTCTCAAACGCCAAAGAGACAAACGCTGGCGGCTGATTGAGGTCAAGTCCAGCACCGAACTCAAGGACTACGGCGATGTTTTGCTGACAAACATCAGCCAAGAACGCTTTCTGCGGAACATGGCCCTCGTCGCCCTCGCGTCCCGCCTGACCCATGCCCTTCGCAACATGACCAAATCGGCGGAATCGTTCAGCCCTCGGGCCAAACGATACGAAAAAATGACCCATCTGAGCGAGTTCAATCGCCTGTGGTTAGAGTACGGCGAGAGGTTCGGAATTGATTTCACCGTTCACGCAGACCGCATTGCCTTCGTCGAGCCGATGCGCGAGGTCAGAAACTAAATCGTCCACGAGGGTGCCGAGGCACAGACGTATAAATATCTGGGTGACACTGATTGGAACGATGGTGTCCTTGCGTTCATGGATGCGTCGTTTGCAGAGAAGTATCCCGACTACGTGGCGGAAGACGGCTCTGAGGTCAACGTCAGTGAACAGCAGTTGAAGGACGCCGTCGAATCATCTGTGAAACTGGTCGGATGGTTGGCTTCTGAACTCAGGAAGCGAGAATTGGCGCATATCAGGGCGGAAGGAATGACTCCGCAGTAGGCCCGCAATTCTTTCACCAATCTGTCACTACGACCACCAAAAAGACCTAAAAAGGCTTAATGGGGCAGCACGTAACTCATTGAACAACCGCATGAATACAGGGGATGTGCTTGCGCTACGTTTTCACTTCGTTACCAGCTTTTCCTCAGAGAACCCGCAGAAGGAACACTTGTAAGTCCTGCGAATACCACCTACCTCACCAAAAAGTGAATCCCGCTCGCTCTTCTCGACATGCCAGCCGGGTTTCCGGCAGCTTGGACAAGGGTCGCATTGGACACTTTCGAGAGAGCGAATCTTGTCTTTCAAACGAGTGTTGTCTTGCATCAGGTCGGCTAATTGTGTCTTGGTTTCTGCCAACTGAAGGTGTAGATCAGCGACCAGATTCTTGAATTCGGCGTCTCTAGCTTTATCGCTGAGTTCCTTGAGCTTCTTGGCGGTCGAAATGGCCGATGCGATTGTGGAGAAGATTTCACTCATGGCTGAATATTGTAAGACTCTTACTGATCGCCACCAATGGTCACATCAACCACAACCGGAACGTGATCACTGAGATGTCCCCACTCCCGGAACGACCCGACTTCTACTGATTCCAGCTGCCAAGCTTTCGGAACAAATACGTAGTCGATGTGAAATGGCTTGTCCTGATGGCGGTAAAAGTAATAGGTCGGGCGCGTTTCGGCTCCCTGCTTCTCCTCATGATGAGTGTGGTACGCACCAGCCAGACCGTGGCCTGCGAGCAAACGCACTACCTCCGTGTGGTTCCGTCCAGGGTGGTTCGCGTCCCATTGCACATTGCTGTTGAAGTCTCCAGCGGCGACAACAGGTGACTTGCTGAACCAGCCACGATGCTTCACAAGACATCGATGAACCTCCCCGATGTAGTTGTCGGCCTGCTTGGTCCCGACTGGACACGCCCAGACCGCGAGCAAGTTGAAATCGACCCCTGCCCACTGACCCCGAACGGGAACCACCCATTTACCGAAGGGCTCGTCCGCCGCTTGAAGCATTAACCCCTTACTACAAAAGACCGCCAATCCCTTGTTCAGATTGGCACCGAACCACAGGCCGGAGAAACCGTGGGATTGTAGATCGTCTACCGATTTCTTGGAGCACTCTTGAACCACTGCGATGTCCGGCTTCAGTGCCAATAGACTCGGCGCTTTCCTCGCAAGAGCCATTCCGCAGTTCCAAGTCACGATCCGAAGGCGTGCCATGTTCCAGAGTCTAGCCGATCAATCTCTGCGATTGTCTTTTCAAACCGTTCAACCCAATGGGTGGACAACACAAGAAAGATCGTCATCGACCTGTACGCATGGCGTACCCTTCTTTCTGGGGCACTGGACTTTCAAAATCGACCTTGTTCGGTGACAGTGCGGGCGGTCTTGAGATTTATAGCCCTCAGTGATCGGGTGCGAGGTCGTACATCGAGGATTGAGAAATCGGATGATCGAAATCCAGCAGTTTGAAAACATCAAACAAAAACACGGTAGCTATGCCAGTTGGGCTGTTTGGGCTGATGCAGCAGAGAAACCAAAATCGAATATGGGAGACATGAACGTATTTGACTTGGCTTCGAACCCCGCCTTGCTACACGTGCTCAAGACCAACGTGATTATGGTTGGTCTGAATATCGCAAGCGTCCCCAGATTACGACCTGAGCCCTTTGGAAATTTTCACGACCCAAGTCCGAGTGCAAATGACTTCAAGATTCGGTATGCGTTTCGTGACACTGAATATTACGGTGCATACATGACGGATATTATCAAGCGGGTCGGAATGCTCGATTCGAAAGATTTGCTAGCACACCTGAAAGCCCATCCGGCTCTGGTTGAGCAGAACATCGAGAACTTTCGAGAGGAACTATGTGATCTCAACTGCTCGGCAGCAACTATATTGGCGTTTGGCGTTGGGGCATACAACATCATCCGAGACAACCTCAGAACTGCGGAATATTCAAAGCTGATCAAACTGACACACTACAGCCATCAGATAAGCAAAGAAAAATATAGGGAGGCTGTGCTACAGCAAATCAACGAAGCATCGCCTTAGAAGGGGTATTCTAATCAACCGCAGGGAAAGGGCTGTGCTATGTCCGACATGTTCGCCGCTCTGGAGTGGTGGAGGAGTTTCCACCGGAATCCGAATTTCTGGGATTGGGTTCGAGATGTTAATTCCGACGAGGAATTGGTACGACTTACGCAGGAAGCAACTGACAGCCGTCTGGGGCAACAGTATGACCCATTCGGTGAACATTTCGGGCTGGCTGACCCGTTTGGAGAGGCCACAACTGCAAAGACGACTCGCAGACTCATGAAAAAGTATGGCTCCGAGATATGGTGGTGCTGTCTGGGAGCCGCAGGATTTTGCCCAGAGAACCAAAATGCATTGGAGTGTTTGTCCAAGTTGAGCATGGCATCTGAGGTACACAACCAAACCACTTTCGAAGAATTTCTAGTTCGCAACGCCCTGAAGATAGCGTCGGAACAACTCATCAAGGAAGGTCGCAAGAGAAAACCGTAGCCGCTGCTGTCAGAGATGGCAGCGACCGTGGCGGGCACACGTTTCCCACCGTCATACTGAGCTAGCTTCCTCGCTGCAAGATCGACGCTGCGATCAGCAGAAAACAGGCGGCGGGCGCGTTCGGTGCACGGCCCCTGTTGCATTGCAACAGAGGTGTTCTTGCCAATGATGCCGATGGTCAGTGCCTTCGTCCTGCTGGGCAGATTCGTGCGCCCGCGTCCAATTACCCTTGGCATCCCACCAAAGTCCGGCGAGGGCGGGCGTGAGTTTCGCTGGCGGTTCGGCCGCCGTCAGTGATTGACGAAAATCGTCCACGGTCATGTTGGCTACTCCGTGTCGCAATGGCCGGATGCCATGATCCGGAATCTCAGGCTGCGCGGTGACGGCGTTTATTGCGTCGGTTCGGCGGATAGTCTTCGCCGCTTGCCTCAACGGTTCATCAGCGGTCTTCGGGTGTCGCGCTGCCGGGATTCGCTTCAGGCGCTCTTGTTCGTCTTGTGCCTCCCGACGTGTGCAATAACGTACTTACCTTGTTCATTATCAGTGTAGAAATGAATTCTCAAGCAAGTATCGGGTCCACCCTTGCCAAGTGCCAAGTGTTGCTCTATGGACACCTTCCGGCCTCCGTACATCGCTTCGTATTCGCCAGCCCACTTTCCCGTACTTGTCATCGACTCCTTTGGTTTGTAGGTGTCGCGATCATAAAATCCCTTAGACCAGTGTGGACATGTAAGATGACAAGACGTGGGAGGTTTTTCATAGCGTCATGCGGTTCGTGAGCCCGCTTCTGAGGAAAGTGGTCTATCCAGCCATGCATTACAGTGGCTCGCTGAAGGGATTTGTTCCTAACGATGCTTGCTTGGTAGTGAACTACCACGGTGTGATTCCGCCCGATCCCTATTGTCGTCACCCGTTCTTGGATGCCAACTTGGTGTCATCGGCGGAGCTGAGAAAACAGCTTCGATTTCTGAAAAACAACTATAACGTGATTGACGCTGAAAGCTTCCGCGCTTGGCTGGAAAAGCGAGATGTGCTTCCACGGCGATCTGTGTTGGTAACCTGTGACGACGGGCTCGCGAACAATCTATCGGAAATGCTTCCCGTCCTTCAGAGTGAGGGAGTCCCATGCCTGTTTTTTATCACCGGCGAGTCCTGCGGGGAGCGACCGGGCGTGCTTTGGTACGAGGAACTCTATCACTTGCTGACAGGTGGAGTGAGCGAGACGGATATCCACACGATCTTTGAAATCGATCGAGAACGTTTTCACCAACATAGCTTTCAAGGCAAATGGTGGAACTGCGTCATGAATGCGTCGCGTCTGAATGCGTCCGCAAGAGCAGAAAAGATCGGATTGCTTCGGAGCCTAAGCAAGTTCGTTTCGTCTAAGCTTCCAGAACGATGGAGACGAATGAATGGTGAAGAGCTGAAGATGTTGGCAAGTTCCGGCATGCGCATTGGTGCGCACACAATGTCCCATCCAGTTCTTGCTCAATGCAGTGAAGACGAGGCTCGTCGCGAGGTTACTCAAAGCAGAACTGACCTCGAACGGCTGTTGGGAGATAAGGTTTGGGCTTTTGCCTACCCTTTTGGAAACCCTGCCACGATGGGCGAACGGGAAGTCAACCTCGCTCGCGAAGCCGGTTTCGAGTGCGCATTCGTCAATGTGGGAGGCGGCGCTGTAGACCCTTCACAGCGTTTCGCGTTGGCGCGAACTCACGTAACCGCCGACATGTCCTTGGCGGAATTCGAGGCTCACCTTAGTGGATTTCACAATCGGCTGCAGGCCGCGGTGCGAGGCTAAACTGATTTGATGGAGCCGCTGTGCAAGATAACTGTTCTGGAAAAGGTTCCAGACGACCCTGAAATCATCCTGGCCTGGAACAAACTGGCTTTGCGGATGGAGTGCCCGGAGGTCTTCTTTACCCATGAGTGGGCTCTAGCCGCGAACCGCGCCTTTTCGGATGCGCTCTCGCCTCTGATTCTTCTGGCGTACGAGTCTGGGCAACTCGTGGGAGTGGCCGCGATGGCGAGGTATCCTGAATCTCCTGATCATAGTTTTTTCCTCACTGCTAGCACTGCTGATTACTGCGATATTTTGAGTGAACCGGAAACCAGAGCAGCGACGCTCGCAGCCATACTCGCGGAAATGAATAAACTGGGTGTGCGGAATTTAGTACTGGCCAACGTTCCTGCCGAGTCGCAGACCCTCCGCGTAATTGAGGCCGTTGCTGCATCTCACCGTTTTCACGTCTACCAGCGGCCTGCCTACGACTGCGGCATTATTTCTCTGGGCGACGAAGAACTGCGACGATCCGTCCTCAAATCAGTCGTGCGGAAGGAGCGAGAGAGGCGGGGGCTGAGAAAGCTGGCCCAAATTGGTGCCGTCCGAGTGAGCCACTTGAGCGGCGAGCAAGCGGAGATCGCTTTACCCTCGATCTATGGCGCCCAAATCTCACGTTTCTTGGCAACCAACCGTCTCAGCCCTCTCATTCAGCAGGAGAGGCGCGTTTTCCTGACGCAACTCGCGCAGCTCCTCACTCCTGCTGGCTGGTTAAAGGTAAGCCAACTCGAAGTCAACGGCGAGGCCATCGCATGGAACTACGGATTCCGGTTCTTAGATAGCTGGTTCTGGTATTTGCCAACCTTTTACATCCAGTACGAGGAATCGTCTCCTGGGTCGTGTCTACTTCGGCTTCTCACGGAGGAGGCGTGCGCTGACCCCTCTGTGAAACGACTGGATCTGGGTCTTGGCGATGAAGCCTATAAAGAACGCTTCTCCAACGGCATCTCTTCAACACGCTACGTGCAGCTATCGAAGAAGCTATCGCGGCATGTGGCAAACGTTGGCCGACATTGGTTGGCGGCGTCGGTCGCTAGACTCCCGGCCGTTGATCAGAAGATCCGCGTCGGCAGAGGAGTCTTCTCCGGCATACAAAGCCGTCTTGGCAAAGATGGTCTGGTAGCGACGGCAGAGCATGTACTCACAAGGGTAAAAAGAAACGTTGTATCCGAAGACGAGATTGCTTTTTTTGAAGCTCCCGAAATAGCTATCGCAGAGAACGAAACTATGGCTCTGATCCCGCTGAGTTGGAAGAGTATCGCTGGGGCCGCCATGAAGAATGCGAGCGACGAGCAGACATTGCATTACCTTATCCGGTGTGCCCAACGCGTGCGAAAGGGTTCTTCAAATGGCTATTGCTTGCAAGGCTACGGCATACCGCCCTCGCACTTTCTGTGGGTGGATTCTTATGACGGGTTCCACTTGGCGGAAATCGATTCCAAGCTCGAATCGAATGACCCCAGCGCGGTAATAATATTTGATTGCTGGACTCCTGCGGCGCAACGGGGCCATGCGTATTACGCGACAGCTATTCGTTTAGCGGCAGCATGTCAACAGAAGCAGCAGCGGCGGGTCTGGATCTTCAGCGCAGTCAAGAATGAGTCGTCTCTTCGGGGTGTCATTAAGGCTGGTTTTCTTTATCGCTTCTCAATGGTGCGCAACCGAACGCTGGGGTATACATCGCTATCACGCCATAGCCGTGCTCTCAATTTACAGTCGAAATAATAGCCAGTACACGAGCGCTCGCACCACGCTCCTTAGCAGGCTGCGGAAAAACGCGTGTGCGCTTGGGAATGCTGTCCAGTGTTGGCAATCTTTGTGACTAAGGCGAGAGTTTTGGTCACATCCGCCAGGGTCTGTGGACCCTTTTCCATGTCAGCCGAAAGCACTCAGAACCGGCTCACGTCGCCTGCAGCGTTAGATTCCGTAGGCGGACTAAGTTATAGACGGCCGCGGCAAAGGTGAAGTTCCATCCCACCTTATAGATTCCTCGATGGCGAACTTTCCGCAACAGCGCGATCGTCTTCAGCCATCCGAAACACTCTTCCACGCGCTTCCTCTTTCTCTGACTGATGGCGTACCCTGCATGCTGTGTCGTGCGCGCATCAATCGCGCTCCCACCCGGTCGCTCCAGATTTTGGGCCACGTGCGGCGTAACCTTTAGGTTTCTGCACTCGGCCACGAAATCCGCCGTGTCGTATGCCTTGTCGCCGCCCACGGTTACTGGTTTCGTGCCCGGAATCTGTTCCAGCATCACCAGCGCGGCATCGCGCTCCGCCGTCCCGTTGGCCTCGAACACCTGGGTGTTTACGATCAGTCCGTGGCGGTTCTCCACCAGCAGATTCCCGTTGTAACTCAGCTTCGCCTCTTTGCCCTTGCCTTTGCGTGCCATCTTCGCATCCGGGTCCGTCTTCGATGCGTGCGTCTCGTTGGACCGCTTCTCCCCGTGGAAGTCCACCGTTGCATTGCCAGGATCGTCCGGCGGAACCGTATTCTTAGCATCCTTGCGCTGATAACTCTTCACACTCGCCCACGCTTCCAGTAGCGTTCCATCCACCGTGAAGTGTTCGTCCGAGAGCAGACTACGCTCGCGCGCCTGCTGGAGCACGGCTTGGAAGAAGGCTTCGGCAATGTCCCCATCCAGCAGTCGCTCGCGGTTCTTGGTGAACACCGTAACATCCCAAATGGCATCGTCCATGTTCAAGCCCACAAACCAACGGAACAGCAGGTTATAGTCGAGCTGTTCCATCAACAGCCGTTCGCTGCGCACCGAGTACAGCGCTTGCAGTAGAAGCGCGCGCAACAACTTCTCCGGCGCAATCGACGGCCGCCCGGTTTTCGCGTACAGCTTGTGGAATCGTGGTTGCAGTTCTCTTAAGGCCTCATCGGTCATACCGCGAAGAGGACGCAAGGGGTGATCCTCGGGTACTCGCTGCTCTGGGCTTACGTAGCTAAACACATCCAACTGCTGCTCGTCTTTTCCACGCATGCTTTCTTCTTATCAGGTTGTGCTGTGGAAACAAGAGAGTTTCGGGGTACTCCATCCGCTTCAAATCGAGTTTTTCCGCAACCTGCTAGAGAGTGCACGCCCGATTAGATCAGCAATGGTCACTTGACGACGTTCGTTAACCGATGTCTCCCCCATTTCGCTGAAGCACGAGTCCACAAACCATTCACTCGGAACAACCCGATACTGTTTCTCTTCCGGTCGTCCCGACGCCCAAGCACGGCGCACCTTGCGATAGGGTTTCACCCAAGGAGTTTCCGGCGTCTCAACACCGGAGGATCGACAAAGCAGGATGCGACCGGAGCCGGGGGCGAGAATCCGCTCAAGTACCTTCAACGTCGGGGTGCGTTCCAGCCAATGATGGGCGCGGCCAATAGTGATGACATCATAGGTTTGAGTGGTTGGGAATTCCTCAATGCGACCCTCGATCAGGGAGAGTGCAACCCCTGCTTCCGCCGCCGCAGACCTCGCCGCCGCGATCATTAGGGGTTCGGGATCGAGTCCGATGCAGCTTCCGACAAGAGGAGCGAAGCCAATGGCGAGCATGCCGGGTCCGCAGCCAACGTCGAGCAAGGTTTCGTCGCCACGCAGACTGATCTGCTCCGCAACCTTCTGAAAAAACTCTGGCGGATAGGGCTCCCGGTAGCGGGCGTAGAATTCAACCGTTGATGCGAAGCGACTCATTCGTTCCAGTTTTGCAGGTGACGGTAGGAACTTCAACTAATCGTATGCGATCAACAAAGCGCGTGTGAGAACCGCATTGCCACGCTAAAGCGGTTTGTGCTGTGGCAATCGTGTTCGCCGCCGTTGGGGGATAATAGTCGTCTACAAGGAGTTTGAAATGAGCGCCCAAGCCCTCCTGCAATCACTGAAGGAAAGCATTCTAAGCCAAGCGAACGTGAAAGCGATCTACGGCGAACCCATCACCGCGCACGGCAAAACGGTCATTCCGGTGGCAAAAATCATGTATGGCTACGGAGCGGGGGCCCGGTACGGGCGGTGTGGGCGATTCCAGTGCGCGGGGCGAAGGCGGGGGCGGCGGTGGAGGAGTACGGGCTATTCCCGTGGGAGTCATAGAAGTAAGTGATCAGCAGACCCGTTTCGTTCCGATTACCGACCGCAAGAGATTCGCTGGAGCCGTTCTCGCGGGAATCGGTCTCGGCATGTTGCTAGGTTGGCGCAGGCGGCGTTGAAACCGGGTCGGCATAAATTTGAGGCAATGACGAGCACACCGACTAAAGCCCATTCGTTGATGGACGAATTCCTGCCGACTCACGATTTCGGCGCGTCCTACGAAATCCGTATCAATGCCACGAGGGCTTTGGTTTATCAATGTCTTATCCGCTCCGACTTCAACAACTCGTGGCTAGTGCGGCTCTTGATGACCATCAGAAGCGGAAAACGCCTGCCGCGCAATCATGTGCCCAGCGATCTACGTCGGCGGCTACAAGGCACGGGATTCGTCATGCTGGCGGAAGCTCCCGGTGACGAGCTTGTCATCGGCGTTGCAGGACAATTCTGGCGTCCCGATGGCGGGCGCTGTCTCGACCTCACTGCCGATGAGTTTGCTGGGTTTTCTCGCCCCGGCTACGCAAAGGGGGCGTGGAACTTCAAGCTACGTGCAGAATCACCGGAGAGCACGCTTCTTTCCACAGAGACGAGGATCAAGTGTTTCGGACAAGCCGCGCTGTGGAAATTTCGAATCTATTGGAGTCTGGTTGGCCCGTTCTCTGGACTCATGCGCAAGGCGATTCTTAAGCAAATAAAGACTGAGGTGGAATCAAAGGCTAACCCCCACCGCTCTGCCGAATTGAAGTGATAGATTAGTTCAACCCTTTCTGCACAAGGACGGTCGTCATGGCGATTCCCCTTTCCAACGAAAGCAGGCCTTGCTCGATGACCCCAACTTCGCCCATCTCGCCACCCTCATGCCTGACGGCTCGCCGCAGAGCGTTCCCGTTTGGGTGAGCCGTGAAGGTGACCGCATCCTGATCTGTACCGGGGAAGGCTCACTCAAAGCGAAAAACACCCGGCGCGATCCGCGTATCTCGCTCTCCATCGTCGATTTCCACGACCCCTATCAGGAGGCCCAGCTTCGAGGCCGTGTTGGTCGAGCGCCGTCCGGACGGCGACTTCAAGTACATGGACGCCATTTCGCTCAAGTATGCGGGCAAGCCGTTCCCGTTTCGCAGCCCTGAGGGAAGAGTGGCGCTCGTGATCGAGATCGAAAAGGCGCGATACACCAAGCTGCCTTTTGAACATACGCCGCCCCAGTAGTGCGGCTCCGAGCGCGGAAATACGAACGAGGCCAATACGAACAGGACAGGATCAAGCGTAGTCGTGCACTACTCCGTGCATTCGGACTGGTCATAATAGCGGGGCATGTGCGCCCCCTCGCATGACCAATCTGTTGCCTTGGATCGCGAGCCTGATCAGAAAAAGGCCTCGACCCCTCTGGCCGCTGCTCTTCCAAACTAGTCTGGATTACAGCTTTCGCACGTAAAACGCAGACACAA
>Ga0302201_10003193_pt1 | contig 12320 bp, 5 predicted proteins | sample II_Bog_N3_2_FD_194586 | JGI IMG/M metagenome (GOLD analysis project Ga0302201, IMG submission 194586) | Peat permafrost microbial communities from Stordalen Mire near Abisko, Sweden - II_Bog_N3_2 | ecosystem: Environmental > Terrestrial > Soil > Wetlands > Peat | place: Sweden: Abisko, Stordalen...
CTGGCTTCACACGCCTTGACCCCTTTCATGGCGATCGAGGTGCGGCCCTCTGCGTGGCCGCTCTCGACGTTGCCGTCGCCGACGAAAACGGAAAAGCTTCGGCCGAGCAGCAACGTGATGGGGAAGCCGAGGCAGTTGCCAATGTGTGCGCACGCCTGATCGGCCGTGAACGGATCATAGATCGAAAATTGGGTAAGATCCGCCTGTGTAGGCCCGGCGACATTGCGCTCCTTGCGCCCACCGGAAGTGATTTGTGGCGTTACGAGGAAGCGCTCGAGCGTCACCGCATCCCTGTTGCCACCCAGGCAGGCAAGGGCCTGTTCCGCCGGCAGGAAATCCAGGACCTGATCGCGCTAACCCGCGTTCTCTCCGACAGTCGCGACACGCTCGCGCTAGGCGCTTTGCTCAGGGGGCCGCTCGTCGGCCTGACGGAAGAAGAGTTGCTCGACATTGTTTGGGCTCTCCCGCGCTCCGAAGAGGATCCCAAGTCTTTGCCACGCCTTGATTTGGGCGTCGACCTGGAGTCCATCCGGCATCCCTTGGCCCGGGAGATTCTTGAGAAGCTGCAGGGACTTCGCCGTCGGGCGAACAGCACAACGCCGCACGATCTTCTGTCGCAGGGCGTCGATGTGCTGCGTGTCCGTCCGATACTCTTGCAGCGCCATCGCGGGCAGGCTGAGCGCGCACTGGCCAATGTCGATCTCTATCTAAATCTGACCATGGCCTATGCGGTGCGCGGCCTGCGCGCGTTCGCCGAGGCCATGACTGCGGCTTGGACCGACGAGTCACGTGCGGTCGAAGGGCGCCCGGACGCGCAGGAGGAGGCAGTCGCACTGTATACGATACACGCAGCCAAGGGCCTGGAATGGCCGATCGTCGTCCCGGTCAACACCATGACGGCCATCATCGCGCCTGATACTGCCGTCACCGACCGGGAAAGTGATCATTTTTACTGTCCCATATTCGGCGTTCGGCCGGTCGGCTATGACCTAGTCCGTGATGCCGAGAAAGCAGAACTCGACAGGGAACGCATAAGGCTCTGGTATGTTGCCGCTACCAGGGCCCGCGAACTCCTGCTTATCCCGCGTCTTGATGCTTCCGCATCGAAGTCGGCATGGATCTCCTTGGTTGACCTGTCGCTGGACGATCTTCCTGCACTCAATCTCTCTCATCTCCCGGCCGAAACCGGCCCCGTGGATGCATCGCCGGCAAACAGCCAGACGCGGGAGGCCTTCGCACGAGAGGCTGCGGCCATCGCTGACAGACATCGTCGTCTAATCTGGATGGCACCGAGCCGTGATGAAAGCAATGGCAGCCCTGTCATGCAGCCCGAGACGCCTGGGACTATTGTGCCTGAGGAGGATGACGAGCCAGCCGGGGATGGCACTTCTGCAGACGTGCAAGGCGGTCGCGAACGCGGGCAGATAATTCATAAACTCCTCGAAGAAGTACTGACAGGAGAGACTGAGGGTGATCTGTCGGTTCTTACTGGGCGTGCAGGCGTACTCGTCGGTGCGCTTGGTCAGCCGATTGTCGAAGACCCGGCCAAAGGTTTGTCTTCGGCAGAAATCGCCGGCTGTGTCGTGCGCACTCTGGCTCTGCCCGAGATCGCCGCCCTGAGGCCGACGCTAGTGCCGGAGTTTCCGGTATATACGTCTGCTCTGGTGTGTGACGTGGAGCAGGCCACCGTAGGTATCACGGATGCGACAAGCTTCGCGGCAAACGGAAAGCCCCAGGTCGTCATCGACTGGAAGAGCGATGTCGATCCCGCGCCGCAGGCCATCGAGCACTATCGCGCACAGGTTCGGAACTATCTCGGGACAATGGGGATTGAGAATGGTCTGATTGTCTTTGTTACATCAGGCACTGTGATGCCGGTCAAGGCTTCAGTCACAGTCGAGCCTACTTCGTGACGTTCATTAAAGGATCACCTCAGTGAGCACCTAATAGTCTTTTCGTATTGTCGGTATTCGGCATCAAGCGTATATAGCTGATCCCAAATTAACTGTCGCATTTTGATCGCGGGTCTTAGGCAGTAGCGGCAGTACTCGTCATCTGAGATCTCCCCATCTGGGAATAGTATCTTCATCATGCCACTCGCTAGAGAGCTTATCGATTCGTGGTTTCGCTTGTATGGCCGCTCACCTAGTAGTTGGATTCGCCGCGCCGCGTACTGATCAGCTACAAGGTCGTTTCGGAGCGCGAGCAATGCGTCTCCAAAGAAGTCTGCTTTTAGACCCGATGAATTTGCGAACGACCGGCTAGTAAGCTTCTGTGTCTCCCATCCGGGGATAATTCCCTTAATCCTATCCAAAAAAGCAGTTTCCCGGAGAAACGGTGGGAGCTCCTCGACTAAGATATCATTGATGGGCCGCTGTTGGTCATCCAATGAGATGTTAGCTAATAACATAAAGCTGCAGTCACTTGCTGTTTGGTGGAGGCCACCTCGTGTGAGCACCCCATTCGCAAGGTACCCCTTCAGTCCTCCAACTATCTCCTCAGGCTGCAAGAACTTTAATGTTTGGACTTCATCTAGAACGACTACCGCAAATCTTGCAAGAAGTCCCCATTGACCGGTCGCATTATTCACAAATAGCACCGCAGGGGAGATGTTTCCACCACTGATCAACCTAACTCGGGGGCTAATATTCTCGTAAAGATAACTCTTCCCTGTACCCTTCGGAGCAAGCTCCATCAGGTGCAGGTTCTTTTGAACCAAAGGAAGAAGGCGGCTGAGTAAAATAAGTTGCTCTTCCTCGGTGAACGAATCTGGGTTATAGCCCATGGATGTGAGCATGAGGTCTCGCCATTCGCATAAGGTAAATTCCTTGCGTGCCTGTTTGTATAGGTCTAGGCTTACAGTTGCCTGCATTGGGCGAAATGAGGTTATGGCGACACCATTTGAGGTATTCACAAGTTCCGTAACACCCCACATTCCTTGCCTGAGAAGGTCTGGGTACTGCTCCAACAAATCATTCCCGATTGAAACATCCTCAAGCCCAATAAGGCTCAGTTCCGCGACAATTTCGCTGTTTCCGCGACGAAGACGGACCTCAGTTTGAACGGGAGTAAGGAGCTTCTCCGTCTCGCCCTGGATCAGGCGGTACTTAATGACCTCTTGTTCTGACGAGCTTGGAATTCGCTTGGAAGCCCAATCCTGAACCTTTTTTGCCTCATCTTGGCTGAGCGGACCTGTGCCTGGAACGATTGAGTCAAGAACCCACTCCGCCACAAACGCGGGTACGCCTCGCTTTTGTAGCTGGCTCAATGGCAGCCGCCGCTTATCGATCGCCAGGCGGCCGAAGACTCGGTCGATCTTCTGTGCGGTAGTCTCGGGGACATCAAATTCTTCAAGAGTCATGATTCGTCCTTACAAAAGATCATCTAGAATCGTGTCGCGGCTGTACATTTCCTCCACCGTCAAGACTGGAGTTGCTTGCACAGTTTGCCGTTCGCCCGCGGGCAGGACGTAAGTCACATTTGCCTTCAGATCTGGCAAGTCCTTCTTTTCTGGCCAGGTCGAAAGCGACCATTCAGCAGAGGCCCTCTTGAAGGGCTTCAGCCTCAGGTTCATATCGATATGAATATTGACAGTCAGAATGTTCAGTTGGACGATCTCAATCGGGACATCGCTTGCATTCGTTACGTCTAAAAGAAGCTTCCCAGAAGCTCCCGCAACACCCTTGCCCGTAATGTTGATGGAAAGAGTGATGGGACCCCGGTCCCTAGTGAAGCGAATCCAAGGTATCAGGACTTCTTCAGGGAAGACTCCGCCATGGGGGAACGTTTCCGTTCCAGTTCGACCATCGGACGTGAGGAAGGCATCGTCTGAAAGAATTATTGCGGAGGGCTCCGGGAGTCCGAACCGCTGCGCCTCAATATAGGCCAAATCTTCCTGGATGTAGATTCCGTCGGTGTCGAAGGGCACAGAAAGCTGACCCCAAGCAGCGCGGCCATGTGCCTTCATATTTGCGGGGACCTCATGAACTCTTCGAGACTTTGACAATAGCCTTCCGTGATCAGTTGTTACAAAGATGCGCAAGTGCTGGCTATCGGTGACTTCATTTACGATGCGAGAGACTCGCTGGGCCACGCTCCGTAGACGCCCAGACACTTCGGATCGAATTGTCTCTTCATCTAGGCCCGTATGGTAGGTCTTATCAGGTTCAAGCAGACTCCAGATCACGATTGTGCCCGCAGCTGCTTCGTTAAGCGCTCTTATCACATCAGGATCACGGGTCCGAACAGTACCGATCTCCCCTTCATCAAATGCCTGGGCTGGGTTTACGCCAGCCATCAGCGAAGGCTTGGCAAACCTTGTGATAGTCGGAAGTGGCGCCAGCAAAATCTCAACCTCATCGACGGAAAGCCTCGATGTTTCGTCGGTGATCAGTTGCTGTATCTGCTGTGCGTCCGCATATCCCAGCCCATCGAGTACAAGGAGCAGATTAATCGAAGAAGATGAGCCTTCCAGATCTGCAGTCTTACTCCAACTGAGTAGGTTTCCGCCCACGGCCCCGGTTCTGGCGTTCGAGTAGAATCGCAAATACCACAAGCCAAACTCGCGACCGATTTTTCGTACCTGTTCGAAGTGCTCTGGGGTACGGGTGCCTCTGAGTCGAAAAGGGAGATATTGGTTGGTATACCAGTCAAACAGCTCGGGAATATTTGTTGGGGCGGCACCAGGGTCCTTTGCTGGCAAGAGAGCCAACAGCGCCTCCCACTCCTGAAATCTAAGGAAAGGCCTAATTAAGGCGATACGCTCGGAAGTGAGCTTGTCTGAATTGCTCCGATAGAACAAGCTTGCAACAGACGCGGCGAGCTTTAGTACGAATTGCGGCGAACCAGATTCTAGGAGTTCGCGAAAGAAATCTCCATTCGTCTGAACAGCACGAATTTTCCATTCTTTTTCCAAACGGTCAACTGCTTTAGAAGGCAAACTTCTGGCGGGACAAATTGGCAAGTCAGACCCGGAGTCGGCACAGCGTAACCAAATCCTTATTAATTGCCACGCTTCCTCCGCATTAGAGACTGCGAATGCCTGGCGCAGCTCCGGTACTTCACCGTTGGCGCTCGACGCACCAAATGCTCGTACAACCGCCTCTTCATCGGAATCAAGATTCGCAAACGCTCTCCACATGAGCCAGGTCCAAACCTGCTCCGCCTCCGTCTTGCCAAGGCTATCGAGCTCTGGCCACCGAGCCACCGTCAAATCGATAATCGAAAGCGGTCGCTTAAAGCTATCAACGCTGCAGATTCGAAGAATGAATTTCTTCGCTTGGTCCTGTGTTAGTCCCGGGCAAGAGCGTACGACTTCGACAGATGGCGCTGTGTGCCAACGATATGTCCAGCCACGGGCAAGCGCCACATCGACTGCCCAATTGCAAAGTGCCTCGCCCTGTACTAAAAGCGGTGCGGAGTCGCGGAAACTTCTGAGGAACGCGACTTCATCTCCGACCCGTGCAAACCCGGGAATGGGTGCAAATTCGCCGTGCGGATCAAGTGTGACTCTATCGATCATGTTGTTGAATCCTGCTCCAAAAGGGCCTTGATTCGATCAAGACATTCAACCCGCTTGATCGGATTTGAGATCTGTTCGAAGCTCACGAGCACTCGCAATACTTGATCATCATCAATTCTTAAGGTTGTTTCTTTGAGTAATTGTGCAAGTCGCGGTTTTTCATTGTCTGAGAGAAATGCTGGGGTTGCTTGTAACCGCTTCAAGAGTGCGTCCAGGCGTTCCCCGCTTGCAAGATCGACCTCGCATTCTGCAATCCAGCGCGCGGCTGAGGCCATTTGCCTGCCGACTTGTTCTTCAATATCGGCAACCGCTTCAGAGATCAATGATTCCTGCGCATTCGTCAATTGGGGGCCATAGTCATGAGCCACGCGCCTTAATCCAGAAACGAGCTCCTGTGCATCCAATGGAGTGACGATCGATCCATTCCGCAAGCGATCCAGGGACTGAAAAAACGACCTTAGTTGTTTGCAGCGCTCAAGGGCGTTCTCAATTTCAGGAGCAAAAGCAGAGCCTTCATACAGATTTACGTGGCGCAAAATATCCGACTGTATCTCGTCCAGCGACCGCAAGTTCAGGACTGCTGATAATCGGGTTGGAATGTCGAGACGGTAAACCTCCAGGCGATGCAATTCGCTTTGTATTGCGGATAGCTTTTGTTGCACCAACTCCTTTGCCGGGTCTGTGACCACTGAAGCAGATTCGACCAACGCAAGTTGTTTGCCCAGCTCCTCAACACTGCCTTTGGCGGACACCGACTTGAGAGTCCCAATGACCGTGGCCTCCTGCTGTCGCTGTTCCGTCTGCGATCGCACCGTGTTTGCGAGCGCTTCCAACCGGGGACGTTGATCCTCGGGCAGGAATGGCGGCGGAGCCTGCAAACGTTTGGCGAGGCCCTCAAGCTGCTGACCACCGTCCAGAGATTTCTCACATTCCTCCAGCCACCGCGTAGCCGCTTGCTCATTCTTGCTGACTTGTGTCTCGATTCCTGAGATCGCGGCTTGGATCAAGGACGCTTGAACTTCACTCAGTTGAGGACCACGGTCCCCGTTTAATTGTTTCAGCTCCTCAATTCTCTCTTTCGCAGCCACAGAAGTAGCAACCGCGTCGTGTCCCTTCCGCTCAAGGGTTTCGAAGAATGGCTTTAGCAGCCTGCAGCGCTCAAGAGCGTTCTCAATCTCAGGAGCAAAAGCAGTACCTTCGTAAAGATTCACGTGGCGCAAAATATCCGACTGAATCTCGTCCAGCGACCGCAAGTTCAGGACTGCTGATAATCGGGTTGGAATGTCGAGACGGTAAACCTCCAGCCGACGCAATTCACTTTGTATTGCGGATAGCTTTTGTCGCACCAACTCCTTTGCCGGGTCTGTGACCACTGAAGCAGATTCGACCAACGCAAGTTGTTTGCCCAGCTCCTCAACACTGCCTTTGGCGGACACCGACTTGAGAGTTCTAATGACCGCGGCCTCCTGCTGTCGCTGTTCCGTCTGCGATCGCACCGTGTTTGTGAGCGCTTCCAACCGGGGACGTTGATCCTTGGGCAGGAATGGCGGCGGAGCCTGCAAACGTTTGGCGAGGCCCTCAAGCTGCTGACCACCGTCCAGAGATTTCTCACATTCCTCCAGCCACCGCGTAGCCGCTTGCTCATTCTTGCTGACTTGTGTCTCGATTCCTGAGATCGCGGCTTGGATCGAGGACGCTTGAACTTCACTCAGTTGAGGACCACGGTCCTCGTTTAATCTTTTCAGTTCCTCAATTCTCTCTTTCGCAGCCACGGGAGTAGCAACCGCGTCGTGTCCCTTCCGCTCAAGGGTTTCGAAAAATGACTTTAGCAGCTTGCAGCGCTCAAGGGCGTTCTCAATCTCAGGAGCAAAAGCAGAACCTTCGTACAGATTCACGTGGCGCAAAACATCCGAATGAATCTCGTCCAGCGACCGTAAGTTCAGGACCGCCGACAGTCGGCTCGAGAAGGAACGTGCGAGTTCCTCTAGTCGTTGGGCCTCCAATCTTAGGGTGTCAATTTTGTCTTGAGCCAGCTTCTTGGCGGGATCACTGTTGAAGCTCAACGCTTTGATTTGAGCAATCCCCTCATTGAGCTTAGTCAGTTTACCCGTTGTTTCTAATGAGCGTAATACTGCAAGGGAGCTCTCGTCCTGCTGCTTGTTTTCAATTGATGTTCTTGCTTCCTCCAGAGCAGACAACGCTATGTCAACCATCGACGTCAATTCGGGGAGTTGCAAGTCTACGACTGCTCTCCTTGTCGTTTTTAGCTGCTGCTCATTCAGACGATAATCAGCGACGGATTTAAGTTGCTGATACTTCTCACACAATTGCTTCGTTACGGCCGTGATTCGTTCGAGCACTCGTTTGCGCAACTCAGCCGGAGCTACCTGTTCCGGTCTTACAATCTCGGGCATTTGCATCTTCGTGACCGCGTGTACCAGCCGCACGAGATCGGCAAGATTGGTCGAAGTAGATACGCCATTAAGGAGTCGCGTCGCCGAATCATCGTAGGCGTCCGCCGCAGTAATTGCTTGCTGGAGTTTGGTAAAGGCAGTCGCGAGGCTAGCCTTCTGATCTATGTCGTCCCGATCGCTAGCCTCACTAATGATCTGCAAGGCCTCCTTGGCCTCTTCCTTCGAAAATGGACCGCGGTCGACCTTTTTGAGTAATTCATTAACTTTGTTGCGCACGACGTCCGGGTTCGCCCGCTTAATGGACAATGTGGACGCTAGCTCTATAAACTCTTTTGGCTTACAATCCTTAGCGATTATCTTTATCGATTGCAATTGACCATTTTTACTCACGATCAGGTCGTGGCGGTAATATCCGAGCCATGCCGCCAAGAGTAGGCTCAGAGTGTTGTAATCATAGCCGTACGGGATATTGAGAAGTTGCCTTAAGGCTTCGTTGGCGGTTCGCGAAGCACCCCCAGATGGAAAGCTGCTCTCTAATAGTTCCCATCCCTCAGAGCTCTTCGAATGCGGTTGAGGTTTCTTGATTTTCAGCTCGCCTGTCAAAATCGCCCATTCCGACTTTAGCTGCTGAGCAATTTCTTTTCCTACAGTGTCCTGTGCGAATATGCCTGGCGTGTCGAGCGTGTTGGTCAGAAGGTACCCGGCGACACGGGCAGTTGAATTCCTAAATCTCGTAGACGATAGTTTGTATTGTGTAAACCATCGCATCGGTCCGTCGCTATACGCCATTTTGAAGACTTCGGACATCGCCGCTTCCGGATCGCTCAGGTGAAGAGCATGGACACGAGCCTTGAACGGAGCTGCGACACTTAGCTCAGCGTTTTCTTTAAGATGTCGTTGTCCAGACCTCAACGACTCAATTGTCAGCTGTCGAACAGCTTCATACTGCTGGTCCCCGACTTCAGCTCGATCACTGTTCGTGAATTGGTCTAATCCCCACAGACGAAGCAATTGTCTTGCAAATTCGGGCTCAGCAGCTTCTGGTCTCATCAGAATGATCGGCACTTTCTGAGACGGAAAGGCGCCTGACAAGACAATGTCAGCATTTTCTCTGAACCATGCTGCGTCCTCGGGTGTCTCGGCGAGCAGCCAAACAAGTAAGCCGCGAGAGCGTTCGATGCCATCTGTTCCCCAGGTCATTTTGCTGACGGCCTTGGCCTGCAGGCTCTCTTCTGTGAACACTTGCCGCGACATAAGCAGTTGTTCAGCCTGCCAGTCTTCCGGATGGCCCCACGGGACTGCAACGGAGATGTTGTTTAAAAGAGATTCCTGACGTAGGGACTTCATCGCCGAATCGATAATCTGATCGTTCAAGTTCTTATTGCGAAGCTTTTCGGACAGAAGTTGGTCGACTTTGTTTGCTCCCTTGCCGGCAGGCCAGAAGGTATAAAGACGGTTCACCGAGTCGAATCTAATCACTCCGCTTGTTGCAAGGGCTTGGAGCTCTTCCTTTGTCCGTTCAATATCCAGACCCGCAAAATTTGCAATGACTTGAACATAGGCGCCCCTCGTTGGCACCCGTCCGGATACCTGCAGCAACATTGCCTTCAACACGCTTGCTTGACCTTGTGATGTGTCGGGTCCGCCAGCTTGCGATAGCGCATCGCAGAAGTCGCCCCAAGGCTTCTCTCCCAGCATCTCTCTGAAATAGTCCACGAGTGAAATCGGCAGTATCCAAGTCGGTCGGCCCTCATAGTGCGCTTCCTTCTTAGAAACTAGCTCAAGCTGTCCGTGTACGAATCCGAGTACAGAACGAGGATTATTGGTTGCCTCCAGCTCTACGCTCGACAGCAACGCAGTCGTTGATGGATGGAGGGGAAAACAGCCTTCTGTCACGATTTCCTGAAAGTGCTCGATGTCCCATTCAAGAACGTCTTGATATCGACTTGTGAAAATGTCGAAGGTCAGATCATTAGCTCGACCAATTGCATTCCGAAACTGTGGGTGCGTCATAAGGGCATCCCAAGTATCGCAATCTTGAGTCAGGTAAGCATCCAAAACCTCTTCAAGTGAAGAATGGAGCTGGTAGTGTTGAGGCATCGGCAGCCGATTTAGCTGCGTAAGCACACTCTGTAATGAATCTCCACCGAGGAGACTCTTCGCCACCAGTTCAGGATCTCGTTGTGCAAGTGCAGCGAATGCGACTTTGCCTCTTGCGGATTCGACCCCGTTCAGCAGATCTTGAAGAGGCGCGCCGGGACGATGTCTTATCTGCAGCGAATAGTCCCACACAAAAGAACTGAACTCGTCAAAGAGGATTAAGACTCCTCCATACGGTTTGTTTTCACCAACTAGATTATTGCCGAGCCACTCGACTCCTTCTTTGAGACCGACTCCTGTGCCGAAATCAGGTAAAAAAAGATTTAGGTGCAAATATAGCTCTCTCGTGATCTCGTATGTAGAAGCGTCTTGTTTAGCGACACGTTCGAGTAGCAGGGCGAGATCGAGATCAAACTTTCCGAGGAAGGCATTTGCTTTATCTTGCCTCTCTCGTGAGTCGCTAAGTATGGATTCAACAAAGCGCTGAGCATCCGAATACCAGAACGGGGCATGAACTGGGGTCGTCAGCGAGTCGAATTGGAGCGCCTCCTCTACGGCTCGAAAGAACTTCGTCTGGAGATCGCTCGGTTCATCGCCTCGCAGGATGATAATGAGGAAGGGTTTGTGGTTTCGTTTGAATGCTTCAAAAAAGCCGATCAGAGGAGCGGACTCGGCTGCATGATTAACCCGCTCTAGAACCCCTTTGAACTCAGGAGTCTCTTCGGCCTTGCCAAAGTAGTTGGCAAGAGCCACAGCGAAATGACTTTTACCATGTCCATAGGTTGCGATGAACACGAAACGATTAGGCGGTGATCCTGGCATAAATGCTTCGTTTAGATACTTTAGGAGGTCGATAGAGGACTTGCGTCCAGGGGCCGCCTTTCGCGTGAAAATGAAATCTCTCGCTAATTCAAGATTGTGATTGCTCCGATACTGCGCCAACTGGACGTCATTGCGAAACTCAGCACCAGAACTTGTGCCAACGAAGTCTTGGATCATCGGAGTCATTTGGCTAGTTACTCCTCTAAGGTCATTGTTTTCCGCCATTACCGCTCCCCCGCTCATCAGATTTCCAAATCGACAAGCGCCCATATTCCAACCAAAGTGCTCTTTCTTCACTCGAAAGAATGTGCGTGGCCTTTTCCGGCATGGACAGTAGAAGACCTCTAGGTGGACGGAAGGCAATCCTCATAAATTCCCAGAAGCGTGATCTGTCAGAATGCGGAATTCCTGCAAGCAGCACGTCGACATTCGAAATCCAAATACAATACCCAGGAATTGATAAATCGGCGGTAATCGACTCCAGGTCGGACACGATAACGCCCCAGGCCATAACAACTGGCCGCCCGTTTGAAGGCTTGAGCTTCCGCCGTTGTCATGGCATTCGACTCATCTGCCCAGTCCTCACCACTGCCGGCATGGCAACCCAATCCAGTAATAGTGAGCGTGCATGTCACCAGAACTTTGCCCGTCTGGATGAGTTTGTCTTTCTTCATGCGCGTGACGGCCGAAATCGTGGAGACCTCGTAGGTCCTGGTCCAACCAGTCGGAGTGAACAGCTGGTTGAGACGGTCCGTGTACGCTCGCGGATCAGCGTATGCAACGACCGCGCCCCGGCTTCCATCCTGGGTTGTGTGTGTAACGCGCCACTTGATCTGATTCGGGTCAAACGGCTCCGCCAGTTGTGTGAACAGAGCGTCCAGATCCGTGTTCGTCTTGGCTTCTTTGATCGCCATCGTCGTAGCTCCTCAAAAGGAAATGGCGCCCCGCAGAGCGCCATGGTTCACGGCAAAGAAAAAAATGGGTTAAAAGGGAATTTCATCCGGGTTCAGTTCTTCGTCGGCGTACTGCCCTTCCATCCCCTGCCGCTGGTAGCCTGATCCACCAGAACTCCTCCGGGAATCGTCCCGACCATTGCTGTGAGTTGAGCCGCCATTCTCCCCACGGCCTCCGCCCAGCAGCGTCAGATCATGGACGAATATCTCCGTCCAGTACCGCTTCTGCCCGGATTTCCAATCTCGACGAGGAGTTCCGGCAGCAGCAGAAAGTGAATGCTCCCAAATGGACAAAATGGGAGGACAAGCAGATTGAGACATCGATTTGCGACATGCGGCAATGGAGCAATGAGACCGTGATCGCTTACTCCATCCTGAACAGTTCGGATCAGCCTGTAGAGATCGTTCCGCCACAGATCCAGATCACGGGACGCACGGCCACAAAGAAGAAGAAGCAAGGCAAAGGCATCATCTCGGATCAGTTGGAGATCCGCGACTACCGGTTGAGCG
>Ga0302201_10003208_pt1 | contig 12292 bp, 13 predicted proteins | sample II_Bog_N3_2_FD_194586 | JGI IMG/M metagenome (GOLD analysis project Ga0302201, IMG submission 194586) | Peat permafrost microbial communities from Stordalen Mire near Abisko, Sweden - II_Bog_N3_2 | ecosystem: Environmental > Terrestrial > Soil > Wetlands > Peat | place: Sweden: Abisko...
CTATACATAAGTAATTTTTTGCACCATGCAAACCGAATCCACCATTACGCCAATACAGTTGCAGAGCCGCCTTTTGTCTGGTTCCTCCGCCGAACTTCTGGATGTCCGCTCACCCGCTGAATTTGCCTGTGTCCATGTTCCGGGGGCACGTCTGATGCCGCTAGATGAGCTGGATCCTGCATCCATTTTTCGCGAACGGGGAGAGGGCTCCATACCCCTCTATGTCCTCTGTCAGTCAGGTGGACGTGCGCGTCAGGCCATTAAAAAACTGCAACATGCCGGAGTCGAGGGATGTGTGCTTGTGGAAGGGGGAACCCAGGCGTGGATCGATGCCGGACTTCCTGTGACTCGCGGGGAAAGTCGGATCATTCCTCTAATGCGCCAGGTTCAGATCACAATCGGTTTCATTTCCGCCTTGGGCGCGGCACTTGCCCTTACCATCAACCCCAGCTTTGCCTTCATTCCTCTTCTGACGGGATGCGGACTCCTTTTCGCTGGGATCACCGGTTTCTGCGGACTAGCTCTCTTGCTCGCTAAAATGCCCTGGAATAAATCTGTTTTAGGCAAGGCTGCATCCTGCTCTTCCACACAAAGCTAACAAGGATCGCCGCCCACCTGCCGGGGTGAGTGGTTTTCAGCAGCGCTTGGTGTGGAACTGGATCATGGTATTTTAAATCGCGTCAACAATTGGACGTTGCTGTGTTCAGGTCCGTTCTAACTGTTTGTTAAAGTCTGGTGTTTTCTTGGAGAAGATTCTGTCTCTTTGGTGTATGACTATGGAAGACATGATACCTTCGCAGAGCACCATACTGCCAAATCCGAGCATTAAGGACCCTTGTTATGTGAATGCCATGAGCCACCTGTATCGAGGTGAGCTTGGGCGAATCATGATCTGGAGGCAGAGGTTGGATATCACCAGCAACTGGGCGATTACAACAACGACGACCATTGTTTCCGTCTCTTTTGCTTTTAAGGAGATGCCTCATCTCATATTCTTTTTTAACTTGGTGATCGTACTCGCGATGCTCTGGATGGAGGCTCGACGGTATCGTTTCTATGATGCTTTTCGTAGTCGTGTGCGACTTCTTGAGGCTCATTTCATGATCTCAATGATTTCCCAATCGGAAAAACATCTTGAAGGCAGATGGAGGGAGGAACTTTGCGAGAATCTCCTGATCCCCACCTTCAAGATCACGCGATGGGAGGCGCTCGGACGGAGGCTCAAACGGAATTACGCGTTCATTATCGCCATCATCCTCATTGCCTGGACGGTGAAGATCTTTATGCATGCCAAGGAACCGATCAACTCCCTGGAGTCCTTTTACCAGGCCATGGCACTTGGACATCTGCCCGCGTGGATCACCGCCACGACATTTGTGGTGACGATCGTTGGTTCTGCTGCACTGATCCTTTACGCGAGCAGAAAGAGAATCCTGGAAGAGGGGGATTTCAGCAGTTATGTGCGAAACCGGGCAAACTAAACCCGGAATCAGTGCTTAGTTTTGCAAACGGTCAGATGGCAAAATCCCGATATTCAGGATGGGCGACATCAATCGGTTGCATCAGCATTCCAGCCGCAACCGTGGAATTGGTACCAGGTTCGATGAGAATAAAGGAACCGGTTAGGCGATTGGTGGCATAACCGTCGTAAATCAAAGGTTTTGCCGTTTTGATGCGAATTTCACCTAGGTCATTCATTGCGAGTTCCGTGATGCCATCCTCCTTGTCGAGCGTGGTGATATTGATCTTGTGCTCAATGGAAGTGATCACTGACTTGACGGTCTGGTTGGTATGTTTGAGGAGATACTGTTTTCCAGCCACCAAGGGTCTGGGGTTCATCCAGCAGATCTTTGCATGCAGATCGGACGAGGCTCCGGGCAAATCCTCGGCATCGACGATCATGTCGCCACGGCTGACATCGAGATCATGTTCCAGCACAAGGGTGACAGATTGAGGACTGAAAGCTTCCTGGAGAGGACCATCCAGCGTCCAGATTTGTTTGATGGTGCTCTTGAAGCCGGAGGGAAGCACCATGACTTTTTGCCCGACACGGACAATCCCGCCAGCAACCTGACCGCTTAGTCCGCGAAAATCGTGCAACGAGTGATCGGTTGGGTTGTTGGGTCGATTCACCCATTGCACGGGAAAGCGAAAATTGCTCAGGTTCGAATCGCTGGCAATATGGACAGTTTCCAGATGCCCGAGCAGTGTCGGGCCGGGATACCACGGCGTCTGTGGGGAGGGGAAGACGATATTGTCACCTTTAAGTGCGCTGACCGGAATGAACTTCACATCCTTGATGTCGAGACGGGGTAGAAACTCATCAAACTGATCCTTAATTTCCAGAAATCGTTCTTCGCTCCAATCAACCAGATCCATCTTGTTGATCGCCACCACAAGGTGAGGGATGCGCAAAAGTGATGCGATGCAGGAATGACGACGAGACTGTTCGATCACGCCAAGACGGGCATCAATGAGGATGATGGAGAGGTTGGCCGTGGAAGCTCCTGTCACCATGTTGCGGGTGTATTGCACATGCCCCGGCGTATCAGCGATGATGAACTTGCGGTGAGGGGTTGCAAAATAGCGGTAGGCGACATCAATGGTGATGCCTTGCTCTCGTTCGGCACGAAGTCCGTCCGTCAGGTTGGCGAGATTGATCTGACCTCCTCCGGTAATGTCCGCAGAGCGTTCAAGAGCCTCGATTTGATCCTCCATCAGGGACTTGGAGTCATAGAGAAGCCGTCCAATGAGTGTCGATTTTCCGTCGTCGACCGAGCCGCAGGTATTAAAGCGGAGAAGGTCGACAAGATGAGGTGTCGTGGCGGTCGTCATACAAAGTGATGGTTAAAAGTAGCCTGCCTTTTTGCGGTCTTCCATGGCCGCTTCCGAGACGCGATCGTCAGCTCGGGAACCGCGTTCGGTTACTCGAGCGACAGCGATTTCCTCAATGATATCATCGTAACTGTTCGCCGGTGATTCGACGCATCCGGTGCTGATGATATCGCCGATGGTGCGCACACGGACGATCATTTCCCGAACTTCCTCGTTCGCTTTGGCCGGGATCAAATCGGTATCGGGAACCCATTGACCCTGACGGCGGACACAGCGGCGTTTATGACTGAAGTAGATCGAGGGAACTTCAAGTTTTTCCCTGCGGATATATTCCCAGACATCCATCTCGGTCCAGTTGGAGAGGGGAAAAACACGCATGTTTTCACCGGGGTTGAGTCGGCCGTTGTAGAGATTCCAAATCTCGGGACGCTGAATCTTGGGATCCCATTGTCCGAAACTGTCGCGGAAACTGAAAAATCGTTCCTTGGCGCGTGCCTTTTCCTCGTCGCGTCGAGCTCCTCCAATGCAGCAGTCGAAGCGAAATTCCTCTATGGCGGCCAGCAGGACGGGAATTTGCAGCTGGTTGCGGCTTATCTGCCCGGGTGACTGGACGGCGATCCCTTTTTCAAGGGCTTCATCGACGGTACGAACAATCAGTTTGGCATTCAGTTCCTTGGCGCGGCGATCGCGGAACTCAAGAAGCTCGGGAAATTCGTGTCCTGTTGCGACATTCAGGAAGGGCATCGGAATGTCCGAGGGGCGAAAGGCTTTTTCCGCCAGGCGGAGGAGGCAGATTGAATCCTTTCCCCCCGAGAAGAGAAGTGCAGGTCGTTCAAATTCAGCCGCGACCTCGCGCATGATGTGGATAGCCTCGGTCTCGAGGTAATTCAGATGATCAAGATGATAACTGGGCATGAAATAAAGAGTGTGAGACGAAACGTTTAGACTAGGCGGCGGCAGTTGCTGCTGTTCCACCCCATGCCACATGGAGTCCGCATTCGCGCTTTTCATCAGCCTTGGCCGGATCAAAATAATCCCACTCGTTGGGGAGATGATGCTCGGCAAGATAGGCTTCCATTTCAGTATCGCTGAGATAAAAAACCGGGCTGATCTTCAGTGAATTGAAGTTAGCGTCAGCGGAAACGATATCGAGTCCGGCACGGTTTGGGTTTTGAACCTTGCGAAGAGCCGTGATCCAGATGGTCGGGGCAAGTTCGCGCATCCCTCGTTGGAAAGGCTCCAGTTTCATGAGAGCGCTGAATTTTTTCAGCCCCTCCTCATCATCAGGGGAGGGAATCGGACCATCAATGGTATCACGATGGGCGGTGGTGATTTTTGGAAGATACGCCTTGAGGTTCAGCCCGAGGAGATTGCGGAGTTCTTCGGCGTGTTTGTAGGTTGCCGGGCGATTATATCCATGATCAACCCACAGAACGGGAATGTCTGACTGGGACTGCGTTGCAAGATGAAGGACGACCGCCTCGTAGGGACGGAAGTTCGTCGAGACAATCGCACGGCCTCGAGCCTGAGCAACCGCCCAGGAGGTGATTTCCAAGGGGGATTTCCCCTGTAGTTCCTCGTTCCAGGCAGCGATCTGGGATGCGTTGATTTCCGAAGGCATGACGTTGTTTCGGTTAGGCCGCGCTTCTTGGGGTCCCGACGCTGTGGAAGGTTGCATCCTCAGGGAGGATGGCCCGGTCACAGAAGTCGCCAAACTCTTCACCTTCTTGACGCTCCAGTGCAAAGCGTTTGATGATTGGGGTCAGTTGTGTCACGGCATCGTCAATGGTAATGCTGGGCGAGAAGAGTCTGTTCAGGCGTGTTCCGTTGTACTTCGCTCCAAGATAGAGGGCGTATTTGCCGGGAGCCTTGCCCACAAAACCGATCTCGGCAAGATAGGGACGGGCGCAGCCGTTCGGACAACCGGTGACACGAAGGCTGATGGCGTCGTCGTGAAGTCCGGCCGCATCCAAAACAGTTTCAAATTTTTGCAGGATATCCGGTAGGGCGCGCTCACTTTCCGCAAGTGCCAGGCCGCATGTGGGCAAGGCAACGCAGGAGAGGGCGTTGAGGCGGAGTGGCGAACGGTTGTTTTCCGAGGAGAGGCCGTGTTTTGCAAAAATCGCCTCAATCTCGACTTTCTTGGCATCGGATACCCCTGAAATCGTGACATTCTGCGAAGGGGTGAGACGGAAGTCTCCCTCATGGATTTCGGCAATTTCCCGAAGAGCCGTCTTCATCGGCCACCCCTCGATGTCCTTGATGCGCCCGCTTAGAATGTGCAGTCCGTAAAACCAGCTGCCGTCGGCATTCCGATGCCATCCATGGGGATCCTCGATGGTCGTGAATTCAAAGGGGCGCGCGGGCGCAAAGATGATGCCGGAACGGCTTTCCACTTCTCCACGGAACCATTCAATACCGCGATCCTGGATGGTGTATTTGAGCCGAGCATGTTTGCGATTGGTGCGATCGCCGTAGTCGCGTTGCGTGGTCAAAACGGCTTCTGCGATTTGATTGACTTTGTCGGCGGAGATAAAACCAAGCACATCGGCGAGACGCGGGAAAGTTTCGGCATTTCCGTGATTCATTCCAAGACCACCGCCGACGGTGACATTGTAACCGGCAAGTTTTCCATTTTCGGCAATCGCGATGAATCCGAGATCTTGGGAAAAGACATCGACATCATTGGAGGGAGGGATGGCAAAGCCGGTCTTGAATTTCCTTGGAAGATACGTGTCACCGTACATCGGTTCGATTTCGGGTTCGCCGCCGGCCACCAGTTCTTCATCCAGATAGATCTCGTGATAGGCGCGTGTCTTGGGGAGTGCATATTCACTCCAGGCGACAGCATGCTGGTACACTTCCTGTTGGACGGAATCGCGCTCGGGATTGGGGGGTGCCATGACATTGCGATTCACATCACCGCAGGCAGCAATGGAATCGAGCAGCACTTCATGCATCCCTTTGATGAGCTTTTTTACATTTCCCTTAAGGACACCATGAAACTGAAAGGTCTGACGGGTGGTCAGGCGGAGGGAAGGGGAGGCGATTTGATCCACCAACTTATCCAGAACGATCCATTGCTGTGCCGTGGCACGTCCGCCAGGGAGACGCACACGGAGCATGAAGGCGAATGCCTTTTCCTTCCCTTCTTTCTTGAGGATATTGCGAATGTCGCGATCATCCTGCATGTAGAGACCGTGAAACTTGGAAAGTTGGTTGCTTTCCTCAGAAATATTTCCCGTTGAAGTGTCGGCGAGATCGGAGGCAATGTTACCGCGCAGGTGTCGAGAGTTGATTTTCATCACCTCATTGACTGCAAGTTTCGGGGAGGCGGGCGTGGAAGTATCGGAATCAGTACTCATGAGTTTAATGGCGATCGTAAAAGTCGTTTTATTTTGATTCTTAAAGAGTTTTATTTGGAATCTGAAAACACTCAGGAGAGTTTTTTAAGAAGGAATCGAGTATTTTATCAAAAGGCGTCTGATTGACGAGTAAAAACAGTATTTTTATAGATACAATACGACCTAAATAATCGTGTATAGTAGGCCTTTTAAGCCCTGGGATGAGCTGCATCATAAGCCTTCTTGAGCCGCTCTGTGGTCACATGGGTGTAGATCTGTGTTGTCGAAAGGCTGGCATGACCAAGAAGCGACTGAACACTGCGAAGATCGGCACCATTGTCGAGCAGATGAGTGGCAAAGGAGTGACGGAGCTTATGGGGACTGAGAGAGGCAGGGAGGCCCGCACTGCGAACATGATTTTTCAGGAGCAGCCAAATGGAGCGATGTCCCAGGCGCTTGCGGCTCTTGTTGATGAAAAGGGGCCCTTGATGAACCGCTGCCTGATGGCGGTACCGGGACAGCGCCTCCAGCGCGAGCGAACCAACGGGAACAATCCGTTCGCGCGAACCTTTGCCCAGGACGCGTACTGTTTCGCCTATGGGATCGAGATCTCGCACTTCGAGTGATGCAAGTTCGGCCAATCGGAGGCCTGAGGAGTAGAAAAGTTCAAGAATCGCCGCATCACGGGCATTCATCCAGACGGGAGCTTGTTTTGATTTTTCCTTTTGGGCGGGCTGATCAAGAAGTTGCGAGACTTGAGGAACGGTCAGAAACTCTGGGAGTGTTTTCTCCAATTTCGGCAGGGAGACTAGCCTCAGAACATTGCTGGCGACGAGATTTCGCTCGGTCAGATGATTGTAGAAGCTCCTTAGGGCTGCAAACGATAGGCGGATGGTAGCCCTTGATTTCTTTTTTTTCATCAGTTCCAAGAGATAGGCTCTGAAGTCATCCGCATTTGCCTCAACCCAGTTCAGTGATGGACGAAAATTGTGAAATTGTGCGAGGGCCTGCCGATAGGCGCGCAGGGTCTGGGGGGAGTAGTTTCTACCACTCTCCAGATAGGAGAAAAATTCCTCCCGAAGTGGATCCAGTGCCTTAGTTTCGTGATCTTCAGGATGACTCCCAGGAATTTTTGAAACGGTTTTTTTGGAAGGGATAGGCTTCATCGGAAAGAATCAGCGAAACACTCACTAGGAAGTATGGCAAGATCCTCTGTGGTCATATGCAAGCAGGATTGTGCTTTGTACTGGATCTGCTTGCCTCGTTGCATCATTCGCCCCTTGCCGAGCCGTCATAGGGCTTTTTAAGCGCCGGGACAAGGCCGTTCCTGTCACACAAACTTAAGTCCAATTTCGAGACGGCCGGTGAAGCAGCCATCAAGATATTTGATCTGCACGCTCTTAACGTGCGGCTGACTGCTGACAGTATGCCGATTTTTTTTGGAAAACGTCATTTTCCAAAATGTAGTTCTTGAGCGCACACTGCTTCCACGAGGCGGTTCGCATCAATATCTACCATTCCGTTCGGTGCTATCTGGCCGATTAAGGAAAGATAACGGGTGCCCCGAGGCCTCCATTGGTCAAGATCCTGATAGAAACGAAACCAGGAAACAGCAGGGACATCCATGATAAGCGCCACATGCAGCGCCCCCGAATCACCCCCGAGATGCAGGGCGCTGCGCCGAATGAGGGCTGCGAGTTGCAGAACATTAAGATTCCCGTCAAAAACCCAATCGGGAGGTTTTGAAAGTAGGCCCAGAAACGTCTTAAGCTTCTGTCGCTCACGCTCAGTAGGGGCACACGAAATGACCCAGGGACGGCTTGGGTAAAGGGCTTGCAGACGCCCCACCGCCTCCGCCAAAACAGTCGGGGGGATCTCCTTGTAATCCATGCTGGCAAAAGGGCTTAAGTGAATGAACCCATGAGTATCGGCCAAACGCAGATCCATGTCCTTTTGAACCGCTTCCGGAACAGTGACTTGAAAGGTCGGATCGCTCATCGGAAAGCCAGCTTTTTTAAGGCAATTCCACAACTGGATATACATGGGAGCCTCATCAAAAGGTTCTCGCACAAGGTGAGTCTGCAGCCACTTCCACAACCCGCGTTGATTCGCCTTATTGGGAACCCGTCCAAGTCTCAAGCGGGCCATGGTAGCCCATGACAAGCGCGAAGATCTGTCGGATCCATTGAAATTGATGACACAATCATAGTTGGAGCGCCATAAGCGGGCCATGAAGATGAGATCCTTATACCATGGTAGACGTTTTGGAAAACGTTGATACCCGATCACTCGATCAATCCAGGGTGTTAGTTTGAGGATATCGGTCACATGGGAAGAGATGACAACATCCAGCTTGGCCTCTGGCATGGCCTGTCTGATGGAGTACAAAGCAGGAATCAAATGGATGGCATCTCCCAAAAACCCTAAATCCATCACCAAAATGCGTCGCGCTCCCTTGGCTTGATCAAAATACATCGCTGGATCACCGTGTTTTAACATAGGAATGAGCTATACCTTTTATTTCAGGAGTCGATTCCTAAAAAGCCTCTTTTCCCGGTCTTCTGACCGACTTGCTTCAGCACGACGGATAGCTTTAACGAAGCGATTCAGGGGGCTGTCACCTTGAAACTGGTCGTTACCTGCGGGGCAGGCAGGTGATTTGGATCTCCAATCTGGTTGGCTGTCAGCACCACTGTTCCGAGGGCGCCAGTGAGGCTGATCATGTTTCCGACAAGGGTGGCCGGTCCTGATTTAATGGCAACTTTCACGTGAAGTCCCGAATTGGCTGTCGGAAGCGCAATGGGGAAGGCTGAGTTTGTGCCAATTTGATTCGGGATGGGGCTAAAGGGTGAGATTTTCTGAGAAGCGCGAATCACGTTAAAATTCATCAATTTGGTGGCCGGCAGATAATCCGAATTTCCCGATTGCATGGCGGAGACGATCACTGAGCCAATGCCTGCGATGACAACTGAATTGCTCCCCACAAGGGACGCCGGACCGTTTGTGATAGTGTACACGATCGGAAGTAAGGAGGAGGCCCTGGCGTCCAGGGTGATGGGATTTGTGCTGTACGGTTTGCTCCCTAGTGCCGGGAAGGTGATGGATTGTGTGCTGGGATTAACGATGAAACTGTTGGTCACTTCCGCTGCGGGAGCATAGGTGAGATTGCCGAGTTGATTGGCAGCTAGCACAACGGTTCCTCCGCCCAAGATAGCTACCGTATTGCCAAGTACTCCAGAGTTTGTGGCGGGACCTGAGAGAATTGAGTAGGTAATGGTGAGTTTGGAGGATGCGGTTGCTGCAAGCTTGAAGGGAGGGCTTTTTTTGAAGGTTTTCGTCGGAATTGGTGGAAAAGTAATTATTTGAGACAATCCATGATAAGAACTGTTGGAATCCAGCATGACGATTTGATCAGCGCGTGGGGAGCCAAGACCAGTGGCGAGGTCATACCCTTTCACAGCGGTGTAGGCGCTTTGTCCGTTCGTAATATCTTTGCAGGGCCAGGAATTGGCCTGTTTTGAATAAAGAAGGGTAAGAAAATGATCGTTTGAAAAACCGAGGCTCGCCCTTCGGGCCATGATTCCAGCCCAAATAGGAGTGGAGGCGCTCGTTCCACCTGAGATAATCCAACCTGCCGATCTTGCTTTTGTGGGGTCGGTGAAGTAAACGGAAATACCCGTGTAAACATCAGCAACGGCACTGACATCGGGAGTGCCTCTGCCCATTGTATTTGTATCGATACCGTTTGTATTCGTATTCACGCCTGCCTGATAAGCGGGAAAAGGTTCATAGATGCTTGGTCCTCCGCCCGTCATGTTCCAGGCGCTTTCTGTGTAAACTCCGTTATTGAGGAGTAATTCAGTGCCGCCCACGGCGATAACATAAGGTGAAGCAGCAGGATAATCGATTTCTCCAGAACTATCACCAATGGCCGCGAGATAAACGACCCCCGGGGATTGAAAGAAGGAATCCTCGTCCAACTCACTGGAGTATTCGGGGGAGGTTCCATAACTCATGGAAACCACCTTGGCGTTCAGGTTTGTTACGGCGTAATCCACGCATTGATCTGTCATGGTGCCATCTGTATCCACAACCAGCATAATCTTTGCAGCGGGAGCCATGGCGTGGACCCATTCCACATCAAGTGAGGTCTCCGATGCCCAACCAGACCAGTTGGCGTTGTTAACTGGTGATTCTGTCGGGTACCCATTGGGATAGTAAGTTTGGATCGTTGTTGAGGGGATGCCGAATTTTGTACAGAAGACGTCCAGATCATGTTGGATGTTGGTATTTCCATAGGCCACGACGATCGCAATGCTCTGATTGGTTCCATTTCCATTCGTTGCAATGAAATTGACTCCGTAGGCGTTGGCGATCTGGTCCGGGGAATAGCCGCTGGTGACATAGCTTGTTCCCTTGGGAACAGGATCTCCATTTTTGGCGCTGCCGACCGTGTTGGCCTTCATACCATCCTGCCATCCATACTTCCACTCAATGAGAGGCTTGGGAATCGGGCCAAATACATCGTTTCCCTGGACACTGAGAATACTGAGTGCAGCGAATACGAAGAGAATGAAGAGATTGAGGCGCACGTTCAGTTTTATAGAATCCTAGTCTAATCTCCTCCTAGCTTCACGGAATGGAAAGGGTTTTTTATAATGATTCTAATTCTCAATTGGGAGAGACTCTCTGAAAAATGCGAACATATGAGAGAGTACGATGTTGTTTAAAACAGCACTACACCCTGCAATTCAGATGATTATGCGCTACTATAGCATTTTAAATTGAGTTGTAGGCACAAGGTTCATGAGAAGAATAACAGCAGTCTCACGCGGTAAAGCAAGCGATGGGAATCGTGGTTTGGTCCGCTGCTAGCAGCCTGCAAGGCGAACCAAACACCCGGGAGGGTGTGCGGAAGAGAGCAATGGAATCGCTGCCCGAAAAGGGTGCCACGGCTTCCCGGGAGGGAAGTGGCATCAAAGCATCGAGAGATGGCGAGGCAAACGCGGGGAACGCGGAGGAAAACACAGAAAAAATTATTTCTCCACTCCGTGCACTCCGCGAGCCCCGCGTGAGATTCATATAAAATGATCCAAAGTCGTTTCTTGCGGCTACACTATTTCTTAAAATGCTCTAAAATCAACCAAGACGCTGCACGGAGACTTCTACTACCATCTTTCTGGTACCTTTACCTCGGAAGGTACCGCCGACCGGGCGAATATCTCCATAATCACGACCCACGGCCAGCTTCACATAACGGGTGTCAGGCACACGCCGGTGGGTCGGATCATACCCCTTCCACCCATAGCCGGGAATGAGCACTTCGATCCATGCATGACTGGCTTCGATTTCCCCCGGTATCTTGTGCTGATTGAGAAAATAGCCGCTGACATAGCGCGCTGGAATTTTATGCGTGCGGCAAAGCCCCAGCATCAAGTGGGCAAAGTCCTGACAAACCCCTTGTTTTTTCTTCACCACCTCGACGGCGCGAGTGTTCACATTGGTGGAGAGTGGTGTGTATTTGTAATTCCGATTGATATGTTCACCGATGGTGACGGTGTCTTTCCAGACATCAGTAAGGCCTCCCGGAAGGGCATCGATAGCCTCCCTCCATACTTCAGCCTGGAGGGAAACGAACTCTGAGCTATGCAAAAAATCGAAGAAATGATCCTGGACGGAAGGGGATTCCAGTCGCTCCTGGCCTACCAAGGGGATTTCCCAGCGATCCTCGGGATTGGTCTGAACCAGTGATTTTGCCTCCACTTCGAGTGTGTCATGGGCTTCGGGAACATCGAAGTAGTGAACACAATTGGCATAAAAATCAGGGTAGTCCCGAACAGGGGTTTCAGGATCGATGTGCAGATTAAACTCCAGACACTGTTGGAGTGAGTCTGTAACCGGCTGAAGGCGCGCCTCGTTGAAGCTATCCTTGACATTCCCTTCGTACGAATAACGGGTTAGGTGGGAAATTGAGAGAAGTAGGGGCTCTGTCCACGGGGCATCGTTACTCATGGTATCAGCGGCTTGGTTGGGCAGAATCATCACTGTTGCTGCTGCATCTGCTGCTGCTGAAGAAAAATTTCAGCCTCGGTATCAACGGGGGGGTGATACAT
>Ga0302201_10003217_pt1 | contig 12266 bp, 9 predicted proteins | sample II_Bog_N3_2_FD_194586 | JGI IMG/M metagenome (GOLD analysis project Ga0302201, IMG submission 194586) | Peat permafrost microbial communities from Stordalen Mire near Abisko, Sweden - II_Bog_N3_2 | ecosystem: Environmental > Terrestrial > Soil > Wetlands > Peat | place: Sweden: Abisko, Stordalen...
AAGCGTCACCCAACTCTCACCGATCTCCCAATACCAATACTCCGCATGACCCTTGAGAGCTTGCAAAATGGCAATTGCTTCTGCGAAGGAGCGCGCCTTGGGAGGGTAACCTGGATTCGTCGTTACACGGAGGAAACCAGCCTCCGTCAGGGGGGAAAGACCCAACTTGTATCGCCCGGGAGAAATGAACCAGTCTTGAACTTTTTGGTAATGCTGATGGGCCGGGTCCACGAGCGCCATCAGGACATTGAGGTCAAGCAAATGGCTTCGGATCAAACGCTTCCTCCTCGAGATCGCTCACCATCGCCGCAGTGACTACTCCCTCGCTTGGAACGAACATCGGCAAGCCGTTCGGTGAATACTGAATCTCCGGGGGCGGCGCCTGCGCCTTGGTGATCAGTTCCTCGATAGCCGCACTCAGCGTGAGTCCGCGCACATGAGCATAGTAGCTTGCAAAGGAATGGGTCTCGGAGTTCAAAGTGATCGTGGTTCTCATTCTCAGATACTACATCATCTCTCAATAATGATGCAGATTGTTGTCGCTGGTGCAGCAAGAGACAGTGGACCTCCGTGCTGGATCTTTTCCGTTTGTTCGCCATTTTCCTCTGTCATTGTCCATCCCCGTCCTGCTACAATCCCATCGAAATCACTTCAGCCGCGGCGTGTATTTGCTCTCATTCGAAAGGCCGTTCAAGCTGACCACCTTAAGGAGCATTTTCATGGCCATCGTCGACGACCGCGCCAAAGCCGTAGAACTCGCACTCGCACAGATTGAAAAACAGTTTGGCAAAGGCTCCATCGTCCGCCTTGGATCGAAGGAAGCTCTTCTTCCGATTGCCGTTATCTCGACTGGGTCCATCAGCTTCGACGCCGCGCTCGGGGTCGGCGGCATTCCCCGTGGACGCGTGACCGAGATCTTTGGTCCTGAATCCTCAGGTAAAACGACCATTACGCTTCAGGTTATTGCGGAAGCGCAGCGCCTGGGTGGGTTGGCGGCGTTTGTGGACGCCGAGCATGCGCTGGACCCCGGTTATGCCAAGAAACTGGGCGTTGACGTGGATAACCTGCTGGTTTCTCAGCCGGATAGCGGCGAGCAGGCGCTTGAGATCACCGAAGCCCTGGTTCGCTCCGGCGCCATCGACGTGCTGGTCGTTGACTCGGTCGCCGCCCTCGTTCCCAAGGCCGAACTCGACGGCGAAATGGGTGACTCCCACATGGGCCTGCAGGCGCGCCTCATGTCGCAAGCCTTGCGCAAGCTCACCGGCACCATCTCTAAATCCCGCACGGCGCTCATTTTCATCAACCAGATTCGAGAGAAGATCGGCGTGATGTTCGGGAACCCGGAAACCACCACTGGCGGCCGCGCGCTGAAGTTCTACTCATCGGTCCGCGTAGACATTCGCCGCATCGCCGCCATTAAAGACGGCGACGCCGTCACGGGCAATCGCACCAAGGTCAAGATCGTGAAGAACAAGGTCGCAGCGCCTTTCCGCGAGGCCGAGTTTGACATTCTTTACGGGGAAGGCATCAGTCGAGAAGGCGACGTCCTCGATTTGGCAGTCGCCAACAACATTGTCGAGAAATCCGGCGCCTGGTACAGCTATTCCGGGGAGCGGATTGGTCAGGGCCGCGAAAACACCCGCACCTTCCTGAAGGAAAACAAGGACATCTTCTCCAAAATCGACGCCGAACTCCGCAAGAAGCTCGGCATCGGCGCCGCCGCGATTGCGGAAGTCCCCGCAGTGCCCGCCACCGGCCCCACCGAAGCCAAAGAAGCCGTACGCCCTCGCCGGAACTAGGCGCACGCTCCTTCCCGAAAAACGGCTACCTGTGGGCGGCCGTTTTCCTTTGTGGGCGCACCCGAACCGCAGCCACTGCTAGAATCCATACAGCAGCCCGATGAGCGTGAAAGCCCTCTATCCCGGCACCTTCGACCCGCCGACCAACGGTCATGTCGATCTCATCCAGCGCGGGGCCAAGCTCTTTGAACACCTCACCGTCGCCATTCTGAACAATCCCGTCAAAAACCCGCTCTTCACCGTGGAAGAACGCCTGGAGATGCTGAAGGAAGCCACGAGCGCTCTCGGCAACGTCTCCATTGCCATGTTCGATGGCCTCATGGTCGAATTCGCGCGACAGCAGGGAGCTACCGCCGTGCTCCGCGGCATTCGCGCCATCTCCGACTACGAGCACGAATTTCAAATGGCGCTGATGAACCGCCGCCTAGCCCCCGAAATCGAAACAGTGTTCCTGCAGCCGGCCGGCCGTTATTCCTTTGTCAGCTCCCGCATGGTGAAGGAAGTGTTCAGTTTCGGTGGCGATGTGACGGGTCTGGTGCCACCCAATGTGCTCAAACGTCTGCGCGCGCGCATCAACCACAACTGATCTCGCGCGTCGCGGACGGCTCCAGAAACCTTCAGCCGGCAAGGCCGAATCGATCAACGTTTTGCGGTTGGCGCGAAATCTGCAAAAATAGGTGTGTCATGACCGTCCTATCTCCTGCAAAAGTCTTTGCCGACCGCATCGGCCGCATTGAAGTTTCCGCAACCATGGCTGTGGCCGCCGAGGCCGCCAAACTCCGCGCGCAAGGCGCAAACCTGGTCGACTTTGGCGCAGGGGAACCGCATTTCCCGACCCCGCGGCACATCAAGGACGCGGCGATCGCGGCCATTGACGCCAACTTCACCCGCTATACCGTCGTTCCCGGCATTCCCGACGTGCGCAGGGCCATTGTTGAACGTCATGCCACCGATTTTGGCTCCGACTACACGATCGACGAAGCCATCTTCACCACCGGCGAGAAGCATGCTCTCTTCAACGCCGTGCAGATCCTGGTGGACCACGGCGACGAGGTCATTCTGCCTGTTCCCTACTGGGTCAGCTTCAAAGACATCATTCAGTACGCCGGCGGCAAGGTGGTGTTCCTCGAGACCAGCGAAGCAGAAAGCTTCCGCATCACGGCAGATGCGATTGAAAAAGCCATCACCCCGCGCACCAAGGCGATCATTCTCAATTCGCCTTCGAACCCCGCGGGCAGCGTCGTTAGCGCCGAAGACCTCGAGCGGATTGTCCATCTCGCCCACGATCGCGGCATCTTCCTGCTGCTCGACGAGTGCTACGTCTACCTCAACTACGAGGGCAAGCCGGTTTCGGCAGGCTCGTTTACCTGGGCCAAGGAGCACATGGTGGTGCTGGGCTCGTTGTCAAAGACCTACGCGATGACGGGGTGGCGCGCAGGATTTGCGCTGGCCCCGAAGGCCATTATCGCCAACCTGAGCAAGCTGCAGTCGCAGCAGACATCGAACGCGACCAGCATCGTGCAGAAGGCCGCCATCGCGGCGCTCAGCGGCTCGCAGGAGTGTGTCTGCGAGTTCCGCGCCGAGTTTATTGAGCTGCGCGACTACATGCTGGCCAAGCTGCTCCAGATTCCGGGTGTGACCTGCACCAAGCCGGAAGGCGCCTTCTATGTTTACCCCAACATTTCCGCGTTTCTCGGCAAGGGCGGCATCAAGTCGGCAACGGAACTGGCGACGAGGCTTCTCCATGAGGCCCACGTTGTGACTGTTCCCGGCGAAGCCTTCGGCACGGCAGAGCATATTCGCATCTCCTATCCAGTGACCAAGCAGAACATCGACGAAGGCGTTCGCCGCATGGCTGAATTCCTCACTGCTCTTGCATAGATAATCCCGCCTGGAAGCCGGCGGCGAGTGCTTCCTCGCCGTCGAACGTTGGTTGCGCAACGTGCGTCTCATCACGGCAGCATGACCTCTGTGCCAAAAAGTGACATACTGCACTGTGCAAACATGCCGCTGGTCCGGTAGGATGTCTCTTCAATGTCGAAGTCAATCGATTTTCGCCCTGTGATTCTGGCTGGTGGTAGCGGTACCCGTTTTTGGCCTCGCTCACGCCGCGCACGCGCCAAACAGGTGCTTGCGCTTGACGGAGAACGCTCCATGATCCAGCAGACGGTGGAGCGGCTCAAGCCTCTGGCCGGTCTGGATAAAACCTGGGTTATCACCAACGATCTTCTGGCCCAGGAGATTGCCGATCAGCTACGCGGTATTCCCGCAACGCAGATTGTTCAGGAGCCCGTTGCCCGCAACACAGCGCCCGCCTGCGCCCTGGCCGCATTTCTCATCGAGAGGCAGAATCCTAGCGCCGTTCTGGGAGTTTTCCCATCGGACCACGTTATTGCCGACGAGCCGCGTTTTTTGAAGGCGCTGCAAAAGGGCATCGCTCTGGCCGCCATTGGCGACAACATGGTCGTCCTCGGAATTGAGCCCACGCGCGCCGAGACCGGTTACGGCTACATTGAGACGGGCGACCTCACCAAGGACGACACAGCTTTGCATGTGCGCCGCTTCATTGAAAAGCCCAACCAGAACAAGGCTGAAGAATTCGTCTCAGCGGGGTATTATTTCTGGAACTCGGGCATGTTCCTCTGGTCGGCACGCACCCTTGCCAATGCTGTGCGCGAGCACCTTCCGGAGTCTGCGCCGCTGCTTGAGGCCATTGCCGCCGCCTACGGCACCCCCGAGTTTGACGAAGTCTTCCGCAATCTTTATCCCAAGTGCGAAAACATCTCAGTGGATTACGCCGTCCTCGAGCCCCGTTCGGCCAAGGGCGAGCATCTTTCGCATCTCTACTGCGTACCGGCTGAATTCAGCTGGAACGATCTCGGCTCATGGGCATCGCTCTACGAGTACCAGCTCGATACGCGCCTGCGTGGGGACCCAGAGGGCAACGTGGCCGAAAGCGAAGGCCATTTGACCATCGATGCCGGCAACAACTACATCTACAGTCCCAAGAAATTTGTGGCCCTTGTCGGCGTCGAGAATCTCGTCATCGTCGATACAGAAGATGCGCTCCTGATCGCCCACCGCGACCACTCGCAAGATGTCGGCAAGATCGTGAAGGAACTCGGCCTTTCGGGGCGCACCGAGCTCATCTAGCCTAAATCCCGCTCCCTTCCATGAACTGGGACGGCAGTCGACCGTCTAACAGCACGGGGGCGGTTCTCTGTTTACACTGGAAACAGGAAACTAAAAAAGGCTTTCGCTCGCCTCACAGGCGAGCACGGCGCCGAAAGAGGGCGCGGTGGGATTTCTGAGGTTCTCACCGTTGCCAGCCGTCACTGCGGCGATTTGTTCGTCCCCCCAACGAATCCACTTGTACGAGCCATGCAGAGCAGAATGCTGCACAAGGAGATTCCGGTTGAACGCGACAAAAAAGAATACCCTCCCTCTGCGATCGAGGATGGTTGACGGTTTTTTTTACATTTTTGCGGTGCCGGCGGCCTTCATTCTCCGGGCTTACCGGCGACGCGGCAGTGCCAACTTTCCCTTGACCACGCCTGCGCTCAAAAGAATCGGCCTCTTTCCTGTAATTGCCCACTATTATCAGCCGCTGTTCGACGATTCCACCCTGACCAAGCCTCTCTCCGACGACCGCGATCTTCCCGGAATCGATCTCAATATTCCTGGCCAGCTCGATCTGCTGCGCACACTTACCTACAGCGCCGAAATCATCGAGCTCAAATGGGAGGGTCCTGCAATCGACGTGAGCGACTTTTCACTGCGCAACCCTACGTTCGGCTCGGGCGATGCCGAATTCCTTTACCAATTCGTCAGGGCCATCAAGCCCCGCAAGATTGTCGAGGTCGGAAGCGGAAATTCAACAAAGATCGCACGGCTCGCCCTCCTCCAAAATCAGGCCGAAACGGGTTTGCAGGCCACGCACACCTGCATCGAGCCCTATGAGATGAGCTGGCTTGAAAAGGTCGACGGAATCACCGTTGTCCGCAAGCGCGTTGAAGACTGCGGCCTCGACTGGTCTTACGAACTACGCGCGGGAGACATCCTGTTCGTCGACTCGTCGCACATGATCCGGCCGCAGGGTGACGTGCTGAAGGAATATCTGGAAATCTTTCCGCGCCTCGCTTCCGGCGTCTACATTCACATTCACGACATCTTCACGCCCAAGGATTACCCTTCAATCTGGGTCGTCGATGAGGTCCAGTTCTGGAACGAGCAATACCTTCTTGAAGCCTTACTTTCCAATACCGACCGCTACGAAGTGGTCGCCGCGTTGAATCACCTCAAACACCATCAATATGAAGCGTTTCGCGCCGTCTGCCCGTACCTGACACCAGAGCAGGAACCCGGCTCCTTCTATCTACGCGTACGGTGACGAGAGAACTTGCTCCCAGAGAAAAATCGGTAGCCTTTCTCGCCCGTTCGTGATAATCTCCATCCGCTCGATGAAAAGAGAGTCTCCCCCTTAGCAGTTCCTGCTTCACTTTGCTGTTGCTTTGGTGACCCATATGACTTCTCGCAGTTCTGCTTTCTGGGCAGGCTTTTTCTGTGTTGTTTCTGCGCTTGTTTGCGGATGCGGTGGTAACTCCAATCAAACAACTCAGCAGACCGCGCCCTCGGCGCTTTCGTACGCCCAGCCGTCCATTGCGGCAGTGGTCGGCGAGGCTATTAGCGCCGACACGCCAACGGTTACCGGAACGGTGACCGCGTACAGCGTAAATCCCGCGCTTCCCTCAGGGTTCACGCTCAATAGCACCAGTGGAACGATCGCCGGAACGCCGTCAGCGGTGACGGCGACAGCCACCTATACTGTGACCGCTTCGAATGCAGCGGGATCAACCACCGCTGCCGTGAAGATTGCCGTTGCGGTAGCTGCTGTGCAGCCACCCAGCGGGCTGACCTACCCCCAAACGACAATCAGCGCAACCGTGGGGCAGACGATCACAGCGGATACGCCCACTGTTACGGGAACAGTGACTTCCTATGCAGTGAACCCTGGGCTCCCCGCTGGACTGGCAATCGACGCAACCGCAGGAACGATCTCCGGGGCGCCAACGGCGGCGTCAGCTTCGGCTGCGTATGTAGTCACCGCTTCGAATGCATCGGGATCGACAACGGCGACGATTCAGATCGCGATCGCTGCAGCAGCGCCGCCGCCGGCCACATTCCAATATGTATACGGTTCTCTGCAAGGACAAGCAGAAGCAGCGATCCAAACCGACATACCAAGCGGCAGCTATACCTTTACAGCCACCACGTTCACGGTCAGTCCGGCGCTTCCGGCTGGGCTACTGATGAGTAATAGTACGGGTGAAATCTACGGTACACCTACCGCAGCGTCTTCCGCGACCAGTTACACCGTTACCGCAACTAATTCGAGCGGAGTGGCAACCGCAACTGTTCAGATCACGATCATTGCGGAGCTTGTACCAAGCCTTCAGTATCATCAGACGACTATTGGAGCTTATGTCGGCCAGTCGATCGCGCCTGACAGCGTCTATGAATCCGGATACGGAGGCCCCGTCTCCTCGTGGAGCGTTTCGCCGGCACTCCCTGCGGGCTTGAATCTGAGCCAGACAACGGGAACGATTGCAGGCACACCGCTCACTGTGACGCCTTCGGCTACCTACACAGTGACCGCATCCAACGCAGTTGGCTCCGCGAGCCTCCCCGTGCAGATTTCGGTAGGAGCACTGCAAGCACCCACAGCAATCGTGTATCCGCAGACTTCGATCGCAACCTACACAGGCCAGGCAATCACACCGGATATTCCCGGCATATCGGGCGGTCCGGTCGCGTCGTATTCGATCTCGCCTGCGCTTCCCGCGGGATTGAACTTCAACCAATCCACCGGGATTATCTCCGGAACTCCGACCGGAACTTCTGCACAGGCAAGCTACGTGGTCACGGTAACAAATACCGCCGGAAGCATTGCCTCCGCGCCGGTGACCATCACGATTACCGCCAAGCCTATTGTCTTGATGCAGGTTGGGTTTTCAAGCGGGCCGCTCGCATTCGCCAATGGCAGTGTGCTCAGCGGCGGCGGCTATTCGAGTTCCGCCGACGACAGCTTCTCGCCCTGGACGTTGTGGAACTACCAGACAGGCGCGATGCTTGCGACCGGCGATGCCGGTCTCGGCGGTAAGTCAATCAGTGCCGGCGGCAACTTCGGCCAATATGACCAGATGGCCGGTCCCACTGCCGCAATTCAACTTCCGGGTGGAATCGAGGTTCTCTCCTCGAGCGACGGTCACCTGCTCGGAATCATCGCCGCACCGGATTACATGTATGGGTTACCGCCAAACGCGCCGCCACCGAATCCGCCAACCACCGTTGGCCTGAATCAGAATGACCTGTGGCAGCTTGCTTCCGACGGCAGCTACATCGCGATGGAGACAGGCGCCGGGCTTTATATCTATGCGCCGAGTGGCCAGCTCCTCTACCAAAAGGCCGGCGATTACTACGAGCCGGCGGCCAACGTCCTTGTACCGTATAACGTTTCGACACTTGGGATTCAAGCATTGCCGGGCCACGTGCTGGTAGCGAATGGGCCGGCAGCCCCGAACGCGATAGAAACTCTCACGGTGCCAAGCGGCATGTCGACTGTGGCTTCGCCCTACCAGGGGCAGTTCTATCAGTGGTTCGGAGACGGTGCTCACTTCTTCAGCGAATATGGCTATGACCAGGACGGAGGATCACAGGCTCCTCTTCCCGACGCTACGGTTTACGTCTACTCCAGTTCCAGCATGCAGGTGGCTCAGACTCAGCCGGCGAACCTCTGCCTTGGCGGATGGGGAAACTGGATATGGAACAGCTGTCCAAGCGATAACGCTTACGGTTTGACCATCTCCGCAATCGGAAGTTCCACACCGGCACTCACCTATCCGTACCTGGATTGCAAGTTCGCTCTGAGCTCAGGGCCGACAGTTGCCATTCTTCCCGACGGCAATCAACAACAAGTAACGACGGTCATCGATCTGTCGGGTTCGACGCCGGTTGCCACAAACTACACGCTTCCACCGTTCACCGACAACGACTGTAATGGGTACTCCTCCGCGACCTACGCGGCGCAGTCCGGCAGCCAGTGGGTGCTGGATCTCTTTAACAATGGTTTCCTTGACGGGGCCTCGCTGCAGTCGGGTACGCCCCGCTTCATTGGAAGCGGATTAATTACAAGCATTGCCGGGGGCGCAAACCGTACAGCGATCGCCACTGGAGGCGAGCAGGTCACGTGGTTCGATCCTTCGAACACCACTCCACAGGGGTCGGAGACCTCCGCGAGCGGGTACACCGATCTCTCGACGGATGGGACGGTGATGGCTGCCGCATCCCTTGACGGCACCTTGCTTAACTTCTATTCACTGCCGTCGGGGACGGTCACCAACAGCTCTTCCGATCCAAGCGCCGCAGGCCAGAACTTCAGTCTCAGCTTATCGGGCTCGGGAACAACTTATGGGACAGTTGTTGGCTATGTAGATAAAAATGGGGGTAGTTACACGGTGCGGGTGGCGCCCGTTTCCGGCGGTGCAAATATCCTCTCGATTACGCAACCTCAGTTGCAACCACCTGTGGTGATTTCGCCGGATGGAACTTTGGTGGCCTTCTGCTGCGATGCGGCTAATCCGGCGAACTCCTTGATTTACAAAAACGGGTCGCAGGTCGCGTCAGTTCCCGGGCTAGCCACCGGCTGGATCGATAACAATAGGTTACTCGCCTGGCTGCCGAGTACGCCTAACTACATACCGGGCTCAGTGTACGTAATCTACAGCCCCAGCGGCACGGTTCTCGCCAACCCACCTCTCCCCTACTTCTGGCTTCCGTTCCAAACCGTGACGTCCGATACGATTTATCTATCGGAACTGAACGGGATTTATTCATTGACCACCGGCCAACCCACTTGGACGAGCCCCTACCACGCGGATGGTGATTCCACGCAGTGGGGACCGGGTGCGGTGACCGGAAACTACGTAGTCTTCGAGTCCGAAGGAAATGTACTTGCGGTTCCCTGGCAATAGCCGCCATGCTCGGTGGGAGCGAGGAAAGCATTCTCTTGGCTCTTGCAACTTCGGGTACTAAAGTCCAATTCGTCACCATTCCTCGTTGCGCTCCGTTACCCTTATAGGATCAAGGGAGCGCACGAGACCCCGCTATGCCTCATCCACAAATCAAGTTTGGAACCGACGGGTGGCGCGGCGTTATTGCCGACGACTTTACCTTTGCCAATGTTCGGACCGCCGCGCTGGCCATTGCCGCCTATATTCACGCCAAGGAAGAGCCGGCCAAGGGCCTCTGCATCGGCTACGACACACGTTTCGGCTCCAAAGCCTTCGCCCGTGCGTGTGCGGACGTGATCGCCTCCACGGGGATTCCGGTGGCCTTTGCCAGCGACATCACACCCACTCCTGCCTTGAGCTACGGCGTGCGCGGACGCAAAGCCGCGGGCGGCATCATGATCACCTCGTCGCACAACCCGGCGCAGTGGAACGGCGTGAAGTACAAGGCGTGGTACGGAGGATCGGGTAAGCCCTCGATCATCGCAGAAATCGAATCGTACCTGGGGCAGGCGACGCCACTCGCCGCATCCGCAGCAACAATCGAGGAAGTCGACTTCCTTCCCCCTTATCTCGCGGCCATTGAGAGCTTTGCCGATCTCGATCTGATCGCCAAATCGGGCAAGAAATTCGGCATCGACTCGATGTTTGGAGCGGGGCGAACGATTCTTTCCACGATCTTCGAACGCATTGGCGTGGAACACGTGCAGATTCGCGGAAACGTCGACCCGCTTTTTCCAGGAATCAACCCGGAGCCGATTGAGCCGCACATCCGAGCACTGGGCGAAGCCGTTGTCGCCAACCATTGCGACGCCGGGCTCTGCACAGACGGCGATGCCGATCGCATTGGCGCAACGGACGAGCACGGCAACTTTGTGGACCCGCACAAGATTTTCTCGGTGCTGCTGAGCTGGGTGCTGCGGCGCAAAGGCTGGCCCGGCGCGGTTACCCGCGCCTTCAACACCACCAAGATGCTCGACCGCATCTGCGCCAAACATGGGCGCGAGCTGATCGAGCATGGCATCGGCTTCAAGTTTGTCTGCGACTACATGCTCGAGCGCGAAATCGTGATGGGCGGCGAAGAGTCCGGAGGCATTGGCTTCCAGCGCCATCTGCCGGAACGCGATGGCCTGCTCAATGCGCTGCTGCTGGCCAATGTGATGGCCGAGGAAAACAAGACACTGGGCCAGCTCGTCGCCGATCTGCAGGCCGAGTACGGTGAGCATCAGTACGGTCGCATCGATCTGCACATCGCTGACGACGTGAAGAACGGAGCCATAGCCCGCGCGCGCGCGCTGCAAACCGGCGATGCAGTCTTTGCCGGAATGAGGATCCTGCGCCAGGAAAATCTCGACGGGGTGAAGTTCTACCTCGACAATCCCGAAGCTGCGACCAAACCCAACGCCGCGGAGACCTGGCTCCTGCTGCGCGCCAGCGGGACGGAGCCGCTGATGCGCATCTATACCGAGTCGTGTTCGAAAGAGTCAGTGACGAAGCTCTTGGATTCAGCGCGCGCTTTTGCACTCGGAGGCTAAGCTCGGCTGCTATCCCGCTGTCTTCTGAAACATACGCGCGTCGAAGACGAAGCGTTGAACGGGCTCGATGCGCAGCTCGCTCATGCGGAGATGAAGCGGATTTACCAGGACGTTCCACTCGGAACGAATGGGCACCGATGGTACCCGCATGGCCAACGATTCGCGTCCTGCGATCCACGCATCGCCGAGCTCTTGTGTTGTTAGAGTTCCCTGCGCCGGCTCGTCTGTCCACCAATCCAGCCCCAGCGTTTCCGGCTCGATGGTGCGCGCCGGTTCTCCGTCCGGTAGGCCTGCCGCGATCGAAACCATGTCAGCGGGTATCTGGCCGGGCTCCAGGTGAACAAAGAGCTCAATTGCCGCCAGCGCCAGCGACGTCGAAGCGTACACCATAGGCACACCGCGCGAGTTCCAGCGTCCACCGAAGCGCCGCGCTCCTTCGCCGGAAAACGCCTCAGCCGCAAAAGGTTCGCGGCACAGGCGCCAGATTCTCATCAGGAATAAACGCCGTAGGCGATGCGGCCCAGCACGTCCTCCACTTCGCGAACGCCGGGGTCGGTATCCAGTTGATCGAGCGGCCGTCCGCCGCGCAGGGCGCGATTCGGAGTCTTCAGCCACTGCGTGGCCTTGTCGGGATCCCCCAGCGTTTCGGTCGCGGTTGCGAAAACCTGGGCCAGCCGCACCGTGCGGTCCGACTCGGCAGGAGTGAGTCTGGAGTGCTGCGCAAGCCGCCGCGTAAGGGTGCGTTGCGGAATGCCGATTTTCTCTGAGATTTCAGCCTGTCGAATGTCGAGCCGCTCGGCCAGAAGGAACAGCGCCTTCACCGGCAAGCCTTCGCGCACCAGTTCGGCCATCGCCCCGCCGTGGGT